>ERZ773150.121-NODE-121-length-91844-cov-79.345237_pt1 | contig 91844 bp, 102 predicted proteins | sample MGYA00580845_ERZ773150 | MGnify/ENA primary metagenome ERZ773150 (study PRJEB29015, sample SAMEA2737848) | human gut metagenome | biome: human gut; feature: human-associated habitat; material: faeces | place: China | collected 2012 ...
CATGAGTGCAAAGGTAATGCTTCTTATAAACATTTAAGCATTAAACAAGAAAATATAGACCTATACTACAAAAATAAGCCACGGATATTTGCAACTGTGCCGAATAAATAAGCAATATGCTCATAACTTTCCTGTTATTAAAGTTGAAGTACTATTGTTTAGTGCAGGTAATCGGATATATACAGTTCTGTATCATCAGTAGAGCCATCATTGACAATGATTAACTCCCATTCTGAATAGGTTTGCCTTTGGAGACTGGCAATAGCCCTTCGTATAAAAGCCGCCTGATTATAGGTAGGCATTATAATGGAAAAACCTGTATGCCTCATAGTATTATTGGTTTATGAAGTGGCTCAATTTTGTACTAGATTCTTTTAAAACATAGTATACAGTCTGAATAACTTCTTATATCAATGAATGACTAAATTCATATAAAGTAAGTCCTATGTATTTTATGCTTGATAAAGATACGAAAAAGTATCTATTTTTCTTATATTGCTATCCAAAAAAATGTAAAGCCACAAAATAGGATTGACTTCATTGGCGAGGTCAGCCCATTTTCATTAGATTTTTGTCGTCAAACAAGAAAATCTAATTATGAGCAAAGCATACTTTTATGCGGACGAATATTCTACAGTCTGGTTATAAAATTACTGGATAAGCTAAAAATCTTTCAGATAAGCCGTAAACGTGGTGGTGAATACTATGTAAAAACGATTCGATGGCTGGACATGTTTTGTCGTTATGCTCTATGCTGTCATCATGCGTTTTGATTCCTTGCGTGAGATAATGCCGTCCATACAGGCAGAAGCCCGCAAACCATACAGGCAGAAGCCCGCAAACTTTGTCATTTCTCCAATATCCAGTTCAAGGGTGTGGAACGTCATCCTAAGGCCGGCAAAAAGAAGGAGGTATATTTTTGATGGGACTTGGGATAACAAAATACCGCTCGACCATTATATATTCGATGGTTGAGCGGTATTTTGTATATTAAATTGATTTTGTCGGACAACAATGTTTTTTTATTATTCTTTGATATCCTGATAAAGAAAACGTTTGATGCTCTTTTTAGCTGTTTTCTCGAACTCTTCAGGATAGAGTTTGATACGGGTAATTTGTGAATAAGCCGGCAGCATTTTGTTAAGCTCTGTACGGTTGACCTCAATGGCTGCTTCCAGCGCTTTTTTGTCCATACCTTGTGCAAAGGCTTCTTCATTGTCTGGATAAACCAGTGCGATAAGCTTGTCTCCAGCCAGAATGACAAGCGATTCGTTTACGAAAGGCATGTTGTTCAAACGGGCTTCAATTTCCTCAGGGTAAATGTTTTGTCCGGAAGCTGTAAGCAGCATGTTCTTGCAGCGTCCCTTAATGAAAATATTTCCCTCGGCATCCTTGATGGCCATATCGCCTGTATGAAGCCAGCCATTGCAATCGATGGCCTGTGCTGTGGCTTCCTCGTTCTTGTAATAACCCAGCATGACATTCATTCCCCGGCATACCAGTTCTCCCGGGATGCGTTCCGGATCGGATGACAATACCTTTGTTTCCATATTCGAAACTGTTTTTCCACACGATGTGTACTGTATTTCATCCCAGCGACTGTGGCAGATAAGCGGAGCGGCTTCTGTCATTCCGTAGGCAATGGTGTAGGGGAAGTTGATTTTTCGTAAAAATGCCTCTACCTCAGGATTGAAAGGTGCACCTCCGATTACTATTTCGATAAAGTTACCTCCAAATACCTCCATAGCCTGTGTGCGGATCTGTTCTTTTATCTTATCACTGACGATAGGCAGTTTCAGCAGGAGTTTCCCCAGTTTGTTGTCTACTTTAGGCAGAATATTCTTCTTGAAAATCTTCTCGACGATGAGAGGAACACATGCTATGACACGCGGACGTATTTCAGCAAATGACTCGGCAATGATTTTAGGTGAGGGCATGCGTGTAAGGAACCATAAGTGCGCGCCCACGGTTACTCCATAAATAAAATCGAAAACCAGGCTGAAAATGTGTCCTAACGGCAACATTGATACCACATTGTCGCCAGGTTTCAAACCTACTTTTTTATGAATGTGTACTACATTCGAGATAATGCTGCGATAAGGAAGCATTACTCCTTTCGAATATCCGGTTGTACCCGATGTGTAATTGATGACAGCCAGCTCTTCCGGTTCTTCGCGGCGATAAGATACATTCTCCGCACGGAAGCGGCAAGGATAACGTTTTCCGAATTCTTCATTCAGATGTTCACGGGCATAGGTAAGACGTTGCGAGCGTGAAACAACCAGATCGAAGTTCTTCAGCTCGATGATACCTTCCAGATGAGGCATGGCAGCTTCGTTGAAATTTTCCCACACCTGATCGCCCACGAACAGCATACGTGCTTCCGAATGGTTTACTATATTATGTACATTATCGGCTTTGAATTCGTGAAGGATAGGGACGGCTACTGCTCCATAAGTGATAACACCGAGAAATGTTGCAGTCCAGTTTGCGCTGTTTCTACCGCAGAGCGCGATTTTATCTCCTTTTTTTATACCTGCATGTTCGAATAGAATATGCATCTTTTCTATTTTGCGCGCTACATCTTTGTATTGTAAGGTAGCTCCCTTGTAGTCTGTCATTGCATCCAGATTCCAGTTTTTACGGATGCTTTCTTCAATAAGTTGTATTAAACTGCTTGTTGTTTCCATTGTTTCATTGCACACTAATCGTGTTAATGTGCGCAAAAATAATAAAAGTTGTCCGAACAACTGGTATATTCACTGAATTATTTTCTGTCAGACAGGGGATAATCTCCAATAATTGCTAACTTTGCCAATAAAAATAGATAAACAAAATATAGTTATGCTGATTTATAATACAACCTTTCATGTGGAAATGAACGATGCGAGAAATTTTGTAATTTGGTTGAACGAATGCTATATTCCTGAAGTCGAACAGTCGGGAGAACTGCGTAATCCTCGCATATTACGTATATTAAGCCATAAGGAGCAGGATAGCGAATGTTTTTCTTTACAATGGGAGGTAGAAGATAGTGCAGCGCTTCATCGCTGGCATACCAAGCAGGGTGCACGCTTGAATGAAGAAATGCTGAAGATATTTAAGGATAAAGTGATTGGCTTTCCCACATTAATGGAGGTGGTCAAGTGATACAGCCTGTAAAGGAAAAGATTATTTTGGGAATAGATCCCGGTACAAATATCATGGGCTATGGAGTGCTGAAGGTGACAGGAGTAAAACCTCAAGTCGTGGCCTTGGGAGTGATAGACCTGAGAAAATGTACTGATCCGTACTTGAAATTGAAGCATATTTACGAACGGGTGCAGGGAGTGATTTCCTCTTATCTGCCTGATGAGCTGGCTATCGAAGCCCCTTTCTTTGGAAAAAATGTACAGTCGATGTTAAAACTGGGACGTGCCCAGGGTGTGGCTATTGTGGCTGCTTTATGTCGGGATATTCCTGTAACGGAATATGCTCCTCTGAAAATAAAGATGGCGATAACAGGAAACGGTCAGGCCAGTAAAGAGCAGGTGGCCGATATGCTGAAGCGTATGCTGCATATTCCCGAGTCGGAAATGGGGCCCTTTATGGATGCTACCGATGCATTGGGGGCTGCATATTGTCATTATTTGCAAATGGGCCGTCCGGCTATGCCGAAAGCGTATTCAAGTTGGAAAGACTATATACAAAAGAATCCCGATAAAGTGAAAAAATAGAAAAATCATGAATGCAAAACACCTTTTAGCTATGTTGACCTTAGCAACGGCAGTTGGCTGCAATTCTATCCAGAGAAGTTCATTCGATTCGTTTGATGAATACCCTGTATATGAAGGTAAATGGGAAGAAATGACTTACTCGCCGGCTGGAACGCATTTTTCTTTGTGGGCTCCTACAGCTCAGGAAGTACGTGTCATGTTATACGAAAAGGGACAGGGCGGAGCTGTCCAGCGGATGATAAGCATGCAGCAGGCAGCCGACGGAATGTGGCAGGCTGTGGCAGAAGGTGATTTGAAAGGTAGCTTTTATGCATTCAATGTAAAAATAGATGGCATCTGGCAAGGTGATACTCCCGGTGTTATGGCAAAAGCGGTGGGAGTAAATGGCGACCGTGCTGCCATTATCGATATGAGAGAAACTAACCCTCAGGGATGGGAAAAGGATGTACGTCCGCCCTTAAAAAGTTTTTCTGATATCATTATTTACGAGATGCATCATCGTGATTTTTCGATCGATACGGTTGCAGGCATCAAGCATAGAGGAAAATTTCTGGCTCTGACGGAAGACAGCACCCATACTTATCTGGGTGAGAAGACAGGTATTGCGCATTTAAAGGAGCTGGGAGTGACTCATGTGCATTTGTTGCCTTCATTCGATTTTTCGTCAGTCGATGAAACAAAGCTGAATAAGCCTCAGTACAACTGGGGATATGATCCGAAAAATTACAATGTTCCCGAAGGTTCGTATGCAACAGATCCTTATAAGCCTGATGTGCGTATTCGTGAATTTAAGCAAATGGTGATGGCTTTGCACCGTGCTGGAATCAGGGTAATAATGGATGTCGTATATAATCATACGGCTCTGACAAAAGGAAGCAATTTTGAACGTACAGTTCCCGGTTATTTTTACCGTCAGGATAGTGAAGGAAAGTTTGCCAATGCTTCGGGATGCGGTAATGAAACGGCGAGTGAACGTGCCATGGTTCGGAAATTTATCATAGAGTCTGTTTGTTACTGGGCGAATGAATATCATGTAGATGGTTTCCGTTTCGACCTAATGGGCATACACGACATCGTTACGATGAAGGAAATCCGAAAAGCTCTTGATGGAATAGATCCTACCATATTTATCTATGGAGAAGGATGGGCTGCCGGTACTCCGCAGCTTCCTGCTTCTGAACTTGCTATGAAGAATAATGTTTATCAGATGCCTGGTATTGCGGCTTTCAGTGATGAATTCCGTGACAGTCTGCGAGGTCCGTTTGGCAAGGATGAGAAAGGAGCTTTCGTTATAGGACGTCCGGGGCATGAAACTGGTGTGAAGTTCGGTATTGTAGGTGGAATTGCTCATCCGCAAATAAATAACGATTCAGTACGTCGTGTTCCTAAGATATGGGCGAATACTCCTTCGCAATTTATCAGTTATGTAAGTTGTCATGACGACTTATGCCTGACAGACAGACTGAAAGTTACTCTTCCGGGGGCTTCTGTTCCGGAATTGAAGGCTTTGCAGAAATTGGCCGAAACTGCTGTGTTTACATCGCAGGGAGTTCCTTTTATATTTGCCGGAGATGAAATATTGCGCGACAGGAAAGGTGTTGTAAATGCTTACAACAAACCGGATGAAATAAATGCGATAGACTGGCGCAATAAAACAGCTTATCGTGAAGTGTTCGACTATGTAAGGGGGCTGATTGCTATGCGTAAGGCTCATCCTGCTTTTCGAATGGGAAATGCAGATCTGATTCGCAAGCATCTGGAGTTTATTCATGTGCCGGCTACGAATGTTGTTGCTTTCCGTATAAAGGGAAGTCCTTGTGGCGATAAGTGGTTGAATACGATTGTAGTACTGAATGCTCGTACAGAACCGATAAAGGTTAATATTCCAGAAGGTAAATATTGGATAGCATGTCGTGACGGCAAGATTGACTTGATTTTGGGATTGGGCATGATTACCGGAAACCAGATCACAGTCAGTCCGCGTTCGGCCATGATTATCCATCAGTAATATACAAGAACAATGCAGAATATCATTACAATTAAAGACGGGGTGACCAGACATCCTTTATATCGACTGAATGAGCCGATTAATTTACAGATAGCAAAAGGAGAACATGTTGCTATCGTAGGTCCAAACGGGGCAGGTAAGAGTTTGTTGGTGGATACTATTATCGGACGGTATCCGCTACTGATGAACGAGGTAGAATATGATTTTTCGCCTTCAGAGTCGAACTTGGTATGTGATAATATAAAGTATATAACTTTCCGTGACTCGTACGGTGATTCTGACGGAACGTATTATTATCAGCAGCGCTGGAATTCTCAGGATCTGGAAGAAACTCCAGTTGTTCGTGATTTGTTGCCTGAATGTAAGAATCAGGAGCTTCGCACCGTATTGTATGATTTATTTGGGGTAGACACGATGCTTGACAAGCATATTATCTTGTTGTCTAGTGGTGAGTTGCGCAAGTTTCAACTTACAAAGACCTTACTCTCCAATCCGCGTGTGTTGATTATGGATAATCCGTTTATCGGTCTTGATGCCAAAACTCGCGACCTGTTGCATGAACTGTTGCAGAAACTTACAGAAGTAACTCCTTTGCAGGTTATTCTGGTTCTATCGAAAACGGACGATATCCCAGCTTTTATAACACATGTCATTCCTGTTGCCAACCGCTCTTGCGGAAAGAAAATAACCCGAGAGGAGTATTTGTCGATAAATGCCGGTGTTCCTGCCCATGTGCTGACTGAAGAAAAATATCAGCGTATCCTGACTTTGCCTTATGCTGATAATTTGTATCATACCGAGCATATTGTAGACTTGAATAAAGTAAGTATACGTTATGGTGAACGTACTATTCTGAAAGAACTTGACTGGACTGTGCTTTGTGGCGAAAAATGGGCATTAAGCGGAGATAACGGCTCTGGAAAGTCAACGCTGCTGAGTCTGGTCTGTGCGGATAATCCCCAAAGCTATGCTTGTGATATATCTTTGTTCGGGCGTAAGCGCGGTAGTGGAGAAAGCATTTGGGAAATAAAAAAACATATTGGATACGTAAGTCCGGAGATGCATCGTGCCTATTTAAAAAATCTGCCGGCTGTTGATATCGTAGCAAGCGGACTCCATGATTCTATCGGCTTGTATAAGAAAACCCATAAGGAAGATATTGCTATTTGTGAGTGGTGGATGGATATCTTTGGTATTAAAGAGCTGAAGGATCGTAATTTCCTGCAACTGTCGAGTGGTGAGCAGCGTATGGTGTTACTTGCCCGTGCCTTTGTGAAAGATCCGGAACTGCTGATACTGGATGAACCTCTTCATGGATTGGACATGTATAACCGACGGCTGGTAAAGGATGTGATAGAGGCATTCTGTCAGCGAAAAGACAAAACACTTATTATGGTGACGCATTATAAGGAAGAACTTCCTGCGTGTATAGATCATAGTTTGTATCTTGTACGAAACCGTTAAGGCTTGTTTTATTTGTGTCCTGATTGCCAGAAAGAGATTGTTGAATTGCTTTTGATGAAATCTGTGAGGAAATATTTTTGGTTTTTCGTTTCTTTTCCTATATTTGTTTAATTTTTAAGGAAGGGCTAAAAAGCCCTTTTATACATAACTAATATATGAAAACTATGAATATCAAGATTCGACTGATTATTATGAACTTCCTGCAGTTTGCTGTATGGGGAGCTTATCTGACCTCCATGGGGACTTATTTAACTAAAATTGGGCTGGGAAGCCATATTGGTATATTTTATGCCATGCAGGGTATTGTTTCGTTGTTCATGCCTGCTATATTAGGTATTATAGCTGATAGATGGGTTCCGGCACAACGATTGCTGGGATTGAGTCATTTGCTTGCAGCCCTGTTTATGGTAGGAGCCGGATATTATGGAATGACAGCGGGTGATGATGTTTCGTTTACTGTCTTGTTTTCATTTTATTCAATGAGTGTGGCTTTTTATATGCCTACACTTGCATTGTCAAATTCGGTAGCTTATACAGTGCTTGATAAAGCGGGACTGGATACAATTAAAGCATTTCCTCCTATCCGTACCTGTGGCACGATAGGTTTTATTTGTTCCATGTGGCTGGTAGACTTGTTAGGATTTCAGGCAAATTATATGCAATTCTTTACTTGTGCGGTATGGGGAGTGATTTTGGCTGTTTATGCTAATACATTGCCTCAGTGTCCGGTGACTAGAAATACCGGCGGGCAGAGAAAGTCGCTTGTTGAGGCTTTGGGATTGAAGACCTTTTTACTGTTCCGCCAGCGCAAAATGGCGATATTTTTTATCTTCTCAATGCTGTTGGGCGTTTCATTACAGATAACCAACGGATTTGCAAATCCGTTTATCACAAGCTTTAGTGCAATTCCTGAATATGCTGATACTTTTGGTGTGCAGCATGCTAATTTGCTGATTTCACTTTCACAAATCAGTGAAACATGCTGTATATTGCTTATACCTTTCTTCTTAGGACGGTTCGGTATAAAGAAGGTTATGCTGATTGCAATGATTGCCTGGGTTTTACGCTTCGGCTTATTTGGACTTGGTAATCCGGGTAGTGGAGTATGGATGTTTATTCTTTCCATGATTGTATATGGAGTGGCATTCGACTTCTTTAATGTTTCCGGTTCCTTGTTCGTTGATAAAGAAACAGATATTTCCGTACGCTCTAGTGCTCAAGGACTTTTCATTATAATGACTAACGGACTTGGGGCTACTATTGGTACGTTGACTGCGCAGTGGGTAGTAAACCAGTTTGTTGATTTCAGCAGCACGGAACCACAAGTTGAGGGCTGGACAAATGCCTGGTTTATTTTCGCTGCCTATGCGTTGATTGTAGCTGTTATGTTCAGTATTGTGTTTAAATATAAACATGAAGTTAAAACAGTATGAATGAGATAGAGATAAGAGTTTTTGATATGTCTGCTGTGCTCAAGCCTTCGGATGCTTTTGCATTGGTTCTGGAAGAACTTGGAGGAGGTTTCCGCAAACTGGCTCTCATAATCGGGAAACAGGAAGCACAAGCCATAAAAATGGGACAAATGTCGTATACTCCTCCGCGTCCTTTTACTCATGACCTGATGCTGAGCGTGATGGAAAAGGGAGGATTAGTGCCGGTAAAAGGAGTGATTTATGAGGTGAAAGATGGCATTTACAGTTCCTTTTTATTTGTACGCTGTGCGGATGAAACAATATTTCAGGCCGATGCTCGTACGACAGATGTTATCTCTCTTTCTCTCAGAAAAAAGTTTCCTCTGTATGTTTATGAAGATATTTTAGAAAGAGAACAGCTGCGTAATATCTCAGCTGATGGCTCTACATATTGTGTTTCAATAAACACTATAGATATTGATTCTCTGAAAAAAGCAATGGATGAAGCCGTGGAGAATGAGGACTATGAACGAGCATCACAGTTGCGCGATGAAATAAGAAAACGTGAGAAAAAAGAAGATAAATACAAGTAAACGATAATATTTAAAGAATATGCATGTATTTTATGCTCCGGATATAGCTGTTAATCCGGAATTGCCCGAAGAAGAGGCTGGACATTGCCTGCGAGTGTTGCGTTTGACGGTGGGTGATGAGATAATGCTGACCGATGGGAAAGGTTGTTTTTACCGTGCCGCTATTAGTGCGGCAACAGGTAAGCGTTGTCAGGTAAAAGTGAATGAGGTTATTCCCCAAGAACCTTTCTGGAAAGGCCATTTGCATCTGGCAATGGCACCTACCAAGAATATGGACCGTATAGAATGGTTTGTAGAGAAAGCTACGGAAATTGGTTTCGATGAACTCAGTTTTCTGAATTGTCGGTTTTCTGAGAGAAAGGTGATTAAGACTGAGCGCATCGAGAAGATTGTTGTTTCGGCTATAAAACAATCACTCAAAGCGCGAAAACCAGTTGTTAATGAAATGGTAGACTTTGGACGGTTCATGCAACGTGAATTTGCGGGACAAAAATTTATAGCTCATTGTTACGAAGGAGAGAAGCCTCTTCTGAAAGATGTTTTGCAACCTGGAGAAGATGCTGTGGTATTAATTGGCCCCGAGGGTGATTTCAGCCGTGAGGAAGTTGAAAAGGCTGAAGCGATGGGATTTCGTTCAATCAGTTTAGGTAAATCGCGCTTACGTACAGAAACTGCTGCTTTGGTGGCAGTACATACCATGAATTTATTTAATAGTTAATGGACGGAGATATGAAAAAGAATATATTAGGATATTGTTTACTGCTGGTTGCTGTACTGTTGGCGTCATGCAGCAAGAAGAACAATTATGAAAACGTGCTCCCCAAAGATGCTGCAATGGTTGTGTCTGTCGATCTGGTTTCGATGGCTGAAAAGAGTGGATTGAGTGGAGATGAAGGTGCTCCGGTTGTGGCACGGCTGAATGAAGCTTTGAAAAGCGGGGCTGAAGGAGCAGGTGAACTTATAGACAAGATCACGAAAGATCCTTCGGAGAGTGGCTTGGATTTAACTGAAAAGATTTATTATTTTATTGAATCTGGTGGCGTATCTACAGGTCTGGTTATAAGAGTTTCTGATCAAGATAAACTGGAAGACTTGTTGAATGCTTTGCATAACCAGCAGGTATGTGAGAAGCCTGTTGAAGCAGAGGGGTGTATGTGGACCTCTATGGGGCGTGTGCTGGTAACGTATACAGATGATGCATTCCTGGCTTTGCTTGACTTGAAAGGAGGGGAGGCAAAAGATATGCTTCATATGGCTTCAATGCTTTTGCGCCAGACTGAAAAGGATGGATTTACGGCAACTTCTGATTTTCAACAGATGAAGAATCAGAAAGGAGATATTGTTTTATTGTCTTCTTTGGATTTGCTTCCAGGAGAATACGTTACTCCACTTACTATGGGAGTTTCTGCTACACTGGATTTGAAGAATATAAAAGCGCTTTCTACGATATCTTTTGAGAAAGGGAAGATTGTGATGGATGTACAGGATATAACAACGGATAAAGTAATGACTTCATTGGTAGAAAAGCAGTTGCAAGCTACAAATCCGGTCAAAGGTACTTATCTCGATACTTTCCCTGCAAATACATTTTTCTGGATGTCTGGTAATGTAGATGGAAATAAAATCTATCAGTTGCTGTGTGAAAACCCGACTGTACGTCAGCAGTTCGAAAGCTCAATTATGCCTATCGATTTTGAGGCAATATTTGGTTCTATAAAAGGCGATGTGGCAGTGGCGGTAACTAATCCTTTGCAGAATGGTTTTATTGCTTATGCTGATGTCACGAACAGTCAGTTTCTGCAAACATTTGAAGATCTGAAGCCCTTGCTGGCGTTGACTAACGGACAAATGCAGCTGATAAACCGTGGTGCTGACAGTTATGAATTCCGTATGCGGAATGGCAGTATGATGGGACTTCGTGCAGGAAATGTCAGTTTCTGGTTTGGAGTGAAAAATAATCGCTTGTATTTTACCAATGATTATAATTTGGTAGATACTCGTGTTCCTGGACTTACTTTACGGGATTGTCCATGGGGACAAAAAGTGTCGGGAAAGCGTTGTTTTGTTGGGATGAATTTTACATCTGCTTCAGATCAGGCGAAGCAGCTTTTGGGTAATAACAGTCAATATGCTCCTGCTATAGGTGTGTTGCGCATTTTGGATTATATGACGGTAGAAACGGTAGATTATAAAACATCTCATATTGAGCTGACAACAAAAAGCAAAGATAAAAATGTACTTCAAACATTGTTAGAGGTATTTAATTAATGAAAAATGGAAACAATTGAATTACAACAAACTCTGCCGGAGGTATTTGCCGGCAGAGATAGTATCATTTCCGATGTTTGGCATCGGCAAGTTGCGTTTCAGAGGGGGAAGACTTATCTGGTAGAAGCCGTTTCGGGCACAGGTAAATCTTCCCTTTGCAGTTTTATTTATGGATATAGAAAGGACTATCAGGGCATTATCTGTTTTGACGGTGAAAATGTAAAGAATTTCTCTGTCGGCCGGTGGGTAGAAATCAGAAAACGTTCGTTGAGCATGTTGTTTCAGGAATTGCGTTTGTTCCCGGAGCTGACAGCATGGGAAAACGTACAGCTGAAGAATTCACTGACGGGACATTGCAAACGCAAGCAGATAGAAGATTGGTTCTCACGTTTAGGTATTTCAGACAAATGGGACCAGCAGATTGGAAAGATGTCTTTTGGACAGCAGCAGCGTGTTGCTTTTGTTCGTGCTTTGTGCCAGCCTTTTGATTTTATTTTTTTAGATGAACCGGTCAGTCATTTGGATGATGGCAATGGGAAGATTATGGCAGAGATCTTGCATGAGGAAGCTGAAAAGCAGGGAGCAGGTATAATAGTAACGTCTATCGGAAAACATATTCCGTTGAATTATGACAGGGTACTTTCTTTGTAAATACAGATATTATGATTTGGAAGTTATTAAGACAGCATATTAGTGTGTCGCAGCTTGCAGGATTTTTCCTGGCTAATTTATTTGGTATGATTATCGTCTTGCTGGGAGTTCAGTTTTATCGGGATGTATTACCTATATTTACTCAGGGCGATAGCTTTATAAAAAAAGATTTTGTAATTCTCAGCAAGAAAGTTAGTACGTTGGGAACTCTTGTTGGAAAAAGTAATACGTTTTCTGCGGGTGATATTGCGGAAATAAAGGAGCAGCCGTTTACTAAGAGTGTGGGTGGATTCCTTCCGTCGCAATTTAAGGTATCTGCTGGCATGGGAATGCAAGGAATACGTATGTCGACTGATATGTTTTTTGAGTCGGTTCCAGATGAATTTGTTGATGTGAAGTTAGATAAATGGAGTTTTAATCCGGCATCGGATATTGTTCCAATCATTATTCCACGTAATTATCTGAATTTGTATAATTTCGGTTTTGCACAAAGCCGTAACCTTCCTCAGCTTTCGGAAGGAGTAATGGGCATGATGAATCTGGACATCCGGATAATGGGGAATGGGCAAGTGAAGCAGATGAAAGGGAATATTGTCGGCTTTTCAAACAGACTTAATACTATTTTGGTTCCCGAATCATTTATGAATTGGGCAAATGAAGCCTATGGCGCAGGAGAAAAAGCTGAACCTTCGAGACTGATTGTAGAAGTTAACAACCCGGCAGATGAACGGATTGCTAAGTTTTTCCAGCAGAAAGGGTATGAAACAGAAGGTAACGGTTTGGATGCCGGCAAGGCAACTTGGTTCTTGAAAATCGTTATCGGTATTGTGTTGTCTGTTGGTTTGCTAATCAGTGTGCTTTCATTCTATATTTTGATATTAAGTATATATCTGTTGCTGCAGAAGAATTCTACAAAACTCGAAAATTTACTATTGATAGGTTATAGTCCTGCCCGGGTAGCACGTCCGTATCAGTTGCTTACTGTTATTCTTAATTTGGCAGTATTGTTACTGGGCTGTGTTGTTGTTATGTCTGTAAGATCTCTATATCTTGATACGATAATGAATCTTTATCCGGGTGCAGGAGGGGGAAGTATGATTCTTTCTCAGGTTGCCGGATGTGTTATTTTTGTAGGAGTATCTGTGCTGAATATTGTGATTATACGTCGTAAAATAAATGCTATCTGGTTGCGGAAATAAAAAGGCTAATGAATATGATACAACAAATAGAATTTTCTTTAAAACCTCGTCGAAGAGGTTTCCATTTGATTACAGAGGAAGTGATGTCGCACTTATCTGCGTTGCCTGCAACCGGACTGGTGAATCTTTTTGTGAAACATACTAGTTGTGCACTCAGTATTAATGAAAATTATGATCCTTCAGTGCGTAGTGATATGGAACAGATCTATAATCGTTTAGTTCGTGAAAATGAAAGTTATTATCAGCATACAGATGAGGGAAGTGACGATATGCCCAGTCATGCAAAATGTAGCTTAACTGGGGTTTCGCTTACTATTCCTGTTACTGGAGGAAAACTGAATCTGGGAACTTGGCAGGGTATTTATCTTTGTGAGTTTCGTGATTATGGCGGTCCTCGTCGGATTGTAGCTACAATTATGGGATAGGAGTGTTCGGATATAGTTCGTTTGTTTACTAATTGTCGGGAAACAAAGAAAAATTTATTGGTACGTCTGTGTGTGAATAAATGTTTATAGATGTTTTGTACTGTAAAATGATATGTTCAAAAACGCTTGATTTGTGTCAGGAAACATAGTTTTACGGCTAAAAAATGTTACATAGGAGTACACTGTTGGCAGATTATTGTATAAATTTGCCATACCGAATAGTTAAACATTAAACTATTTTGATAAAGACTAAAAAGTAGATTTTTCAGGACTATTAAAAGAACTTTTAATTATACAATAAAAGATTAAGCTTATGTCAAAAATCGTTGGACACATTTCGCAGGTAATCGGTCCGGTTGTCGATGTTCGGTTTAAATTCGACGGTGTGGATGCAGAACATGCTTTGCCGAAAATTCACGATGCTATGACCATTAAAAGACATGATGGTCGTATCTTGGTAGTGGAGGTTCAGCAACATATCGGTGAAGATACTGTGCGTACCGTTGCGATGGACAGTACAGACGGGTTGCAGCGCGGAATGGAAGTCATGCTTACCGGACAGGCTATTACAATGCCTGTTGGTCCTCAAATTAAAGGACGAGTAATGAACGTAGTCGGTGAAACGATAGACGGTATGAAGGAACTGGATAAGACAGGAGGTTTTCCTATCCACCGCGAACCGCCTAAATTTGAAGATCTGGCTACTACGCAGGAAGTCCTTTTTACGGGTATTAAGGTTATCGACCTTTTGGAACCTTATCTGAAAGGAGGTAAAATTGGATTGTTTGGTGGTGCGGGAGTTGGAAAAACCGTGCTTATCAAAGAGTTGATTAACAATATTGCCAAAAAGCACAACGGTTTCTCAGTCTTTGCCGGTGTAGGAGAACGTACTCGTGAGGGTAACGACCTGCTTCGTGAAATGATTGAATCTGGAGTTATCCGCTACGGCGATGAGTTTCTGAAGAGCATGGAAGAAGGAAACTGGGACTTGTCGAAAGTAGATTATTCTGAAGTAGAGAAATCGCAGGTTGCAATGGTGTTCGGACAGATGAATGAACCTCCTGGCGCACGTCAGTCTGTTGCATTGTCTGGATTGACACTTGCAGAATCTTTCCGTGACCGCCAGACTGGTGAGAATGGTCCACGTGATATTCTTTTCTTTATTGACAATATATTCCGTTTTACTCAGGCTGGTTCTGAGGTTTCAGCTTTGCTTGGACGTATGCCGTCGGCCGTAGGTTATCAGCCTACACTGGCTACAGAAATGGGACAGATGCAGGAACGAATCACTTCTACCAAGAATGGTTCTATTACTTCTGTTCAGGCTGTATATGTTCCTGCCGATGACTTGACCGACCCTGCTCCGGCTACTACCTTTACGCACTTGGATGCTACTACTGTATTGAGCCGTAAGATTACAGAGCTGGGAATATATCCGGCAGTAGATCCGTTGGAATCGACTTCTCGTATTCTGGATCCGTTAATTGTCGGTAAAGACCATTACGAAACAGCTCAGCGTGTAAAGCAGATTCTTCAGCGTAATAAGGAGTTGCAGGATATTATTTCTATTTTGGGTATGGATGAACTTTCGGATGAAGATCGTCTGACTGTGAACCGTGCTCGTCGAGTACAGCGATTCCTTTCTCAACCGTTTGCCGTAGCCGAACAGTTTACAGGAGTTCCGGGAGTTATGGTTTCTATAGAAGATACTATCAAGGGATTCAAGATGATTCTGGACGGTGAGGTTGACTATCTGCCTGAACAGGCCTTCCTGAATGTAGGTACGATAGAAGACGCAATCGAGAAAGGAAAGAAATTGCTTGAAGCTGCCAAAGGGTAAAGAAAACTCAACGAATTATGAAGGAAATGCATTTAGTTATCGTTTCACCCGAACGCATGTTGTTCGACGGAAAAGTTTCGCAAGTAACTCTTCCGGGAGAAATGGGGGAATTTCAGGTGTTGACAAATCATGCACCTATTATTTCTTCACTTGTAGCGGGTAAAATAAGTTATACGTCAGGGGCAGAAACTCAGTCATTACAAATTGCAGGAGGATTTGCCGACATAAACAATAATCAGATTTCAGTCTGTGTAGAACTTTGAGAAAAGTAATACAGGCGTAGAACTTAAACGTTTTTGGTAGTTTTTTAGAAAAACTGCACTATACTATGTTTTTGTTAACCATCAGAAAAAAGTTTATCAGAGAGTTGACTCTAATTGGGGTCGTGTTAACGGCTTTAGTAGCTGTAGTGTATCATATGTTCATACCAGACAGGTATTTTCTATGGTTCCCTTCAATCCCGATATTCTTTTATCTGTTTGGTTTATTTTACATAGCTATGTTTTCGTTCTACTATCGTATGGGACTGGAAAAACTGGTAATGTGTTATTTGTCATGCAAAGTTTTGAAATTTATCTTAAGTGCCTTGGTACTGATAGCATATGCTTTCTTTATAGGACATGAAGTTGTTGCTTTTATGTTGACTTATGTATTTTTCTTCTTTGCATTTCTGATATTTGAAACTCGCTTTTTCCTTTGGTTTGAAATGAAACTGAAAAATAGTAAAAAGGTAAACAATGAAAAAAATACGGTACATAGCACTGTTTCTGCTTCTGTTGATGGGAACAACAGGAATGTTGATGGCGCAAAATGCTGATTCAACGGCGGTAGCTGCTTCTTCCGAACAGAACCAGACGGAAGATATAAGTGTTAACGAACTGGTTTTCGGACATATCGGCGATGCTTATGAATGGCATATTGCTACATTGGGCAATACTGTTGTCAGTATTCCGTTGCCGGTTATCGTACATAGCAGTACGGGATGGCATGTTTTCTCTTCTTCTCGTCTGGAAGAAGGAGAATATGAAGGACTGTATATAGCACGTGGCGGGGCATACGATGGAAAGATCGTAGAACGCAATGAAGCTGGTGAGGAAGTTCGTCCGTTGGACATTTCTATTACTAAAAATGTAATGGGATTATTTATCAACAGTGCAGTTTTGCTTGTCATCATGATGAGTTGTGTGCGTTGGTACAAGAAACATCCGGTAGAACAGGGAGCTCCCAAAGGAGGAGTTGGGATGATAGAAGCACTTGTTCTAATGATATATGATGATGTCATAAAAGGATGTATCGGTGAAGACTATAAACGTTATGCACCTTACTTGCTGACAGCATTTTTCTTTGTACTGGTAAATAACCTGATGGGATTGATTCCTATCTTCCCAGGTGGAGCAAATGTTACAGGTAATATTGCCATAACGCTTGTGCTGGCAGTTATAACATTTTTGTTTACCAACATTTTTGGTACAAAGGAGTATTGGAAAGAAATATTTTGGCCGGATGTTCCCACTTGGTTGAAGGCTCCGGTTCCGATGATGCCTTTGATTGAATTCTTTGGTATCTTTACAAAACCGTTTGCACTGATGATTCGTCTTTTTGCCAATATTATGGCTGGACATGCTGCTATTTTAAGTTTGATAGCAATCATCTTTATTACCGTAAAGGTTGGACCTGTCATTAATGGTTCCATGACGGTAGTTGCCGTAGCATTCGGTATTTTTATGGATGCATTGGAAATTCTGGTTGCATTCATCCAGGCGTATGTGTTTACGATGCTGTCGGCAGTCTTTATCGGATTGTCGCGTGTAAAAGGACACGAAGCCTGATTATAGAATAAAAAAGTAAATAAAAGTATAACCATTTAAATTTTGAAGATTATGTTATTGTCAGTTTTATTGCAGGCTGCTGCAGGAGTTGGTATTAGTAAATTAGGTGCTGCTATTGGTGCAGGTATTGCTGTATTGGGTGCAGGTATTGGTATTGGTAAAATTGGTAGCTCGGCTATGGAAGGTATTGCTCGTCAGCCGGAAGCTTCAGGTGACCTGCGTATGAGCATGATTATTGCAGCTGCACTGGTAGAAGGTGTTGCCTTGATTGCCATCGTAGTTTGTTTATTGACATTATTCTTATAATAATATTAGCCTATGGGATTATTAACTCCGGATCCGGGGCTACTGTTTTGGATGATTATCGTTTTTGGAGTCGTATTTTTTATTCTTGCCAAATACGGCTTCCCGGTAATCATCAAAATGGTAGAGGACCGGAAAGCATATATTGATAACTCGCTGAAAGCTGCGCGTGAGGCTAATGAGCAATTAGCAAATGTGAAGGCCGAAGGAGAAAAAATCCTTGCTCAGGCACACGAAGAACAGGCTCGTATTCTAGCCGAAGCTGCTGCTACACGCGATCGCATTATAAAGGATGCTCAGAACCGTGCTATCAGTGAAGGAGATCGTTTGATGATTGAAATCAAAAAACAGATTGAAACTGAAAAAGAAAGTGCGATTCGTGACATACGTCGTCAGGTAGCGGTACTTTCTGTCGGTATTGCAGAAAAGATTATGCGTAATAAACTTGCAGATGCCAAGGAACAGGAAGAGCTTATTGACCGTATGCTTGACGAAATGATAGAATCTTCTAAAAAATAACATACCATGAATACAGGAGTTGTTTCTATGCGCTATGCTAAAGCTTTATTGGCTTATGCTAAGGCGCAAAAAGTAGAAGATCGGGTCTATGAAGAAGTAAAAACACTTGCCGGACATTATGTAAGTCTTCCTGATTTACGCCGTGCGATAGAAAATCCAGTGCTCGACATGCAGAGTAAATGTGATTTGTTACGTGAGGCTTCGGGAGGTAAGGATGTCAGTCAGGAATTGATGCGCTTCTTCAATCTGGTACTCGATGAAAGAAGAGAAAAATTCTTGCAATTCATGTTGTGGTCGTATATTGACTTGTATCGCGAAGATAAAAATATCCTTGTTGGTAAACTTACTACAGCTATAGAATCCAAACGCTTGGAAGAGCATTTGGTGGATTTGGTAGGAAGCCGTACTCAGGGAAAGGTAGAAATGAAAACACATATCGATCCTGAGTTGATTGGAGGATATATCATTGAGCTGGAAGGTTATCGTCTTGATGCGAGTGTTGCTAATCAGCTGAAACGCATAAAGCAACAGTTTATTGCGAGAAACAGAAGAATTGTTTAAATAAGTGAAGAGGACAAATCCTGCTTTATTTATCATTTTAATTAAAAAATTATGCCAGAAAATACAATAAAACCCAGCGAAGTATCAGAAGTACTGCTGCGTCAGTTGCAAGGTATCGACAACTCACTGAAGTTCGACGAGGTGGGAACGGTATTGCAAGTCAGCGATGGTGTGGCACGTATTTACGGCTTGCGCAATGCAGAAGCTAATGAACTTTTGCAGTTTGAAAACGGTATCATGGGTACTGTTATGAATCTGGAAGAGGACAATGTGGGAGCGGTGCTTCTAGGTCCTACAGACCAGATTAAGGAGGGGATGATTGTAAAGCGTACCAAACGTATCGCATCTATCAATGTAGGTGAGAGCATGTTGGGACGTGTTATAGACCCTCTGGGTGTACCTCTTGACGGACGCGGTGAGATAGGGGGCGAATTGTTTGAAATGCCTTTGGAACGTAAGGCACCGGGAGTAATCTTCCGTCAGCCTGTAACAGAGCCTTTACAGACAGGTTTGAAAGCTATTGATGCGATGATTCCTATCGGACGCGGACAGCGTGAGTTGATTATCGGTGACCGTCAGACTGGAAAAACCGCTATTGCCATCGATACAATTATCAACCAGCGTGCCAATTATGAAGCAGGAAATCCGGTATACTGTATCTATGTAGCCGTAGGACAGAAAGGTTCTACTGTTGCCAGCCTTGTAAATGCATTGCGTGAAAAGGGAGCAATGGATTATACCGTAGTTGTTGCTGCAACAGCTTCCGATCCTGCTGCCATGCAGTATTTTGCACCATTTGCGGGAGCTGCTATCGGAGAATATTTCCGTGATACCGGTCGTCATGCTTTGGTTGTATACGATGACCTTTCAAAACAGGCTGTTGCATACCGCGAAGTTTCTTTGATTCTTCGTCGTCCGTCTGGACGTGAAGCATATCCGGGTGATATCTTCTATCTGCACTCTCGTTTGCTGGAGCGTGCTGCAAAAATTATCAGCCAGCAGGAAGTTGCTGAACAGATGAACGACCTTCCTCCTAGCTTGAAGGGAAAGGTTAAAGCCGGAGGTTCACTTACAGCGTTGCCTATTATCGAAACACAGGCAGGAGACGTTTCCGCTTATATCCCGACAAACGTAATTTCTATTACCGACGGACAGATATTCTTGGAAACCGACTTGTTCAACCAGGGATTCCGTCCTGCAATTAACGTTGGTATTTCGGTATCTCGTGTCGGTGGTAGTGCACAGATCAAGAGTATGAAGAAGGTTGCCGGAACATTAAAGATTGACCAGGCACAGTACCGTGAACTGGAAGCTTTCTCAAAATTCAGCAGCGATATGGACCCGGTAACTGCAATGGCTATCGACCGTGGACGTAAAAACAACCAGTTGCTTATCCAGCCTCAGTATTCACCTATGCCGGTTGGTGAGCAGATTGCCATCCTGTATTGTGGTACTCACAGCTTGATGCGTGATATTCCTATCAGCAAGGTACGTGCGTTCCAGGATACGTTCCTGACCAATATGCGTGCTAATCATCAGGCTGATGTACTCGATGTACTGGCAAGCGGTAAGATTAACGATGAAGTAACAGCATTGATTGAAAAAGTTGCGGCAGAAACAGCCGGACAATATAAAGAAAGATAATCGTCATGGCATCACTGAAAGAAGTAAAAGGAAGAATAAACTCCATAAACGGAACGCTGAAAATTACGTCGGCGATGAAAATGGTTGCCTCTTCGAAGCTGCATAAAGCTCAGGAGGCAATAGAGAACATGCTTCCTTACGAACGAAGACTGCATCACATGCTTACTAACTTTCTGAGCTCGGAGCTTAGTGTGGAGTCACCTTTCGTCGTGAAACGTGATGTGAAGAAGATTGCCATTGTTGTATTTGCATCGAACAGTAGCTTATGCGGCGGCTTTAATGCCAATGTTATCCGTCACTTGTCTGGAATGATAGAAGGATATGTCCAGCAGGTAGGGAAAGATAATATCTTAGTCTATCCGATAGGACGTAAAGTTGCCGATGCAGTAAAGAAGTTAGGTCTGACTCCGATGGGAGACTATCAGCATATGAGCGGAAAGCCTAATTACAAAGAAGCTTCCGAACTGGCCTCCGAACTGATGAAGCGCTTCCTCAACGATGAAATACAGCAAGTAGAAATGTTGTACAATCATTTTAAATCGACGTCTACCCAGATTCTGACACGTGAAACGTACCTGCCTATCAATTTCTCTCAGGCATCTGCTACAGATGAAGAAGATAAGGGTAAGCAAGTCGATTACATTGTAGAACCGTCAGCAGAAAAGGTGATGCAGGAATTGTTGCCCAAAGTATTGCGTATGAAGATGTATACGGCATTGCTTGATTCGAATGCGGCAGAACATGCTGCCCGTACGATGGCAATGCAGATTGCAACCGATAATGCAAATGAGTTGATTCAGGATCTTACGCTGATATACAATAAGAGTCGTCAGCAAGCCATTACCAACGAATTGCTCGATATTATCGGCGGTACGATGGCGTAACGGTCAAAGCATAAATAAAAAAATATCGGGACCATCCTTTCGGACGATCCCGATATTTTTTTATGTAGTCGGATCAGTCAAAACTTCCGTAACGGGTAGGCAACAGTTTACGGTCGCCCAGCGTATTATCTACACGTGCTACGTTTATCCAGAATTTATTTTCGCGTACACTTTCCATCGGATATACTGCCTTTTCGCGGCTGTATGTATGCTGCCAGTTGTCACTTACAGCCTCATATTCCGGATGTGGAGCATTGATCAGTACATTATCTTCTTTCGAAACTTTACCATCTTTCACTTCCTCTATTTCGTGCCAGATACTGAGCATGGTGTCAATAAAATTATCCAGTTCGTATAAGCTTTCGCTTTCTGTAGGCTCAATCATCAGTGTGCCATGTACAGGGAATGAGAGAGTAGGAGCATGATATCCATAATCCATCAGTCGTTTGGCAATATCATTTTCGGTAATTCCACTTTCCTCGTGAACCTTCCGGCATTCCAGAATCATTTCATGTCCTACAAATCCGTTTGTTCCGCGGTATACCGTACCGTATGTATCGTTCAGCGAAGCAGCAAGATAATTGGCATTCAGTATAGCTGTCTTGGTGGCTCTTTCCAGTCCTTCAGCTCCCATCATGCAAATATAGGCATAGGTAATAGGCAAGATACCGGCACTGCCGTAAGGAGCAGCAGAAACCTCATTCTGTTCATTTCCGAAAAGATTATGTCCCGGCAAGAAAGGAATCAGATGCTTGGCTACACAAACCGGTCCTACACCTGGACCGCCACCACCGTGAGGGCTGGCAAACGTCTTGTGCAAGTTAAGATGGCACACATCCGCACCAATTGTTCCCGGATTTGTCAGTCCTACCTGTGCATTCATATTTGCGCCGTCCATATATACCTGAGCGCCGCATCGGTGAATGATTTTACATATTTCGGCAATATCACTTTCGAAGATACCGTGAGTGGAAGGATAAGTAATCATCAGAGCGGCAAGCTGATCCTTATGCTCTTCTGCTTTCTGACGGAGATCTTCCACATCCACATTACCCCGTTCGTCGCAGGCACAAGTCAATGTTTCGTAGCCAGCCTGAACAGCAGAAGCCGGATTTGTTCCGTGTGCCGAAGCTGGGATAAGAATCAGGTTACGATGTCCTTGTCCGATGCTTTCCAGATAGTTGCGGATGATGCGAAGTCCCGTATATTCTCCGGCAGCCCCTGAGTTAGGCTGAAGCGTGATACCTTCGAATCCAGTGATCGTCATAAGCTGCTGCGAGAGATTTTCTATCAGTGTACGGTAGCCTTGTGCCTGATCTTCCGGAACCAGCGGATGCATGTTCATCCACGAAGCATTGCTTAAAGGAAGCATTTCCGAAGCAGCATTCAGTTTCATCGTACACGAGCCCAGTGAAATCATGGAGTGGGCGAGTGAAATATCCTTACGTTCCAGACGTTTGATATAGCGCATCATTTCCGTTTCGGTATGGTAACGGTTGAATACCTCATGAGTCAGATACGACGACCGGCGTCGCAGTTCTCTGTTCAGTGACGACGATTCAGGGATGTCATCTATCTCATGTACAGGCTCTTCGGCAGCAATACCGAAAATCATCAGCAGCAGGTTCGCATCTGCCACGGTAGTAGCTTCGTCGATGCTGAAGCCTACATCTCCATTTTCAAAATACCGCAGATTTACTTCCTTGCTTAATGCTATTGTGCGCAGCTTCTGTGCCGAAACATGATCGGGCAATCCCAGGCGGAGTGTGTCGAAGAACAGCGAGTTACGTTCTATATATCCCAGACGGAGCAACTGTTTGTTGAGCCAGTTGGCAATACTATGAATACGTTTGGCGATATCCTTTATTCCTTCAGCACCGTGGTAGACAGCATAGAAGCCAGCCATGGTAGCCAGCAGAGCCTGTGCCGTACAGATATTCGATGTAGCCTTTTCGCGCTTGATATGCTGTTCGCGAGTCTGCAAAGCCATACGGTAACAAATCTTTCCGTATTTATCCTTTGACAGTCCTATGATACGTCCCGGTATGTTCCGTTTATATTCATCACGCGTTGCGAAATAAGCGGCCGAAGGACCACCGTAGAACATCGGAATACCGAGGCGCTGTGTGCCTCCGAATACGATATCAGCTCCCCATTCGCCGGGAGGAACCAATAACGCAAGGCTCATGATATCCGCGTCTACCGCAACTTTACAACCGGCAGCATGGGCACGTTCCGTAAACTCACGGTAATCTTCTATATTACCGCTGTTGTTCGGATATTGTACGATACAGCCAAACACGTCGGGTGTAAATTCCAGTTCCTTATAGTCACCCACTTTCACCTCTATTCCCTGAGGAATAGCACGTGTACGTATTACTGCAAGGTTTTGAGGGAATATCTCACGGTCGACAAACAGTGTGTTGGCTCCCGCTTTCTGTTGTGCACGGCTTCTCAGTGCCAGCATCATTGTAGCGGCTTCGGCAGCGGCCGTTGCTTCGTCCAGCAGCGAGCAGTTTGCCAGCGGCATAGCGGTAAGGTCGCTTACTACCGTCTGGAAATTAAGCAAAGCCTCCAGACGTCCCTGCGATATTTCTGTCTGATAAGGAGTGTATGAAGTGTACCATACCGGATTCTCGAAAACATTGCGTTGGATGACAGCCGGAGTAATCGAATCGTACCAGCCAGTACCGATATACGATTTATATATCTTGTTCATAGAAGCCAGTTTCCCGATATGTTCGGCAAACTTCCGTTCTGTCATGGCAGGAGGCAGATTCAACTGAGCTTTTAGCCGGATTTTCTCAGGAATGGTCTTATCAATCAATTCGTCTAATGTCTTTACTCCTATTCTTTCCAGCATTTTGGGAAGATCGTTCTCGGTAATGCCAATATGGCGATTGGCAAAAACATCTGTTTTCATGATTTTAAGGTATTAATAAAGGTAAAAGTATTCAGGTTCGAAAACGTACCGCATTTGTAGTAAAATGCCGGTACGTTTTTTATGTTATTCAGGATAATGTTTCTATTTGAAGAACGGATTTTCCATTTTTTCTTTTCCGATACTAGTCGGTTCTCCGTGTCCCGGATACACCAGTGTTTCATCCGGCAGAGTCAGCAACCGGCACGAAATCTGTTCTATCAGTTCGTTGAAATCTCCTCCTTCCAAATCGGCACGTCCTATGCTTCCCTGAAACAGTACGTCACCGCTGAACAGGCAAGCATCTGCCTTACAGTAATATACCATGCCTCCGGGTGAATGTCCCGGAACATGTATGGCTTGTAATTCCGTATGTCCGAAGCGTATTATTTCTCCGTCTTCGATGTAGTGTCCCAGTCCTACCGGGGCTTCATTCGGGCTGAAGCCGAACATGCGGCACTGGTCGGGCAATTTTGCCAGCAGAAACTCGTCGAGTTGGCACGCTTCGGCTTTCAATCCAAATTCACGCAGAATGAAAGGATTGCCAAAAACGTGGTCCAGATGCAGATGAGTATTCAGCAAATGCTTTACTGTCAACTTGTTGTCGGCAATATACTGTTTCAGCATCTGTTGCTCTTCCGGAAAAAAACAGCCGGCATCTATGATTGCAGCTTCCCCTGTTTCGTCGGAAATAACGTAACAGTTTACGGGAAACATATTAAATTCGAAGCGTTTTATTTTCATTTGTCCTTATGTGTTAATCAGTTGTTTACAGTGACATATACTACCTTCTTCGTTTCAAAAAACTCTTCCGAGAAGAAATCTTTCAGTTCGGTTACCATTGTCTGATGCTTTACCGGAAAAACCTCTTTTTCAAGTTCTCCTCCCTTCAGGCAAACCAGTCCGTTGGGAAATGCGTTATGCTGTTCCTTGCTGATGTTCTTGCGGATAATCTTCAACAGATCGGTCAGTGGCATTACAGCACGGCTCACTACAAAGTCGAACATTTGTTTTTCCTCTTCAGCGCGGCAGTGGCGTGTCGTAACGTTTTTCAGTCCGATGGCATTGGCAATTTCGGTAGCAACCCTGACTTTCTTTCCGATGCTGTCTACCAGATGAAACGTTGAGTCGGGGAATAAAATAGCAAGCGGTATGCCCGGAAAACCACCTCCCGTGCCCAGGTCCATGATACGTGTTCCCGGCTTGAACTGGATAAACTTGGCAATGCCCAGCGAGTGAAGCACATGATGTTCGTACAAGTTTGTGATATCCTTGCGTGATATGACATTGATTTTGCTGTTCCAGTCAGTGTACAAGTCGTACAGCGCGGCAAACTGTTCTTTTTGCGTTTCGGTTAAATCAGGAAAATATTTCAGTATAATATCCATGTATGCAAATGGTTATTTTAAGTAAACATTAATGTCATCGTAGGGAACGGTCAGGCTGAAGTCACCTGCCGAATAAGGAGCTATTTCATAACGGTTATAATAGAATGTGACCCCGTCTTTGCCCAGCATAAAGTTTTCCGGAATATAAATATCCGTATCCAGCAATATACCTACCGACTGAAGCCCTTCTATGCTAGAAATGGTATCGGTTTCCATCTTTTTGTTGACTTCCTTTATCAGCTCCTTCATGATCAGTGAGCAGATTTTTGCATTATCTTCCTTGCGGAATACATCATCAGCAGTAATAAGCTTACCGGTCTGAGCATTGATATTCATATATTTGGCAAGCGTATTGGGATGTGCTCCTCCGGTATACTGGAAGTTTACGACAGAATAATTCCATACGGTACTGTCTTTTCCGGCTTCCAGTGCAGTCTTTATCTGATATTCATAATTATACCATGCCGGAACATCTTCGGCCTTCATGCCGTTATGCATATCAGCTTCAAACAATTCTTTGACATCCGTATTATAATTCTTAATGAAATCATTAGCCAGTGCCGATACAAGTCCTTCAGGAGTCAGTTTGACATATTGTTTGCCGAAAGCTTCTTCCTGTATTTTTTCATTGATAAGCCGTGATATGGAGTCTTTCTCCGATGCCGGTTTCAGATAAGCATAACTGATGCTGATTTTGCATGACGGAGTTTCCTTTCCTTCCTGCAAGTACACTGTTGTGTCTTTTTGCAGCATGTCTGGTTCGGCAGCAGCTGTTTGTTTCTGTTCGATACATCCTGTAAGTGCAAACCCGCCTGCAATGCCGAATATGAGTGACGGCAGTAAAATTCTGGTTGATTTCATGATACTATTTTTTAGTCTGTTGATTTTTGCATTCTCATACGACAAATATAACACAAGTTCTCGAATAAAACATGAAAAAAGAACGTTCTTTCTGTCGTTTTGATAAAGATTTTCGGATAGCCGGAAGGCAGGAAATAAAAAAATATGTAAGTTTGTCCGAAAAGGAACAATGTTCATTAACGAAGCAGCTATGAAAACAGAATATTGGGGAACGATTCCCTATCGTGAGGCATGGAGCCGGCAGCAAGAATTATTCGACGAACTGGTGCATCAGCGTGGCAGTGGCGAAACCTGTGAAAACCGTCTGATATTTTGTGAGCATCCTCATGTCTATACTTTGGGCAGACATGGTAAAGAAGCCAATATGCTTCTGCGTGAAGAACAGCTGAAGCAGATTGGGGCGGAACTATTCCATATAGACCGCGGAGGAGATATCACTTACCACGGTCCGGGACAGCTGGTCTGTTACCCGATACTGAATCTCGAAGATTTCCGGTTGGGACTGAAAGATTATATCCATGCATTGGAAGAAGCGGTCATCAGAGTTTGTGCGTCATACGGTATAGAGTCGGGCAGGGTAGCCGGGGCAACCGGTGTGTGGCTCGACACAGGAACAAAGAACGAACGCAAAATCTGTGCAATAGGTGTACGCAGCAGCCATTTTATTACGATGCACGGACTTGCACTTAACGTGAATACGGATTTACGCTATTTCAGTTATATTCATCCGTGCGGCTTTATAAATAAAGGTGTGACTTCCATTTCCAGAGAACTTGGTCATGAGGTAGCTATGGATGAGGTGCGGGAAAGATTGCAAAACGAACTTCACACCTGTCTGAATGTTCATATGACGCCCTTAAAATAATATCAGGTTGTCTTGTAAAAAAATTGCTGAAGAATTAGTAGAAACATCAGCAATTTTGCCTGAAAATTCGTACAATTTTTTTTAAAACATCACGTTCTTTTGGAGCAAACTTGCCGATCGGAGAAGGAAGCTTTGGCGGAGAACCAGTAAAAAATTAGCTAAAGTCAAGTCTGTGAGGCTTTTTTCTGCCTAAAACTTTTCTTTTTTGCAGGAAAGATTTATCTTTGGCACCGTTAAACTTAAAAAGGAAAAACACTATGAGTCTTGAAAAAACATTGGTTATATTGAAACCATCTGCCGTACAACGTGGCTTAATAGGAGAAGTTACCTCTCGTTTCGAACGTAAAGGCTTGCGTCTGGCAGGTATGAAAATGATGCAGCTTACAGACGAACTTTTGAATGAACATTATGCGCATCTGGCAGGAAAGCCTTTCTTTCAGCGCGTAAAAGAATCGATGATGGCATGTCCGGTAGTTGTTTGTTGCTACGAAGGAGTAGATGCCGTTCAGATTGTCCGTTCGATGACAGGAGCTACAAACGGCCGTGTTGCCATTCCGGGTACAATACGAGGTGATTATTGTGTAAGTTCTCAGGAAAACATTATCCATACATCCGACTCTCCCAAGACGGCTGCAGAAGAGGTAAACCGTTTCTTTAAGCCCGAAGAGCTGTTCGAATATAAACAATGTACACTACAACACCTTTATTACGAAGATGAGTATAAGCTTGTATAGCAGCTTGTTATAGAAAATAGAAAAATAAAATGCAGGAAATCGTTCAGATTTGCCTGCATTTTATTTGGTCAATTCAAATAAAGATTATATTTTTGCACCCGCAAACGAAAGGAAATGCACTCTTAGCTCAGTTGGTAGAGCAACTGACTCTTAATCAGTGGGTCCAGGGTTCGAATCCCTGAGGGTGTACTTTCAGATGAAGTTGCACGGGAAATTTGACAATTTATAGTGGATGCACTCTTAGCTCAGTTGGTAGAGCAACTGACTCTTAATCAGTGGGTCCAGGGTTCGAATCCCTGAGGGTGTACCAGGCCGTGAGGCAAAACATTGAGAAGTCCTGAAAACTTGACCGGTTTTCAGGACTTTTTTTATTATTCCTATACACTATCGTTTTTCAGTTAAAGTTGCAAGCCGCAAAACGATTTGTGAGACTTTCTCAAAAACGATTTGTACGATTTTCACATTAATTAGATGAAAACGAAATGTGATTTTTATTGTTAAAAACGGATCAATACATAAAAACAAATACTGGTCAAATTCTTTTAAATAGAGTTTAATGAGCATTTAAATATGAATTGTGGCATTAGTAACATATACTTCTTTATCATCAATATTCAAATTGGAATCAATTATATATACCCTTATAGCATCGGTGAACAACAGTATATTTCCTTCCACATAAGCTTTATAACACTGCTGGGACACTAATAATTCAATCGCTATATTCCCCTCTTTCGTCTGTAATCGAACTGATTTCTGACGTATTTTACCTGTATAATTACGGGTGTCACTCCAGATCTGCAAGTCTCCAGTTCCTTGACCTGTATAGGATAGGTGGAGATTCCCTCCACCTATATCCCAAGGTATAATCTTTTCCATATCAAAAAGTTAAGATACCGTCCAAGAAGTATTAGATGTAACGGTTACACTTACAGCTGAGCCATCCGAAGGTATAGTAATGGATTCCTCACTTAATGACAACGTAGCATCTCCTGCAGTCTGTTCAATAACTATCTGCTGAGAAATCGAAGAACCGTTACTAACCTTCAGGGTTCTGTCAATTTGCTCAACTGTAGTATTTGCAGGTAATGTCAATCCTACAGACCAACTATACTCAGCACTTCCTCCGGGGTCTCCATCAATTGCTTCAGAGTTGTTAGTTTGTTTACCTCCAGCGGTGTATTTAGCAGCTATTGTTGCTTCATGGTCGTCACCTACCCATGCGAATGTTAATGCCGCAGAATTTGATTTACCTGTAACTGTAACAGTACCTCCGCCTTTTTCCGCTGCCATAGAAGAGCCATTATCTATACTGATAAATTCGGCCTTTGCTTCCTGAGTCACACTATACGTTTTTGGCAGTGAAACTCCAACTGCGGTCACTGTAACCGTTCCTGTACGAACTAATCGTCCAGTGTGTACACTTGCTGTGTTTTGCAACGTGTCATTTCCCGATCCCGACATTGGGGACACGGTTAACCAACTTGGTTTTGTCGCCATAATTTCTGTGTTTTAATTAATGATTTATTTTACATCCCATTTCACGTTAGATAATATCTGCACATCGGCTTGATAATCATTTGACTTCATTAGCCAAATTTTATCCGGAGTAACCTTTAAATACACATCCTTCTGCCAAATAACATTATTACCTACCGCTATTTTTTTTACTTGTTGATTCATAAAGTATATATCAGCTGCGTCATTCAATGTCATAATACAACATATAATGTATTTTCATTTTTTTCTTCAAGACTTTCATATTCTTCCTGAGTCAGTGTATGTATATACTTAATCTGAGGAGAATATATTCCATTCTTGCTTATTATCTCAAAATTAGATGCTTCAAGATTGATTATTGCTTCAGTCTGAATACCGGCAATATCATCATTCTCTTCACATGTTGAACCCACCAATCGGAAGGCATCGCAACAGTCTACAACAGACTGATTTTCCTGCTGATAGTTCTCCCACAATGTCAGTCGGTATGTCCCAATTCTTTTTTGCTCTATTCCCTTGAATATTGATTCTACTTGATTACCTGAAACAGTAAAATCCATTTCAGTTTTATTGCCAATACAGTCAATAATAAACAGCTTCAAGTTCCTTCCATCCAGCGGGATAGCTTCTCCATTTGTAAGAATTGTCCATCTTAGAACAATATCCTTACCTATTCTGATTTTTTTCATCTCGCACTAACATTCAAACTATACAAATCAATAACTTTATAAGGAGAATTATCTTTTACCAATACGATGTTATTAATTAAATCTATTTCTGAGATTGTAACATCTATATTGCCGCCTTGTGCTCTCATTAAAAAATTAGTATTTGTATAATCGCCCATTGATTCTATTATTAGATTTATAGTACTTGTGCCGCTTTTTCTGAAATTCATATTTTGAAATGTATGATTATTACCATTATATTCCTTAATTTCAATAGTAAAATATCCATTAGATATTATTTCTGTATTACTAAGCCAAAAACTATTCGCACTATATGGAATCTTAAATTGGCTTATGCCTTTAATTTTAGAATCCATCAAATCAATTGGGTTGTTTGCAAAACAATCCCCAATTATTTCATTGTTTATAGTTTTATTCATTACTCCGTCACTTAACAAACAAATTCCATTATAAGTATTGTTGTTTAAATAAATTGAATTATTTTCAATTTTTGAATTGAGACTTGCAAGAACCCCTTTTTTGCCTCCAATACAACAGAATTTGCACGTATACAATGATAATCCCTTTATTTTATTATCTCTCACTTTACATGTAGGATTTATTGACATATCTGAAATGTCTTCTTGCGTTAATTGTTTTACTGACTTTTCGTAAAATGAAAATGTGTAAAAATAAAGAGTGTTAGGCAATGCTTCAAATTTGGTGTTGGTAACCTCAAACATAGCGTTTTTAAAGTCATAGTCAGCATCATTATCAAATTCATCTATCATTCTAAGAATAGTTCCTTTTCCGGAAGAATTAGCCTGTTGATGCTTATCTGTATTATTTGTAATGTCATACCACAGCTTCCATGAATTTAAATCGCTGTTAGCGAAATAATCATCCCCCTCATGCAAAGCTGCTTGCGCTTCTGTGTACAAAGCATTATTAGAAGAAGCTGTTACTATAATATCAAACTGATGATTCCCGGATTTCCAATCTTTAAATGATGTAACATAATCTGTAATTCTGTATTTTGCGCCAGCAATAAGATTGCCGCCATCTTTTAATGCTACAAGTTCGGAATAAGTTATATTTGTTATATCACTTCCTCTTGCCCCACCTAAGTTATAAACTTGACCGTTTACATTTACTTTTGTTATCGTTTCTGTTGCCATAATAAATGAGTTTATAAATTATTTTATTGTTAATGTTTTATCACTTACTGTAATTGATTCATCTGTAATAACAAGCGTATCAGAAATAATATTAGCATCTACATTTTTGCTAAATACCAACGTATCTCCTGCAACAAACGCTTTAGCGTAATCTCCACTTTGGATAAGTGATATTAACTGTTCTATTTTTGCATCTTGCTCCTGCAATTTCTTAGTTAAAGAACTAATTTCGTTGCTTAACTTTGCTTCAATTTCAATCTTGTATGATTGCAATTCATTTGTCAAATTTTCATTTATTAACAAAGGTATAACAACCGAACCATCATCCAAAACTGATAATGCATTTTTTCTATTATTTTCTCCATCTCCTATTCCATACGAAAATAATACTTTTTTCCCATTTATTGTGGAAGAATTAAACTTGCCGAATGCTGCTTCATAATCATTTATTGCGATTAATTTGTACCCATGAACAAAAGAAAATTTCGCTCCATATATTGAGCAATAAGCACCGCCAACATGAGAACTATCGATGGTTTTAGTTTCATTATCAACATAATTGTTCCTTCCTTCAACATGAACGCAATCATGTACTCTTGACGCTCCATGAGATGTGATTTTCTTACCACACACATTATTCATTCCTTCTACGTGAGATGTATTGGAAAAACACAAATTATTAACACCTTCTACGTGATTCCTTTCACCAAATGAAGCATGTATGCAATAATCTCTGATAATACTTTCGTAATCAGCTATTAAATAATAGCTATCGCCTGTTGATTGAGTTGAAAAATAATCAGAGTTAAGAAAAGTTCTTATTGTCTCTTCGTCATTCAAAATTTTTGGTCTTGATTCTTCAGCCAATCCACTTTGAAATGCCATACCCTCTAAATGAGATAAAGAGCCAAAAACTATGCCATACATACCTTCTACATGTCCTTGACTACCTAAGCACCATGTCTCTCTTCCTTCTGCGTGAGCATCTGCTGCAAATACCGATGTTTTATAACCTTCTGCGTGCGCTCTCGGTCCGGTTGCATTGGTTTCTCTTCCTTCTGCATGTGCGTGTGCTCCAGCCGCATTGTTATTTGTGTAGTCGTTAAATATCTCAGCATTTTTATATCCGGGATAATTTTGACCTACACCTCCGCCTGTACCTCCTTGAATTTCAATGTTCCCTTCTCCCAATATAGATTCCCCATTTATAGTTTTAAATATGGTCGTATTAGGCAATGCACCAACTTCATATGCAGTGTATGATGGCTTAGTTGCAGATTTTATCCATTCGGGTTTATTCAACACAGAATCCCAATCTACTGTAACAGGATTACCCTCCGGGTCTGTTGTTGTACCATCTTTTCCCTTCGGTATTTCAAAATCAATAAGGTATATGGGGTTTCCTTTATCGTCAACCCCATTTAATCTTAAATTTACATCTGCTGGACTTCCGGCTGAAACTGTTGTCACTAATCCAATTTCAAGAACAGGAGTTTTACCAACCAATCCTTCATCGGGGAAACCCTCAACTTTATCTAATAAGGTATTTATTTTTTCTGTTGTTTTATTGATTACTCCCATACTATAACAACTCCTTTAAACTAATATTACGAACTTCAATACTTCCATTTATACCATAGAATAAGACACCATGTTCCGCATCGCTGGTTGACTTCATAGTCATATCCAAAGTAAATGTATTCCATTTTCCCGAATATGCTTTCTCTCCGTAAATTACATTATCAGATATATCAGAATCTGCATTGTTTTGGCTTTTATTAAGTTTACCTACACTTGATATTATTGCATTTGCTCCATCTGTAGTAGACAATGGATAGCATTCAAATGTAAGTCTATACTTTTTACCCGATTTTAGTTTATTTTGCAAATATCCAACTCCAAATATTACAAATCCTGTAGGACTTGATAAATTATTGCTTGCGCTTCCAATTGTAACATCACTTGTCGATACTGTTACTTTTGCATCAGAATTATTATCCCAATAGGAGTTATTTGACCAAGAAGGAAGCAATTCTTCGCCAAAATTTTCTTCTATTTTTTTGAATGATGCAATAAAACCTTTTTCAGCATCCATTATTACTTCTATTGTTTCTGAGCTTCCGTATGTAGTAGGTAACCATCCATTAAATATATAACCTGCATTTGGTTTTGCTGTAATTTGTACTTTTGTTCCAGCATTATAATAATTGATTCCGGATGGAGATACTGTTCCTCCAGCCATTGCAGCTACCGTAAGTTTATATTGAATAACTTCTTTTTCGTAAAATAAGCTGTAATAGAAGAACCATCAGTCCAAGAAACTGTATGTGTTTGCGCTCCTCCGTCTGACCATCTTTCAAATTCATAACCTTCATTAGCAATTGCGGATATAGTTTCGCTTGAACCAATAAGTCGAATTGAACCTCCATTGAAAGGAGATGTTTTACCTGCTCCTTCCGGGGAAACACGTAAATAAACTGTTATGTATTGGTATGTTTGTGTAGCTAAATACAACCTATTTTCAGAATCTTTCATTATAACTCCACTGCCTATTTCTGCCGGGTCTAATCTCAAAAATTGTCCTCCACCCATTCCAAATGAAAGTACCGATGGCGTAGCATATAATGTTTTCCCTTGATATGACATATTTAGTTCCGGTAAACCTGTAGATTCGTTTACGGATAGTCTTAATACTTCATTATTATTATACATTATACGCATATATCCATCAGATAACACAAGTTCTGTGTTTATTCCTTTTGAACGAATAATACCTTCCAAATCAACAGAACCGTCTGTTTTAACTATAAAATTATCGTTAACATTAAGTTCTTTAGATTTGATAGCATTAGCTATAAGAGCAGAAGTTACAATAAGTGTAGCGTTAATTAACTTAGTATTGATAGAGCCTCCACTTATTATTGTTTCTCCTCTACTTGCAAATGCTTCAAGTTCTTTGTAATTACCATATCCAAGTTTTTCTGCGATGTCTTCTTTGTATTCTTCGCTTACCTTGTTTATTTCTGTCAGTGCATTTTCTTTAGCTTCATCACTTGCCTGTTTCTTAATTTCGTCCTGTATTGCTTTATTAGCAGTTTCAATCGCTGTTGCAAAATTAGCATACGCAGTATTAAACAAATTAAATTTGCTATCTACATCTTCTTTTTCTTTCTGAGTGGTTTTCCCGTCAGAAATAGCAGTATTAATAGAACTTATAAGATTGCTTGTAGCGGTATCAAATGACGTTTTTGATTTACTCAAACCATCTTTTGCTGTTCCTGTAAGATATGCATTGTTATACAACTTGCTGTATGTGGCATCAACTTCTTGTTTTGTGTTATTTACCGTATTGATATACTTTTCTATTGCTTTTGCTTCACTCTCAGATATAATTCCATCTGCGAATGCCCCATCTACATAATCATTCAAATCACCTACAGCCCTATCAGCGTTCTCTGCTGTATTTATGGCTTGCTGCGCATTTTTGTTGGCCTCCTCGATGTCTGCATTAATAGCATCAAAATCCGGGCCGTCTTCAAAATTATTAAATCCTGAAGATCCTGGCTTAATAACTACCTTCCCGGTAAATACGTTTTTGTCGGCATTTGGAGATATGACAGTTACCTCCTTGTTCAGCATCGAATAATCATTAATGCCGCTGTACAGCTTTATGCAAGGCGCATCATCGTCATAAGAAGACAGAAAGACGACATGCTGACGTGCTTCGTTTGTTTTATTACCTACCGTAACAATTGTATCGCCTGCCTTTGGCTCCAGACTTCCTGCATCACAATCATCTGCTGACAGGTCTATATAGTCTTTTCCAACAGCAACAACACGTCTCCAATAATATTGGTTATATACGTTCTGGGATACATTTTCCTTGACATTAAACTCCCTGCATTGGGCCAAATCATCAACTGCGAACTCGTTGACAATTTCTTTCGTATCATCCGATTGCTTAAAATAACACCTGTAAACACTAACAGATCTTGTTCCTGTTTTTAAGGCATACAAACGGCTGCTTTCCGCATCATACAACGGATCTCCATTGTAATCGTACAAAGCATCCATATCGGTCGATATTACTTCGACCCTTGTACATTCCATGCTGGCCGGAGAAAGGACTACACGGCCACCTACGTGTGAAAGGTGCTTAACCTCCATCGTATCAAAGTACGCTTTTAAGCGTATGTATATCTCATCAGCCTCAATATAACTTTTGCCTGTCTTAGGGTCTCTTTTAACGACAAAGCCGGAACCAAAAGGTCCGGAAGAAAAGTCTTGTGATTCTATATTATCTGATATAAGACCACCTAATAGTCTCATTAAAAAGTTAGTGCTGTCAGGTTTATCTTTCCTCAGAAACATTCCTATTGCTTTCAAGGCAGACAGCACATTATAATCACTTGGAGTCTTGTTATCGGATGTCTTGATAATGTCAATCATCGTCTGTTCTGCCTGTCTGGCCACCTCATACCGTAGCGAGTTCAGCGAGTTATCCACCGAAGACTTCCATCCAGTCCCTACCTCATCCGAACAGGTAATCGTAGCCTGGCACAAGTCATTCAGTTTGCGCTGCACTTTTGTGACACGAGTATCCTTGTATCCGCCTGTGGTGCCGAAATACTGTTCTGATAACAGGCGCACATTCCATCCGATGCGGAGCGGTGTATTATTCTTTTCTATGTAGTTCCGGTCGGTAGTTCCGGTGTATTTGTTCGGGTCAAAACTGTAAGTATTCAGAAAATCATCTACTGCCTGCTTGTATGCCTGTTCCGCTGCGGTGATGTATTCCTGCGGCATGGCGAAGTTCCATGGTATATACTTGTCACCCGGCTGCGGGATAATTGCACCGCCCGGAATCTGAGTCGTATCATCCGGATACACGTTGATGATTTCCCACTCCCGTGTGTCTTCATGCCATGCGGCCTGAAAGGAGCCGTCTGTTCCACGCCCTGCCAGCTCGCCTGTCTGAAATTTCAACATGTAGTCCAGATCCGGAATCTCGTAGTCTTTCGGATTCCAGTTCATACCGTTGTCCTTGAAGTAATATACGGTGTACTTCCGTCCCTCCTCGCTGGTTTTCTCTTCCGTACGCACAGAGGAAATTGTACCAATGTATTTGGGGAATATCTCTGAGAAGGCTGTTTCTTCCGTTTCTTCCTTCACGCCATACAGATCCACGTTCTTATCTACATATAGAGATCGGTCAGGTAGTTGAAGACGAGAATATCCGTATTTACTTGCATCAATATTTTTCGTAGATCCCAGCGGGAACAGACGGGTAAAGAATTTCACTTCTCCGTTATCTTCCTGCGCCAGATTGGTAAGTCCCTGAAGATATCCCAGTTCTACCACTTCCCCACGTTCAGCTTTGCAGAGATTAATCACATAACCGTCTGCCCACATTTCCGTATCAAATGTGGAGGCGATGCCGTTGCTGCCAAATGCCGCGTCCCAGCACTTCACATTCCGATAATCAATAGTCTTGTTATCTGCGGTAATCACTGTTCCGATGCTCCACAGATTTCCACCGGCACGGCGGTTCATGTTGTCAATCCACAATTGCAGGTGTTCGCGCGGACCACCGTCGTAACTGAATTCAGAAGTAGTTCCTCCTTCCTGGAACAGCATCAGCGTGTCTTCAGCATCGTGTATCGGAGCATAGAACTTCACGCTGTATTCGTAAGTCTGTGTGTTCTTTTGTTTCGGGCGATAACGGGACTTAATTTTAAAACGAACACCTTCCAGGTCGATATAGTCATCCACATCCAGCGGAACGTATGCGGTATGGGTGAAGGATGCAGATACGCTGCATTCTCCACCTATTTCTTCCGTGACAGAAGAAGAAGTGTTCGGACTGGCTGTCAGCCGGAGGCTGTTGGCTTTATCGTATATTTTTAGTTCCATTTTATCGTCATTTAATCTGTGTTTAATCGATTCCTAAACGGATGGCTGCGGCTCCAGAAACTTTACGGAGAACAGCACATAGAAACGGTCGCCTTCGTAGCTTTCGTACCAGTCCGGTTCTGCCGGCATATCCTGATATACCATATTGTAAGTCCTGTAATTCTTTACGGCAATAGCAAGCATTCCGGACGTAATCAGCGTCATCATACGCTGGTATTTATCCAGTCGGTCGTCTGCGGAGCTTCCACGAAGCCAGAACTGCAAGGTACGTTCGATGCTGTTCAGCTTCACGTTCGGGTTCTGAGGAAGCTCCACTCCGTTCCGTTCCCGGAAATCGACGGTGGTAATGTCCTTCGCCTTGGGCATACGTAGCAAAGAGTCCATATTCACGTGACCTCCCGCTTCCGTTTCGCCAAGGAACGCACCGTATTCCGTCCATACGTCTGTTTCGTTGATTGTAAGGTATCCTGTCAAGTCCATATTATTTCAACTGTATTCCGTTCAACTTCAAGTCTTCCATCAAGTCGTATATCAGCACAATGTATGCCGTATGCGATGCTATGGTTGCGAGCGTCTGGCTATCCTGCTTCTGCGTGTTTCGAATTTCCTGCACAAACTTGTCTGTATTGGCCAGATGCGTCTGCATGTTTCTTCCTATTGCCTCAAAGGTAGATATGCTGTCCTGGCTCATGGTGGTTAGCGCACCGCTGCTGGGCGACTGGCTACTACCGGAGGATGAGCTTTCCCAGCCGAATGCTTCAGCCATTTCGTCACGCTGTTTCATCAGGTCCTGTACAATCTGCTGATATTCGTTCCGCAATTGTTCGGCTTCCTTTTCCGATATTTCCCCGTCGGATTTAGCTGCCTCAGACCATTTGTTATACAAGTCCTGTATTCGCTGCTGATATTCGCTCGATACCAAACCTGCCAGGATAGACTTTCTCAATTGAGTTTTAAAATTGTCACACATATCTTCCCAGGACATTGACATGTCTGCCAGACCATCGATAAAATCATTATAGAAACTATCCCGGGTCACACCAGTAAGAGCTTCATTCAGCATATCTGCTATCTCTCCGGTTTCATCCTTAGCCTCTGCAATCTGTTCCAGATATTGCCGGATATTACCGTTTACCTTATACCAGATATCAGGGAGTTTGCTCATTATTTCGAAAAGCTCATCTCCGGATAAGCTGTATAAGTCCTGTACGGCACGAATATCCTTGCCAAGCAAATCACTGATCTGCTGAAACCCTGATGCTCCTATACCTTCATTGCTACGATATGCATACGAATGTTTGAATGCACCGCTTCCTGCTTCTCCGGCAGCCTGAGCCAACTGTCTGTAATTATCAATCTGCCTGTTCAGTGTATCCATGGCTTCGTTTGCCGCATTGATCGCAGCGAAACCTCCACCAAACGATATCATATCTTTCTGTTTCGACAAGATTTTGTCGTATATCTCATTCATTTCTTCGAGCACAGCTTTCAGCTCCTCATATCGTGCCGTACTGCCTTCACTGAGTCCGAATAATCCTCCTATTGTCTGTCCGATACCTTTCAGTGTTCCTGTTATTCCGGTAAGAATAGAGAACGGTTTTGTCAGATCAATACTTGCCAGCGAGGACATGACCGTTCCTAAACCTGTCAGTACCCCCTTCATCGCTTCCGGAACTTCCACACCGAGCGATTCAAGCATATCTACGATATCATTTCCGGCGCTGACGACAGCTTCTCCTTTCTGACCGATAGAATTGGCAGCCTGTGTTAGCGTTTTCTGAGCAGCCGTTCTTTTATCCTGAGCATTGCGCAATCTTTCTTCCGCTTCTGCCTGTGTAATCAGCTTGCGGGTGACTTCACCGGTCGCTTCATCATATTCTTCTACGATGACATTCCCGCCCATCTGAGTTTGTTGCAGCAGATTTTCTGCCGCACGCACTTCTTGCATGGCAGACATATAGTCCTCGTAGCCTTTCTTCATTGCTTCGAACGGGGAGCGGTCTGCCAGCTCGGAATCAATGTCCTTGAAGGCATCCATGACTTCTTTAAACGATTCCGGACTGATATCTTCACCTATTCCCTCCAGGTATTGTTTCAGCTTCTCACGAAGGTTTTCCAAGGTATCTGTCGATACTTTATCCAGATCACCGAAGATTTTATCCCAATCCATTCCTTTCTTCAGTTCCTCATAATCGAGTGACTGAATCTTTTTATCCCGTTCTTCTCCAAGAACCAGACGCTCACCTTCAGTTTCCGCTGCCGCTATCTTCCGTGCATAGTCCTGTGCGATAGCCAGACGCTTTTCCTGATATGTGCCGTATTCTTCATAATAGTCTATAAGAGCCTGCGAAGACTTGTTGCGATATTCCTGTTCGATCTGGAATATCTGTTCATTATATACTTGCTCTGCTAATATGCGGTTTGTTTTTGCCTTATTCTTTACATCATCATATTGACTCTGTGGGATGTTGTCACCTTGCTTTCGTGCCTTATCCATTTTGGCAATCGTGTCCCGTTCCTGCTTGTCGATGTCGGCAAGCTGTTCATCATACTCCTGTTTTGCCAAAGCCTTTCGTTTGGCGATACCTTCCTGCATGATCTGAATACGGAGTTTCTCTGTAGTCTGCTGAGCTTTTACGCGTGCATCCGCTAATTGTGAGGCATAGTCGGTTTTCCCAGAGCCAGTACTACCTTTCTCGCTTGTAAGCAGATCATCAACTTGTATACTTCCTTCCAGTTCTTTAGATAGTTTGTTCGATGTATATATGGCTGCACGGTATCCAGCAATTTCTTCGTAAATAGCATCAGTCTCTTTCTTTAACTGGTCATAATCTGATTGAGCCTGCTGAACTGCGACATTTCCTCCAACTGAAAGATTTCTTGTTCCGGAAGTTGATAGTTTTCCGGTATTCAGACTGGCAGATGTTTTTGCTATATTTAATTTCTTTTTTGCTGCCTCCATTTTTGATAAAAGAGGATCTAATCTAGAATACGCATCATTTATTTTTTGCTCATTCTCCAGAATTTTCCCTTGTTCCTCAACCATTTTGTTCATGGCTGCTCTTGCCTTAGCTGATGATATTATTGATTTCGTCAGACGGTCATAAGCATCAGATGCCTTACCGGCCAAAATTTCTTCGTTACTCAATTTCCCAAAATAGGAAGGATACATTTTCTGTAATTCATCTACAACCTTATTTCTTTCCTTCATAGATTTTGATGTATCTTGGCTTGCCGTGTAAAGTAGACGGAGCTTTGTCGTTTCCTCGGCTGCAGCTTTTCCTCCTTCCACCTGAACCTTGTTTAAGTCGTCTTGTATTTTCTGAGTATCTATCAGCTCTTTCTTTACTTTTCCCAGGCTCTTTACCCAATTCCCAATCTCTTTTCCATATACAATCCCTAAAGAGATAGCAGCCACTAGCGCCGTCTGCCATGAGAATACTGCACCAGCCAGCTGTTTCCATACAGGCACACCCTTTTGTCCGGATGCTTTCAATAATTCATTCTGCTTGCGTACATCCGATATGGCATCCGCCAGCATCGGAAGGTTGTTACTGATTGCCAGGATAAACATCTGCGGACCCATGGCAAGCGAAGGAAGTTCTCTTGCTACCTGGCTGAACTGCGTTTTCAAATTGTTGGTCTTGCGGGTAACGGCTTCGGTGTCGATGTCAATAGTCTGCGTTTTTGCGGTTTCTTCCTTCGTCTTTTTCAGTTCCTTCAGTCCGGCTTCCAATCCGCGTACCTGTCCTGTCAGTGCCTGTATGTTGGCGGCCTCCTGAGTATAGCTAAGACCCGCAGCCTTGTTGACCTCCAACTGGTGTTTCTGTTCGGCAATTACCTGTTTCAATGCAGATATCAGTTGCAAAGTCTGATTTTCCACATCATCTACATTCTTACCCACGCTCTGTAGTCCGGCTTTGGTAAGATCTTTCATGAATATTTCGAGCTGTACAGGTACTGCCATATCCTTAATCTTTTACTGCGTATTTGGTAAAGAACTCCATCGGGTTCATTCCCTTTGTCGTGTTCGTGTTATCTGTTTGTCTGTGACTGTTCCTTTGTTTCTCCCGTTCCTCCATTTCCCTGATCTGCTGCATCATGTCCGGCTTCTGCGGAGGAACCCAGTGCGGCATGTCTGCCAAAATCATTTGCAGAGTAACTACATTTACCTTGTCCAGAATGTAGTCTATGCTCCAGCCTGTTTCCGTAGCCAGCTGACCTACTACGCCGAAAAGGCTATGAGAAGGTTCCGTATGTCCCTTCTTTAACTCCTCTTGTCGTTTGCGCTTTCGTTCCGGCTCGCTAAGGGCTGCATCTTGTTCAGTGCTGCTGCCGATGCGATAATAATCCCGAAAGACGTGGTAGATGTACTGTTCAGTATCTGTCGCCAGGCGGAGGAAAGTTCATCGGGTGTCATCAGTTCCCGAAGCATCCATGCCACTGGGCGGTTAAGTAACCTTCCCAGTATCGGTCCTCGAACAATCCCGTATGCCACTATCCGGCTGATATCCTTCCCATGCAGGTAGACAAACCGGATTCGCTGGTCCAGATTATATGCATCATATTCTTCCGGAGTAACGCCGATGCGCAGGTAACGTTTGCTGACACGTAGCAGACTGCGTGTGGTAGGTATCTTCATCGTGATGCGGAACGGATGTTTCCGCAGTACCGTATGAAGCGGCAGGCTGATTCCCCCGTCACTGAGGGAGATGCCTGCCAGCAGTTCTATATCCTGTGTCTTCATCATCCTGCTGCATCTGCGGTTGCATCACTTTCATCCGGGGTTACACCGGGAGGATAAGTACGGTAGCGTCTGTCTTTTCCGTCTGTAGGTTTCAGCATGTCCACACGGATACCCATTGCCAGTACATTCTGCATATTGATTCCGTTCTGGAAGCCGTTACGGCTCAGACGGGCATTGAATATGCGGAAGCTGTGTCCGGAATGCATGGATATTGTCAGCACACCGTTTGCTACAAACTTAACCGGAGGAGTATAAGAATCATCCTTTTCTTTCTTTCCACCGAATACATCGACCATGCTTTGTGCATCCAGCTTGATGAGGTTCATCGTGAATGCATCGCTTCCCGGATTGGTCATGATGCTGTCTACGGGTCCGTCTGTTACCTGTGCGGCCATCACATCCATAAAGGTAGGCGCATTTCCTGCCGGCTGCATCCCATTTTCATCCAGCCAGCCCAACGTCTTTTCCTCGCCTTCCGGTGTCTTGAACTTTACGGCGGCCACACCATACATCAGTCCGTTGCTTTTATCTGCCATAATTTTGTCGTTTTTAATGTTTGCTTAAATGATATTTAATCAGTTGCCAAATAAGGATAATTCCCAGCAGGGTCAGGGCTGTTCCTGTCAGCCATCCCTGGGCTGCGGGGCGTGTTTCCTTTACTTCACTGTTCACAGTTTCATCACGGATGCGGTGGTCGGTTTCCGTACGAGTCACGGTCACCTGTCTTCCTGTGCTGTCGGCTGTTGCCGTGACGTTCACGCCACCTTCTCCGTCCGATTGTATGTCAATACTCAGACCGTCGTTCCGATAGCTCAGCCCGAATCCGGCAGGAAGCTTACTCAGGTTCAGCCACTGCTCCGCACTCACCGAGCAGGTCGCCGTCCTCTTCGGGACCGGCCCGAAGGTTGTTTGCTCTGTTACGCTCGTTCGGAGGCTGTCCGAGCGGACGGTTTCCGAGCTGGCCTTTCTGCTGCTGGCGCAGGAAGATAATGACAGGACAGCGGTCAGCATACTTGCAAGTATGTAATTTGCGTAAAGCCGTTTCATGGTTAATATTTCTTTCGTTTTGTTTTCGTAATTGTTTGCTTAATTCCAATACCGTGGCACTGAGGTCATCATACAAAGCCTTGTAAGTGCCCTCGGTTTCTTTCACCGCTCGGACCTGGTATACTTTCCTGTCACGCCACCAGGCAATGGCAGTTACCAACCAGCCGGCAGGAGCCAGCCATTCCATCAGTGTTTGTAACAGGGTCAAGTCCATAGTTCTATCGTTACAACAATTCCCATCCGGCCCGGATGTCGGTCATCTGTGCCGGGACTCCATTTTCCACCTCACTGATTGCGGCTGCAAAAAGACACATCGTATCCTTATCGTTCACGTTGGGCTGATAGGTTGTCGGTACCTGCATCTTGCGGCATACCGCAGTGATGTAGGCCGATGTGTTGTTCTCATGCCTGGGTGCCCAGCGGTTGATGTAGTCTGCAATCGTCTTGCAACCGTGCATCTTATGGTAATTCTGCAACAGCCTGATCAGCGCACGATACCCGTGCGGCATGTCTTCAAACTCTTCAAACGCATTGTCTTTCTTTGCAGAGGAAGGGACTTCTCCCTTCCAGTCTGTTGCGTCAGAGTTCCGTATATTTCCGGGGTTGCAGTTTCTTATTCCGCGTGGTTGGTTCTTCATATCTTACTCCTCCCTATGCTTCAAGTTCCTCACCGGCTGCAGGGTCTTCCTGTAACTTTTCTTCCAGTCCGCTCACGCCATTCTCTCCTCCATCAGACATAGTCATGGCCATTTTGGCAGCTTCAGCTTCGCGTCTGGTCTCAGCCCAGTTCTTTTCAGCTTCCACTTCCTGGTCGGAAGTCTGTGCGGTAGTCCCGTCGTAACTGTAGATAGCACCGATAGCCTCCATCTTCTTCGGCAATACAATGTAGTAGTGACGGAAGTTCACTTCATTCTGCTGGTAGTCCGGGTTGGTCTGTGCATCGCGGTAATACATCTTGGTGCTACCCTGTGCGCGGAACACACGCTTGGTGTAGAAGCAGAAGGATGCCTGATGGTCAGTGCCCGAGGGCGAATTCTTGAACGGAACTTTTGTGCCTTCCTTGGTGAAGTACGGACAGTTCTCGAATTCATACACCTCGAAGCCGTACATGTTGGCAATCTTTCCGGTGGTGTAGTTGTAATACTGATCGCGGAACTTCTGGTCGTCTTCCAGCAGGTCGTTCACGTGGTCTGAGCAGAGCACCAGACGGCGGCCTGCAGTGGGAACCTGCAAGGCATCCAGCTTGCGTTTCAGAGCGATGATGTCCTTGCGGGTACATTTCTTTCGTCCGTTGTCATCTTCGCCGGAAGTGGGCACTACCGGAGTTTTCGCCGTATTGCTGTTCGGAGCCAGCGCATGAGCCGCTTTCTTGAATTTGGCGATAGTGATGGCATCTCCGTGACGCTCAATAACGCTTCCCATCTTGTCGTAAGAGATAGCAAAGAGCTGATCATCCGATACGGCAGTTTTCTTGGTCTGGAACTTGTCAAGACCCAGTGCAATATCCCCGTCCTCCAGTTCCTGTGCGGCGATGGGATACGTCGTGTTGTTAATCAGTACGTCCGGATCTCCGCCCACATCTACCAGGTGAACGACTTCGTTATTTACCGCAGCCGAATAATCGGACACTCCGTCCAGCCATGAAGCGGTCATTCCTCCGCGAAGCTGTTTCACCAGCTCGCCCGTCCACACTTCGGTATAGACACCTTCCAGGGCAGCTCCTTTCGGAAGAAATTTGCCCAGTGCTATCGGAAGCACCACGCCCACAATCAGCCCCCAGAATCCTGCATTCGAGATTCCAAGGCAAGCCAGGATAACGATACTCATCAGCACATTCACCAGTGTGCCGGTTACGAATTTTACGATTTCTTTTCTCATGTTCGTGTTTTAATTTGTGTTCAACAATCAGTTAAGTTCCGGACAGTCCACACCGTATTCTGCCTTGTACAGCTTGCGGTACTGCTGCGGGTCGTTCTTTCGCATCAGCTTCAGTTCCCCTGCCGGAACTTCGCTCAGTTTCTTCCAGTCGCCGGCTGGTGTCTGTGCTGTACTGCGGTTCAGCATCATCGACGGCTTTACCGTGCCGTGCATGGCTTCGAAGGTCAGTTTCAAGCTTTCCTGGCCGACTTTCTTTCCCAGCTCGATAAAGTGAGCTTTCTTCCCGGCTTCAATCTTTCCGGAAGTTACGGCTTCTTCTACCAGCTGGGTAATGCCCGACAGACGCAAGGTCTCCAGTTCCTTTTCCAGTTTTTCTTTCTCGGTACGCAGTGATGTGTTGGCCGACTGGTAGCCGAGCAGTACGTTAATCTGTTTCTGCACTTCCTGCAGTGTGGCGGTGTCCGCCAGCCCCAGCATCAGGGCGATGGTTTTCAGTTGTTCGTTCATTGTCTGTAATGTTTGGTTTTCATTAAAGCTTTCCTTCAACAGCGGCAGGTCGCATCCGCCTCCTGCATCCAGCCTGAGTTCCCGCCCCTCGTAAGAGAGCCGGATGTTGTCATCGTTACCGCCGATATCCACCATGCTGTATTCCATCAGCTTGCAGCGGGTCACGGTAGGACGGGTTTGTCCGGGTTTCAGCAAGGCAGCATCTTCGCTTGTTTGCAGTATCTCGAAGTTGGGCGAACCCATACGTAGCGTGCCCTTTTCCCATTGCTGCTTTGCCAGACGCGATTCTTCGCGTACCTCATCAAACCAGGGTTCGCCGGTCACTTCTCCATCCGCTACGCGTATATCCTTTATCATTCCTATTACCACGCCCCGCTGGTGCATCCAGAGCAGTACGGGATTCCGGTTAAACTGCGTCAGGTCGATGCCTTCGGTACGGATCCACGTGCCGTAGCAGTTCAGCGTTTCGTTCGATATTCTGATTCGTTTTGCCATTTTTCCGTTCGTTTGACGCAAACTTACTCTGCCTTTCCCGTCCGGGCAAAAAAGTGTGTAACGGTTGCAAAGAAGTATGTAAATGATGCACTGTTCTCTGTAACGGTTGCACCCCTTTTTCGTGGATGCACGAAAATGGATGAACTTTGTCGTAAACGAATATTAAATACAAGGTAAAACATGGCTAAAAACGACACAAAACAGGAGCTGGCACGGGTGCTCTACATGAGCGGACTTTCGCAGGAAGAGATTCTTCAGAAAGTGGAAGTGAGCCGTCAGACACTCAGCCGGTGGATAAACACCCTGGGCTGGAAAGAGATGAAGGCGGCACGCAACATTACCCGTCCGGAACTGGTGAATAAATTGCTGTCTTCCATTAATACCCTGCTCGACAAGGCGAACGAGCCGGGAAACGAGGATATGCTGGCCAGCCTGGGCGACAAGCTTATCAAGACAGCCACCGCCATCGAAAAGCTCGAGAAGAAGGCCAGTGTGGTAGACCGTATCGACACAATGATTGACTTTGAGAACTGGCTGGCTTCACACCGGGATGAATATCCTCAGCTTACCAACGAACTGTTCCAGCTCGTGAACCAGCTGCACAACGATTACCTGAATGAACTCTTCGCCCAGAAAGGAGGCTAAGCATGACGGAACAGGAAAAGAAAGAAGCCCTGAAACGATGGCAGGAACACTGCAAGCGAGTGGAACGGATGACCTCGCAGGAACGGGTGGAAACCGAAGCGGAACGCAAGCGGAATATCGCCCGTGCTCTGAAGGACTACGACTGTTTCTGCCAGCGGTACCTGTCACATTATTGCCAGTGTCCGAATGCGAAATTCCATAACGAGGCGGCACGCTACATCGCCTCCCATCCGGAACTGCGCCTGGTCTGCAAGTGGCCGCGCGGTCATGCCAAGTCGGTACACCTTGACATCGGCATCCCGCTCTGGCTGAAGTTCCGGAGCGAACTGCATGTCATGGTACTGGTGGGCAAGAGTGAAGACAGCGCCGATGGTCTGCTGGGAGATTTGCAGGCAGAACTGCAGTACAACCAGTATATCATCCGTGACTTTGGCGAACAGTACAACAGCGGCATGTGGCAGGAAGGCGAATTTGTCACCAAAGACCAGTGCGCCTTTTTCTCCCGCGGTCGCGGTCAGTCACCCCGTGGACTGCGATTTCGTGAAATGCGTCCGGACTACATCGTGGTAGATGACTTGGACGATGATGAAATGTGCCGGAGTGAGGCACGTGTACGTGAGATGACCAACTGGATAAAAGAAGCTCTGTTCGGCTGCTTCGGCGGAAAGGACGGGCGTTTCATCATGGTGGGTAACCTGATTTCCAAAAACTCCGTATTGCAGAAAATCATTGACACGCCGACCGTGAAGACCATCGAAGTGAATGCCATCGACCGCAACGGGAATCCTGCCTGGCCAGAGTTCTACACCATCGAAAAGCTGCGCGACCGCGAGCAGTTCATGGGCTACCGCTCGTTTCAGAAGGAATATATGAACAACCCTATCACCGAGGGAGCCGTGTTCCAGGAACGGTGGATACGCTGGAGACGGATGCTGAAACTTAAATATTACGAGCAGATTGTGCTCTACATCGACCCTTCGTGGAAATCCTCCGGAAAGAACGACTACAAGGCTGCCGCCATGATAGGCCGTCCCAGGCGCGGATTGAAAACCGCCTCACACCGGGAACTGCATCTGCTGCGTGCCTTCTGCCGCCAGTGCAGCGTGGGCGAAATGGTGCGCTGGCTCTACGATGTCTACGAATCACTGCCTGAAGATGCGGCGGTCAGCATCTATATGGAAGCCAACTTCATGCAGGACACCATCCTGGACGAATTTCAGCGTGAAGGCGACGCACGTGGCTACCAGCTTCCTATCATGCCGGACAAACGGAAGAAACCCGACAAGTTTGCCCGTGTGGAAGCCGTCAGCCCGCTGTGGGAACGTGGATACTTCTTTTATAACGAGAAGCTGAAGGAAAATACCGACCTCCGTGCCGGAATTGACCAGACGCTGGCCTTCGAACAGGGCAGCCGGGCACACGATGACTTCCCCGATGCCTGCGAGGGTGCGATTTATAAACTACAGAAACAAACCCGTGAGGTTTCGTTCACACCCCGGCTTGGTGTGCGACGACCTCCTAAAAACTCATGGTAATTATGTTTATCACCGAACAAGACTACATACAGGTCAGTGCCGACGCACTGAGAATCATCCAGCAGGCCACGAGCGACAACCGTCTGCTGGCCGAACGCCGTGCCATGGACCGGATAGCAAGCTATCTGGACGGACGCTATGACATGCAGGCGGCTTTCACCGCCGAAGGCGAAGCAAAGAACCTCGACCTCGTGGGACTGGTGGCCGACCTGGCACTCTACTTCATGGTGCTCAGTCTGCCGCAAAAAATGGGGTATGAAATCCGGAAGGAACAGTTTGAAAACGCCGTCGCCTATCTGGAGAAGGTACAGGCGGGAAAGGCGGTCATGAACCTTCCCGAACTGCAACCTACGGGCGAGGAAGGAGAACAGACCGGAGCCGGCATACGCTACGGTTCCGACAAACGTAACAATTATATCTGGTAACTACTATGGCAAAGAAACCGAAAATAGAATATCTCAACCGGATGAATGCCGCCGAAAGACGGCGCATCAAGGAAATGAGTGTCAAGCTCCAGCTGCTTACCGAAGCACTGACACGGCGCGACCTGGCCGACTGGCGGCGTGCATGGCAGATGGCTATCAACGTGGACAACCCGAACCGTACACGTCTGCTGAACCTCTATACCGATGTGGATGCCGACCTGCACCTGACCGGATGCGTGCAACAGCGCATGGGATTCGTATTGAACAAGAGTTTCAAGCTCTGCGACGCGAAGGGTGTGGAGAATCCGGAACTGACGGAACTGTTGGAAGCTCCCTGGTTTAAGGAGTTCCTGCGGCTGGCACTGGAAAGCAATTACTACGGTCATTCACTCATCGAACTGGGCGACGTGGTGGAAGTGGACGGACGGATGGCCTACAACCGGGTCAGCCTGATTCCGCGTACCCACGTGATTCCCGAATACGGTGTCATCATCACCCACGAGAACGACACCTGGCAGGTGGGCTACGACTACCGGAACAGCGAGATGAAAGACTGGTGCATCGAAGCCGGAGGCACGCATAATCTGGGTCTGTATCTGAAATGCGCCCAGCAGACCATTCCTAAAAAGAACATGTGTTCGTTCTGGGATATGTTCGGAGAAATATTCGGTATGCCGCTGCGAGTGGCGACTACCACCAGCCGCGACCCGAAGGAATACGACCGTATTGAACGGATGTTGCGTGACATGGGAGCAGCCGCTTACGGCTTGTTCCCCGAAGGAACTACCGTCGACCTGAAGGAAAGCACCCGTGCCGATGCGTTCAATGTGTACGACAAACGCATCGATCGCTGTAACTCGGAAATATCGAAAGGAATCCTTACCGTCACGATGACCATGGAAGACGGGGCCAGCCTTTCGCAGAGCGAGGTGCACCGCAAGATGCTGGAAAACCTGATTCAGAAGGATGCCGACCTTATCCGTGATTTAGTGAACTGGCAGCTCATTCCCCGCATGATCCGTCACGGATTCCCGCTGAAGGGATTCCGCTTCGCGTGGGATGAATCGGTAGATTATACTCCCGAACAGCAGGTAGCCTACGAGCGTTTGCTGCTTGAGCATTACGAAGTAGATCCGAAATACTTTGTCGACAAATACAACATCCCGCTGAAACGGCAGAAGGACACGTCCTCCGTAGCGGTTCCGGAAGTCAGGAAAACGGCACAACAGAAGTCCGGAAAGGAAGAGCAGAAACTGGTATTACCGGAAGGAGAACACCCTTTTTTAGATAAAAACCTCACGCTCGATCATTCAAGCGGGCTTGATGATACTCGCTCAACCGGTTTTTTCGACTAAGCCCCGACGATTATAAGGGGCTGCATCAGCGGTACGCCGACATCCTGAAACTGGCGGCGGAAGAAGATGAAACACCGGAAGAAGCGGAGGAAACCATGGAGTTTCCCACCCTGGAAGCCGGATGGATGCTGCTCATGGGATGGCTTTATCAGCAGGCGAAAATCTCGCCTGAAAGCCTGACCGCCGAAGAGGTGCAGCGTTTCATCCGCACCCATACCGATGTGCTGGACGGAGCGGTAGACACCGCCCTGAAGGAAGTACCTCTGGATGACATATCGGTGCAGCGCCTGAAGGAATCGAACTACGTGTTCAGCGGCATCAAGACCTTCCACGAACTGAACGAGGCTTTCCCCTCCCTGCTGGATGAAAAAGGAAACCGCAAGCCGTTTAATCAGTTCCTAAATGATGTTCAAAAGGTATATGACACCTACAACGTGCAGTATCTGCGTACGGAATACAACTTCGCCCAGGCTTCCGCACTGATGGCGGCACGATGGAAGAAATTCGAGCAAGACGGCGACCGATATAACCTCCAGTACCGGACCATGTACGACAAACGGGTACGACGTACCCATCGGATGCTGCATAACATCACCCTGCCCATCGAAAGTCCGTTCTGGGACAAATATTTCCCGCCCAACGGATGGAACTGCCGCTGCACCGTGGTGCAGGTGCGCAAGGACAAATACCCCGTGAGCAACGAGCAGGAAGCTATGAACCTTGGCAGTCAGGCTACCGCCGGAAAGTATCAGGAAATGTTCATGTTCAATCCCGGCAAACGAATGACGACCTTCCCGGCATACAATGGCTACACACTGCGCAAATGTAACCGGTGCGAAGTACGCCCCGACAAGATGAAACTGGCTGCTGACATTCCGGACAATGAGGTATGCCAGGCATGCAGGCTGCTTCAGGAATACAGGAATATGGATGCAAAGGCTACCCGGCACAAGGCAGCATTCCTGAAAGGGACAAAAATTTCTCATCCTGAATTCAGTCGGGAGATAGGCATAACAGGGAAAAGCATTAAGGAATGGACAAACCAACCTTTTAAGCATTTCTATGAAAAGAACCGGATGTTGCTTGATATTGAAAACGCTATAAAGGAAACCTCTTATCTGGGAGCGGTACCTTACCATAAAAGCGATGATGTGAAATGGTCGCACATTTTTGAAACCGAAATTCAGGGGAGTAAGGCATGGATTATTGTACGTGAATATACTTGGGGAGATATAACTTTACACAGTATATCCGACAGTATGGGAGAATACCTGAAAGAGCATAAACCCATAAAAAAAGAGTAGCAAAGAAGCCCATACACTCGGAACTACAATCCGAAGCGGTACTTCAATGCTACCCATTGCAAATATACGATTAAATCATTAAAAAACAATGTATAATGGCTGAAAAATCGAACCAGGTAAACCAGGAGTTACAACGTAGGGTAAACCGGCTGATTCGGGTAACGCTGAAGGACATTAAAGTGGAAGCCCTTGATGAGTTCGACCGGAACTTTGAGCGGGAAGCCTTCTTTAATGATAAGTGGGCACGGCGTAAATACAACGATGATGAGAGCCGTGGACTGCTGATAAAGACAGGCAATCTCCGCCGGAGTATTACAGGGAGAATTACCGACCGTGACAGTGTTGTGATAGAAACCACGCAACCGTATGCAAAGATACATAACGAAGGCGGCACTATCACCGTGACCAGAAAAATGAAGAAATACTTCTGGTGGAAGTATATCACCATTACGGGCAGCAAACGGATGAAAGCCGGAATACCAATTACTTATTCCGAACGTTTCAGCCGGAAAAAGGACGGAACCCTGAGGAATACGAAACGAAACCGTGAACTTACAGAAGAAGCAGAATTCTACCGTGCCATGGCCTTGAAAAAAGCCGGAAGCAAAATCACCATCCCCAAACGCCAGTTCATCGGAAACCATCCAGACCTGGAGAAACTGCTGAAAGAAATCTTTTACAATAACGCTAAAAACTTTGATGTACTATGAGAAGAATGCTATATCTCGGCCTGACCGAAGCACTGAAAGAATTGAAAGACGAAAGCGGACAGCCGCTTATCCGGCACATTGACCTGTGGAATGAGCAGGTAGAATTCATCGAACAGGAAGAGCCGTTCGACACCCCGGCTGTGTTTATCGAATTCCGTCCCGTACAGTGGCGCACATTAGGAGGAACCACCCAGCAGGCAGACGTTCCGTTCCGGCTGCATGTGGTCACGAAATGGAAAGGAAGCGCAAGGGACGGAAGCGTGTTTCAGGAAGAATCGCTGGAACGCTTTGATCTGTTGGATAAGATTGATGCGCACTTGTTCAACTTCTTCCTCTCTGCTCGGAATGAATCTGTCTGTATGACCCGCCGCACGGGAAGCAGCACCAACCACAACCACGAGGAACTGGTGGAAGACATCAGCGATTTCACCTGCCAGGCCACACAGACGTATTAACCGAAAAGCGTCAGCTGCCGCTCTGCCTGGGCGATGCGCTCCGTCACGCGCGGATCGGCACTGGCGTTGATAATGTTATAGAAAGTCTTTTCGCAGATGCGGTATTTCGGCCAGATATAGCGGCGCAGGATTTCCCGGTTCGACAGTCCGCTCCGTGCATGCTCATCGTAAATGCGCACAATGTCCTGCACGCGGAAGGCATAGCTCATCCCCACTATTTTCTGACGGTTTTTCTTGACCATATTATCCTGCTGACTTTATCGCAAAATTACAAAAAAATGCGGACATTATCTTATTCACGCACATAATAACTGCTTTTACGACAGCCCGGACCTGTACAGCCGTAGATTTGCACTGTCTAGACAAGTTAACCACATTTTTACAAACATTTAAAAAAGACAGACACATGGCTATCAACTATTCTATTGCGGCTTACAAGAAGCCGGGAGATATGGAAGGCACTGCGAAGTATTACGCCAAGGCACAGGCGAGCGGAACAGTCGAAATCAACGAGCTGGCGGATGATATCGCCTACAGTACGACCTTGACCGACGGTGACGTGCTGAACGTGATCCGTGCGCTGATCAAGCAGATAAACCGCCACATCGCCAAAGGAGAAATCGTAAAACTGGAGAATCTTGGAACATTCCAGGCTCAGATACGCAGCAACGGTTCGGAAACGTCGGAAGACTTCAACGAAAGTTACATCCGTCAGGTTCATCTTCAGTTCCGTCCGGGACTGGGACTGCAAAGCACGCTGGCACTGGAGAACCTTCAGTTTAAGAAGGTAAAATCGTATAAGGAGCTGGAAGGCGAATAATTTACCGCCGGAAAAATGATCTATTACCCTGCGGAAACAGGACGTTTACCGCAGGGTAATTTTTGCAGTACAAAAAATAATTCGTATCTTTACCTATATGAAAGCGATATACCTTACAGACCTGGCTCAGCAATATTTCCCTAAATCCAGTACCCGGAGTGCCGTAGCGCAGCTTCGCCGCTGGATAGTGTTGAACGAGGACTTACAGCAACGGCTTACGGAACTGCATTTCCATAAGGGACAGCGAAGCCTGACTCCCTTGCAGCACGAAGCGATATGTCATTTCCTTGGAGAACCAGGTGAATAATATACAGCAATCCCCGGCATCGGTTTTCGGTGTCGGGGATTTTTTCTGTATTATTGTCTGATACACTTACGAAGGCTTTCCAGCAGGAAACGCACGTTCGACACATCGGTCTGGTCTTGTTCCACCGGACATCCACCATCCGTGTCAAGCAATCTCATGACTGCGGTAAAAAGGATATTATCTAGCGAATCTACGGTTTCTTCAAAATCTGCAATCTTCAGATACTTCTCCCATTGTTCATAATTGAATTTTGTTGCCATAGGTCAGTCCTCCTTGAATTCAAGTTCCATCTGTTTCACGTTGTTCATTTTACGGCTTGCACTAAGCAGAAGCATTGCTCCGCGTGTCATTACAAACCATCCGGGATTGTTTGCCCCAAAAAGAAGGATTTTCTTTGCTAATGTTTGTTTGGCGTTAAGCTTCTTGGCAGCTTGTGTACTTTCGGTACGGCTTCCCATTGCCGCATGCAGGTCGTTCATGCTGTACCACGTTTCATTATCTATGGTTACGCAACGTACTGGACTGTTATTGAACATACGTGTTTCGTAGGGAATATCTCGCGCGTCGATGAAATCTGTTTTCGGCTTGTATATACCGTAATATCCTTTCTTGCGGATGGACGGAAGTACTTCGGATGTAACCCATTTACGGAATGCTTTTGCTTCTGGCTTGCGTGATTGAAGGATTAAAGCATACAATCCAGATTCATTGACAAGCCACATCTCTTTATCTCCAAACTGCGTCGGTAATACCGACGTAGCTTTTTCGTCTCCGTCAAGCCTCGATATTGCATCACGATTATTCTTTATAGAAAGAGTATCGCAAACGTCTTTTGCCACAAACCAAGGTTCATCGTTGATTACCTGTACACGGATAGGTGTACTGCTTTGACTGAAGTTGAATACTTCTACCAGTCCCGTAGTCTGGTTTTCGTTTTGTTTTACCATAATGTAGATAATTTAATGAGCATTTGTGCGGATAAAAAAAGAACGGCATCCGCTTAACCCGTCGCTCAAAGTCTATCTACATAGGACTCGCACACGTTATTACAACGTATGCACGGGTACAGATGCCGCCATCTTATAGACGGTTTGCATACAGGCATAAAAAATGCCCGATGCGGTACTATCGGACAGAACTCGCTGTCCTATGTAGATATGTTATAAACTTTGAGCACCGCAAATATGCAAATTCTTTTTTATTATCCAAGCACGCTTGCCCGATTTTTTTTCGGAATATCCCGAAATTTGTTCCCGGATAGGTGGTCAGGCCGCACCGGGATAGTGGTTATTAAAGGTCTATAATTTCAATTTTTAAATCACGCTCCAGCTCACGCATCATGTCGATTGTGTCGTTGTTTTCCACATCGAAGCAGATGCCCAGGTATTCCGGGTTCTGCTTCGAACGTTTTACTGACAAGTCGCAGGGGCGGCTGTGCTTGATCCATACAAACATAAACTGATTGATTGCGCTGTAATGGACTTTGGCTGCCACCCTGCGAGGCTTGAACAGATTAAGGTTCTGGTTCTGCATAGGGTTCAATCTGTTTGATTACTGTTCCGCTGAGCCAGATGCGTCCGCTGCCCTGGCATTGCGGACACACTTTATGTTCGGGGTACTGATGCTGAAAATCTTTTTCTGCATACACTGTCACTGTGCCGGTTCCTCCGCACTGGCGGCAGAGGCATACGCGGCGATGGATATAAGTCTTCTCTGTATTCATCTCTTATCTGCGTTTTCAAATTCGGGTTTTACATCAGGTTCTGCTTCGTATGGGTACACATCCATGATGGCGGTTTCTGATACGGAAGCTATCACGTAATCAGCCATAGTATCTTTCATTCCTTCGTCCAGCTTCTTGATGGCGTCGCGAAGGTCGGAAGCTTGTACAAGTACGTTGCTGGCAGTACGCTTTTCTGCTCCGCTCTTTTCATCCAGTGTAATAAACCAGAGTTTACATTTGAACCAGCGGTCGGCAGACTCTTCTTCACTTGAGAACAGTTCATTGTAATTAGCTTTTGCAACTCCAGCCACTTCGAACTCGCCGCTGATAAACGGTGTCATTTCTTCGATGATACGGCTTTCGGCTTCTGTGAAGCTGAGAGCGTCTACCAGATAGGGTTCTGTTACTTTCTTCTGCATTCCGTTTTCCATTGTTTTCTCATAACGGATTTTACATTCGAACCAATTATGCATCATAATTCTTCTATTTTTGTTGATTGTTTAAATATTACGTTAGTGTGATCTCTTCTCGAATCGTCCGTACAGTTAAGCTCGTTACCGTAGCAGGGGATGGCGTGCTCAAAAAACCAGCATCCGCTGCAAGGTTCTTCCTGATCTTTCACCTCGGCGACCGCGAGCGTTTGTCCGTGCCAGGTGAAGGTTTCTCCTAATTTGTGCTCCATGATTCTTTTATTTTTCTGATTAATTCATTCCATCCTTTCCGCGCCATGCGTGGTTCCATCCAGCAGAGCCAGCCAAGTATATCGAGCATCTTTCCCGCAAGTTTCAGAATGAAGCCCAAAATAATCAGCGGACCGATGATAAGAGAAAAGGCTGTGAAAAGAATGATTTGTGTACGTTTGTTCATTATTCGATGTAATAAGATGTTATTACCAGATTGCTTCGCATTATTATGAGAGATAACCGGTCGTCGTCTTCTCCGAGCAATACACGAACGGAAGCCCGGCGTGCGTGTCCCTCATTCTTCAGTTCTCCAAGACAGCACTCCATTATCATTTTCAGGCGAAGATATTCATCACGGGTAGGCTCCAGTTCCCGGTTCTGAGTTACACGGGTCATGTACTCGTGCAGCTTTTTCATCCAGCGCGGCCACTTGTCACGCCGGATATTAGTCTTAAAGGTTAATTCAGCCATAGCTATTCCAATTTAATAATTTCGCATTTTTTCAGGAAAGGAGATAAATTACGGAAGTTGCAAGCATTGATGAAGCTGCTGAATTTCCTTGCCTTTTTAATATCTTTCACAAAACATAATTCATACGAATAATCCGATGAAAGTTTTGGGTATCCTTTTTTCAAGTAGTCACCAGCTCCTGTCTTAATGACATATATTCCTTTTTCTCTACTTTTAATATTTTCGCCTGTCCAACAATGTATGCAATGAGGCCCTGAAGGTGCATTATAATATCCTTCGTTAGGGTTTATTTCTATTCCACATTTACAACATAATAACTTATTCATCTTCCTTTTCCTCCTCAATCCAAAATGTGATAACGGGTTTATCGTAGACCGTGTATACCGTGATGCGGTTATCTGTACGTTCTATCTTATGAGTTATACCAAGTTTGTTTTTAGAGTTTCGAACGATGTATGTAAAGTTGTTCAAATACTTTTCTATTATGTCCATTTCTTCCTTTGCTTGCTGTTGAGTAAGAGATTGTATTGGAAATCTCTTGTGATAGTATCCCGATATTTCCAATGCATATTTAGGAAGAGGTTTTTTTATAAATTTCCTTTCAATTCTGTACTTTTCCATCTTTTTCCCATCCGTTAAGTTCATAAACCATATCCCGTGCTTTCTCTTTGGATCGGCACTCCGCTATGGGAGTGCCTGTGCAAATTGTATCAGTATATTCATTCCGATACACAATCCAAAGAGGACCACGGCGTTCATACGTGTATTTAGGCCGTCTGGACCGCATCGCTTTCCTTTTTGGGTTCTACGTAGAAAGATTCATCCTGCACCACCTGTACGCCGATGTTTGCGAACTGTTCCGCAATTTCAGGAATGTCACGGTCGGCCAGCAGCTTGTCTTTAGCCAGTTCCTCGGTTGTGCGGATATACTGTGGAAGGAACTCTTTGCAGAGGTTTGTCACAGCTGCCCAGGTGAAACCTTTCATGTTCTTCAGCTTCGGGTTGCCGGTGCGGAAACCAATGATGCCGTGTGCCGATTCCAGACTTTTCTTTTTGCTGAAAAGCGTGTCCTTGTTTTCGGTGGCATAGGTCTGCATCACTTCGAAAGAGCGGTCTTTCGTTTCGTTCAGTTCTGCCAGCTGGTCGGCGTACTTCTCACGGATCTTTGTCATTTCCTGGTCCATCTTAGCTGCGATAGCCTGAGCCTTTGCGTCTGCCATCGCAAAATCGGCGAATGCCTGTTCGTACTGTTCGCGGCTTACTCCGCTGATTACTGTTTTCTTGGTTCTTTTTGTTGCCATACTCAATTGGGTTTTTAATGATTGTTTAAATGATTATTAATTGTCGGTTAATTCGTCTTCCATTGCCGCCATGTCATATTCCATCTTCAGAGCTTCGTCTGCCTGCTGTCCGCAGAAATTTTCCAGTTCCCGCAGGATGAGTACCTGGTCGGTGAAATCAAACTGCTGCATGCGGTTCATAATGTCATTCTGGATTTGTTCGATTGTATGTTCCATGATTATTCCTTGTTTGATTTACTGTCCTTGTAATCTTTCACTACCGGGCTACCAATCAGCTCGCGTCTGCTGTAATACACGCTACGTCCTTTCTGATATCCTGTTATCAGCCCTTTGTTAGCCCATCTTTTTATAGTTGTTTTTCCACATCCTATTAATCTGCATGCGTCAGCCTGACCTATCAAATCGTCCGGTGCTTCTGAAATATCCTTTCTAGGTACTTTCTCTAAAGAACCCACCCTGAGTCCTAATCTTCTTTCTACACGATCCAATCGGCGCAGAAGCTTCTTGTATTCCGAGAGGCTCAATGTAATAGTTTCTTCTTCCTCTTCCGGTTCGTCCTCCAGATCCGGACAGATGGAACTGATACCAATCTTTCCGGCGAGGAACTGGGCTGCATCCCGTGCGGCATAGAATAGGGTTTCGTTTCGCTCGTCTTCCGGAACGTCGCGCACATACTGATTGAATATCCATGTTTCGCTGCGCTTCATTTCCAGGACTTCCACCTGTATTCGGCTCGCTGCGTCTGTATAAGCCTTCAAGTGTTCTATTGCCCGATTTATTTCTGATTGTTTTCTCATTTCTCCTCCTTTCTTGCCATTGCCTCAAACTGTCGTTTTACTTCCTTCAGTTCTGCCAGCGACATTTCCGTCAGGTTCTTGCGGAACTTGCTGCGTGTGCGGCAGAACTGGTTGATTTTAGCTTTGTTCATTTCAAAATCCTCCGGTGTGTCGTTCGTGTAGTTCCGGTTCAGGCAGGAAATACGGAACGACAATGAAAATATCTGCTTTACCAAGGCACGCGCTTCCTTACGTATGCGGTCGGCTGATTCCTTGTTGAAGCGGCTCAATAGCAGTCCGGCTTCTTCTTTGGTCAGCCCTGAAGTACTGTCTGTACGACCAGCTGTGAACTGGCTGATAAATCCGTGGCGGTCTTCATCGGAAAAACCCATCTTATGGAATTGGGCTTGCAGTGCCTTGATCTGCTGCGGGGTTATGAAGCGTTCTTTCATTATTGTTTTCATGACTGTGTGTTTTATGATTATTCTTCTCCGTGATATTGCCGGGCTTTCTCCGGCACGATGTCGTAATGTCCGACGGGTCCGATAAACCGACCCTTTGAAAAGGCTCTGAAACCTTCCACGTAGATTTTCAGCGAGGCATCGTACATCACTCCTTTGGCAGCGCGTCCATTGGGAAGTTGTCCTTCTGCGTGGCTGATGAAGATAAGCAGCTTCCGTTTGTGCTGCTCCTTGAAGTCGATATACTGGCGGTACGTCATGCGGGTATACTGGAAGGAATCGATTACCACGATGTCGGGGCTTTTCTGTCGCCGAAGACGGATGCTAAGCTCTTCCATGCTCTCATTGTCAATCAGCAGAAACCTCTTGTTTACTTCCATCATGCCTGTACGCCGTATGGCATCCTGCATGGTGCGACAGGCTCCTTCCTCCATGGAGTCGTATGCCACACGCCCAAAACGACACAAATACTTGCAGAGCTGGAGGGCAAAACTGGTCTTTCCGCTTCCGGAATTTCCCCAAATAATCCATACTCCCCGGCGTTCCGGCGTGCCAAATGCATCGTACCAGGGACCATCGAACTGCATTACATCAAATTTCATGGATAGAAGCTCACGGACACCTTTTGCGTTGCGATCGAAAGTAAACTTCTTTTTCTGTGGGGGTGGGGTAGTGTCTTCTTTATTCATTGCTTCCTCCTTTCTTTATGCGGGCTTCGATAATACGTTTCTGACGGTGGATGCATCGCTTCACACGGCGAAGGTCGTTGTCGCTTCGCCTGGCATCCTTCAGCACCTCTTCGATATCGGCACGGTCGGTCAGATTGTTAGCCTGACAGATGGCGTATATGTCATTCTGCTCCGTGGGAGATACATCGAAGAAACGGCGTCCGATTCGGCTGTTTATTTCCTTGTAACCTTTCTTGTTGTAGCGAAGACCGGCTTCCATACGGCGTTTGATGTAGTCGGTGCTGAGAAACACGATGCCGGAGTGTCCTTCCAGACGGTTGTAAATGCTGATAAAGTAATTGAACACGCTGTCTGTAAGCTTGTCGCCTTCATCGAATACCAGCAGCGGATTCCCCAGGAAAGAAATCATGCTGATGGCATTTTCCAGCATATCGCGGAGGTTGGTCGTGTCGGTGGGTGCGCCTACCTGTTTGGCTATCTCACGTACGAAATCTGAACGGCGCATGTCTTCAGAACATAAGATGTAGAACACGTTGCGGTGCGTGCGGCGGTACTCGATGGCTGCGGTAGTCTTTCCGCATCCGGCATCGCCAACCACCCATGTCACGTTCTTATATGCCTGTGCGTCACTCAGCGCAAACGTGATTTCCTTGAAGGTCTTTCCTTCGTGCAGCGTCCACGAATCGAAGGCAAAGCCTATCTGCACCGCAATGCGGGTAAACATGTCATCACTGATCAGGTCATATTTTCCGTTGCACAACTGGCTGACGGTGGCAGAGCTGACATTTTGCAGACTTTCTGCCGCACGGTTACGGGTAGGATAATTTTCACAATAGGCAATCAGTGCGGTACGCACCTGTTCTTTCATTTCTGTAGTAAATTTCATTGTCTTAATAGGTATTTAAGTATTGTTTAATCAAATCGTTAGAATTTTCCCAAGCTGTCAAGTTCATCAAACGTCAGGTTCGATACTTTCTTTGTCCAGTCACCGGCTGATGCGAAAGTCAGCGGTTCGTCTGCCAGTACAGGCTCTTCCGGAATGTCCGTGTCGGGCATCTGTACCGGAGCTTCCAGTGTGCCACGCTTCATTTCTTCGCGGTATCCGTCAAGCTGCTTTTCGCTCACTGCCACCGGACGCGGAATGCGGAGCTGGGTGTATGCCTCGCCCATGGCTTCCTCAACAAACAGATCCTCTTGTGCAATGTGCATGGCTGCACGTGTGCGGCGGTTGGCATCCAGCTGTGCAAAGAGGTAAGCGCTCTCCTCGGCGGTTCGTTCCTGAGTGGCACGGTGAATGGTGACTTTCGGTGTGGCTATTGCCGCATACTTTGCACCCGTGTCAGTAACCGCCCAGAGTTCAATGCGGGTCATGTCTTCCGGATCATATCGGTAGAGGAACTGACGGTCCACGTTCTGCAAATGAAAGTTCATGTCTACCAGTCCGTCATCGCCATACACCATATAGCTGTATTCCTGCTTGTTCATGCGGAAGTTGAAACCTTCCTTGGTGTATTGCACCGGAGCCTGAGAGAACAGCATGAAGATTTCGTGTGCTTCGTAATCATCCAGCGGTTGGGCTTTCGGATTCTCAATGGCGGTGTACATTTCCAGTCGGGTCATTCCGGTTGGGCTGGTAGGATGCTGCATCGAGTTCCATTCTTCGCGACAGCCGGCATACTGCTGTTTCAGTTCCTCCAGCGTGGGCAGTTTATCAATGTTAGCCATTACCATGTCAACATTGGCACGGCTGGAAAGCTTCTTTGCCGTGATGTTCTGACCGGTGAAGTTGTACATCTTGTGAAGTACCTGCTGCTGAAACCGTCCGAAAGCAGACTCGATGGATTTACTCTGACCGTTGTGCGGCATGGTGGTCTTGTGTAAGTGACAGAGTTTCTTGAAGAATCCCTGCGAAGCCAGCTTTTTGTGTCCTCCCTGGTTATCGGTCACTATCTCATAAGGCTTCACCTTCCATGTCTGGAGTGCCATACGGTATGCCATGTACTGGTTGTAGAAGTTTTCGCCGTCACCGATAAAGTAGCCGAGAAACAGTTCCGTACAGGCATCCATCACTTCGTACACATCCGTTGTTCGTGCCACCCATCGCTTCTGCCTTTCGTCGTACGCACGGTAGTAAAGGTTTATCTTCGTTCCGTCTGAGTACCACAGCGAGTTAGGCATGGACGGCATTACCGTATCGAAGGTTGGCATATACTTGTTCTTGAATTCCCTTTCGCCGTGAACAGCAGAAAACCACCAAACCATTACCGCCGGATCGTTCAAGTAACTGTGCATCGTAGTAGGACTCTTGATGGTTTTCAGTCCGCGAAGCACCGCCTGACGGTTATATTCATCGAAGAGCTGCATATCTGTGTAGACAGGGAACTTGCTCCGGCGGAGCTTCAGCAGAAGAGCACCTTCTGCCTTTCCGATGCGGCGTGCGGCACTGTTGCCCAGGTTACCGCTTACCAGTACCACATATCCATCTCGCTTGTAAGCATTGAACTTCTCACGCAATCGTGCCGGATTCTTCGGCAGTGTGTGACCTGTGATTTCGCGAAGACGCTCACAGCAGATCTGCACACTGCTCCATGTTTCCGCACGGCGGGCAAAACCTCCTTTGGCGTGTTCCACACTGCGTGCCTTTTCCGTACGCACCATTTCGTTCATCACCTGAGCGTTCAAAATGTATTCCAGTTGTCTGGCAGGCTCGATACGCGGCTCAAATTCCTTGAAGAACCGTACCGCTTCGGCATCGAACCGAATCTGTGTGTTGATGTACTTTTCCTGCTCACGCTGTTTCATTTCCTCGTATGCATTCTTGAATGTGTCATCGTATGCTGCACGGAGCCGTTCCGGCATGGAGCGGTAGGCAATAAGGGCCTCGCGTCCGTTACCTCCCCGCTGGAGGAGGGTAAGCTTGCCTTCACGTACATACTTGTCGTAAGTGGGCTTACTGATAATGCCACCACGAACAAGCTCCGTAAAGCTGACGCATAATGTGTTACCGTACATTTCCATGATTAATTCGTTAAGATTGTAGTCCGGCTCCGGGACTTGAACCCGGACGGCAGCCACCTTACTAAGTTCTGCAAGCCGTGTGTGATTCATTCCTTTTTCTGTGCTCTCTTATCCTCTCTGTCCAAACGTATTGCTGCAGGTATAAGTGCCAGGCAAAGGGTAACGGTTATAATCAAGTTCATTGTTCCATCTGTCAGTCGGTTCAGTATTGCGGCTGTAAGTATCAGCAGCAGATAGCGTGTGGTGGTATTGATTCGTTTCATGATTCTATGATTTTGAGTTAGGAGCCATCCCTATTCTCGCGAACCGGAATGGCAATGATTCATCACTTATGCAGTTGGTTGTAAATTCTTATCCTCAGACTGGGTTTCGTCTTTCTCCATTACCTCTCGAAGAGTTCTTGCGCCTTTCAATACACCTCCCATTTCGAGAGCAGCCTTACGTATCATGTTCGCTACATTACTTCGGGTTCTAAACTTCAGTGCGTCACGTACTGTTACTTCACTTACGCTGAACTTTTCAGCTAACTTTCGGCGTTCGCCGTACATCATTAATATTTCTGCCATTTCGTTATTTTTTTTATCGTTATTATTCGGTTATCCAGTCTATTTCATACTCTCTCTGGTAAGATTTATTCTCGTGAATGTGTTCCGACAACCAGCGTGATGCTATCTTTAGGCTTTCCTTTTCATCGAAAGCTACTTCCTCCGGATCAGGTAGGGATATTGTGTTATTGAGCATTTCTTTCAGCCCATCTAAGACATCTTGAGGTATCTGTGCATCGCTGAGGCTTACTTTATAGGTTACATTCACCACAAGTGCTCTAACAGTGGTGTTTTCTGATTCGTTTTCTTTGATTCTATCCATAATTTGCGTTTTTAAAGTTTATTTTCTACCTTTAAAGCGTCTTTCGGTTTCGTAAGACTCTGCAAATATATAGACTATTGTCTATTAGAACAAATTATTTATCGACTTTTTTCTATATTTTTATGAAGGCTATAGAACGTTTGTATCAGTACATGGAGTATAAAGGCTTGAAACCTACAGCTTTAGAAAAGGAAATTGGACTTTCAAATGGATATTTGGGCGTACAAAGAAAAAGAAATGCTGATATGGGAGAAGGCGTTTTTCTTAAGATTATAGACAATTGTCGAGATATAAATTCTTCTTGGCTCCTTACTGGAGAAGGCGAAATGCTCCGTACGGAGTCTGAAATGCCATCCTTAAACCAAAGATACGAAGGCGCACCCTATTTTAACGTGGATTTTATCGGAGGTTTCGACTTGATTGTAAATGATCAGACGGTAAGTCCTGACTTTTACATAAATTATCCTCCCTATAATCAACCTGGAGTAGTGTGGTGTAACCTCACCGGTCACTCCATGGAGCCGGAAATAAGCAATGGTGACATTATCGCCTTGCGTGAAGTAACTACACCTATCCAGTATCTCCCAGCTGGAGAAATATACGGCATCGTTACAGAAGAATACCGCACAGTAAAGAGGATACGGTTAAGCCAAAAAGAAGGTTTTGTCCGGCTTATTCCTTCAAATAAGAGTGATGAGTTCTGCGAGCAGGAAATTCCCATCAGCATGATCCTTAAAGTATATGCTGTTTTGGGAAGCATCAGGAAATTCTTTTAACTATATATTATGAAAAAAGACCTTGATAAAAAATATACCTATGACGAAGTAATAGAGGCTTTAAAAAGTGGAGAAATACGTGTTCCTGTTCCTGTACTTACGGGAATGAATGGTTCTAAATACCTCTTGCAACCTTCTCCATACAATGCTAGCGAATCAGATAAATGGGGTTTTACTGAATTTACTATCCATAGTGAAAAATTTAATGTACCATCCTTAGAAACTCCAAATGACGGAACATGGTTTCAAGGAGGACCGTTATTGAGAGGATTACATCTAGCAGAAACAGAAAGCGAAGTACAAGGATTTTTCCGTAATTTGTCTGTGTACGCTCGAAGATACTCTCCATTCAACAAAGGTTATAAAAGATTGTTTGTTCACGAATCAGCTTTACCTCAGTTAGGGTTAACATTAGACAGAGAATTAATATACAGCCAAAGACTGGAAAAGTTGAAAGAGTTAGATGGTGCTCCTCAATATGTAAATTATGAAGAGCGTTTTGGAATTCCCTATTATAATATGGGATTTTCTACGGATTTCAATAAGATTTTTGGTACACATTACGCTGTTCCTGATTTCGAAATCATCTATAAGCCATTCAAAGACGCTGAAGTTTATTGTAACGCAAAAGGAGATGGTATGATTCCGGTTATCTCAGATGGTGACGTTGTAGCCTTAAAAGAAGTACAATTAAAGGATATAGTGTATGGTGAGATTTATGCAATAGCAATGAATGATGACTCCGGAATAATTCGCGTAATCCGACGCGGATCTGACTCTTTTAAACTGCGTTTGAGTGCCATAAATGTATATTATAAAGATATCGAAATTGATACTCGAGGAATTTTAAAAATATATAAGGTAATGGGATGCATAAAACATTTTTAGTAACTGAAAATATGAAAGAAAGAATAGTTTTATTTATCTCTGTATTTTTCTTTATGTGTTCATGTAGTAATACATCGGAAATGGGTATTGAAAAATTGGTATCAAATTTTGTTCAAACCTCTTTACCTGAAACCTGGACTTATGAACCGATTGCATACTCTGTAATTGACAGTGCCATGTCAAAGGTTGAAGATACTAAACAGTATCAAGAACTTGTAGAGGTCCAAGCACAATTAGATTCAGCTTTTATTCATGATAAGACTATAGGTTATTACGAAGAAATGAAAGATCTTAAATCTAAATTTACTCCGCATTATATAGGTAAAAAGATTATTCATGCTTATTTGTGCTCGACAAATTTCGGGGATTCTTTATTCATCAATACATATATAGTTGGAGCTGATGGAGATATTACCAAAAGTAATACAACTTCTGTATATGTTTCATCTCCAGATTCTATGCGAATGGAGTCGACAAAAAAGCAACTGAAACAATTTCTTGATGAAGCAGTAAAATTGAAATAATTTTTGATACAATATTTTCTTAATAGAATCAAGCTCCCGGACTTTCACCGGGAGCGTTCACCTTAAACCAAATACCTATAAAAACGCAAATTCCAAAAAGTATTGGGGCAGAACCCGGACTCGAACCGGAATCTGAAGCAGCTTACCCGGGAGCTCTTCCGCACTATCCTGATTATGCTATTCTGCATCATTTCTACACGCACACACACGTTTTCACCGTAAAAATACGTATTATTATCCAAATAAACACTATAAATCAGCGACTTACATTAATTTTACAGCATAATCAATGCGAAAATATATAATACTATCTATATCAAAATATAGATTAAAACGCATTAATAGCACACACAAAAGGCAATCCCCTACCAAATACACGACTTAAAACCTCTTAAAAAGGTATGCCCAACTTTTTATTTTTCGTATAAAATGAATAAAAAAGGGTATGCCCAACTAGTATGCCCAAAGGTATGCCCAACCCCTTTTTTAACATTAAGAAAGAGATTCTGAAACCGCTTGTTTTTCCCGTCTAAATGGGTACTTAAACAGATTTCTAAACGCCTAAACAGGCAAAAAAAAGGCCGAAATAATCCTTTACAGCCTATTCCAGCCCCGTTTAGGTGATATTTATAGGGTGATGTAACAAAAACGCATTTAAAGCCCGTGTTTAGGCCGTTTAGATGTAAAGCGTTTGTAAAGTAATGTCACATTTCGTTTTGTGTTTCCATGAAAGTCCGTTTTCGTTTAACTCGCTGATAAACAAACCGCAACAACATTTTTGCCGCCGTCCTATCTTACACAATTCGTTCTGATGCCCGTAAAGTTTATTATGCCTTCTTTTAAAGAAGGGAAAAGAGGAAGCTTTTCTGATATAATCTTATACATTTGTAGCAGAAAACTGGTAAAGCAGGAAACTGCATAAGAAGAGAGGCAGTTTTTAGAAAACGATCGTAAGAAATAAATGTAATGAAATCAAAGCGATTGATAGGGCTATTGCTGTATACAGCATTGCCGGTTTGGGCCTTTAGTCAGATAAAAGGAACAATAGTAGACATCCATCAACAACCGGTAGAAGGTGCGACCATTGTCATGCAACTACCGGATTCAACTTATTTAGAGGCTACCATCTCTGCGGCCGACGGTACATTTATGCTTAAACCGGAGCCGGAGAGTTATCAGCTTATTGTCCAGCACTTACTTTATCAGACTAGACAAATAAAAGATCGGGCTCATGATGTCGGCATCATTACATTGGAGCCGAAAGACTATAATCTGGAGGAAGTGGTAATTAAGGGTGAAAGACCATTGGTTAAAGTAGAAGACGGGCGGCTTGGATATGATCTTTCGGTACTTTCTGAGAAACGGGCTGTAAACAATGCATACGAGGCTATATCCAAACTACCGGGGGTACAGGAGAGTAACGGGACTCTTTCTCTTGCAGGAGCTAGTTCTCTTACAATTGTGATGAACGGCAAGCCTACGACTATGACAGCAGATCAGCTGGAAACATTGCTGCGTAATACACCGGTAGATCGTGTAGAGAAAGCAGAAGTCATATACAGTGCCCCTCCTGAACTCCATGTGCGTGGAGCTGTCATCAATGTGGTGATGAAACGCTCAAATGACTATTCATTTCAGGGAGAGTTGAGCACATACTATCAGAACAGATATTTCAGTAGTGGCGGTGCGAATGGTAATTTCCGATTATCTACGCCTAAAGTAACTCTGGATGTAATGTATGGGGCCGACAATGCCAAAATAATGGAATATACGGACTTGTTCTCCAGACATACATTAGGCGATAAGGTTTATGAAATAACTCAAAATGAGAAACTAAGTACCAAAAGCTGGATGCATAATGTAAGAACGGCTCTGGAATACAATATCAATGAAAAGAATCGTCTGAATATTGCTTATACCGGAAGTTTTACTCCCGACAGAAACGGTCGTAGTATAGCAGACGGAAGTTTTCAGCAATCCACTCTCGATAAATTTACAGAAAATAAGATGCATAACATAGCTGTACAATACAGTTCCGGTTTCGGACTCGAATTAGGCGGTGATTATACCCGATTCACTTCTGATAATAACCAGACAATGTTAACACAGCTTACAGATAATAGTGAAAACGCATATACCCTGACCGGCGGCCAGCGTATTGACCGTTACTCTGTTTATGCAGACCAGAAACATAATCTGCCCAATAATTGGGGTATAGGTTACGGTGTTTCCTATCTCTATACAAAAAACTACGATTTTCAGACTTATAATAATGTGACAGGTAATATAAAACCTGAAAATACTGATGCTAAGCTGGAAGAGCAGACAACTAATTTCTATTTCTCGCTGAGCAAGAATTGGGCAACAGGGACTTCGTTCACTGTTTCGGCTACTGGAGAATATTATACTATTGGCAATTATCACAAATGGGCGGTTTATCCGCAAGCCTCGTTGATATATCTGAAAAGTCCGCAACATATTTTCCAGCTATCCCTGTCAACAGACAAGACATATCCTGGTTACTGGGATATGCAGTCTTCAGTCACCTATCTGAATGGATATTCTGAAATTCAGGGAACGCCTGGTTTAAGACCTATGACGAACTATAATCTGAATGGAAACTATATATTGAAACAGAAGTATATCGTTGGCCTGTTCTATAAACATACATCCGATTACTTTGCCCAGTCTCCCTATCAGGCAACCGACCGGTTGGCATTGATATACAAGAACACTAACTGGAACTATATGCGTATGATAGGAGCCAATATCATTGTACCGTTCAGTATGGGGAACTGGTATGATGCAAGGCTTACACTTGTAGGTATGCAGGCACGACAGAAATGTGACCAATTTTTTGACATACCTTTTGATCGTAAGAAATGGATATTTGTCGGAACACTTGATAATACCTTCAAGGTTGGAAAGAACCTTTCGTTTGAACTGACAGGGAACATACAAACACCTTTCGTTCAGGGAACGTTGGATCTTGCAAGCACATTCAATCTTACAGCCGGAATGAAGTGGAACTTTGCCAAAGACAAATGTACACTTACGGCACGTTGCAGTGACATCTTTAATTCCGGCATGCCGGATATGAAGGTTCGCTTCAAAGGTCAGTATTTGGATATGAACAGTTCTTTCTACACCCGTACAGTATCTCTGAACTTTACATGCCGTTTTGGCGGATATAAAAAACAGGAGGTAAAAGAAGTAGACACTTCACGGTTCGGGCATTAAAAAATAATCGACTTACTACATTAAAGACTTGTTATAGTCAAATATTAGGAACTAATTGATTAATTAAAGATGCTGAATATTTTCAGTATCCAAAGATTAAGAGTAGGTTTATTATCTATTTGTGTAGTTTAAGCTCGGATTGAAGTCAGACAATAGGAAAAATAATTAACATGAATGCTGGAAAGATAATACGCTTCTAGCTACAATTTTTGAATAAGATTATTGTGTAAATTTAGCCAATGAGAACAACGGTTTTAGGTATAATAGGCAGTTTCATCATAATGCCTGTCTATGGTCAGCATTTTGTTAAAGGAAAAATCATAGATTCAGAAAATGCAGTAATGCCGATGGTAAATGTGGCATTTCTGAATCAGTCAGACAGTACGCTTGTAACAGGTGCGGTATCAGACTCTTGCGGTATATATAGCACATCACTCGATGGTGGCAGCTATATTATCCGCTATTCCTATCTGGGCTATGAGGCGCTGTATAAGAATATACTTGTTAATGCGGACATTACCCTGCCGATAGCTCGGATGGAGTTCTCACAAACTGAACTCGAAGGAGTGGAGATTACAGCGTACAGGAAACCTTTCAAACTGAACCGGGATGGAATTACTGCTGATGTGCCGAACACTATCCTTGCCAAACAAACCACTCTGAATGATCTGCTTTGTAAGATACCAGGTATACAGCAGCGGGGTGAAGCCATTGAAGTGATAGGAAAAGGTACACCTACGTATTATATCAATGGCAGGGAGGTTACAGATCAAACGGAACTGAATAATCTGGCTATTGACCAGATTCAGTCTGTCAGACTGATGACGAATCCTGACACACGTTATCATTCGGAGCAGCGTGCGGTAATTGAAATCAAGACCAAACGTCTGGGAGAAGGACTTGCCTTTAATGTCAGCGGTAATCTGTTGCAGGGCAATCATTTCAGCCAGAATTACCGGATGAATGGAAGCTACAACTATAAAGACTGGGATTTCTTTTTTTCTTGCAATTATGATCGTGGAAAGAAGGATTCGGATCTTGATATTTATCAGCAGACTCAAAGTGATACTATCTGGAATCTTACTAATTTGAGTCAAAAGCAGATTTTTAACGAAAGCCATGCTTATACGGGTGGTGTTTCTTATCATTTTTCACCAGAATCGGAGGTTGGATTGAAATATGAAGGCAAATACAGCGAAGGTAATACATTCTCAAATGAAACTCTTTCCATGATACCGGATAAGGGTGTTTCTACTTTTATTAAGAATCTCAGTGATGTGTCCGACAAGTCCGTCAGCAACCATTTTAATCTGTATTATATAAACGACTGGAAGAATGGCTGGAAAATGAACGTATTCGGTGATTATCTTCACAAGACTGATTGTAGCCGGGGGAATATTCGTGAATGGGAAAGCGACGATGCAGAAACGTCTATGGACTATCACCGTAAAGCAGACTGGGATTTGTTTGCTGCCAAATTCAGCTTGTCGTATGAAACCGAGAAAGCGGGAACTTTCAGCTTGGGATATGATTTTAGTCATACAAGCGGAACAGACTATATAGAATATATCCGTGCGTTGAATAATGGCCGTACTCGTAATACAGAGCTGAAGAATTCTCTCTACCTGTCATACGATTATGCATGGAATAATCTGTCGCTGGGAGCAGGCTTGCGTTACGAACACATACGAAGTGATCTGAGAGAAACCAATGATAGCAAAAGTCAGAACCAGACATATCACAATTTTCTGCCTTCTGTTTCGTTAAGTTATAATACGGAGAGTCTGCAACAGTCTCTTACTTACTCCATTCATACGGAGCGTCCTCCTTTTGGTGTAATGAATGATAATGCCGTGTATACAGACCGGTTTACCTATCAGAAAGGAAATCTTTACCTGAAACAGGCTCTGACTCATGACTTGAACTATATGCTGTTTTATAAGTTCCTGTTCTTTAACCTGAATTATACCTGTACGCACAATCCGCTGGTAACAGCATTTTACAGTATGCCGGGAAATTCGGCGGTTACGGTCAGCTACATGGATAATTTTGATAAACTGCATAATCTGACGGGTATGATAAACCTGCAATATCCGGTGAAGTGGTGGATACCTTCACTCACGCTTACCTGTATGAAAACATTCTTCAATTATCCTGGACCGGATGGAAGTATGCTGAAATCAGGTCGTCCTTTGATGATACTGAATTTCAACAATAGCTTCACTCTTCCTTCCGGATTCTTGTTATCTGCCGATTTTAATTATGGTTCCAGAGGTTATTATCAGCTGTACGAATCGAAGAGTTACACGTCTCTGAATCTGAGTCTGAAAAAATCATTTCTGGATGACAGGCTTCAGCTTTCGCTCGATGGGTATGACCTTTTCAATAAGAACAAAATACGCAGTGCAGCCCGTTTGAATGATATTATCATGAACAGTATCGGAAAGGAAGACACGCGGAAGGTTGGCTTTACTGTTACATACCGCTTCCGGACAGAACGTACAATGAATAACCGCAGTGCGGCTGAAAATGAAATGTCACGATTGAACATGAGTGAATAAAAAACGCAGAATGAACTGCATCCGGCGATATATGGTATTAAAATTCCTTTTGCTGATAGTAATTCCTGTTATGGGGCAGCAGAAGGAAGATAAGGAAATTAAGCTGAATGAAGAAGCTGTAAAACTCATTCTGTTTGATTTCCTTCCGGGCGGCATGGATTATAATAAACCTCAGGAAGCTCCGCTTGAAAAGAAATGGATGGAGTTTAAGAATCCTTTTGACGAAGGAATACCTCGAAATCTGACGGATACTTTTATGGTAAAGAAGCCGAAGAAATATATCCGTATGTGTCCTTATTCTATTTGGACTAAACGAGGAGAAGATCCTGTTTATGATGTGACAATGGAAGGTCGTCCTCCTGAACTCATCATGAAAGAAGGACCAGATTTCAGTAAAAGGCTTCAGACAGACTACGGACGCACTCTTAAACCATCAGCGGGTAGAACGTATGATATGCTGAATAATTCAACTACCATTGAAGTGGGAAAAATTTTCAAGAAATATATTAAACCTATTTTCAAAAAGGATAAAAAGTAGAGCCTCAAATAATGGGATATGTATTCTAATGAGTTTTGAGATAAATGTCAGTCTATTTGATATATTGCTTTTCGGGTATTAAAATAGATTAAGATCTGGCTGTTATATGAATTATTTCATCTATATTTGAATCCATAACTCAAACTATGAAGAATATGAAGTGGAGAAACATCATGCTATTATCACTTCTTTGTTTGTCTTGTGCAGGACTTTATGCTCAGGAAAACATGAAAGTAAATAGTATTAAGCAAGAAAAAGACAGTCTGAAAATATTGTCTGAAGGTGCCGTCGTTTTTCCACAACCGGGTGGATATGCTGCCGATTTCAAGGAAAACACACTGAGTAATCCGGTAAATGAGATACCGGACGGACAGAAAATAGAGATTAAATTGCGCAAGCCTTTCTATATACCTCCTTATTATACAAATCCTTCTCCCAGATTTTATGGAGATTATGCGACGGGTGGACAAATCCTTCCTAATTTTTATGGCAGTGGTATGCAGGAAACATTGCCTGGTCTGGGAAGAGTAAATCAGGCCTCGTTCTTTTATCGTTATGACCTGAATGATTATTTTTCTATTCAGGCGGGAGTGGATGCGGTAAAGTATAATTTCCCGAAGAGTGTAGGACAGTCTTTGGGAGTTTCCGGTATCGTAACATACCGTCCTGCTGACAGACTCCATATAAATGTTTTCGGCTCATATTCTCCGGATAACCGTTATGGTTTTAACAGGAGCGCATTCGGAGCTACTATGGGCTATGATTTTACCGACCGGTTTGGTATGGAGGTAGGAGCACAGAGATATTACGATCCCCAACGGGGATGGCAGACTGTTCCGATTGTTACACCTTACTATAAATTCAATAAATTCGATTTAGGCATCGATGTTGGTGGAATTCTCTATGAAGTATTAAGAAGTGTCATGATTGACAAGCGGGGCGGATCACCGGTTATCATGCCTCCCGGGAGATAAGTTTGCAGGCTGTATGTAAGGTTGGAAATATTCATGTAGAGATAAAAAATGAAAAATATACAGAAAATATTGTGGTTGGGCTTATTGGTATCTGCCGTCGGATGCAATAGCGGAGTCTTTATAGACGATTATTTGCCTGAAGTTCCGGTGGTGCAGTTGTCGGAAACAGATTCTGTTGCCAGAATAAATTTTAAGTCGGATAACTGGGATATCCTGAATATATATGGAGCCTCTGAAAATGTGTGGGGAGTAGTTTGTGACCTTGAGGGAAAACCTGATGGAAGAAACCTGCCTTTGGAGAATGGAGCCAATGCCGTTATAAAGTTGGGTTATGAATATTGCAACTTCAGGGTAGAGAAGAGGAATGGCAGAGAACTTTGTATTTATGCGGGAGAAAACATGAACAGGTCGGCTCTTGACGTTGAAATAATTGTCGGCAATGAATATGAGATGAAATCTATTCCAGTGTCGTTGGCCCAAACCTCAAAATACGAAGTAGACAGTATTGTATATGATTGGAAAAGCTTGTTATATTCTGACAATACGCTGGAACCTGACTATTCGCTGGTAGTGAATAACAGCAAATCCGATCAGCCGACAAGCTGGCACTTCACTCCGTTGGAAACATCTTTTTCGCGTGAAGTTTCTTTTAGAAATAAAGATGGAGTAAATGAAGAGGAACTGTATAAACGCTTTTTGGGTACTCCTTTGCCATTGGTAGTCATACCCGATTTCGTAGATAAACAACCGGTTCTGGGAAGTACAAAGGCAGAGGTCGGAGTCAATTCTCAGGAAATTAAAACTTCCATCGAATCCGATCTGGCAGGTAAGGAATATGTCATTCCTCCCGGTGAAAAATGGAAAATTTCAGTCTATTATATGATTGAGCAATATTGGATAGATTATAAGCTGTACATTTCCATTCCTTCTACAGGAAGAAAGCGGACTTTTGAAGGGAAACTTTATAGTAAGGGGCTGTACGACTTTTGTATAATTCCTGAAAAAATAGAATGAGATGAGTGGAAAAACTAGCAGACTTATACTTCTGTGTCTGTTTCTGTGCCTGTCTGTTTGTGCGGTGGCAGGCGAAAAAGACAGTACAGACAGAAAGATGATTCATATGGTAGGAGTTGATTTTCGTCCTGCCTATACATTTCCTACAAACGGATTCTTTAAAGGCGTGAATGCAGCTCAGACTCCGGTCAGAAAGACCTTTTCCGGACATGTGAAGTATGGATTCAAGTTTTCTCCCGACACTTATTGGGGGAAAATATACCCGCATGCCATACAGGGAATCGGAGTGGGGTATAATACTTTCTTCAATTCTAAAGAAATAGGAAATCCTCTGGCTGTTTATGCATTCCAGACTTCCCGGATAATGAGTATAACCCCTCGTTTGTCTTTCGACTATGAGTGGAATTTTGGAGCGTCTTTCGGATGGAAGAAATATGATGAGGAAACGAATCCTATGAACAATGTAGTTGGTTCGAAAATAAATGCGTATATCAACTTTGGTCTGCTGCTTAACTGGCAGATTGATGCCCGTACGAATCTGCGGGCAGGAGTAGGTGTGACACATTACTCAAACGGCAATACGGGATATCCCAATTCCGGAGTCAATACGATAGGCGGAAGTATCGGATTGATACGTTATTTCGGCAGTAAGGAGAAACTTGAGTTGCATGACAAGGCTTATACTTCCTGCCGGAACAGGAAAACGTTTGATCCGTATATAAGTTATGACCTTATTGTGTACGGTGCGCTAAAGAAAAAGGGAGTATTCCCTACAGAAAGTTCTGCGGTGCTTGTTCCCGGTTCTTTTGCTGTTGGCGGATTGAATTTTAATCCGATGTATAATTTCAGTCATTACTTTCGTGCCGGTCTGTCGCTGGATGCGCAGTACGATGAGAGTGCTAACATAGCCGACCACATTGCCAATACGATAAGTGGTCCTGATGCAGAGAATATTCGCTTTCATCGTCCTCCTTTCAAAGAACAGTTTGCAGTGGGCGTTTCCCTCCGTGCTGAGATTGTAATGCCTGTCTTTTCCATTAATTTAGGTGTAGGGCGGAACGTCGTCTGCAAAGGAGCAGATACGGATTCGTTTTATCAGGTAGTAGCCTTGAAAACGGATATTACCAGAAATCTGTTTCTGCACGTAGGATACCAACTCTATAAATTTAAAGATCCTAATAACCTGATGCTGGGACTGGGGTTCAGATTTAATGCGAAAAGATAATCGACTTAGATATAATTGCTACTGATTTAAATCTCTATTATACTATGAAAAAACTGTTTTGCCGATAGGTGCTTTGGCTTTGTATTCATCGGCTGTTGCACAGCAGCAGTCCGGTCGTCCGAATGTACTGCTTATTTATGCTGACGATATAGGTTATGGTGACTTGAGCTGTAACGGTACTTCAGCAGTGCGTACACCCAATGTTGAAAAACTGGCCTCTGAGGGAATCCGTTTTACAAATGCCCATTGTGCTGCGGCTACAAGTACTCCTTCGCGCTATGCCATGCTTACGGGAGAATATGCCTGGCGTAGAAAGGGAACCGGAATTGCAGCCGGCAATGCTGCCATGATCATTACTCCCGACCGTTATACCATGGCCGACATGTTTAAGGAAGCCGGCTACCAGACTGGAGTGGTAGGAAAATGGCATCTCGGGCTGGGAAATGAAACAGGAAAGCAAGATTGGAATGGAGTGGTAAAACCTAATCCAGCTGATATCGGTTTCGATTATTCTTATATTATGGCTGCTACGGCAGACCGTACTCCTTGTATCTTTATGGAAAATGGTAGAGGGGTAGGGCTCGATCCTGATGATCCTGTATATGTAAGCTATACCGAGAATTTCCCCGGTGAACCTACAGGAAAAGATAATCCGGAGCTTTTACGTATGCATCCGTCACACGGACACGATCAGTCTATCGTGAATGGTATTTCTCGTATCGGATACATGAAAGGTGGAAAGAGTGCTTTATGGCGAGATGAAGACATAGCTGATAGCATAACAACTCATGCTATCCGGTTTATAGAAAACAGCCAGAAGTCGGGAGAGCCTTTCTTCCTCTATCTGGCAACCAATGATATTCATGTACCTCGTGTACCTCATGAACGTTTTGCCGGAAAGAGTGGATTAGGACCTCGTGGAGATGCTTTGTTGTCTTTCGACTGGACTGTAGGACAGGTGATGGAAACATTGAAAAAACTGAATCTGGATGATAATACTATTATAATTCTGTCCAGTGACAACGGTGCTGTTATTGATGACGGATATAAAGATCAGGCAGTAGAGCTGCTGGGAAATCATAAGGCTACCGGGGTATACAGAGGTGGTAAGTATAGCAGTTATGAGGGAGGTACAAGAGTACCTTGCGTTATTCGCTGGAAGGGAAAGATTCCTGCTGGAGTATCAGACAATCTGGTAAGTCAGATCGACTGGCTTGCATCGTTTGCTTCGATGTGTGGAGTAAATTTACCGGAAGGTAGTGCGCCCGATAGTGAAAATCATCTGGATTCATGGCTTAAGGCTGATGTGAAAGGCCGCTCTTGGGCTGTGGAACAGAACTTGCATAACAATTTATCGATAACGGATGGTGTGTGGAAGTATATTCCTGCGGCAAACGGTCCTGCTGTCAATAAGCAGACCAATACAGAATTGGGGAATAATCCAAAGGCTGATCAGCTATATAATTTGTTATCCGATCCGGGAGAGCATTCTAATGTAGCAGAAGAAAATAAGGAGCTTGTTCAGAAAATGCGTGATGAGCTTATACGCATTGTAGAAAGCGGGTTGCATATTCAGCCGGGGTATTTCATTTCTAAATAAGTAAGTTCTCTTGTTTCCTACATTTCAGGTGAGGAGAGGAATGGGGATGTATTAAGAAGACTCCCGAAAGGTTACTGGTTTGGAGTAACTTTTCGGGAGTTTATGATTATGGAGGAAATATACTTTGTTTCTTGAAAATAGATTTGTCGGTCGTTGTGTCAGGCAAAGTAAAAACTTAGAAAACGTCTGTTATCAATGTTGTATAAAGTGAATATTTTGTATAAGAATATGGTTCTTATAATTGGATTCATACTTTTTCAGACTTATTTCTCGGACGTTTTTTGTAAGTGCGCCTTTTCCCTTTATCTTTTCCGGAAGGATTTTTCTTGCGTGCTTCCCGTGGTGCATATTCCGGAGCTTCTCCCAGTTCGTAAGGAACAGGAATCTTATAGATATCTTTTTCCAGGAAGTTCTCTATCTGCTTGAATTTGGACTGTTCTGTTTCACTGACAAAAGTAATGGCGCATCCGTCGTTATTGGCGCGTGCTGTACGTCCGATACGGTGTACATAATCTTCGCTATCATTAGGAACATCGTAATTAATAACCAGTCGGATATCATCTATATCGATACCGCGCGCTACAATGTCGGTTGCTACCAGCATACTGATACGTCCGTTGCGGAATTCATGCATAATGGCGTCTCGCTGATTCTGTTCCAGATCGGAATGCATTTCTCCTACGTTCAGATTCATGCGCTTCAGTGACTTGGCAACTTCCTTAACTTTCAGCTTGGAGGAAGCAAATATAATTACGCGTTCTGGCTTTTGCTGGCTGAAAAGGCTTTCTATTATACCCAGCTTTTGGGCTTCATAGCAAATATAGGCTGCCTGAATAATTTTTTCTGCTGGTTTTGATACGGCCAGCTTGACTTCTACTGGATTTTGCAGGATGGTTTTGGCCAGTTGCTGTATTTTAGCCGGCATGGTAGCCGAAAACATGATGGTCTGCCGTTTCTTGGGCAGATATTTTACTATCTGCATAATATCATCGGCAAATCCCATATCGAGCATACGGTCGGCTTCGTCGAGTATGAAGAACGAAACTTTCGACAGGTCTACATAGCCTAAGCTCAGGTGACTGATCAGGCGGCCTGGTGTAGCGATCACTACGTCTGCTCCAAGTGTGAGCCCTTTTTTCTCCTGCTCGAAGCGGATTCCATCGTTTCCACCATAGATAGCAACACTCGATACAGGCATGAAGTAGGAGAAGCCTTCCATCTGCTGGTCTATTTGCTGCGCCAGCTCACGGGTGGGTGACATGATTATGCAGTTGATTGCATCGGCAGGATATCCTCCTTTACTCAGTTCGTTTATAACCGGCAACAGGTAGGCTGCCGTTTTTCCTGTTCCGGTTTGTGCTACACCTATAAGGTCTTTTCCTTCCAGGATAACCGGAATGGTGTGTTCCTGAACGGGAGTGCACTCCTGGAAATTCATGGCATCGAGTGCTTGTAGTACACTGTCTTCTAAGTTCAGTTCTGAAAACTTCATATATATTGTTTCTTCAAAAAATCAACTGTTACCTCGTTCGTCGAGGTATGAATCCTTAAATCCTAAAAAGTATAATACTCCGTCCAGTCCGATGGTATTTATCGACTGTTTTGCATTGGCTTTTACCTTGGGTTTGGCATGAAAGGCAATGCCAAGTCCGGCTACAGAGAGCATAGGAAGATCGTTTGCTCCATCTCCCACGGCAATAGTCTGTGCGATATCTACATTTTCTACTTGTGCGATGAGTTGCAGTAATTCGGCCTTGCGCTTTCCGTCTACGATATCACCAACATAACGTCCGGTGAGTTTGCCGTCTACTATTTCCAGATTGTTGGCATATACATAGTCGATGCCGAAACGTTCTTTCAGGTAGTTGCCGAAATAAGTGAATCCTCCCGACAGGATAGCTATCTTGTAGCCGTAACGTTTCAGTACATACATCAGTCGCTCTACTCCTTCAGTGATAGGCAGATTCTCGGCAATGTCTTTCATTACACTTTCGTCCAGTCCTTTCAGCAAAGCTACGCGCTCTTTGAAGCTTTCGCGGAAGTCTATTTCTCCACGCATAGCACGTTCGGTGATTTCCTGTACCTGTTCACCCACACCAGCACGTTTCGCCAGTTCGTCTATTACTTCTGTTTCGATAAGCGTGGAATCCATATCAAAGCAAATCAGTCTTCGCATACGGCGGTACATAGTATCTTTCTGGAAAGAAAAGTCCATTTCGAGCGTACTGCTTAAACGCATCAGTTCTCCCTGAAGCTCGTCAATGTCACGAGGAGTTCCACGTACGGAGAATTCAATACATGCACGTACACTGGCTTTTTGTTCGTCCAAAGGAACACGACCTGTCAGACGACGGATGGCATCGATGTTCAATCCCTGGTTCGCCAGAATTTTGGTTGCGCCTGCTATTTGTTGGGCAGTCAGTTTTCTTCCCAACAAGGTGAGAATATATCTGTTTTTACCCTGCATACTTACCCATTCTTCGTATTCTTCGCGTGAAATAGGGTAGAACCGGATGTTTATTCCCAATTCGGAAGCCTTGAACAACAGGTTTTTCATGATGTTACCCGAATCTTGTTCGCTGCATTTAAAAAGAATACCCAGCGAAAGAGTGCTGTGAATGTCTGCCTGACCGATATCCATTATGTCTACATCATATCCTGAAAGGATATCTGTTATGGAGGCAGTAAGCCCCGGACGGTCCAGACCGCTGATACGTATTAATACGAGTTCGGTATTTGTCTTATCCATGTATATAATGCTGATATTAGTTGCAAATATACTGTTTTCTCATAAACTTGCATAGATATTTGTGAAGATTCTGGACAACCTGAAATATGAAAATATGTTGCAAAACATAAAATATAGCATTTTTATTAGGTCATAAAATAAAAAGTGCTTATCTTTGCGGCAGATTTCTCAAAAATATGATATGAATCTTCGTTAGTAAGATGCATTTCATCAAGCAATGTTCCGGGTAGAAATCACTGTGAAAGGGCAGTCCCGGATAGTATTAACTAAAATCAAATTACATGATTAAAAGTGTAAAATGGTTTTTTGTTGTATTAGTTATTGGTTCCCTAATCTCTCTTAGCTTTAGTAAAGAGAGTATCCCTGCAGAGAAACTGAAGTTGGGTGATGCAGCCCCTCAGTTGATGCTTTGCGATTCAGTGCAGCTGCTCGACCTGCACGATGCCCGTGAGGGTTATACGTTGTTGAGCTTCTGGGCAAGTTACGATGCGGCGTCCAGAGAAAAAAATGCTGCATTGGCGCATCTGGCAGATAAACATAGCCAGATAAAGATGATTTCTGTTTCTTTCGACCGTTATGTTTCGGTTTTCAACGCAACGGTAAAGCAAGACGGACTTTTGAAGAACGACTGCTATGTGGAAACAGATGGTTCCGATTCGGAAATATTCCGGGCATACGACCTGGAGCGCGGTTTTAAGAATTATCTGATAGATAGCCGCGGAATTATTGTGGCAAAAAATGTAACCGCAACCGAATTGGCTTCTTACCTGAATTAATGATAAGGTGGGAAGGTGGAGTAGATGAATTTTGAATACAACAAAAAGCAAAAAGTTGTCCTGATTTCAGATTTTTCTGAAGCGGGCAACTTATTTTTTTGTACATATTTTCAGAAAACATCGAGAATTATTGTATAAAAGATGCTGATGTTTTTCCCCTTATTACGTGTTGTTTTTTTTATAGCCTTTTTGCCCTTTACGTATGGATCGTTTTTATCTGCTTTAGCAAACATCTTTTCGATGGAATGTAAAGGCAGCGTGGATGACGTAAAGGGCTAAAAGGTACAACTTTTCTTTATTTTGGAGCTTTGCGGTACAAATAAATGGCAATAAACAGATACAGTATGTTTGGAATCCATACGGCAATGGCAGGCATCATGTTTCCGTTTATGGCAAAGGTAGATGAAATGGTCTGGAACAGAATATACGAGAAACTGAGTCCCAGTCCGATACCTAAGTGCAAGCCCATTCCTCCTTTTACTTTTCGTGAAGACAGTGACAAGCCGATGGAAGTCAGAATAAATGCAGCAAACGACATGGCTATACGGCGGTGGTATTCTACCTCAAACTCCTTGATATTGGCAAAACCTCGCTGTTTCTGTTTACTGATGTATTCTTTAAGCTGAGGGCTAGTCATTGTTTCCTGCTGTCCGCGTGTGATAAGAAAATCCTGAGGTTCCATCTTTATGATAGAATCCAGGCGGTCGCCTCGCGTAATATATTCACGCATGCCTCTCATTTCACGTATCATGTAATCTCTGATAATCCAGCGGTGATACATAGTGGTGTCGTATGTAGCACGGCGTGCAGTAAGGTGTGATACCAGCTTATGGTCTTCAAACTTGTCAAGAGAGAAGTGGTAGCCGCTTTTACTGTAAGCATCGTATCGCTCCATGTAGGCAACTACTCCGCTGTCTACTTCAAGCTGAATGTTTCGTGCATAATCGGCTGATCTCTTTTTCTTGTAGCGCTCTTCGAATTTCAGACGGGTGACGCTTCCGGTAGGAATGACTTCCGTGCCTAATACGAATGTTACGGCAGAAATGATTCCTGCCGAAATCATATAAGGGACCATAAGGCGCTTAAAACTCATTCCGGTAGAAAACATGGCAATGATTTCAGAGTTTTCCGCCAGTTTGGATGTGAAGAAGATAACCGCAATGAAGACGAACAACGGACTGAACAAGTTTGTATAATAAGGTATGAAGTTCAGGTAGTAGTCGAATACAATAGCCTTCAGCGGTGCCTTGTTATTGATGAAGTGGTCGATATTTTCGTTTACATCGAAAACTACGGCAATAGAAATAATCAAAGCAATGGCGAAAAAGTACGTTCCCAAAAACTTGACAATAATATAACGGTCAAGTCGTTTCAGCCATTTCTTCTTAAACAGTTCTTTCAGTTGGAATTTGCTTATCTGTTTCATTACCATGATTCTTTTTATAATCGTGTAGAAATGCGTTTCACCATAGCAGGCTTCCAGGTAGAGAAGTCGCCGGCGATGATGTGTTTGCGCGCTTCGCCTACCAGCCACAGGTAGAAAGCCAGATTATGTATGGAAGCAATCTGCAAGGCAAGCAACTCTTGAGCATGGAACAAATGACGCAGATAAGCTCGGCTATACATCGTATCTACATACGAAGCTCCGTCGGCTTCGATAGGAGAGAAGTCGTTTTCCCATTTCTTATTACGCATGTTCATGATGCCGTCTTTGGTGAAAAGCATACCGTTTCGTCCGTTACGGGTAGGCATTACACAGTCGAACATGTCGACTCCCCGTTCGATACCTTCCAGTATGTTTACCGGGGTTCCTACACCCATCAGATAACGTGGCTTGTCGGTAGGCAGTATTTCGTTGACTACCTCAATCATTTCGTACATCTTTTCAGTAGGTTCTCCTACTGCCAGTCCGCCGATAGCGTTTCCATCCGCATTTTTTGAAGCGATGTATTCAGCCGAACGCCGGCGCAGATCGGGATACACACATCCCTGTACAATCGGGAAGAGTGACTGCTGGTAACCATATTTAGGTTCGGTTTCATTAAAACGGGTAATGCAACGGTCCAGCCAGCGGTGAGTTAGTTCCATTGACTTCTTGGCATAATTGTAGTCAGCTGTACCTGGAGTACATTCATCGAAAGCCATCATGATGTCAGCTCCGATGGTACGTTCGATATCCATTACACGTTCGGGAGTAAACAGATGTTTAGAGCCATCGATGTGTGAACGAAATTCCACTCCTTCTTCTCTCATCTTACGGATGCCGGCAAGAGAAAATACCTGAAAACCTCCACTGTCTGTCAGCATCGGACGGTCGAAGCCGTTGAATTTATGTAGTCCACCGGCTTTTCCCAGTGTGTCAAGTCCGGGACGAAGGTACAAATGATAGGTATTTCCCAAAATAATTTGTGCCTTAATGTCTTCTTTCAGTTCGTGCAGATGAACGGCTTTCACACTGCCCAGTGTTCCCACAGGCATGAAGATAGGCGTTTCTATCTGCCCGTGGTCGGTTGTAATCAGTCCGGCACGGGCGTTGGAACGCGGGTCTGTATATTGTAATTCAAATTTCATGTTATAAGCGAGCTTTTACTTTTCTTCTTTTTTCTCGTCAGTCACGGTAAAATCTATGGCATCAGCTACTTTTTCGTCTGTCAGTGCCAGTGTAAGGACTTCTTTTATATCCTTTACATAGTGGAAGTTCAATCCTTTCAGGTACAATGGCTGAATCTCTTCTATGTCCTTGCGGTTTTCTTCGCAGAGAATAATATCAGTGATTCCGGCACGTTTGGCTGCCAGGATTTTTTCTCTGATTCCACCTACCGGCAATACTTTTCCACGAAGTGTAATCTCACCTGTCATAGCCAGGTTCGCCTTTACTTTCCGCTGGGTAAGTGCCGAAGCCAGCGAGGTAACCATCGTGATGCCGGCAGAAGGACCGTCTTTAGGAATTGCTCCTTCTGGTACGTGTATATGAATATTCCAGTTGTCGAAAATGCCTTCAGGCAGATCGAGCAGATGGGTATGTGCTTTCAGATACTCCAGAGCCAGCATAGCTGATTCTTTCATGACATCTCCTAAGTTACCAGTCAGGGTAAGTCGTCCACCTTTTCCTTTGCTCAAGCTGGTCTCTACGAACAGGATTTCTCCTCCTACAGCAGTCCATGCAAGGCCTGTTACTACACCTGCATATTCATTTCCCTGATACTTGTCGCGTGAATATTCTGGAACTCCCAGATATTGTCTGATATCGGCAGGTTTCAGTTCATGCAGCCCTTCGAACTTGTCGCTGGCAATCTCGAGAGCTATTTTGCGCATTACCTTGCTGATTTTCTTTTCCAGTTCACGTACTCCGCTTTCGCGTGTATAGTTTTCTATGATATACTCAATGGCAGGTTTGGTAAACTTTACATGTTCACGCTTTAAACCTGTAGCCTCCATTTCTTTCGGGATAAGATGGCGGCGGGCAATTTCTATTTTCTCTTCGGTGATATATCCACTTACTTCAATCAGCTCCATACGGTCGAGCAACGGAGTCGGAATCGTACCCAGATTGTTTGCCGTAGCAATGAACATGACTTTCGACAAATCGTAGTCGAGATCAATGTAATTGTCGTGGAACGAGTTATTTTGTTCCGGATCGAGAACTTCAAGCATAGCTGAAGCTGGATCTCCCTGACGGTCACTGCTTAATTTATCTATCTCATCAAGGATGATAACCGGATTTGAGGCTTCTGCCTTGATAAGACTTTTAATGATACGCCCCGGCATTGCTCCGATGTATGTTTTGCGATGTCCGCGTATTTCAGCTTCATCATGTACGCCTCCTAGCGACATACGTATGTATTTGCGCTTGAGGGCGGCAGCGATAGAGCGTCCCAACGATGTCTTACCAACTCCCGGAGGACCGTACAGACAAATGATCGGTGATTTCAGGTCGCCTTTCAGTTTTAAGACAGCAAGATGCTCCAATATACGCTCTTTTACCTTTTCCAGTCCGTAATGATCTTTATTCAGAACTTTTTCCGCGTTGGGTATGTTCAGGACGTCTGTAGTATAGACCTCCCATGGCAATGCCAATAACGTTTGCAGGTAGTTGAGCTGTACGTTGTAGTCGGGCGACTGTGGATTGATGCGCTCCAGTTTCGAAACTTCGCGTTCGAAAACTTCGGCTACTTCTTTTTTCCACTTTTTCTCCTTTCCTTTCTTGCGGAGTTCTTCTATTTCATCATCCTGTCCGTGTCCCAACTCATCCTGAATATTCTTTATCTGTTGTTGCAAGAAATATTCACGCTGCTGTTTGTCAAGTTCTTCCCGTGTACGCATCTGAATATCTTGCTTCAGATTTGCCAACTTGGTTTCGCGGTTGAGCACTTGTATCAGATTGTACAAGCGGTCTTTCAGTGTATTCTGGTTGAGCAAATGAAACTTGTCTTCTATCGAAAGAGGGAAGTTTGTACAGATATAATCTACAAGAATGTGGTTCTTTGGTAAATTCTTTAAAGCGAAAGTGATATCCGGGCTTATCTGTTCTGATGCTTCGATATAATTATTGCTTAACTCGATGCAGGTGTCCATCAAAGCCTTGAATTCGTCAGAATCTGTCGGTTCCATCTGCTCTTCTATCAGGCTTACTTTTCCTCTCAGGTAGGGGCGTGTACCTGTTGCTTCATCAAGATGTACCTTGATGTTGCTTGCCTGAAGGATGACAGTTGTGTTTCCACCAGGCATTTCGAATACGCGTAATACGCGTCCGATAACAGCAACAGGATGCAAGTCTGATATTCCGGGATCTTCTACTTCTGCAACTTTTTGTGTGGCAATGATAATATGTTTTTTATCTTTCATCGCGTCATGCACAAGTTTCAGTGTAGTACGTCGGCCAGCAGTGACAGGCATGACTACGCTGGGAAACATTACCATGTTGCGTAAAGTCATGATGGGGAATTCCTTCTCCAGTTCATCTGCTGACAGATTTTCGGGAGCAGTTTCTATTTCTGTTACCATTGAAAGTTCATCATTTCCAGTTTTTATCGAACTGTCCGTTTCTATTTTCTTTCTTCTTACCATATTCGCGTTTTGTGTATTTTTAATAAGAGCATGTTTGAAAGCTCAAAAACGAGTACAAAGTTAATCATTCCACTTCGAATACGGAAGCGGATTTGTCGTAAATGCAATGTGTCAAACAAAATAAATGACACTTTTACACTGAAAAGCCATGTATTTTATTTATTTTTGACGGAAAATAAGAAATATAAGTAATATGCCTAATCCATATTTTAAGTTCAAGCAGTTCACGGTTTTTCACGATCGTTGCGCCATGAAAGTTGGTACAGACGGTGTGCTTCTCGGAGCATGGGTGCAAGTCGACACGGCAAAAAGGGTGCTTGATATAGGGACGGGAACAGGTTTGATTGCCCTGATGGTGGCCCAGCGTTCTGCTGCTTGTGTCGTAGGAACTGATATTGACGGGGAGGCTGTAGAACAGGCAATGGAAAATGTAAATGCATCACCGTGGAAAAATCGGATCTGTATCTGCCGGAAAGATGTTATGCAGATGAATGGAGAGGAATATGGAAGTTTCGATGTAATAGTGTCTAATCCTCCCTATTTTGTGGAAGAAGTACGTTGCCCGGATGAACGACGGGATACGGCACGGCATACGGGAAACCTTACATTTGGAAATTTGTTGACTGCGGTAGAAAAGCTTTTGACGGAAGATGGAGTTTTTTCTGTGATTATTCCGGCAGATGCTGGCGATTTCTTCGTTTCCCTTGCTGCGGAGAAACATCTTTATATACAACGGAAGACGTTGGTTCATACTAAACCTGGGGCTGAGCCTAAACGTGTGTTACTGGCTTTTGGTCGGAAGATATGTGCCTATGATACAGAGCATCTGGTTGTAGAGCTGGATCGTCATGTGTACAGCAAAGACTATATTGAACTGACGAAAGATTTTTATTTGAATATGTAGATACTTTTACGCCCTATACCTGAACGGAATAGGGCGTGATCTGGTTAAAATCTTTAATTTCTTTTGGATAGCCTGCGTAATAAGTTGTGGTTTATCTGCAAAAGTTCTTTGTGCTTACGCGTAATGGCTGATGTAATCGGGCGGCTACCTATAAAATCGGTAAAATGTTGAAGCACATTAAATGCCTCTACACCCGACTTTGTTTTCTGTGGAGCTATTACTTTAAGTCCTTTTGAAATAACTTCCACCTCAAGGTCTTTTCCTCCCATAGCGGGATCTCCGTCGAAATGGAATACTCCTTCCTTCGTGCGATGTATGGTAATCTTTTTTTCTTTCAGTGTCTTAATGCGGCTGTTTTGGTCAATTGTCTTGTTGAACAGCTGGAAAGAAAGTGCCGGGACATCCAGAACAGTAAAAGGCTCAAGTATAGTGATATCCATCATGCCATCCGTAAGTGACGCCTGGGGAGCTATATAGGCGTTGTTACCGTATTGTGAAGCATTGGCACATGCTATTAAAAAGGCCTTATAACGTACAGTGCCCGAAGAATTTTCTATCTCGTATGTTTCTGGCCGATAGGTAAGACTTTCGTGCAAGGTATTTTCAAGATAGGTGAGTAGTCCTCTCTTTCCTGAATCGGCGAATTTAAGGCTTACGAAAGCATCGAAACCAACTCCGCAGGTGCAGAAGAAAGGGCGACTGTCTATCGTTCCGTAATCGATGGTTTTAATATAGCCTTGATTTAAGACATCAATAGCTCCGCGTGCTTCCAGAGGAATGTGCAAATGTCTTGCCAATCCGTTGCCCGATCCGCAAGGAATAATTCCCATGGCCGTGTCAGTATGTATAAGTGAGCGTCCTATTTCATTGATAGTTCCGTCTCCTCCTATAGCTACCACGATGTCTTTTTTCTCTTCGGCAGCCTGGCGGGCTATTTCGATAGCATGTCCGGCATATTCGGTTTTACGTATCGTATAATTATATAATGAGTGGTCTAGTCTTTTCTCTATCTGGTGCAAGATAAACTCTTTGCTGTGAGTGCCTGATATAGGATTGACTATAAATACTATTTCTTTTTTTGAATCCATTTTGCGGGTGGGTTGGTTTTTAAGTAAACAAAAGTACGACTATTTTGTTTATCAGATGGTATTTTTTATGTATAAATGATGTCAGAGAAGTTTTTTTTGCTTTAACGAGCACATGAAATAATGAAAATTATTATCTTTGCACACTCTTTTTTGAAATTGCCGGCATGAAGCGTCCGGTTAATATAAATAATGTAAGTCGTTCAGGGCTTACCAGCTATTAGAATATGGGATTATTACAAGACAAACTAAGTAAATTCAGAACACCTCAGATGTACATGGAGAGAGGTGTGTATCCTTACTTCCGCGAAATTGACAGTGCTCAAGACACAGAGGTAATTATGGATGGAAAAAAGGTTTTGATGTTCGGATCTAATTCTTACATGGGACTGACTCACGACCAGCGCATTATCGATGCAGCTATTGCTGCTACCCGCAAGTATGGAACCGGATGTGCCGGTTCGCGTTTGTTGAACGGAACTCTTGATATCCATGTGGAACTGGAAAAGGAGTTGGCAGAATTTGTGGGAAAAGATGAAGCGTTGTGCTTTTCTACCGGTTTCACTGTAAATGAAGGTGTTATCCCACAGCTTGCCGGACGCGGTGACTATATTATTTGTGATGACCGCGACCATGCTTCTATTGTCGACGGACGTCGCCTTTCTTTTGCTACTCAGCTGAAGTACAAACACAATGACATGGAAGCGCTGGAAAAAGAGCTTCAAAAATGTGAACCTGATGCTATCAAACTGATTGTTGTAGATAGCGTATTCTCTATGGAAGGTGATTTGGCAAATCTGCCTGAAATCGTTCGCCTGAAGAAGAAATACAATGCTACTGTATATGTAGACGAAGCTCACGGTCTTGGTGTATTCGGAAGAAACGGACGCGGTGTATGCGATCATTTTGGAGTAACTGAAGATATTGACTTGATTATGGGTACATTCTCTAAGTCATTGGCTTCTATCGGAGGTTTTGTTGCTGGTGATAAGGATGTAATCAACTGGTTGCGCCACAATGCACGTTCTTACATATTCCAGGCTAGTAATACTCCTGCTGCTACTGCTGCGGCAATGGAAGCTCTGCATATTTTCAAGACAGAGCCGGAACGTCAGGAAAACTTGTGGAAAATTACAAATTATGCATTGAAGCGTTTCCGTGAAACTGGCTTTGAAATCGGAGAAACAGAAAGCCCTATTATTCCGTTGTATGTGCGTGATACAGATAAAACTTTTGAGGTAACTAAGCTTGCTTTTGATGAAGGTGTGTTTATAAATCCTGTTATTCCGCCTGCATGTGCACCTCAGGATACATTAGTGCGTTTTGCATTGATGGCTACTCATACAAAGGAACAAGTGGACTTTGCAATAGAAAAGTTAACTAAATGTTTCAAACAACTGGATATATTGAAATAACATTATATTCGACTTTTTTAAGGACTTTTGAAAGGAGGTTTTTACTATGGGAGCTGCTGGTAATAAAAAACCGAAAGGCATGCATAAAAAACATGCTCCGGCTTATCAAGTAGAAGAGGCCATTCATGAAAATGACCTGAAAAAAGGAAAAAAGAAATAAATCGTTTTGACGGTTTGTTTTAGAAAAAGGGTTATATTTAGAGCGTCCGATGCTTTGCAGAGGAGCTCGGATATACCCCTTTTGTTATTATTATGTTTTAACTTTAATGTGATATGATACTGAATGAAAGAGACAGTCGCCATGAGCAGGTGTTACAGATTGCTCAACAGATGATGATTGCTGCACGTACTGCTCCGAAAGCGAAAGGAGTAGATATCATTGAGGTGGCAATGGTGACGGAAAGTAATATTCGTATTCTTTCGGATACGATGAAGCAGATGTATGAGGAGGACGGGTTTAAGTTTTTCTTGCGTGATGCTGATAATATTCTGGAAGCTGAGTGTGTGGTACTGATTGGTACGCACGACCATCCGCATGGGATGAACTGCGGGCATTGTGGTTTCGCAACTTGTGGAGAAAGAGAAGATGGTGTTCCGTGTGCTATCAATAGTGTAGATGTAGGTATTGCAATAGGTTCGGCTTGTTCTGTTGCAGCCGATAACAGAGTAGATACTCGTGTTATGTTTTCTGCGGGACTTGCCGCACAGCAACTTGACTGGCTGGATGGATGTACGCAAGTGTATGCTATTCCTGTAAGTGCGTCCTCTAAAAATCCTTTTTTTGACCGGAAGCCTAAAAATCCGTAATAAGTTTTGCCGCAGGAAGAGCATGCTTACTTCCTGCGGTGATTTCTTTAAGCTAAAATAAATTTTTCTACTACAGCTGCTACACCATCTTCATCGTTCGATAGAGTAATATAGTCAGCATTTTCACGTACAACAGGTTGAGCATTTGCCATTGCGACTCCTAAACCTGCGTATTGTATCATAGAGAGATCGTTGAAGCCATCACCTACAGCAATCATCTCTTCTTTTTTCATATTTATTTCTTTCAGCAGGACAGAAAGGGAGCGTGCTTTATCGATACCTTTGGGAACCAGTTCCAAAAAATAAGGTTCGGAACGGAATACGCCCATCCGGTCTTTCAAGTGGTCGTACATTTCTTTTTCCAATACAGCCAGTCGGGTAGGATCTCCAACTATCAGACACTTGGCGATAGGATGATTTATTGCTTTAAGAAAATTGTCTACTTTCTTAATTTTCATAACATTAAGCAATGCTTCTTTGAGAACGTATTCGTCGTCTGGATGCTCTGTCAGTACGTATTCGTTCTCGTAGCTGACGATGGCGAAATTATTGTCTTTGGCGCACTGGTATAAATAGGGAAGCACTTCGGGGTCCAGTAGGTTTTTATACATCATTTCACCGGTTTTCCAGTCGATGATTTCTCCTCCATTATAAGAAAGAATATATCCCTCATACTTGTCCAGTTCCAACTGGTTTGCCAATGGGACAACTCCGTAGGTTGGTCTTCCTGATGCAAGGACTATTTTGAGTCCGCGTTTTTGTGCTTCAATCAAAGTGGTACGTGTATGTTCGGTAATGACCTTTTTAGAATTGGTCAGTGTTCCGTCAAGATCGAGTACTAAAAGTTTATATTTCATAATTTGTAAAAGGTGTTTTTTTGTCTGTGCAAAGATAGCATAAATCGAATTTTATTCTTATATTTCGAGATAACAAATATTAGAATCTGTAAAAAGCTTCAGCTTTTTAGTTAGGTTTTTGGAAGAGATTTTCTTGTTTAGAAGTATTGCAGTATAATAATATAAGGAGATAGGTGTTATGGATATCTTTTGGGATTTTGCTTTACGGCTTTTTGTTGCTGGTGCAATGGGAGTTTTAATAGGCTTGGAACGTGAGTATCGTGCAAAGGAAGCTGGTTATCGTACTCATTTTCTAGTAGCTTTGGGAAGTGCATTGATGATGATTGTTTCTCAATATGGATTTATGGAAGTGCTGAAAACGGATTTGATTCGTCTGGATCCGAGTCGGATTGCTGCACAGGTAGTGAGTGGAATTGGTTTTATCGGTGCTGGGACAATTATTTTGCAGAAGCAGATTGTTAGGGGGCTGACTACAGCGGCAGGTATCTGGGCGACCTCGGGAATTGGGCTTGCGGTAGGGGCTGGAATGTATGCGGTCGGGATATCGGCTACACTGTTGGTCTTGTTGGGCTTGGAAACGCTAAGTTATTTTTTTAAAAGCATAGGCTTACGTAATATGATGATTGATTTCTCTACAGATGACAAAGAAGCTATCAAAAGAGTATCTAAAAAGTTTAATACACGAAATTATGTGGTAGTATCTTATGAGATGACAGAAGCATATACAAACGGAAAGAATGTTTATCACGTAAGTATGGTAGTGAAAGCTAAAAGGATGAATGAGGAAGGGTTGTTGCTGATGTTTTTACAGGATTTTCCGGATATAACAGTTACTCGGATTATCTGATTGGTAGGCCGTTCATAAAAGAACAACAGGTTGCATCTATATATAAAAAAGATGCAACCTGTTGTTTTTATGAATCCAAATTGAATTTTAACCGATGAATACATTAACGGTCAGAAATATGCAATCGCCTTCTTGATTCATGTCAAAATCAATTTTATCTTCTCTTGCCAACCAGCCTATGGCTGCATTCAACTCTCTATCCGACAAGCCGGAAATTTCTTTTAATTGTTCATATTCCCAGTGCTTATTGTCCTTTAATATGTTCCAAACAATGCCTGCGTTTTCGCCAATTTGCGTTTTGTTCATGTGGTTGTGATTTAAATGGTTTATATTAGGTTTCAATAGTTCGTTAAAAATTCGCCAAGCCTAAGCGGCTTTGGCGGTAAATAAAATGAGTTCTTTGAAAAGTTTGTCAATTAATTGCGTGTTTGGCTC
>ERZ773150.147-NODE-147-length-85029-cov-21.509944_pt1 | contig 85029 bp, 86 predicted proteins | sample MGYA00580845_ERZ773150 | MGnify/ENA primary metagenome ERZ773150 (study PRJEB29015, sample SAMEA2737848) | human gut metagenome | biome: human gut; feature: human-associated habitat; material: faeces | place: China | collected 2012 ...
GACAAGAGCTGCACAAATACCGCTGTGACCGTTTTCTGCAATTAAAAACGGTGGCGGCCAAAACCGGGATCCCCTGGTATGTGATCGACAATATGGAGATAGGCAGCGTGCGCAAATGGGAGCATTATCGTCATCTGCTGGAATTTTACGGCCGGGATGTCAAAATTGAACTGGTCGGGAGAACCGAAAACGTCGGGAACGGCACCGTAAAAAAACGGCACCGCGAAAAATAATGGCAGAAACAACCGGCGAGAAACGGCGGAAAGGCCGGGCAAGTCCGAAAAATAACGTGAAAGGAAAAAATAAAAAAGGGAAAGCAAAATGCTTTCCCTTTTTTATGGCTGCGGCTGAATTTTTCCGTTGCAAACAAGCTTTTGCGTTCGATTTGCCGATCGCAAAATATTCTGCTGCCGGATGTTTCAGAACTTCGGATGATCTTTGATGTTGCGACAGGCAAAACTGAGATTGTAAATACGTTTGACGCCTGAGGTCAGGAAATAGCCGTCGATTTTCGTTTCCAGCAATGTTTGGTATTTTTTCAGTTCCATATTGTAATTGCTGAAATAAAGCAGGACTTCAAGGTCGGTGAAACCGCGGTCGGTATAAATGTTGTAGTCATAGGCGCAGATTTCCCGGCCGAAAGTTTCGACGACGATTCGCTGAATGTTTTTGAAATGCTCCTCGTAGTTGTTGAGCCGATAGGAGTCGGCAAATTGGTTCAGCGCCTGATAAAGCGGCTCTGCCGGCGCGACGGCGATGATTTTTTTCAGCAGCGGAATGCTGCCGGTGATGAGGGCGAACTTGATCATTTCCAGCGGAAAGACTTCAATGTCTTCTTCCAGGTTTTCAAAATGCGGCTTAATCAGAAGCATTGACATTTCCAGCATGCCAAGGTTGATCAGGTCGTCGAGGTACATTTTTTCAAACACGAGGGAAATGTTGCCGCCCAGTTCCCAGACACGGGAGGCGATTGCCCGCGCCCTCTGTTCGCGGGAGTTGAGGATTTCGAGATGCGTTTGCAGAATCAGCAGTTCGACGTTGTCGCGGTACTGCATCAGCATCTTGTCCACCATTGCCCCGGTTTTCAAAATTTCGGTGGTGTTGCTGCAGCTCAGGCTTTTGACCTGACGGTATAAATTTTGAATTTGCTGGCTGATGATTGCCTGCATGGAAAAATCGGCGGCCATTTTCTTAATCCTCACAATATTTAATTTTGCTAAAATAAGATTATATCCGATCATAACTTATAATTTGCAAATTTGGAATATTTAAAATGCCGAAAATCGTTTTTATGCTGCTGCTGTGCCTTTTGCTTGCCGGCTGTGAGGCCGTCGGCCGCGGCATTGCCGCCGAGCTGCTGGACGAAAGCCGGAGTGTTGAAAAGTCCGGCCGCTGCGTCGTTACCGGTTACCGGGTGCCGGGAACGGAAAGCCACCTGCATCCGGGCGAAACGGTCAAAATCCTGATGATCCACGGCATCGGCACCCATTCTCCGGGCTATTCCCTGCTGTTGCAGGAAAATCTGGCGAAAAACCTCGGCTTAAACGTGATGTCGCGGACCGGCAGAAACATCGGACTGCGCAGTCCGGAAGATCTGCAAACCGCCCTCGGCAACCTGCGGGTGACTTTTCTGACCGACGAAAAAGGCGAAAAGAGGATTTTGTTTTATGAACTCACCTGGTCGGAAATTACCCGGCCGCAGAAAGAGCTGCTGGCCTACGACTATTCTTCCCTGTATGCTGACCGGCGGGTCGTTTTCAACCGCATGATGAAACAGTTTCTCGACAATGCCCTGCCCGATGCGGTTTATTACATCGGCAGCCGCCGTCGGCTGATACAGCAGTCGGCGGAACAGGCAATGTGCTGGATGCTCAAAACCGACTGGCAGACGCTGCCGGACTTTCAAGAGGGCGTCTGTCTGATGTCTCCGGCAGAACAGGTGCGGGCGGTTGCGGCGCAGAAGATGCTGTTTATCACTCACAGTCTGGGCAGCAAGATTTTTATCGACGCCTTCACCGCGCTGGCCGAAGATATGCAAAAGGCGGAAGCCGGCGGTTCGGCGGCCGCCGTCCGCCGGGTGCGGGACAAAAGGCTGACCGTGTTTATGATGGCCAACCAGCTGCCGCTGCTGCACATCTGGTCGGATCCGGCAAAAGTCAACGGCAAAATCGCCTCTTACTGCCGTCCGGACGGACGCGATTACGACCGGCGGATCATCAGCCGTCTGAATATCGTCGCCTTTAACGATCCCGACGATCTGCTGACCTATGCCGTCCGCCCGGACTTTGTCGACCGCTACATGGATTCCCGCATTTGTCCGCGGGTAACCAACGTCAGCGTTAACGTAACCGATGCGGTTTCCGCTTTCGGAGTCGGCGTGGTTAATCCGGTTTCCGCCCATGAGGACTATGACCGGAGTCCGACGGTGATCGGCCTGATCGGGCAGGGCACCGCGGCGTTGTCGGACAACGGTTACGGGCAATGCCGTTTTATCCGCCTGAAAAGCCGTTTTCCGGGAACGGATTGACAACCGGAGAAAATGCGTTATACTTAAAAACAATAAACATTATTAATTAATTAGAGTATGACGATAAGAGAAATTTTAGCAGAATTGTCCGAGTTCTCGCCGGAACTTTTTCAGGGAAACGAAAGACTGGAAGCAGACCGCATGGCTGATCCCTGGCTTTCTTATTATGACGCCGAGGCCGTTTTCGTTGCCGACGATTTTCCGCTCAACATGCCCGCTTTCAAAAACGCCGGCACGGTTATCGTCAGCGAAGACCTGATGCCTTTCGTGTCGAGCCTGACCGTCAATGTCATCATTGTCGGCGCGGCGTATCTTGAAGACGCGAGAAGACGGCTGGAAATCCTGCTGGACTGATTTGCAGACGGTATGCAAAATGCCGAAACGAAAAGTGCCGAACAAAAAATGTTTGGCACTTTTTTATTTATGCGCTAAATCTGGAATAAAAAAATACCGCCGAAGGAACCGCCGTTGTGGTCAGAACTGAAATCCTGCTTTTTATATGAACGGACCCGTTGGTTTTTGTGGGTGCCGGTTTTCTTTGCCGCCGGTATCGGCGTTTATTTCGCGCTGCCCTCGGAACCGCCGCTGTGGACGGCTGCCGCGCCGTTTGCCCTGCTGCCTCTCTTGTGGCTTTTCCGCCGTCGTCCGGTTGTCCGCGGTGTCGTTTTGCTGTTGCTGCTGGCAACCGCCGGTTTTGCCGACGTTCAGTTGAAAAGTTTTTGCCTTTCCCGCAAGGCGCCGCCGGCTGAAGACGGCAAGCTTTACCTGCGGGGCCGCATTGACCGGCTTGACACCAATTACCGCGGGCGTCCCCGGATCGTGCTCGGAGAAATGTACGATTTTGAAGACAATCCGGTCGCCGGGCGCTATCGGCTGAGCATGATCCACCGGGATCCGGGGCTTGAAGTCGGCGACTGCGTGGAAATGGTGGCGGCGGTTTCTCCACCGTTTCCCCCGTCGCTGGCCGACGGCTATCAGTTCGACCGCCGGCTGTTTTTTGACGGCATAACCGGCACCGGTTATATTCCGAGTGAAGTGCTGCCGGTTAAGTGTCCGGCTTCTTCTCCCCGGCTTGCCGACCGCGCGGCGGCGCTGCGCCGGTCGATCGTCGAGCGGATTTACAATATTCTGCCGCCGGATGAAGCGGCGGTTGCGGTGGCGATCGTCGCCGGCGACCAGACCAAAATCAGCCGTCCGTTGATTGACGCTTACCGCAATTCCGGTCTGGCGCATTTCCTTTCCATTTCCGGTTTGCATATGAGCATGCTGGCGGGACTGATGTTTTTCCTGGTGCGGATGGTGATGGCTCTGATCCCGCCGCTTTCGCTTCGCTATAATTCCAAAAAGGTTGCCGCCGTCCTTGCCATTTTCATCGGCGCGGTTTATCTGGTGATTTCGGGTGCGGCGATCCCCGCGCAAAGGGCTTTCATCATGACTTTGGTGGTGCTGCTGGCGGTATTGTTCGAGCGGCAGGCGATTTCCGTGCGCACGCTGACATGGGCGGCGCTGATCGTTTTGGTCGTCACGCCCGAAGCTCTTGTCGGCGCCAGTTTTCAGATGTCTTTTGCCGCGGTGTTTGCGCTGGTGGCTTTTTATGAAAAATATGCCGGCCGCCTCAACCGCTTTCTGAGCGGAGAAGAAGTTTCTCTGCCGGCCAAAATCGGCCGCGGGCTGTTTGCCTATTTCGCCGGCACGGTGATTGCCGATCTTGTCGCTTCGGTTGCCACCCTGCCGTTTGGCATTTATCACTTTAACCAGCTCGATTATTACAGCAGTCTGACCAACCTGCTGTCCGGTCCGCTGATCGGATTCGTAATTATGCCCTTTGTGCTGGTGTCTCTTTTGGCCATGCCTTTCGGTCTGGAATGGCTGCCGCTCAAAATCGTCGGCTTCGGCCTGTCGCTTACCAACCGGCTGACGGTTTGGGTGGCTTCGCTGCCTCATGCGACCGGCGGCGCCGTTTCGATGCCGGTCTGGGCGTTGGTGCTGATCAGTCTCGGCGGCCTCTGGCTTTGCCTGTGGCGCGGAAGCTGGCGGATATGGGGAACGGCGGCCGTTGTTGTCGGCATGCTTGCCATGGCGGCGGTGGACAAGCCGGACATTATTGTCGACCGGCAGGGCAAAACCATGGCGGTTTTGAACCGCCGCAACGGCAAATACTTTTTCCTGCCCGGCGCTTCCCGCTGGAACAAGCAGAACTGGCTGAGCAAATATGCGGCGGAAGAGGAAAAGAACCGGCGGGATATTTATAATCCGCTGTATCCCGGACGGGTTGAACCGGTGCCGGGCAGGGGCGTGCTGGTCGACGGCCGCTTTTTTGACCGAAACGAAACTTTGGGCGCCGGCTTTTATGAACGTGACGGTCACTTGCGGATGGAAACCGTGCGCGGGTATATCGGCCGCCGTCCGTGGAACCGGTGATTTTTGTTTTTTTTGTCCAAAATGGTTGACTTTTTTTTAAAAAATGTTATTTTCGGATTGTTTGATAAAATTTTTATAATGATAATTATTAACCTTTATATTGCAAAATTTATGGAAATAGGAACAATTTTCGTATTCTTCGTGCTGCTGTTGTCGGCTGCGCTTGTTCTTCTGAAAATGCCGTTTGTTGCAGAACGGAACAAACTGGCTTTGCTGCTGAAGATCATAGTGGTGGTGTGTATGGGATTTTGGATATGTATTTATTGGCTGCAAGGTCTCGAAGGCATTAATAAGTAGCAAAACCGCGCATGTTGATGCAATGCGTTTTAAAATCGTTATTGTTGCCGTGATGTATAATGAACGTCAGCTTCGGCAATAATTAAACTCCCCTGTCGGCCGGCGGCTGCAGGGGAGTTGCGTTTTAAAAAATCTGTTCGCGGGTTTTGTTTAAATGCACTTTCGGGAAGTCTTCCTGCGCCTTGTTCAGGTGCCAGGCATTGCGAGCCAGGAAAACTTCCGCCCCGTCGTGGTCGGTGGCCATCGACGCGCGGTTGGCGTCGGCAAACTTTTTCAGTTCGTCCTTGTCGTCGGCCTCGAGCCAGCGGGCGGTAAAATACTGCGTCGGTTCAAAAGCGACCGGAATACCGAACTCGGTGCGGATGCGGTCGGCCATCACTTCAAACTGCAGCACTCCGACCACGCCGACGATCCATTCGGCGCCGATCACCGGTTTGAAAACGCTGGCGCCGCCTTCTTCGGCAATCTGCCGGAGAGCGTTGCCGAGGTGTTTTGACTTCAGCGGATCAAGCGCCCGCACGCTTTTTAAAAGTTCGGGCGCAAAACTCGGAATGCCGGTGAAATGCAGTTTTTCGCCTTCAGTCAGACAGTCGCCGATACGCAGCTGGCCGTGGTTGGGGATGCCGATGATGTCGCCGGGAAAGGCGTCTTCCGCCAGTTCGCGTTCCTGTGCCAGGAACATGACCGGCGTGGCAACTTTTACCGGTTTACCGGTACGAACCTGATAAAGGCTCATGCCGCGTTTGAAATGCCCCGAGCAAATACGCATAAAGGCGATGCGGTCGCGGTGTTTGGGATCCATATTGGCCTGGATTTTGAAAATAAAGCCGGTAACTTTTCCTTCTTCTGGCAGAATCTGTCGTTCCGCCGCCGGCCGGGCAAGCGGGGAGGGTGCCATGTTGTGCAGGCCTTCCAGCACTTCCTGCACGCCGAAGTTGTTGATCGCGCTGCCGAAAAAGACCGGGGTCAGGGCGCCTGCCAGATACAGTTCCTTGTCAAAGGCCGGACACAGTTCGCGCACCATTTCGATGTCTTCGCGCAGCTTGGCTACCGCATGCGCCGGCAGCAGACGGTCGAGTTTTTCGTCGTCGAGCCCGCGACAGGTTTCGATGGTGGCGTTTTTCTGTGATTTGTCGCCGTTTTTGTTCATCAGGATCAGCTGATCGCCGATCAGGTCGTAGCAGCCGAGAAAGTCCTTGCCCATGCCGATCGGCCAGCTGGCCGGCGTAACGTCAAGCGCCAGCGTTTTTTCAATGTCGTCGAGCAGGCTGAACGGATCCATGCCTTCACGGTCGAGTTTGTTGATGAACGTGATGATCGGCACGTTGCGCAGCCGGCAGACTTCAAACAGTTTTTTGGTCTGAGTTTCGATACCTTTGGCCGAGTCGATGACCATGACGGCGGAGTCGACCGCCGTCAGCACCCGGTAGGTATCTTCGGAAAAGTCTTCGTGCCCCGGCGTATCAAGCAGGTTGAAGGTGATGTCCTTGTAGTCGAACGTCATCACCGAAGAAGCGACCGAAATGCCGCGTTCCTGCTCCACTTTCATCCAGTCGGAGCGGGCGCGCCGGTTTTCGCCGCGGGCTTTGACCGCGCCGGCCTGCTGAATGGCGCCGCCGAACAACAGCAGTTTTTCGGTAAGCGTGGTTTTACCGGCGTCGGGGTGGGAAATGATCGCGAAAGTTTTCCGCGGGTTGGTATTGTTGCTGCTCATGTTTTTCCTGTAAAAAAATCTGTTTCGTCCGTTTAGCGGCATATTACATATTTCTTCACATTTTGCAAGTGCTTAGAACGCTTCTCCGGTGGCTTTTTACGATTTAGGGCTTGATTTATAAAATATTTTGAGTAGTATTTTGAGGAATTTTAGCAAGTGCGGGCGTGGTGGAACTGGCAGACACGTCAGATTTAGGTTCTGATGACGCAAGTCGTGGGGGTTCAAGTCCCTTCGCCCGCACCAGACATTGGTTTCAACATTTTATGACAGAGAAGAAAATGAAGGTAACAGAACAAAAAGCAGAAGGCCTGAAGAAAAAATATCAGGTGGTTATTGAAAACAAAGACTTTGAGGCAAAAGTCGAGAAGAAACTGAACGAAGTCGCCAAAAACGTCAAACTTCCGGGTTTCCGTCCGGGCAAAGCCCCCAAAGAAATGTTGAAACAGAAATACCGCGCTTCGGTTATGGGCGAGGCTCTGGACGAAATGGTCCGCGACGCCGCCGACGAAGTGGTCAAGGAAAACAAGCTGAAACTGGCTTTGCGTCCGAGCATCAGCATCACCAAATTTGACGAAGGCAAAGACATCGAATTTGACATGGAAGCCGAAACCCTGCCGGAAATTAAAGTCGGCGATTTTTCCGACGTCAAAGTCGAAAAGCTGATGGCCGAAGTTCCTGCCGAAGAAGTCGAAAAGGCTTTGCAGTATATCGTCAGCTCCCGCCGCGAAACGGTAAAAGTTGAAGATGCCGGCCGTCAGGCCAAAAAGGGCGACACCCTGGTCATCGATTTCTGCGGTTCGATTGACGGTGTCGAATTTCAGGGCGGCAAAGGCAGCGACTATCCGCTTGAGCTCGGCTCCAACACTTTTATCCCCGGTTTTGAAGACCAGCTGATCAATGCCAAAGCCGGCGACAAGATTGACGTCAAGGTCAAATTCCCCGACAACTATCATGCCAAGGACTTGGCCGGCAAAGACGCCGTTTTTGCGGTTGAGGTAAAGGAAATCCGCGAACCGAAAGCGATTGAGGTTAATGATGAATTTGCCAAGTCCGTCGGCGAAGAAAGCCTGGACGCTTTGAAGGAAAGCATCAAAAACCGCATTAAGGCAGATTATGAAAACGCCTCCAAACTGAAGCTGAAACGCAGCCTGCTGGACAAGCTGGACGAAGCTTACAAATTTGACGTTCCGGAAAGCCTGGTCGAAGAAGAGTTCAAATCGATCGAAGCCCAGTATAAACGCGCCAAGGAGCTGAACCAGCTCGACGAGCACGAAAAGAATACCCCGGAAGAAGAACTGATGAAGGAATATAAGCAGATTGCCGTCCGCCGCGTCAAACTCGGCCTGCTGCTTTCCGAAGTCGGCGCCGAAGCCAAAGTTACCGTAACCGCCGACGACCTGAACAAGGCGATTATGAACGAAGCGAAAAAATATCCGGGACAGGAAAAGACCGTTTTCGATTTCTATCTGAAAAACGCCAAAGCGGTAGAAGCTCTGCGTGCGCCGGTGTTTGAAGAAAAAATCATCGACTTCGTGCTGGGCAAGGCCAAGGTCGAAGAAAAAATCGTTTCGGTCGAAGAACTGTATTCTTTTGACGAAGATGCCAAGCCGGCCAAAAAGAAAAAGGCCGCAGCCAAATAGTCGGTGTCTTGCAGCAGCGATAAACATAAAAAAGGGAGATGAAAATCTCCCTTTTTTAGGCTTTAGGCACCCGGGCCGGCGGACGGATGCGGACATCTCGCCCCGTCCGGATAAATTCGCGGAGTATTGAAGCCGGGCTTTTGCGGTTTGAAACGGTCATCGCCGCTCTTTCCGGCGAATGAAAATTTATGTTTCGGGGCAGATGCGTGCGGGTTTTGTGTTTTGTTGCATATCTTATCGAACAGGGGACGCTCTGCCGGGCGTTTAAGTTTGGATTCCCTGCGTCAACCGGCGGAAATTTATGTTTCAAACGCCCGTGCCTGCCGGTAAAAATTTGTTGCCCGGCTTTTTGCGCGAAGCCGGTCTCCGAAGCTGCCGAAAATATGTGCCGGCGAAGCTCTTCCGCGTTTGTCCGTTGTTTATAAGGATAAAATAAAGCCGCCGACTATGGCGGCGGTAACTATTATTATTGCCGCGGCATTAAAGGTCCATTTGCAGCAGATTTTGAATTCTTCCCATATCCGGCTTTTGTTTGTTTTGTTTTCAGACATGAAGTTTGCTTTCTTTTATTGGTGCTGCGGTTCAAAAACAAACATTCCGTACAACACCAGCAAAAGGCCTAAAATCAGAATAACTTGCGATATTCTCAAATAAATTAAACCGATTTTTTTGAGAAAGCGGTAAAATTTTGAACTTTTGATTTCCTGATTGTCTTCTGCCACGTTGTTTTGCCCGAAAACCGTTGATGAACCGGCCGTTGATGAATTTCCTTGTCGTTAGTGTATAATAAAAAAAAATATTTGCAAATAAAAAATGAGGAACCGTTGTCGGTTCCTTATTTAATTGAAAAAACTTATGGTCATTTTCTCCATCGATTGTTTTTATAATCAAAATCTTTTAACCAGTTTCTGCAATTGTCATTCGGGTGCAACAGACCATAATTCAGAGCTTCAATATTATTGTCCATATCCTTATAAGAATCTTGTAATGTTTCTATCACAGGATGCCCTTTCCATATTTTTCGAACAATATCGTAACCTTCTTTTAGGCCGCCTAAAAAGGCACCATATATATATTGGTCCGGACCTCCCTGTCCGTTAATGCACATTCCGAGTCTGTGTGCGTAATTGTCATAACCGACAGCATTTACGGCGTCCATTTCCTGTTTAGCTGCATGTAATGTTCCGAAAGTTTCACCAACTCGATAAACCGGATTGGTTTCTAAAAATATATGTCTGGCATTTCTTGCAATCTTTTCTGCTATTTGTTCTGAATATGGCTGATGAGGTGCTTGTGATGGGCTGACCGGTGGTTGGTAGTCCGGTGTATGCGTTTTTGTGGCATAAGAGGCCGGAATTGTGCCATCCTGCACCAAATCGTTGATCCATTGCCGGGCGGCGTCTCGTACCCATTTGTTGTTATAATCCATGTTATGTTCCTTAAGTGTTTATGTTAAAACCATGTTACCTTTGTAACATTATATGTATAACATAAAATGTTACAAAGGTAAATGCTTAATATACAAAACCGGTGGGTTCCTGAAAATATTTGCAAATAAAAACAGGCGGGGAAATTTCGTTTCCTCCGCCTGCCGCACCGGATGTCCGGGCAGATTTTCCGTTTGTATTATTCCGGGTCGACCTGTTCGAATTTCAGCGTCGTGTCGCCGCCTTTCAGTACCAGGTTGCCGTCTTCAAAAGAAACGGTTTCGATGTTGCCGAGGTTTTTGAAATATTCGGTTTCCGCCTTCATCATCGGTTCCGGCGCCGCCATCATGGTCGAGCCGATGGCCGAAAACTTGATCTTGTCGCCGTTTAATTCATAGTTGCCGAAATAGCGGTTGACGGCCTGGCCGTAAAATTTGGGCGCTTCGGCGTCAAACGAGAGGGAAATTTCCATTCCTTCCGGCGCGTCGAGCAGAATATAATCGTTGCCTTTGATCTGCGAGGCCGGATCTTTGCTGCACGCGGCCAGCATCAGGCCGAGAAAAAGAGCGCATAATTTTTTCATGGTTTCTCCTGTTATAAAATTGATACTCTTTCTATATATATATACTTATTTTCTCCGCTTTCCAGCAAAAAATGCCGTATCTGTCCGAAAATAAATTTTCACCGGCCGAGGCCGGGCTGTTGACCGCTTTGCCCCGCCTTTCCAGTCTGCAAACGATGCCGTCCCCGCAGTCCGCCCGTTTGCCCGCTTATGCGGCAGCCATAAAAAAAAGCTCTCAAACCGGGCGGTCGGAGAGCTTTTGTTTTTTTTAGAGAAAGACTCAGTCGTTCTCAAAGAACGTGTCGCGGTCGATGCGGGCGTCCTGCAACAGTTCTTTCAAGACCGACAAACGTACTTTGCGTTCGTATTTGTCCATTTCCTGATCCTGTTGAAGGGCTGCAATTTGATCGCGTAATTCAGAGCAGTTCATATCTAAATATTCGTCTCTGATTTCGTCTTGGAGATACTCCAATTCCTGTTCTTTTCTGCACATAGTAGTTATTTTTAATAATTGTTTTCATACTTTCATTTTACAACGCTTGCATTTTTTTGTCCAGTAAATATTTTATTGACAGCGGAAAAATAGTCCTTAGACTGGCAGCAATAAGCAATAAACGGGGAAAATACGATGAAAAAAGCAGCGATAGCGGCCGTTTGCGCGGCTTTGATCAGTACCGCGGCCGAGGCCGGGGAATGGACTTTTGAGGCAATGGGAAAGGCGCGGACGCTGTTTGGATACGGCCATCCCGATTCCCGCTATTCTTATCACCGGTCCCGTTACCATCTGCCGACGCGTTTCAACCTCAGCCTGCTGGCGCAATACAGTTTTGACGATTCCTATCAGCTGGGCGCCTACCTTGATCTGGCCTACGGTTTTGATCAGCAGCTGAAAGATTACAACCACGGTTCGTGGGGCGAAGAGGTATATTTGATTTTGGACGCGCCTTTCGGCCGGGTTGTCGGCGGTCAGAGTTACAATGCCGCTTACCAGCTCGGAGTCGGCGCGCCGGATGCCGGCGTTCTCGGCGTCAACCAGAGCGATCTGGTCAATTTTGTCGCCAACCCCAACTGGCAGCGCAACCGCCGCGGCACCGCCTACCGCACGCTCAATTCGACCGACATCAACACCGACGGCACCGCGCCCAAAATTACCTATATCAGCCCCGAGTTCGACGGCACCATGTTCGGCCTGACTTTTGTGCCGGAAAGTTTCAGCCGCGACGGTCTGATCAGCCGTTATGCGCCTTATCACGACAAAGCCGGTTACATTGCTTCGGTTTATCATAACCGCGAACTGGGCAACGTCAGCTTGTCGGCCTCGCTTGCCGCCGCTCATTTTGAAGATATTGACGACGAGTTGTCGGCCGGTCTGAGCCTGTATTACAAAGGCTGGACTTTTGGCGGCGGCATCCGTCGGACGTTCGTCAGTCACAAATATGCGGACATGAACGTGCGTTCTCCCCGCCGGCCGGAAGGGTTTGACGCTTATCGCGACGCCTGGGCGGCCAATATCGGCGTCGGCTATGAGATCGGTCCGGTCAAAACCGCGCTGACTTATTTTTATTCCAAGGCTGACGGCCGCGATTATGAAGACAAAATCGTGCAGCTTTCCGGCCGCTATCAGCTGAACCGGCATTTTGAGCTGCAGGCGGCGGTTGCCCGCGGCGAGTTTAAAGGATACGACGCGGCGGAAAGCAACGAAGGCTATGCCTTTGTCACCGGTATCGGCTTTAAGTTTTAGGAGGTGCCCATGGCCAAAATTCTGCTGATTTCCGCCAACGCCGTTTTTGCCGGAGATCTGAAGTCGCAGCTGGAGCGGCACCCGGACTGGGAGGTGCGCGAAGAATACGATTCGGACGGTGTTTTTGATGCTGCCGTGGTTGACGATGACGCCGAAAAGCTGCGGAGCCTGCACGAAAAACTGTTGCAGACGCCGTTGTTTTTGCTGTGGTCGGGAGAAACCGAACTGCCGGAAGACGAAGGTGTCCGTGTCGTGCGCAAGCCGTTTCGGCTGGAGGCGCTGATTGATGCCCTTCATACGGCGGTCAATGCCGCGCCGCCGGCCGGCGGCGAACTGCCGCTGTGCGGCTGCCGGCTCAATGTTGCCGCTCGGGAAGTCTGCTATCCCGACGGCCGGGAGCCGATCAAGCTGACCGAGCGGGAAACGGCAATTCTGAAATATCTGTACAAGGCCGGCGACAAGATCGTCGGCAAGGCCGAATTACTGGCGGAAGTGTGGGGTTATAATCCGGAAGCCACCACCCATACGGTGGAAACCCATATTTACCGCTTGCGTCAGAAAATCGAACGGCCGGAACAGGTTATCATGACCGAAGACAACGGTTACAAGCTCAAAAAGGAAAATGCCTGATCCCTGTCCGCGCAGGGATTTTTTGCGTGCCGTCAATTATGCCAGAACAACGCCGACCGGCACATGGTCGGAAGGACGTTCGTGTCCGCGGTATTCTTTTAAGACAAAAGCGGATTGCAGCTGCGGCGCCAGCGCCGGACTGATCCAGACGTGATCCAGCCGCCGTCCTTTGTCGTTGGTTTGCCAGTTGGGGTTGCGGTAACTCCACCAGGAAAAGACTTTTTCCGGTTCCGGCCGGCAGCGGCGGACGGCGTCGACCAATCCCGATTCCCGGTACCATTTCTGCAGCCTTGACGTTTCCGCCGGCGTGTGGGAAACGATTTTCAGAAGCTGTTTGTGGTTCCAAACGTCATTTTCCGACGGGGCGACGTTAAAATCGCCGCAGACGAGCATTTTCCGTGTTGCTCCTTCGGCTTTGCGGCCGGCAAAATAGGCGTCCAGTTCTTCGATAAAAGCCAGCTTGCGGGCAAAGGCCGGGTTGGCGGCCGGATCGGGGAGGTCGCCGCCGGCGGGAATGTAAATATTGTGGATTTCGATTCCTTCTTCCGTTACCGCGCTGATGTGACGGGCATCGGCTTTTCCCGCCCAGTCGAAACGGCGGACGCCGGTCAGCGGACGGCGGGAAAGAATGGCCACGCCGTTGTAGCCGGCCATGCCGTAAAGGGCGATATGTTCAAAACCGGCCGCTTTGACGGCGGCAAACGGAAAGTCTTCTTCTTTGGCTTTCACTTCCTGCAGGCAGACGACGTCGGGATTTTCTTCGCATGCGATTCGTTCAAGCTCCGCCAGGCGGATGCGCAGCGAATTGACGTTCCAGCTTAAAATTTTAGTCATTAACGTCCTTTTTTGTTGTTAAGCGGATTATTCTGTTTGCGGAAACGGAACAGGGAGGCCGGCAATTTTTCGTCGGTTTTGCTGCCGTAAAGGGAAACCGTCACTTCCACGCTTTGCGGATCAACGATTTTCCACTGCCTCAATTCAAACGGCTGGTTGTTGAACACCAGGGTAATCGGGCCGATGCCGCCTTTGGTATATTCCAAGGTGGCGATGGTAGTCCCCGAGTCCTGATAAAAATCGGTGATTTTGATGTTTTTGCCGTCGATTCGGATATCGTTGCCGAGGATCAGGCTGGCGGGAATGTCCTCATAGTCGATGTTGCTCACCTGATCAAGGTCTTTGTCGTGGTAAACGATAAAATCGCCGTTGCCGACGATCAGCACGTTGGTCGGCGCGCCGTATTCCATGCGGATTTTGTTCGGTTTTTCAATCCACAGTTTGCCTTCGGCGACGTTGCCGTTGCTGGCGTTCTGCACAAAACGCGCGGTGAGCGTTTTGACCGAGTTGAGATAGTTTTCGATTTTTCCGATGTCGCTGCTGGTCGGCACGGCGGCGGTTGCGGCCGGCAGCCACAGCAGAAAGGCCGCCGCGGCGTATAAAATCTTCATTCCTTTGTCCTTATAAAACCTGTTTGAATTAAAACTAAAGATAAATATAATTGACTTGTCCGCACATTACAACCTTTTTGCTCGCCGTTTCCGCAAAAGGCGTTTTTTTAAGGCGGCTGAAGGTTTCCCGCGGCGGACGGCAAACTTGCAAAGGATTATCTTTTTCGTCTAAAAATTGTCTGTGGATAAAAGGGCGGCGGGTGGTCCGCGGCCGCAAACTGCTTGTGTATATTAACTTTTTTTATAAACGGTTGTTTTTGTGACAAAAAGAGTTTTTTGCAAAATTTTATCCACCAGAGGGCAAAAAAAATTTTTCCCGCTTTCTAAAGGCATGCCTTATGTCAAGAGTAAAAAGGGGGCAAATATAAATTTTTCCGGCTTGATGAAACCGCGGCTTTGTTGCAGTATCTAAAGCATGTCATCTGACCGATTCATGCCGTAAAAAAGAATTTGATAAAAAGTTGTGCAATACTAGATATAGAGGCTTTTACTTTTTGTTAAACTATATATGGTAGATCGAAATTGAGTTAACCACTAGCCACGGGAAGGAATGTCAAAAGCGATGTCCGAAGAAAAGTACAGCGTTTCCAAAGCCAAGGAGACCAAAATCGCCAATGTGATCAAACGGGACGGCACCATGGTTCCGTTTGACAGCGACAAAATTTACAACGCCATCCGCAAAGCGGGTGAATCAACCGGCGAGTTCGGCGAACAGGAGAGCTATCTGCTGACGGCTCAGGTTCTGAAAGTGCTGGAACACAAATTTACGGAAACCCTGCCGACGATCGAATGCATTCAGGACGTGGTCGAACAGGTGCTGATTTCCGCCAACTATTTCACCACCGCCAAGGCTTATATTCTTTACCGCGAGCAGCGCCATCGCCTGCGCGGCGAAAAAAAGGTGATGGTCGACGTTGAAAGTTCGATCAACGAATATCTGGAAAAACTGGACTGGCGCGTCAATGCCAACGCCAACCAGGGTTATTCCAACGGCGGTTTGATCTTAAACGTCGCCGGCAAAGTTACCGCCAACTACTGGCTGAGCCACGTTTATCCGGCGGAAGTCGGAGAAGCCCACCGCAACGGCGACATTCACATTCACGATTTGGACATGCTGGCCGCCTATTGCGCCGGCTGGTCGTTGAAAAACCTATTGCACGAAGGTTTCAACGGCGTTCCCGGCAAAGCCGAGGCCGGCCCGGCCAAACACCTGTCGGCAGCTGTCGGCCAGATGGTCAATTTTATGGGCACGCTGCAAAACGAGTGGGCCGGCGCACAGGCTTTTTCTTCGGTCGACACCTACCTGGCGCCCTACATCCGGGCGGACAATCTGAGCTATGAACAGGTTGAACAGGCCTTTCAGGAACTGATTTACAACCTGAACGTTCCTTCCCGCTGGGGATCGCAGACGCCGTTTACCAACTTTACCTTTGACTGGGTATGCCCGGAAGATCTGCGCGACAAGCATCCGCTGATCGCCGGCGTCGAACAGCCGTTTACCTACGGCGACCTCAAGCCGGAAATGGACATGATCAACAAAGCCTACATCAATGTCATGATGAAAGGCGACATCAAGGGGCGGCCGTTTACTTTCCCGATTCCGACTTACAACATGACGCCGGATTTCCCCTGGGAAGACGAGAACACCGAATTGTTGTTTGAAATGACGGCCAAATACGGTTTGCCTTATTTCCAGAACTTTATCAACTCGACCCTGAAGCCGGGACAGATTCGTTCCATGTGCTGCCGTCTGCAGCTTGATCTGCGCGAACTGCTGGCCAAAGGCAACGGCCTGTTCGGTTCGGCCGAGCAGACGGGGTCGATCGGCGTCGTCACTTTCAACTGTGCGCGTCTGGGCTTTGTTTACAAAAACAACGAAGCCGGCCTGTTTGCCCGCGTCGACGAACTGATGAACATTGCCCGCACTTCGCTGGAACTCAAGCGCAAGCTGATTCAGCGTCTGATCGACAACGGTTTGTTCCCCTACACCAAACGCTACCTCGGCACGCTCCGCAACCATTTTTCGACCATCGGCGTCAACGGCATCAACGAGATGATCCTGAACTTCACCGACGGCAAGCATGACATCACCGACGAATGGGGCCGCGCCTTTGCCGAAAAGTTCTTGGACTACATCCGTGCGCGTCTGGTCAAAATCCAGGAAGAAACCGGCCATATGTACAACCTTGAGGCCACTCCGGCGGAAAGCGCCACCTACCGCTTTGCCCGCGAAGACAAAAAGCGCTTTGTCGGCATCATTCAGGCGGGTACAAGCGAGAACCCCTATTATACCAACTCTTCGCAGCTGCCGGTCGGCTTTACCGACGATCCGTTCGAGGCGTTGGAGCTGCAGGCCGATCTGCAGTCGAAATATACCGGCGGCACGGTGCTGCACCTCTATATGGGGCAGCGTGTGTCTTCGGCCAAGGTTTGCCGCGACATTGTCAAACGCGTGCTGACCAACTACCGTTTACCGTACATTACCATCACTCCGACTTTTTCCGTTTGCCCCAAGCACGGTTACATTTCCGGAGAACACAAATACTGCCCCTTCTGCGACGAAGAGAAGATGGCAGAAAAAAGAAGAGCCGCAGCCTCATCCGAAGTTGCATAAACATCAACATTATGATACAATTAAATTTGGAGAAGAGAAATGACAGTTGTAAATATCAATGACGTAAAACTGAGCGACGAAGAAAGACAGCCCTGCGAAGTATGGACCCGGGTTATGGGCTATCTGCGTCCGGTATCCGAATTCAACAAAGGCAAAAAGTCGGAATTTTACGCCAGACAGTATTTCACCGAAGCCAAAGCGGTCGAAGGCTGCGGCTGTGCAACCTATGTCAACGTTGCGGCCGAATAGCCTTTGAGCCGGCGGCAATGGTAAACCCGGTTAAGATCGGCGGTGTTGAAACTTTCAGCACCGTCGATTTTCCTGATAAGATAGCGGCTGTTGTCTTTATGCAGGGCTGTCCGTGGCGGTGTCCGTTCTGTCACAACGCGTTTTTGCAGGACGCCTCGGCGGCGGACAACTTCGTCTGGGAAAAGTTTGTCGAATTTCTGAAAACCCGGCGCGGCATTTTGGACGGCGTCGTTTTTTCCGGCGGCGAGCCGCTGATGCAAAACGGTCTGGCGGCGGCCGTCGCCGAAGTGAAGGAACTGGGCTTTTTGATCGGACTGCATACCGGCGGCTACCGGCCGAAGCATCTGGCGGAAGTTCTGCCGCTGGTTGACTGGATCGGTTTTGACGTCAAGGCGCCGTTTGAACGGGAAAAATACAAAACGGCGGTAGGCGGTGCCGATCATCTGCATGAAGCGGAGGAAAGCCTGAAGCTGCTGACGGAAAGCGGTGTCGATTTTGAATGCCGCACTACCTGCGACCCGCGGATTCTGACAATTGAGGACATTTATATGATCGCCGGGGAACTAAAGGCGCGGGGAGTGGAAAAGTATTTTCTGCAAAAGTACCGCCCGGTTGAAAGCGATAAAACCTCGACCGATGCCGATTGTGAGCGTTTCTTTCTCGACAAGGAGTTGCTCGAGCATCTCCGTGCCTGCTTCCGGGTATTTGACGTCCGTCGCTGATTTTTGTCACAACCTTTTGAAAACGAGTTGCTTTTGCGGCTCGTTTTTTTTATAATCGCAATTGATATTTAACAAAAAAGTGGACAAAAACGTTTTTTTGTGTTATCTTGCCGATATAAGCAAACAACAAAGAGGTGCTGACAATGGCCGAAGTCAATCTGACAACCGAAGAAACGGACGCGCTGCTTGAGGTCGTTGACAAAGTCAAGGTTTCTAGACCTTATCAGAACTATATGGCCGGCGTCAGGGTGAATTTGGAACGTGCGGCTTCGCAGAAAGGCGAAGGCGATGGCTTTGCCAGAATCGGGGAAATGCTCCGCAACGATAAAATACCGCACTATCTGAACGCGACTGCCAAAGGACAGAAGAAAGTACAGAACATGCTGCAGGCCGAACTCAAACAGCGGAAACTGCACGGCGTTTTGAAAGATGCGGAGTTTAATGATGCCATTTACCGGGAATTGTATGTTAAACCCGGAAGTTTGAAAGATTATTTGGGAATATCGTCACAGGAGGAACAAATGAGCGAAGACAAAGAGCAAACGGAAGTTGAAAATAATGTTCCGGCCGGCAGCGCCGCCGCGGACAACGGAAATGACCACATGGTCGATCTTCCCGGCTATTATGATGAGGAAAAGTTTAAAGATCTGGAAATAAATATTGCAGACGGTAAAGTCAGCGAAGCAGATTTTGAAAAGCTGGAAAAGCGGCATAAAGAGCTGGAAAAGGACGGCAACGACGATCGGCAGGATACGAGGGAAGGCAACGACGGCACTGCGGCGGCCGGCGACGGTTCTGCCATTGAAGTCGACGGAGCGGATGGCAACGGTCCGCGCACGGCGGAAAATGAAGATCCCGACTGGGTCAGGAAATATGACGCGGCCTTAACCAGATACGGTCAGGAAAACGGCAACGAGTGGACCCGCGATAACGAGGCCGATGAGAACGGCGAGCGTCCGGCCGGTTTGAAAGGCAAGTTCAAAAACGGTACCGAGGTTCATTATGCCGACAAGGACAAACTGTCGGTCAAAACGCCGGAAGGCGAAAAGCCCAATGCTGATCATTTTAAGGAAATTATCGCTCTGGCCAAAGAAAACGGACAGGATATCAAGCTCGGTCCGACCATGACGCCGGAATTCAAGGCCGCGCTGATCGAAGCCTGTGCCAAAGGTGGGGTCGAAATCCAGAACTTAAGCGAGGAAGACCGCGCAGTCTATAACGGTTTTGTGCCGAAAGAAGAAAAGACAGAAGAGAAAAAAGAAGAAAAACAGGAAAAAGAGACATCCTATTCCGTAAAAAGTAATGTGGTTCAGTCATGTTTGGGGCGTTACTCGAGGGACCTTGACTTAGATTCCAGAGATGATACGGATGAATTTGAAAATAGTCTGAGAAAGAAAGAAGAAGAGTTGAAAAGCGGTGTGTTGGAAGGTGACAAGGAAGATGCGCTGAAGGCGAAGATCCTTATGATGAAATATGTTGAAGCTGAATATGACGGAGACAAGGACAAGCAGGCGCTTTATGAAACCGCATTGCAGCGTTATGGTGTTGACAGCATTAAACGCAAGCCGGAAAACGGTGGCTCTTTTGTTGTCGAAACCAAACCTTACGGCGAGCGGACGGAAGAAGAAAAGGCCAACATTAACGCCGCCATGGAGAAGGCTTTCCCGAAAAAACGGGAAATGGATCCGGCGGTCTTGGAAGCCATGAAAGAGAAAAAAGGACAGACTCTGCAATAAAAGGGTTTGGAAATTCATCATGCCGATTATTAAAAATTTGTAAAAGAATACAAAAATTGACAAAAAATACTTGCCTGCACATACTTTCTGTGGTATAGTGCAGGCAAATATGTAGAATATGGGGATTTTGAGGAGAAAACTCATGGCAATGAATGCAAAGCAAGCAGCGGAATTGATCAGAAACGGCAATTTTAACGATGCCGACGAGCTCTACGACGCCTTAAACGGACAAAAAGAGTACGGCGCCGAATTTGCCAGGCTGCTTCAGCACATCGAAACCAAAGTAAAGCTGGATATGAGTCTGTATACCGGTTTGGCGACGTCGGCCAAAGCGGTGGAGGAACTGAGTGCGGCAACCGATCCTCTGGACGAAAAAGATCCGGCTTTTGCCGATACCCGCAAACGGCTGGAAAAAGTCGAACTGTATCAGACCGTCAGCGAAAACGGTAAAGAAGTAAGCAAAGCCGTGGAAGGCAAAGAGCGTGACAAAATGATCGCGCAGATCGTTGCCGCGGCCAAGCTGGAAGCCGACAGCGAGCTCCGCGGCGCCAGCAGCCCGGAATCTCCGGCGGCCAAAAAGTTTATGAACGCGGCTGATGCGGAAGCCAAAAAAGCCGTTTACCGGGAAACCCTGAACGAAAAAATCGATTTGGCGCTTTTGCAGAGCTTTCTTGTTGCCGAAACGACCAAAATCAATCGGGAAATGGACAAGAAATATTCCGGCGACAGAAAAAAGGCCGACGAAGAGGCAAAAATTCTGCTTTCCGCCCGAACCAAGGAAATAAAGGAAAAGATTGCCAATATCGGCAAATCGGGCGCGGAAAAACTGTCGATCGGCGTCGAAGGCGCCATCGGCTATTGCGCCAAAGTGTCGGCTCAGGCGGAAGAGCGGCTGGCCGAATATAAAAACAATGTCAAAAAAATCGCCGATCGAATCAATCGGGGTTTTGCCAAGCTGAAAGATCAGGGCAAAACGTTGCGCAATCAGTGGCAGAAGGCGAGAGCCGGCGCCAACAAGGTTTTTGAAAGCTGCAACAAAAAGATGTCGGACGGCATCGTCGCTTTCAACGAAGGCTGCAAACACGTTTGGGAAAACAAATACGAAATTGCCCTGAGCGTTGCCAAAAACATCTATAAAAATAAATATGAAATCGGGGCCGACATGGTTGCCGCCGCCGGTTTTGCCGCAACGGTCGCCACCGGCGGAACGGCCGCGCTGGTCGGCGGTGCCGCGTATGCCGCCTATACCGTCGGCCGCCGGGTTATCTACGAAGCGTATAAGCAGAAAAAGGAACACCCGGACAAAAGCTACAAAGAAATTTATACCAATGGCAAGTTTTTGACCAAAGCGGTGTTTTCGGTCGGTGCGGCGGCCGTCAGCTGGGGCATTGCCGGCACGGCGGCTTCGGTCGGTGCCGACGTGGCAACTCAGACGGCGGCGGAAGTTGCCAAACAACTGGCCGCACAGAAAATGGCCAAACGCGCGGTAACGATTGCCGGGTCAGTAACCAGCAATATCGTCGGCGTGGCAACGGCCAAAGACGCCGAAGAACGCAAAAGAGAATGGAAGAGTCTGGGAATGTCTGCTCTCGGCGCTGCGGTAACCATGTTTGTGGCCGAGGCCTGCAGTGACGCTCATGCCGGCGAAACCCGGTCAGATACGCTGACTGATCCGCATTCGGAAACATTAGAGCAACAGACGGACAGTATTACCGTTCAAAAAGCGCAAACCGATACGCTCAATGTTCGAAAGACGCTGCAAGGTGAAAATCTTACCGATGCGCGGGAACAGAGTGACGCCGATATCCGGGTAGCGCAGGCCGACAACCGGGAAGCAGAGGTTCAAACCGAGCAGACGTCTGTCGTTGATGATTTTGAAATGAAGGATTTCCCCGAACAATGGAACGAAAACATGGGCATCAGCCGTCGTCAGTTTGAAACCCTGAAAAGCTGGTATGATAAACTGGATACCACCGATGGCGCCGGTATGGATCGTTTTTATTCACATGCCGCCCACTATGCGGCCGAGTTGAGCGTTGACTCCGACAACCCGATGACGGCTGAACAGGTACTGTTCAAGTTCTCCCGTCTGGCGGCGATCACTTCGGTTAAGAGCGGAGAGTTCGGTACCATCGGCACCGGTTCCCTTGGCAAGCAGTTGGAAGACATTTACCATCTGCTGGGCTGCGGCGATCAGCTGACGGCCGAGCAGATGGAAACCGCCCGCAAAACGCTTGACATCTGTACCTTAAACGAAGCCGGCAGAGCTGACGGCCGGATGGATGCGGATAAATTCTTCGCCGTAGCCGGCGCCGGTTACAAAGGATTGCCGGTTGATGAAGACGGTACCCTGACCATGACCCGCCGGATCCGCGTTATCGGTGAAGGTACCAATTGTCCGGATGACAAACGGGTTATGTATGAAGAAGTCAAAGGCGGCGAGGAAAGAAAAATCGTTGAGCCGATTGAACCGCAAAAACCGATTCCCGCCACTATTATCACGGAAGAAAACAGCGGTTCCGACATTCGTCTGGAACTGGAGGGCAGCGGTGACCGCGGCGGTGATGAAGTCATTACCCGTTCCGTACAGAAAGAAGAAAAGTATACTGTCGGCGCCACTACCCAGTCCGGCAAACGTCCGGGACTTGAAGGGGCTCAGGCAGCTCAGAAGCTGAATCCGAATTCTCCAGAAGCTCAAAATCTTAGCCGTAGGGAACTAAGGCAGCTTGCTAAGATGCAAAAAGAGATAGAAAGTCGTTAACGACGAGACTTCTTTGAAACAGCAAAAAAAACGGCTCGTGATCTGTCCTCCGAAAAACGGACAGTTCGCTCAGCCGTTTTTTTTATGTTTTGAACGTTTGCGTAAGCAGGCAGAGACCGATTTTCGGCTCGGCTGCTATGCTTGCGAAGCTTTTGGCCGGGTGTTTGAGGTTTGGAATGGCTAATATCGCTGGGATAAGCTAATGAAAGTTTATTATGTTTTTGACAAAAAAACGGGTTTACGTGGGCTGAATGCTTAAAATGCCGGGCAACGATGCCTTGCGCCTTTGATCATGGTCAAGTCCCGATCGTGATTCAAATGTGCAAAATGGGGGCAATCCCGCCTTGTTCCTTTGATCGCGGTTAAGCTATGGGCTTTACCGCGATCAGCCCCCCGGTTGAGCGGGGAATATTTGTCTGACGGCAAAGTTCCGCTTTAACCGGGACTTGTTTAACCGGGGTTTTGCCGGCGGAAAAGGGCGCACCAAGGTCCTGTTTGCTGCTCCCTATCTGAGGTAGCGGCGTTCAAAGCGTCGGTTTTTGCCGATTCTTGACAACACTTCATATCCAATGGTGCCGGCGTCGCGGCCGATGTCGTCAAGAGTGTAAAATTCGTTGATGACAAAAGCCATGTCGCCGACATGCAGGTTTTCCACTTCGGTAACGTCGCAGATGACGTTGTCCATGGAAATGCGTCCGATGATTCTGGCTTCGGAAGTTTTCCCGCCGTTATAAAAGAAAAGCTTGCCGACGTTTGACAATGCGCGGGGAACGCCGTCGCCGTAGCCGATCGACACGATGGCGATTTTGCGGTTGCCGGCGGCGCGATAGGTGGCGGAATAGCCGACAAAGTCGCCGCGGTTGAGAGTGGAAATTTCCAGTACCGGTGCCATCACCCGAACCACCGGCAACATCTGGTTTTCCCGGTAGGGCGCGGTATTGATGCCGTACATGGCAGCACCCAGACGGACAATGTCAAACCGGTAATTCTGACCGAGAAACGTGCCGTCGGAGGCGGACAGAGTGGCCGGCAGTCTGGGAAAAAATCTTTCCCGCAGGCGGTTGAAATTTTGCAGTTGATGCTCGTTCATGAAATGACCCTGTTCGTCGGCGCAGGCAAGATGCGACAATACCAGCGAAAACAGGTCGCGGTCGTCGGGGGACATTTCCGTCAGTTCGTTTTCGCGGAAGCCGAGCCGGTTAAGGCCGGTTTCGATTTGAATCGCAGGTTTAATGCCCTTGATTTTATGTTCTTTCCAAAAGGCCAGCTGCTCTCTGCCGGCAATTACCGGAATCAGGTTTGACCGCTCGAAGGAAGCCAGGCTGTCTTCGCCGATTCCCTGCAAAACGTAAATTTTGGCATTCGGTACGTGCGGACGGATTTTTTCCCCTTCAATGCCGTGGGCGACGAAAAAAGTGCGGCAGCCGGCGTTTTCATAAAGCCTTTCGGCAACCGTTTCCGCTCCCAGTCCGTAGGCGTCGTCCTTGACCACCGCGGCGGCTTCCGCCCCCTGGGCCAGAGTTTGCAAAAAGCGGTAGTTTTTTTCCAGATTGTCCAGGTTGATTTCTAAAATCGGTCTTGTCAAAACACTCATATCTGCTTATTATCCTTTCCGTCAGAAACAATTTTCTTTTTTGGTTGAAGAGTCAAATTGCATGAATTTTACCGACATGCATATCCACTTGCAAGACTATAAGGCAAACTGTGCAACGGATATTATCGAAAACGCCCGTGCGGCGGGCGTCGGCCGGATGGTCTGCGCGGCAACCGCGGAAAGCGACTGGCCGGCGGTGGCGGCGCTGGCGGAGAAATATCCGCATACGGTGGTGCCGGCTTTCGGCGTCCATCCCTGGTATGCCGGCGAAACGGCGGCAGGTTGGGAACACCGCCTTCACAAACGGTTGCTGTCCGCGCCGGAAGCGTTGGTCGGCGAAAGCGGCCTGGACGGTTTGCGCGGCGATCAGGCGGCGCAAAAAACGGTTTTTTCCGTCCAGGCGGCATTGGCGAAAGAGCTGCGGCGCCCGCTCGTTATCCATGCGGTGAAGGCGGTGGCGGCGCTTTCCGCCTTTTTGCCGCAAATGCCCGAACGGTTTATGATTCATTCTTTCAACGGCCGGACGGAACATCTGCGGCCGATTTTAAACGCCGGCGGTTACGTGTCTTTTTCCGCCTCAATATTGAAAAACCGCGACGCCGGGGAAATTGTCCGCCTGGTGCCGGAAGACCGGCTGCTGATCGAAACCGACGGCCCTTATCAGGGGCCGGAAAAGGGGCGCGAACAAACGCCGCTGTTTTTGCCCGTGCTGCTGGCGCAGCTTGCCCGCTGGCGGCGGGAAGACGCGGAAAAGCTGGCGGCCGCGGCGGAAGCCAACGCGAAGGAGTTTATTTATGGAAAATAAAAGTTTCGGCCGGACGAAAGCCTTGCTCGGCGAGGAAAAGTTTGCCCGCCTGCAAAACGCGAAAGTGATGATCGTCGGCCTCGGGGCGGTCGGCGGTTATGCGCTGGAGGCTTTGGCCCGCGCCGGTGTCGGACATTTACTGCTGGTCGATTTCGATCGGGTGGAGGAAAGCAACATCAATCGCCAGATTCTGGCGCTGACTTCGACCGTCGGCCGTAAAAAGAGCGAGGTGGCCGCCGCACGTGTGCGCGACATTAATCCGGCCTGCGAAGTGACGGTCAGGGACATGTTTGTCAATGCCGATAATTTGCCGGAACTGCTGGCGGAGCCGGTTGACCTGGTGATTGACGCCATCGATTCGCTCAATCCCAAATGCGGCCTGATCGAAGCGTTGCAGCAAAGGGGGATTCCCTTTATCTCCTCAATGGGTGCGGCATTAAAGACCGATCCGTCGAAGATCCGTCTGCAAACGCTTGACCAAACCCGCAACTGTCCGTTGGCGCGTTTTGTCCGCAAACGGCTGAAACGGCGCAGCTGCCGGCTTGACAAAATCGTCTGCGTGTCTTCCGACGAGGCGGTTTCGGTGCCCGAAAGCGCGCTGTTTATGGAAGACAAGCCGTCCGACGGCGGCCGCCGGCGCCATACCATGGGATCGCTGCCGACGGTGACGGCCGTCTTCGGCCTGACGATCGCCAACGAGGCGATTCTGCGTTTGTCGGGTTATAAATCGCGATAAAGCTTGCAATTTAAATGCTTTTTTAATAATGCTCTGTTACTACTGGAAATAATGTAAAACAACAAATGCGGACAACGGAAAGATTAAGAGAGTTTTGCCATGAAGATGATAAAGCCGATCGTTAACGTTTCAAAGGTTGCGGATGCCTATGACGCCGTCCTTTGCGGTTTTAACGGCGTGCTTCACGACGGCGTTTCTTTCCGGGCGGAAGCACTGGAAGCTTTGCTTTGTCTTTATAAAAGCGGCAAAAAAATCGTGCTTTTGAGCAACGATTGCCGCCGGGTGGAAGATATTGCCCGTCTGATGCATCAAAACGGGTTTTCTCCCCGTTTGTTTTCCGCAATGGTTACCGCCGGGGAAATTCTGCACCATCATCTGGTCGCCGGCCGCGGCGTTTACGCTTCGCTCGGAAAAAACTGCTGCTGCCTTGACGAGGACGGCGGCGCTTCTTTGTTTGAAGGGTTGGATTTTGCCGTAACCGCAGACCCGGCAAAAGCGGATTTCCTTTATGTCGGCCGTTTGCCCGCCGGCCGTGCAGTCGACGATTATCTGGATGTGCTGAACCATGCCGCCAGCCTCGGCCTGCCGCTTTTGTGCGCGGGCAACGACACGTCGGTCGTCTGCGGCGAAGACACGGTGCCGGCAGCCGGCGCCGTTGCCGAACAATATGCGGTTTTAGGCGGCAGAATCATTACCGTCGGCAAGCCCGATCCCGCCGTGGTTGACTATGCGCTGGCCGCTTTCGGCCCGACGGAGCGCAAACGGATTCTGATGATCGGTGACAGCATGGCGTCTGATATCCGGGCGGCGTCGGCCGCCGGCATTTCGAGCTGTCTGGTCAGCAAGGGCGTGCATGTCAGCTTTTTGGGAGAAGGTTATATTCCCGACGTAACCAAAGCCCGGGAACTCGGCAATATGATCGAGGCCTATCCCGATTATGTGATTTCCGGTCTCCGCCGATAAGGCGTTTTTTGTTTCGTTTTGCGTTTTGAACGCACTTTTCTCTCCGACCGCAACGACCGGTCGGCGTCTTTTTTTACCTGTTGCGGTTTGGGCAAAAGTTGCTATACTGAAAATATGTGTAATCTATTGTGTCCTATTATTAAAAAATTTCATGTTTCGGACGGTTGTTTCCGCCGTGATGTTTTTTTATAAACGGACACAACCAAAACCAAAAAACTATGAGATATTCAGAAGCAGAAAAAAAAGCAGCGAATGCGGTAATGACCAGAGTCTACGGCTACATGTTTCTGGGCCTTATTGTTTCGGCGCTGACGGCGGCAATGTTCGCTTACGTGCCCGATTGCCGCGAGTTTCTTTACAGCGTGGGAAAAACGGGCGAAACGACGCTTTCCGTCAGCGGCTGGATCGTTTTGCTTGCGCCGTTGGCGATCGTTTTGTTCACGGGCGGTTTGATGAAGCAGCTGAGCGCGGGGGCAATGATGATTGTGTTTGTTTTCTTTTGTGCGCTGATGGGTGCCAGTCTGAGCAGCGTCTTTCTGGTCTACACCGAAGCCAGCATTATGATGTGTTTTGTCACCGCTTCCGCCACTTTCGGCGCGATGGCGCTTTTCGGACTGACGACCCAGACGGATCTGACGTCGTGGGGAAGCGTTTTGCTGATGGCTTTGTTCGGCCTGATCGTTGCCATGGTGGTCAACATCTTCTTCAAATCCGCCGCAATGGACTTTGTCATTTCGCTGGTTGCCGTTGTCGTGTTTTGTGCCCTGACGGCTTATGACAGCCGTAAAATCAGGGAAGAGCTTGACAATTGTTATGACGATGAGGAAGCCGCCAAAATCGCGATTTGGGGCGCATTGTCGCTTTATCTCGACTTTGTCAATCTGTTGCTGCATCTTCTCCGTCTGTTCGGACAAAAGAAATGACAACTGCTTTTTTTCACAAAAAGGGCGGCCGTATCTGCGGTCGTCCTTTTTTGTGCCGGGCTGAGGAAAAACCGGCGGAAAGGGACTTGTAAAAATAAGATCCGCGGCTATATGAAAAACGTTACGTAATCATTAATGCATTATTGTTTATGAAAAGTCTGACCAAAAAACTGGAAAATCGCATTGTCGTCCGCCTGTTTGCTTTTATGGGGATCGGTGCGGGGCTTTCGGCGGCGGTCGCCTGTCTGTTGACAAGAGTGGCGGAATACCGTGATTTCCTCGCGGTGCCGGATGCCGAAAACAATTTGATGTTAAGCGTCAGCGGCTGGATTTTGCTGCTGCTGCCGCTGGTGATGTTTCTGGCCGTGCCCGCCGAACGCAAAAATCTGAGTTTTGCCGCGGTGCTGCTGATGTTCTGTCTGTTCTGCGGGTTGATCGGCGCGGCTCTGAGCGGCGTATCGCTGGTTTTTGTCAAAGCCGACGTTGCCCGCGGGCTGCTCACTTCCTCCGTGATGTTTTTTGCCATGGCGCTGACCGGGGCGGTTTTTCGCCGCGACATGATTTCCTGGCATTGCATTTTGCTGACCGTGGTGTGGGGAACCCTGCTGACCGCGCTCGGCTGCTGGCTGTTTCCCTCCGGTTTGACCGACTGGGCCGTCAGCATGGCGGCGGTTATCGTCTACGGCGCGGTGACTGCTTATTCCGGTGAGGAGATCGAACGGATTATCGCCGATTCCGATCGCACCCGGCTCAACCAGCTGGCTGTGCGCGGCGCGTTGGCGGTGTACCTTAATTTCATCGGTCTGGCGGTGAAAGTTCTCCGCTTTTGGGAAAGCCGGGGAAAATGCAAATGAAAAAACGGTGCGGTTTTTCCGCGCCGTTCTTTTTTGTCTGTTGCGGAAAAGTTTTTTTCGGATATCCTTAACGCATGGAGAGAAAAATGATCGTCAGAAAATACAAAGAAACGGACTGCCGGGAAACGGCAGCGCTTTTTTACGAAACCGTACATAATGTCAACCGGCGGGATTACAGCCGCCGGCAATGTGAAGCGTGGGCGCCGGAAAAGCGGAATCTGACGGCCTGGAACGAAAGGTTTTTGCGGCACTTTTCTTTTGTGGCTGTTGAAGACGGAAAAATTATCGGTTTTGGCGATATTGATGACGACGGGTACCTTGACCGGCTGTTTGTGCATAAAGATCATCAGCGGCGGGGAGCGGCCTCGGCCCTTTGCCGGGAACTGGAAAATGCCGCTTCTTTTGTCCGTATTACCACTCATGCTTCAATCACCGCCCGTCCGTTTTTTGAAAAACGGGGCTATCGGGTACTGAAAGAACAGCAGGCGGAGAGGGACGGCGTTTTGCTGACCAATTATCTGATGGAAAAAGTCCCGACATCTCCGCTTTCGGAAAAAGACGGGATCGCTGCGTCGAAATGAACGTTCTCCCGTTGCTGCAAAAGTGTGAGACCGGCTTGTAATTTTTTGCGGTGCGGAGAAAAAGTTCTTGCCCGGGGGAACAGGAAAGATAACGGAAAAACTGCCGAAATAAGTTTTGCACGGCTAAAGAAGACGGTTCGGTCATCACTAATCTAGCCAAACCATATTCCCGCTTCAGCCGCACGTCAAATGCCGGTAGCCAATGCCCCTGTTTTAAACAAACGGCAAACCCCGATAAAACATATTCCTGTTTCCTCCGAGTGACAAATGCCGGCAGACAATGTCTCTGTTTTAACCAAACGGCAAACCCCGATAAACCATATTCCCGCTTCCTCCGAGTGACAAATACCTGTAGCCAATGTTTCTGTTTTAGCCAAATAGCAAACCCTGATAAACAACGCCCCGCTTCCGCCAAACGGCAAATGCCGGCAGCCAATGCCCCTGTTTTAAACAAACGGCAAACCCCGGTTCAGCGAACCGGGGTTTGTTTGTTAATGCTGCCGTTCTTTTATTCGTGCAGATGCGGCATTTGCGCTTCTTCGCGCAGGGCGTTGACAAAATCATTGAGTTTCATCACTTCCTGTTTGTCAGAGCCGAGACGGCGGACGGTTACCGTGCCGTTTTCCTTTTCCTTGGCGCCGACGACGGCGATGACCGGAATTTTGGCAACCGAATGTTCGCGGATCTTGTAGTTGATCTTTTCGTTGCGCAGGTCGGTCTTGGCATAAAGTCCGGCTTTGCGCAGACGATCCGCCACTTCTTCGGCATAGCCGTCAAAATCGTTGACGATCGGCGCAACTACTACCTGTTCCGGCGACAGCCACAGCGGCAGCTTGCCGGCATGGTTTTCGATCAGAATGCCGAGGAAGCGTTCGATCGAACCGAACAGGGCGCGGTGCAGCATAACCGGCTGGTGTTTCTCGCCGTCTTCGCCGATGTAGGAAATGTCAAAACGCTGCGGCAGGTTCATGTCTACCTGAATGGTGCCGCACTGCCATTCGCGGCCGATGGCGTCTTTCAGGATGAACTCCAGTTTGGGACCGTAGAAAGCGCCTTCGCCTTCGTTGATCTCGAATTTATAGCCGTGCGAGGTCAGCGCGTTGGCCAGGGCGTTTTCGCACAAATCCCAGATTTCGTCGGAGCCGATCCGGTAAATGCTGTCCGGACGGGTGGAAAGGTAGATCTTGACGTCTTCAAAACCGAAGTCCTTGTAAATGTCGAGAATCAGTTTCAGCGTGGTAATGCACTCTTCTTCCATCTGTTCCGGGGTGCAGAAGATGTGGGCATCGTCCTGGGTAAATTCGCGTACCCGCATCAGCCCCATCAGCGAACCGGAGGCCTCGTAGCGGTTAACCTTGCCGAATTCGGCAACGCGCAGCGGCAGGTCACGGTAAGATTTGATGCCCTGTTTGTAAACCAGCAGGCCGCCCGGGCAGTTCATCGGTTTGATGCAGAACCATTTTTTGTCTTCCGTCTGACCGGAGTAGTTGTGGGCGCCGTATTTGTCCCAGTGGCCGGAAATTTCCCACAGCACGCGATCCATTACCCGGGGGGTGGAAATTTCGATATAGCCGTTGTGTTCCTGACGGTTGCGCATATATTCGATCAGCTTGCGGTAAATCTTGTAGCCCTTGTCATGCCAGAAAACCGCGCCCGGTGCATATTCCGGTTCAAAGTGGAACAGGTCCATTTCGCGTCCCAGTTTGCGGTGGTCGCGTTTTTCCGCCTCTTCCAGCATGGTCAGATATTCCTGCAGGTCTTTTTTGTTTGCCCAGGCGGTGGCATAAATGCGCTGCAGCATTTCGCGGCTGGAGTCGCCGCGCCAGTAGGCGCCGGCAACTTTCGTCAGTTTGAAGGCGTCGCCGATCTTTCCGGTCGAAGGTACGTGCGGTCCGCGGCAGAGGTCGGTGAAATTTCCCTGCGTGTAAAGCGAGATAACTTCGTTCTCAGGCAGGTCTTCGATCAGTTCGACCTTATAGTGCTCGCCGATTGATTTGAAATAGTCGATCGCTTCGTTTCTCGGCAGCACTTTGCGGCTGACTTCTTCGTCGCGCTTGATGATTTCATGCATTTTGGCTTCAATCTTGGCAAAGTCTTCGGTCGTAAACGGTTCCTTGCGGGCAAAGTCGTAGTAGAAACCGTTTTCGATCGCCGGTCCGATCGTGACCTGAACGTCGGGCCACAACTCTTTGACCGCTTCCGCCATCACGTGCGAGCAGGAGTGGCGGAGAATGGCAAGTCCTTCCTTATCCTTGGCGGTGATAACGGTTACGGTGGCGTCGGTGGTGATGGTCGCGGCCGAATCCTGCAATTTATCGTTAACCTTCACCGCTAAAGCGTTTTTTGCTAAACCGGCACTGATTTTTTCGGCGACTTCCTTTCCGGAAACGGCGCCGTCAAAATTCATTACACTGCCATCCGGCAATTTAATAGCAACCATTATCTTTATCCTTTTTTGTTAAATTGAAATTTTTAATCCATGTTGATCAGTTCATTGTAAACCGCTATCGTTTTATCACACATTATCTGCTTTGTAAAATTTTCTTTTACGTTTTTGATTGCGGCGGCGGAAATTTTTTTCTTTTCTTCCAAAGGCAGGTCAAGCGCCCAGCGGATTGCGTCGGCCAGAGCCTGCGGGTCGCTGCTTTCGTAAAGCTTGCCGGTCACGCCGTCAATGGTGTTTTCGAGCGAGCCGCCGAGGTTTGAGGCAATCACGATTTTGCCCATCGCCTGACCTTCGATGGCGGCGCGGCCGAAAGCTTCCGGCTCGACGGCGGTCGACAGCACGATGTCGGAAACCATCAGCAGCGCGGGAATGTCAAAGCTCTGGCCGATGAATTTGACTTTGCTTTCCAGTCCGTATTTTTTCACCAGTTCTTTCAGTTCTTCGGTATATTTGACGCGCCCCTGGTCGGAACCGACGATGAGGCAGAAAAAGTCGCGGTCTTTCAGTTTGGAAAGGGCTTCGAGCAGCACATGCTGGCCTTTCCAGCGGGTAATTCGTCCGATCAGCGAAATTACCGGCAGATCTTCCGGAATGTTGTTTTCCTGTATGGCGCGGATGATGCGCTCCTGAGAAACCGCCGCCGGCGAAAACTTTTCAATGTCGACGCAGCGGTGGATAAGGCGGATCTTGTCTTCGTTGATCCGGTAATTTTCCGTGATGTGCTTTTTGATATGGTTGGAAATGGCAATGACCAGCTGTCCGTAGGTCATTACCCGGTTGTAGAATTTCTTGATTCCCTTCGGCCCCAGTCCGTAAGTGCCGTGGAAAGTGGTGATGAATTTGACGCCGGCGCGTTTGGCCGCCCAATAGGCGCTCCAGGCCGGCGCGCGGGAACGGGCATGCACGATGTTGATGCCGTTTTCCTTAATGATTTTTTCCAGCTTCAGCGAATTGAGGTAAAGCTTGATCGGATTTTTGGTTTTCAGCGGCAGCGTAAAATGAGGCACTTTGATTTTTTCCAATTCGCGCACCATGCGTCCGCCGGCGGAAGCGACGAAGTTTTTGATGCCGTGTTGCCGGAGGGCGTCGGCGATTTGCACCGTCCCGACTTCCACCCCGCCGTGGTCAAGTTCCGGCAGCACTTGCAGAATAACCGGTTTTTGTTCTTTACCTTTCGACATTTTCTTAATATAATCCTTCACAGTTCTGTATAATTTACGTTATGGGTTGTCAATTGATGCCAAAGTACACTTTTAAATCCGCCTTTGCAACAGATTTTGAGCATATTCCGCCAAAAAACGGCCGTCCGACCGTCCTTTACCTGCACGGTTTCTGTTCCGACTGCTGGGGAAGAAAACCGGAAACGGTCAAAGCCTTTTGTCTGGCGCACGGTGTCGGTCTGTTTCGTTTTGACTATGCAGGCCACGGTTCGGACCGGGAAAATTTTGCAAAGGCCGATTTCAAAATCTGGAAAGAGCAGGTGCTTGAGGTAATCGATGAAGCGCTGGCCGGCGATATCGTCTGCGTCGGTTCGTCGATGGGCGGCTGGCTGTCGCTGCTGGCGGCGATTGAGCGGCCGGAACGGGTCAGGGGCGTGATCGGGCTGGCTGCGGCGCCGAATTTCGTCAGGCGTTTTGCCAAACTGGTGACCCCCGAACAGGAAGCCGAACTGCGGGAAAAAGGCAGGTTTACTTTCGGTACCGATGATTTTACCTATACCATAACCGGGCGTTTTATCGACACGGCAACGGCGGAATGTCTGCCCGAAGGGGAAAAAACATGGCCGGTCGGCTGTCCGGTGCATTTGATCCAGGGGATGAAAGATGCCTGCCTGCCCTGGCATTTTGCTCTTGATTTTGCCGCGGCGCTTGCTTCCGAAAACGTGGAAGTCAAGCTGCTGAAGTCTTCCGACCACCGCTTAAACGATGACGATGCGGTCGCGGAACTGAAAAATTCGCTGGCTAAGTTTGTGAATATCTGAAGAATTTGCTTTTAACAATCGGCCGGAAAAGGCTATTTTGCTTAAACAGGGAAGAAAATTGAAAAATCAGGTGGAAAAATTGCAACGTTCTGAAACAAACTGCCCGCTCGGGCAGGGGCTGCTGGCGGCAGCCGTCAGTTTTGCCGCCGGGCTGGCGGTGGTGGCGGTGCTGTTGGCGCTCAGCCGGCCGCAGATGCCGGCAACAGCCGCGGAAAACGGCCGCGAAGCCGTCCGCCGCACCGAAGAAGCTTATCTTGCCCGCCGCATCGTCAGCGTGTTGGAACCGTTTGTCGGCGAAGGAAAAGTGCGGGCGGAAGTGCGGCTTGAAATCGATTATGACACCGTCAGTTCCGGCGAAGAAATTTTTGATCCCGACGGACAGGTGCTGCGCGCTTATACGGCGGCGGCCAATTTCGCCAGCGAAGCCGAATATGAGATCAGCAGATACAGCCGCCGCGTGGTAAAAAGCGGCGGGCGCGTCAAACGTTTGTCCGCGCTGGTGCTGGTTGACGGCCTTTGTCCCGACGGCGTCTGCCGGGACGGCGAAGCCGTGCGGTTGGCGTCGATGGTAGCGCCGGTTATCGGTTTTGAACCGCGGCGGGGCGACATTCTGCAAATCGAAAACGTTTCGTTTGCAGGCAAGGGACAGATTGTTCCGCTGCTGCTGGCCGCCGCTCTCGCCGGGCTGGCGGTGTGGGGGCTGAACTTTTTCCGCGGCCGCCGGCGCCGGCGGGAAGACGGCGGAAAAAACACTGTCTGGAAAACGCTTGAAAATACCGATGCCGAAACGCTGGCGGCCTACCTGTCGGGCGAAAGTCCGTCGGTTGCTGCCTATGTGCTGCTGCGGCTGAACCGGCCGACGGCGGAAACGGTGCTGAACGGGCTGCCGCTTCCCTTCGCTGCCGGCGTGCTGGCGGCGATGGCGGTTTCCGCGCCGGTGGCGCCGGAAATTGCCGCGGAGATTGAACGAACCCTGTCGCGCGATTTTGCCCAAAGCGTTCCCAACGGGCGCGAACGTGCTTTTGCCCTGTTTGCCGCCGCGGGGGGAGAACGTCGCCGGGAGCTTTTGTCGGTGCTGGAAACGGAAGATCCGGTGCTGGCCGGCCGGCTGCGGGCAACAATGTTTAATTTTGAAGATTTTAACGCGGTAAGCGACGATGATATCCGCCGTCTGTTTGACGAAGTGGAAGCCGAACGGCTGGCGGTGGCGCTTCGCGGGGCTTCGGAACGGCTGAAGCAGCGCTTTTTTGCCGACATGTCGCCGGAAGCCGCTGCTTTTATACGGAAAGAAATGGCCGCGCTCGGTCCGGTTAAGCTGAAAGAAGTGGAAGCCGCGCAGGATGAAATCATCGAACAGGCCTCCCGGCTGGCGGCCGCCGGCAAAATCCGCCTGCGGAAAATGAACGGGGGACGCGTCTGATGAGCCGCCGGCCCTATGAGTTTGACAATTTCGTAATTGCGGACGGCAGCGCGGCGGTACTGGATCTTGCGGTCAACCGCCGGTCGTTTCCGGCGGCGGAAAAAACGTCGTCGGCGGAAACGGCGGAAGTTTTGGAAAACGTCCGGGCGCGGCTGGATTTGCTGCTGGACGGGAAGAAAAACGACAACCTGCGCCTGATCCGGATGATCCTGCGGGAACTTTCTCCGGCGCTTTTGGAACAAAATGCCTTGGCGGTGGTCAGCCGTTTTGTTGCCGACAATTTTCCCCGTCTCGGCGAGAAAAAGGCACTCGATTTTTATTTCCATCCGCGGACGCTTGCCGTCGTTCGTCCGTTTCTGGCGGAAACGGCTGCCGCCGACGGTTTTGCCGGCCGCATCCTGCTGCATGAGGACGAAACGCTGGCGCCGGCGGATTGCCGGATCTGCTGGCAGCAGGGCGAAACCGCGTTTTGCGGCGGGGAAAAAATCCGCCGGCTGGAAGCAATGCTGACGGGAGAGAAAAATGACTGATCGGGAAAAACTGGAACCGTTGTCAAACGTGCCGGTGGAAGTGACGGTGGTGCTGGGACAGACCCGTCTTACCATCGGGCAGCTGCTGGCGCTGGAAGAAGGCGCGGTGCTGGAGCTGGACCGCGGGGTGAACGACGAAGTTGACGTCTGCGTCAACGGCAGCGTGGTGGCCAAAGGCGAACTGATGGTCGAAAACGGCCGGCTGGGCATTGCCGTGACAAAAGTTTTGGAAGAGGAAAACGCATGCGGATAAAAAAATTCGTTGACGAAGACATGATCCGTCTGATGCGGCGGGTGAAAGAAGAACTGGGGCCGGAAGCGGTAATCGTTTCCACCTCGCAGAGCGAAGACGGCCGCAGCGAACTGGTGGCTGCGGTGGAAACCGACGAAATCGAATTTGCGGACGGTGCCGAACCTGCGGTTTACGCGGCGGCTTACAGCGACAACCTGATCCGCGAACGGCTGGACTATCACGAAGCTGACGCGGCGGTGCGGGCAAGACTGCTGGCGCTGTGCCGGGAAGAGGCGGCGGCCGGCGGGGAGAAGGACGACGTACGGATTTTAACCGCGGTTTTCAACCGTTTGTTTGCCGCTTATGATCTTTTGGATCGGAAAAATCCGGTGAAGGTGTTTGCCGGTCTTCAGGGCAGCGGCAAAACCGCCGCTTTGGTCAAAACCGCGGCGCTTGCCTGCCGTAAAGGCATTGCCTGCACGCTGATCAGCGCCGACGGCGTGCGTGCCGGCGCCAATGCTCAGTTGAAGTCCCTGGCGGCCGTTTTGTCGGCGGATTTTCTGGCCGCACGGGAACCGGAGCAGCTGGCGGCGGCGGTAGCCGGTGCGGAAAAAGGCCGTTTGGTGCTGGTTGATACGCCGGGCACCAATCCTTTTCTCGATTCCGAGCGCGAACGCCTGTCCGCCCTGCTGAAAGCGGCCGGCGGCGAAACGGTACTGACTCTTGACGCCGGATACAATGCCTGTGACGCCGGCGAAGCGGCGGCGTTGTTTGCTTCGCTCGGCGCGGACTGCCTGCTGCCGACCAAACTCGACCTCTGCCGGCGGATCGGCGGAGTGCTGACGGCAGCGCTCAAAGGCGGTTTCAAGCTCGGACGGGCTTCGGTTTCCGCCAGCATGGCAAACGGGCTGTCGGAATTTGACGGGCCTTCGCTTGCCCGGCTGCTGCTGGCATGAATATAAAGGGGAAAACGGATGCGGGAAGAAGACTTGACGGCGGGAATCTGCAGTCCGCGGCGGTTTGAAGCCGATCGGATGATTGCGGTCGCCTCGGGCAAGGGCGGGGTCGGCAAAACCTGGTTTTCGATCACTCTGGCGCATGCTTTGAGCGGTCTGCGGCAGAAAACCCTGTTGTTCGACGGCGATCTAGGCATGGCCAACATTGATGTTCAGCTGGGGCTGATGGTGCCGTTTGATCTGGGCAGCGTGGTTACCGGAACCACCACCTTAAACCAGGTGGTTCACTATTGTGACAAATGCCGTTTTGACGTCATTGCCGGACGTTCGGGCTCGGCCGGGCTGGCTTCGATGCCGGTCGGCCGTTTGCAGATTCTGGCCGAAGACCTGGCGCTTTTGTCCGGCGCGTACGACAAGGTGATTCTCGACATGGGGGCAGGGGTGGAAAAATCCATCCGTATTTTGTCGGGCATGTCGGGACGGGTGATCGTGGTCTGCACCGACGAACCGACGGCCCTGACCGACGCCTATGCCTTTGTCAAACTGATGGCCATGCAGTACCCGAAATGCCGGTTGGAGATCGTGGTCAACCAGGCGGACACTCTGCGCGAAGGCCGTCAGACCTATGATATTCTGCAAAAGGCCTGCCAGACTTTTCTCAAAATCTCCCCGCCGCTTTTGGGGATTGTCCGCCGCGATGCGCGCGTGCGTGACGCCATCCGCAACCAGATGCCGCTCATCAGCCGTTATCCGACTTCGGAGGCGGCCGCGGACGTAATCGAAATTGCAAGAAAAATTTTACAGGATGAAAAAAATGTACAATCGTGACCCGTTGGAATACTATCAGGTTTTGGAAGTTTCGCCCGACGCCGACGCGCGGACGATCAAGCTGAGCTACCGCGACCGCGCCAAAGAATGGCACCCCGACTACAATAAGGCGGAAAACGCGATGGAGCATTTCCAGAAAATTTCGGTGGCTTATGACGTTTTGCAGGATGAGGAAAAGCGCCTGACCTACGATTTGCTGGCCTGTGTCTACGGGAAGGACGATTTTCCGCAGATGGATGCGCTGAGCATTTTCAAAGACCGGATGGAAGCGGAAAATCCCGACGTGCGGGTGTTTGACCTGCGTTACGTGACCGGCAGGCTGATCAAATGCACCGATCGGGAAGAACGCCTGATTTGCAGCGAAAAACAGGCTTTTAACGAAATTCTGAAATGTTCTCTTGTCAACTGGCTGGCCGGTTGGTGGGGAATTAAGGCCTTTGCCGCCAACTGCCGTGCGATTGCCGCAAATTTTCGCAAAACCGGAAGCAACCGGCAGGACAACCTGACTCTTTTGCTGCACAATGCGTTGGCCTATCATCAGGAAAACAAGGATCGTCAGGCGGCGTATTCCGCCGCGCAGGCGCTGGAATACGCTTTGCCGGAACAGCGGCCGCTGGTTGAGCGCTTTATCGCCCGGCTGAACTGCAAAATTCCGCCGTTGCCCCGCTGGCGCTGGCTGCGTTTGAAAACGGCGCATCTGTTGGTGCCGTTCGTGCTGGTCATGATTTTGCTTTCTCCGGTCGTCAATTCCGTTTTCGGCGGATTCCGGCAATATATGACCAAGCAGCATGAAATCACCTATTTCCAGAAAGTGACGTTCAACGACGGCGGAGAAACTTTTGACGACGTGGTGGTTTCCAAAATCTTTGACATTCCCGTCGACGTCTATGACGAAAAAATGCTCTATCACCTGACCGGCGAAGGCAAAGTGATGTACGGGCCGGGCGACAAGTTTGATGTGATGACGACGACGGAAAAAGGACATACCGTTCGCGTTACCGGATTTACGCCGGACAAAAAATGGTACCGGATCATGCTTGACAACGGCGAAATGGGCTTTGTCCGGGAATCTGAGTTGGAAAAAGGCCGCGGTAATCCGATACCGGAAGAAAGCAAAATCGTTACGGCGCAATAAACCGGTTGCCGGTTCCCGCAGGCGGCATTAACCGTTTCCGGCAGCAAATGTCCGGTTCGGGAGTTACGTAAACCGGTTGCCGGCCGGTACGAAAGGTTTTATCCCCTTGAAAGGCCGAACAGGTTTTGAAGTCCGGGCGGAAATAAAATTCCGCCGGTTCCCGCAGGCGGCATTAACCGTTTCCGGCAGCAAATGCCCGGCTCGGGAGTTGCGTAAACCGGCTGCCGGCCGGTGCGGAAAGATTTTACCCCCTTGAAAGGCCGAACAGGTTTAAAAGTCGGGCAAAAATAAACTTCCGCCGGTTCCCGCAGGCGGCATTAACCGTTTCCGGCAGCAAATGCCCGGTTCGGGAGTTACGTAAACCGGTTGCCGGCCGGTGCGGAAAGATTTTGCCCCCTTGAAAGGCCGAACAGGTTTAAAAGTCGGGCAAAAATAAACTTCCGCCGGTTCCCGCAGGCGGCATTAACCGTTTCCGGCAGCAAATGCCCGGTTCGGGAGTTACGTAAACCGGTTGCCGGCCGGTGCGGAAAGATTTTGCCACCTTGAAAGGCCGAACAGGTTTAAAAGTCGGGCAAAAATAAACTTCCGCCGGTTCCCGCAAGCGGCATTAACCGTTTCCGGCAGCAAATGCCCGGTTCGGGAATTTCGTGACCGGCCGCAAATTGGTTATCTGGTTATTCAGACATTTGAAACAAAAAATGACACGGACGGTTTCGTCCGGCCGTGTCGCTTTTTAAATAAGGACAAGGGTTGATTTTTTCTCTTGTCTTTTTGTTTCTCCTTTTTCCTTCTTCTCCTTTCTCTCTTGCTTACTCCTTTTTACTTTCATCCGCTCATTTATTCTTTCCGTTTTTTGCTTTCTTCTTGTTTTTTCTCTTTATTTGTCTTTATCTTTTTTCTTTTTCTTTCCTTTCCTTGTTTTTTCTTATCTTTCCTTCTTTCTCTTTCTGTTTTTTGCTTTTCCCTTTGTTTCATCTTTCGGGCGTGTCCGATCTTTTCATTGTTTCTCGCCGGTTGTTTCCGCCGTCGTTTTTCGCGGTACCGTTCCCGATGTTCCCGCTTCTCTCAATCAGTTCGATTTTGAGCTCTTTGCCGTAAAACTCAAGCAGATGACGGTAATGTTCCCATTTGCGCACGCTGCCTATCTCCATGTTGTCGATCACGTACCAGGGAATCCCGGTCTTGGTTGCCACCGTTTTTAATTGCAGAAAACGGTCACAGCGGTATTTGTGCAGCTCTTGTCCGATTATTCTTTTGATTTTATCGTTAAACATAGTTTGAAACTCCCTTGATTTTGTTTATGGTAAAAAAACAAAACCGCCCGGGGAAAACCCTTAGGCGGAGGAGCTCAAAAACTGCTCAAGAACAGTCGCCGTTATTCAGTATATTACCGGCACTCCTCCGAACAGAGGATTATTTTCTTGAGAGATGTTTTTGAGACACCGCATCCGGCCTCCCGAATGCAGGATTGATATTAAAGAAATTGCTGCCCGTTGGCAAGAGCTTTCTTTTTTCCTCAGCCATTCCTCGTTTTGCTTATTTACCTTCGGTTAAAACAAAACTCACCTTGATAAATTCAAGGTGAGGGAGTTCAGAACTGTTCATACAATACAGTACACCTTATTCGTCACGCTTGAAAGCGCGCTTATTTCAGCATCTCCCTCTTTCAGGGGATATTATTTTGTATGAAGGAGCTCTGACACTCCGCATCCGGCCTCCCGGATGCAGAACTGATATTAAAGAAAACACCGGTTTTTGACAAGCGGAAAGTTGTTTTTTCTGCGGGGAATTTTTGCAAAAAGAACGGGAAAATCTGCCCGTGTCCGGAAAAACGAAAACTATTTGCCGCTGTTGCTTTCAATCGGTTCAAATTCCCAGGGGAATACCAGCCAGCGGCCGGGAACTTTCGGCGCGGCCGGAAAATCAAGCTCGGCTGCCGGGTCTTTGCTGAACAAAACGGCGATTTTGGCCCGCGGATATTTTTCTTTCAAATAACGGTAAGTGCTGCCGGAATCGTAAAGGTCATCCACGAACAGCGTTTCCTCGTCCATGCGGATGTCGGGCGGCACCAGACATTTGAGTTCGCTGCGGGCTTCGCCCTCATAGCTGGCCAGCGAGATGCTGCTGATTTCCCTGATGCCGAGAAACTGGGCGAGAACGCAGGCCGGCACCAGCCCGCCGCGGGCTACCGCGATAATGCGTTTAAAATCGCAGCCGGCAAGAATATAAGCCAGTTTTTTGCATTCGCTGTTGATTTCTTCGTAGCTGATATATTCTTTTTCCGCCATCATTCGTTTCCTTTTAAGCTGAATTGTTCGATTGTTTCGGCCAGACCGGTTTTGTCGTCGGTTTGAACCGCGATTCCCCATACGATGCCGCCGCTGCGGCAGACTTCCAGCCGGTTGCCGTTGTAACGCTGGCACAGCCGGTCGATCGGCGCCTGTTTGTCGAAGCCGAGCACGGAGTCGTAATTGCCGCACATGCCGACGTCGGTGATGTAGGCGGTGCCGCCGTTTAAGATATGGGCGTCGGCGGTGGGGATGTGGGTGTGGGTGCCGGCAACAATGGAAACCCGGCCGTCGAGATAGTGTCCGAGAGAAAGCTTTTCCGAGGTCGATTCGGCATGGACGTCGACGAAAACGGCGGCAATGTTGCGGCCGAGCGCATAGTTCTTTAACAGCCGGTCGAGGACAAACGCGGGATTGTCGACGCTGTCCATGAAGACCCGTCCCAGCACCTGGGTAACAAGCAGTTTTTTGCCGCTGGCCAGTTCAAATTCGACCGCTCCGCGGCCGGGTGCGCTGTCGGGATAGTTCAGCGGCCGGACAATGCGTTTGCACTCGTCTAAGAAAGGGATGATGTCACGCTGCTGCCAGACATGGTTGCCGGTAGTCAGAACGTCGGCGCCGCGTTCCAGAAACTCGCGGGCAATTCCCGGCGTGACGCCGAAGCCGTGGGCGGCGTTTTCAATATTGACGATAATTACGTCGGCCTTGTATTTTTCCCGCATCAGCGGCAGGTTGTTTAAGACGGCATCTCTTCCCGCCCGGCCGACCACGTCGCCCAAATAAATGATCTTCAACAGTTTTCTCCGTTAATTAAAAAAACTCCGGCAGCCGGAGTTGAAAGGTAACAAAAAAATAGAGAGAACCGTCGGGCCGTATAGGTACATTCTGTCTCGAACCGCATCTCAATAGGTGGGCATCATATAACAGAACCACGATCCTGTCAGGGACAATTCCCGATAAAATTACGTTGGCTCGGAAGATCTGCGGAATTACGAACCGGACAGTCACCTCTCCATAAACCGATATTATAATGATTCGATCTGTTTTGCAACAGCTTTTATTTTTTCGCTCACAACCCTGAGCCGGGCGGAAAGTTCGCGGTCGGCGGCAGCGGTCCGGGCGGCGTCTTCCCCCGCGGCGGCAACCGGCGCGGAATTGTTTTTGCGCGCTTCAAGCAAATCGTCGGCAACCAGAATGCCGATCATTGCCAGCAGCATGTTTTCGCTGATTTGTCCGCTGATGTCTTTCAACAGCCGCGCCTTTTCTTCCAAAACGCCGGCCAGCTGCATGATCCGCGCTTCCTGCCCGCTTTCGCAGGCAATCGGATATTCGCGGGAATTAATCGTTACCGTTACTTGTGCCATTTTGCTCCCGTGCCGTGTTCAGTTTGTTGATCAGTTCGTCGATACGGGCAACCGAACGGGCGGCGGTTTCTTTAAGGCGGGAAACGTTTTCCCGCTTGTTTTCAAATGCCCGCTGCAGCTCGTTGAGCGCCGCGTCGATTTCGTTCAGGGCTTCCGCCGTTTCCTTGAAACGCGAAATTTCTGTTTCCATGGTAAAATTTTTCTTTCTTTATCGATGCCGTTAGCTTATAATCTCCCGATAATACCGGTCATTAACTATTTTTTCAAGCGGCAAAAACGGATATGCCTAAATTTATTCTCAAAATTACGGCCGAAAGCGCCGAAAACTGCATCGACGAAAAGAACGTCGAATGTTTCATTCTATCTGCTTCCCTGCCGGAGGACTGCCTCGGCAGGATAATCCGGAAGATTGAGGCGGCCGGAAAAATTGCGCTGCTTGAAGGCGAAGACGCCGCCGCGCTGGCGGTTAAACTCGGCGCCGACGGCATTGTTGCCGATCTGAGCGCCTCGACGGCAATCAAAAAGGAGATGGCGGCCCTGCGCCGGCAGCTCGGCCGTCGTTTTCTCGGCGTTATCTGCCGCAGCCGCCGTCATGAAGCGATGATCGTAAGCGAAAACGAACCGGATTTTGTTGTTTTCCGCATCTGGAGTGAGGGGGCGGAGAAAACCAAAGCGCTGGCCGACTGGTATGCGGAGTTTTTTCTGCTGCAGACGGCGGTCGAGCCGATGGACGGTTCCGTCGATTTTTCCGCCTGGCCCGCGGACATGGTGATTTTAAGCCCCGAAGACTATAAGATTTTAGTTGCGAAAAAATAAAGTTTAGAGTAATTATCTTGATAAAATTCAAAAAATCAAAAATTAAGGAGTGAATAAGAAAATGAAGCAGCAAGCAGTATCCATCAGAATCGGCTGGGTAATCGAATACAAGGGCAAACCCTGGACGGTCGTTAAGGCAACCCACATCAAGCCGGGCAAGGGCGGCGCCTTTATGCAGGTCGAAATGAAGTCGGTTGAGGAAGGAACCAAAACCAACGAGCGTTTCCGTTCCGAAGATACGGTCGAAAAACTGATGGTGGAAGAAAAAGACTGCCAGTTCCTCTATGAAGACGCTCTCGGTCTGACCTTTATGGATTCGGAAACTTTTGAACAGTTTGTTATGCCTGCCGACATTTTGGGCGATTCCCGTCCGTTTATGGTCGAAGGCATGACCGTTTACATCAATTTCATAGACGGTCGTCCGGTGGCGGTCGAACTGCCGCAGCAGGTCGTCTGCACCATTGCCGAAACCGAACCGGTGGTCAAGGGACAGACCGCGGCTTCGTCCTACAAACCGGCGATTTTGGACAACGGCGTCCGCATCATGGTTCCGCCGTTTATCAACCAGGGTGAAAAGGTCGTGGTCGGCACGGCCGAAGCCAACTATGTCGAAAGAGCCAAATAATGTCGTATCTTTCCCCAACTCTCACGCTTTTGGTCGGCGCCGTCAAAAAGGCAACGGCGTCGCTTGACCGCGACTTCAACGAGATTGAGAAGCTGCAGTCTTCGGTGCGCGGTTATCAGAATTTCGTTTCCCGTTCTTTCGAGCGGGTGGCGCAGACTCTGAAAGGCGAACTTTCCCGCGTGCGGCCGGACGCCGTCTTCGTCGACGGCAAACCGCCGCTTTCCCGCGGATGTTGTTTTATGGTCAATCCGATTGACGGCATGGGCAACTTTGTCCGCGGCATTCCGGTGTTTGCCACCACCGTCGCCTATTGCGAAAACGGTGAAGTCAAGGCTTCGGTCGTCTATAACCGTGCCAGTGACGAGCTGTATTTTGCCGAAAAGGGCAGCGGCGCCTACAAGGAAGGCTTCCGCAACCACGAACGTCTGCGTGTTTCCGCCGTCAAGGACGGTGCCGCGGCTCTGGTGGCGGCCTCGATCGGCTTCCAGCACGGCAGCGCGGAATATACCGCCGCTTACCGCGATTTGTTTGCCGAAACGGAAAACGTTCGGCTGCTCGGTTCCGTTGCGCTCTCGCTGGCCGGCGTTGCCGCCGGCAAAATGGATGTCTGCCTCAGCCTCGGCAGCAATCTGAATTCGGCGGTTGCCGGTCTGTTGCTGGTGCGCGAAGCCGGCGGTTACGTCTATAACCTGAAACGGGAAGAATTTGCGCCGGAAAAAATCGAACAGGTGATCGTTTCCGACGAGTTGGCGGCGACCAACACCTCGCTGGAGGCGTTTATCGTCAGACTGGCGGGATAGTGTTTTTGTCTTTCGGGGGAAGAGAATGCGCAAAGTCTGGATGTTGGTAACGGTTTCCTGCCTGTTGTGGGGACGGGCGGCGGCCGACGACGTTTATGTCGATCTTTCGGTGTTGGACGGTCTGGACAATGCCGGCAGTGAGGAAATTGCGCCGCTTTTCCCCGTATTTGACGATTCGTCCCTGCGTCCGCTGCCCAAGCCGGTGATCGGCAACAAGCCCCGGGCAGCCAAGCCGGTGCCGGCTAAGACAGAGGGCAAACCGGAGAAAACTCCGGTTGCGGTAAAAGCAAAAACCGAACCGGCGGTAAAAACGATTCCCGTTCCCGAACGCAAACCGAATATACGTCCGCTGCCGGTTAAGTCCGAACCGGCGGCCGAACCTGTTGCGGCACAAAAAAAGAGGCCGGCAGAAGATAAGGCAGTAACCGTTAAAAAGGCGGCATTGCCGGCAAAGCCCGCGGCGGCGGAAACCAAGCCTGCGGCAGTTAAGGAAAACGTGTCCGGAAACACGATCGTTTCCGCAACAAAAAAGCCGGCGGCAGAGAGAAAAAAGCCGGAGGCCAAACCGGCGGTAAAAGAAAAACCGGCGATAAAAGCGGATATTGAAAAGAAGAACATGCCGGCGGTATCCCGGCAGCCGGTTTCGTCTGCCGTTGCCGAACCTGCGGCGGATAAAGCGGTGAAGGCGGCAGCGGCCAAAAACGTGAAAGCCGAAAAAGCGGTAGGAGCGAAAGATACGGAACGGCTGATGAAAGCTGAAGCGCCGCGGGAAATTCCGGCGGCAAAAGCGCAGATTTCCGCCGCAGAGAGCAGGAAAGAGGGAGAAAAGCACTTTGCCGCGGAAGACAAACCGGCGGAAAAAATTCCGGTAAAAATTGAAAAAACGAGTTCCGCCCCGGTCGTTGCAAAGGAAAAAGAACCGGCTTTGCAGCCGCTGATTCCGGTGGCGGAAGAAGAACCGGCCGCCGACATTATTGCCTTTGCCGGCGGCGTGTTTGAGCTTTCGGCCGAAAATACGGCGCGGCTGGCAGCAATTGCCGACGGCTTCAAACGGCCGGGCGAAAGCAAAATCCTCATCTACGCCTACAACTTCAACGACGGCGGCAACGATTTCAAAAACAAGCGTCTGAGTTTGAACCGGGCGGTGGAAATCCGCTCTTATCTGATGACCCGCGGTTATAAAAACTTCGGCATCAAAATCGTCAATACCGACAACCGCGGCAAGCAAAACACGGTGGAAGTTTTCGAACAGGCGGATTAATGGAAAAAGCTTAAAAATTTTTTAAATTAATGCTTGCTTTATTTGAAACTCTAATGTATAAAAACGACAACTGAAAATTCGATATGGAGAAATAAGATGAAAAAAGGTATTCATCCGGATTATCACGAAATTACCTATGTAATGAGTGACGGCAGCGTAGCCACCACCAGATCCACCTGGGGCAAAGCCGGAGACAAGATGACTTTGGAAATTGATCCGAAATCCCATCCGGCATGGACCGGCGTTTATCGTCTGGTTGACACCGGCGGTCAGTTGTCCAAATTTAAGAACAAGTTTGGCGCTTTCGGTCTCAAAACTTCCGACGGCGAATAGTATTTAATCTTAATACTATCTTAAATTTTTTCAATTAACCTGCATTCTATAATGGAATGTGGGTTTTTTGCTCACAAAATCTGTGTGCTTAAAACAAAAAAGAAAGGACAGAAGAATGACAGCCCCGTTAATGCCCAAGGCAACAGCCGTCTGGCTGGTTGAAAATACGACTTTGACTTTTAAACAAATCGGCGATTTCTGCGAGTTGCACGAGTTGGAAGTGCAGGCGATTGCCGACGGTGACGTCGCTTTTAACATCGTCGGGCTGAATCCGGTTACCGGCGGTCAGCTGACGGCGGACGAAATTGCCCGCTGCGAACAGGATCCTTCCGCGTCGCTTGTCGGGGTTGAACCGGAACGCAACGTCAAGGCGGAAAACAGCAAGAACAAAAAAGTGCTTTCGCCGTCGCAGCGCAGCGACAAGCCGGCGGCTATTCTGTGGATTTTGCGCAATTGTCCGGAAATTATCGATTCCCAGATATGCAAGCTGATCGGTACCACCAAGCCGACCATTGCTTCTCTGCGGGACGGCACGCACCGCGACATGGCCAACCTGCGGCCGAAGAATCCGGTTGCTGTCGGTTTGTGCAAGGAAAAGGACCTGGACGAAGCAATTGCCGTTTCCAAAAAATGGACCGAACTGAAAAGCCAGCCGAAAAAAACGGTGAAGAAGAAAGCCGGAAAATCTGCGGCGAAAGCCAAGGCCGCCGCTGCCAGAAAAAAAGAGTCGGAAAAACTGAAAGCTGCCGCCGCAAAAGAAAAAGAAGCGGCGAAGAAGAAAGCCGAAGCAGCCAAAAAGAAAGAGGCCGAGAAGAAGAAAGCTGCCGCCGCAAAGGAAAAAGAAGCGGCAAAGAAAAAAGCCGCTGCGGCGAAAAAGAAGGAAGCCGACCGGAAAAAAGCCGAAGCGGCCAGGCAGAAAGCAGCCGAAAAGAAAGCTGCCGCCAAGGAAAAAGCCGCTGCCAAAAAAGCCGCGGCCAAAGAAAAGAAGGCTGCTGCCAAAAAAACGGTAAAGAAAAAGAGCAAAAAGGCCGAAGCTTAAAAACGAAAAACCTCTCCGCAGGGAGAGGTTTTTTTGTGTGCCGAAAACCCTCGGATAGTCTGAAGGTATCTTTTTTGCTTCAAATTTCTGCGTAAGCCGGCAGATACAGACGGCAGCCGGTTGTAAGGCTTTGCAAAACCTTCTGGTGCTGGCGTTTGATGCCGGAAACGGTCGGCGCCGTTTGCGTCGGTACGGAAGATTATGGGGTAAAGCAATGTCGTTTATATCGGGGCGGCTGCGGGATGCCGTTTGATCCCGCGTTTGCGCGGCCCGAAGTTCGGAAAGGTTAAGATCGTTTGCGTGAACTTTTGAAAGTTTGTAAGAGGAAGCCGTTTGCAGACGGATGCGTTTAAAAACGGCAGGCGGGAACAAAACGGTGCGGTCGGAACACGTAACCGGTTATATTCGCAAAGGCTTTGTTATGCCGGCGGATTTTGTTTTGCCGTTGCCGCCGAGGGGGTAAAAAAGTCTTGAAATCTGCGGGGTATGCTTATATACTCGGCAATTGTTCAAATTTATCGGGGAATAATTTCAAATGTCAGAAGTCAAAGTCAGATTCGCGCCGTCGCCGACCGGGCACATGCATATCGGCAATACCAGAACCGCGCTGTTCAACTGGCTGCTGGCGCAAAAGCTGGGCGGAAGCTTTATGCTGCGGATCGACGATACCGATAAGGAACGCTCCAAAAAAGAATATGAAGCGGAAATACGCGACGCCCTGCAGTGGCTGGGACTGGTGTGGTCGAGCGAAGCCCGGCAGTCTGCGCGGACGGAACGTTACCGGGAAGTGACGGCAAAACTGATTGCGGAAGGACTGGTTTACCCTTGTTACGAAACGCCGGAAGAACTGGAACTGATGCGCAAAACACTGCTGGCCAAGGGTCGCCCGCCGATTTATGACCGCCGTGCCCTGAGTTTGACGAAAGAACAAATTGCCGCTTATGAAAAGGAAGGCCGCCGGCCTCATTACCGTTTTAAACTGGCGCCCGGCGACATCGTCTGGGAAGATATGGTGCGCGGCCGCTGCCATTATTCGGCGGAAAATTTGAGCGACCCCGTTGTAATTCGTGAAGACGGAAGTTATTTATACCATCTGCCTTCGGTTATCGACGATACGGACTTTGCAATCACACATATTGTCCGCGGCGAAGACCACGTGACCAATACCGCGTCGCAGATACGGATGTTTGAGGCGGTCGGCGGCCGGGTGCCGTCGTTTGCCCACCTGCCGCTTTTGACCGGTCGGGAGGGAAAACTTTCCAAACGTCTGGGTTCCGTCGGCGTTGCCGAACTGCGGGCGGAAGGCATTGAAGCGATGGCAATTTGTTCTTATCTTGCCAAGCTGGGCACTTCGGAAGCGGTGGAACCTTTTGCCGACCTGTGCAGCCTTGCGGAAAGTCTGGATCTTGCCAGGCTGGGGCGTTCGCAGCCGAAGTTTTCGGAAGACGACCTGCGCCGTTTCAACACCCACCTGGTTCGCGGGCTGGATTATGAAGCGGTAAAAGGCCGGGTGAATGTAGACAGGGAGTTTTGGAATGCCATCCGCGGCAATCTGAATATTGTAACAGACAGTGAAATATGGCGGGGAATCTGCCGTCGGCCGGTTCGACCCGAACTGGAAGACAGGGAACTGACGTCCGCCGCCGCCGAATTGTTGCCGCCCGAGCCGTGGAACGAGGAAACCTTTGCCGTCTGGACAAATGCGGTAAAAGAGCGCACCGGCCGCAAGGGAAAAGCTTTGTTTCACCCGCTGCGCAAAGCGATTACCGGGACGGAAGACGGTCCCGAACTGAAAATTTTACTGCCGTTGATCGGGCGCGAACGGGTTTTCCGCCGCTTGAACGGCGAATATGCATAAAAGGAGAAAAAAATGCCGGAAATGTATCTGCACAATACGTTGACACGCCGCAAGGAGAAATTTGTTCCGTTGGATGAAAACAATGTTCGCATGTATGTCTGCGGACCGACGGTTTATGACCGCGCGCACCTCGGCAACGCCAAGTCAGCGGTGGTTTTTGACGTGCTCAACCGGGTTTTGCGCGAGGTTTACGGCAAAGACCACGTAACTTACGTTTCCAACATTACCGACATTGACGACAAGATTTTGAACAAGCATCAGGAAACCGGCAAGCCGATCAGTGAAATCACCCGGGAAACCTATCAGTGGTATCTGGACGACATGCATGCGCTGAACGTGGCCGATCCCGATTTTCGTCCGCGGGCGACCGAGTTTGTCAACGAGATGATCGAGCTGGTCGAACTGCTGCTTAAAAACGGCCATGCCTATGAGGCCGACGGGCACGTTTTGTTTTCCGTCGATTCGATGAAAAACTACGGTTTCCTTTCCGGCCGCAGCATGAAGGAAATGCTGGCCGGCGCGCGGATTGAGGTGGCCGGTTACAAGAAAAATCCGGCCGACTTCATTTTGTGGAAGCCGTCGGCAGCCGGGCAGCCCGGCTGGGACAGCCCCTGGGGCTACGGCCGTCCGGGCTGGCATCTGGAATGTTCGGCCATGAGTTCAAAATATCTCGGCAATTCGTTTGACATTCACGGCGGCGGGTCGGATCTGATTTTTCCTCACCATGAAAACGAATGCGCGCAGTCAATGTGCGCCCATCCGGACGACACCTTTGCCCGTTACTGGGTGCATGCCGGCATGCTGATGGTGGACGGAGTCAAAATGTCCAAATCGCTCGGCAATTTTTATACCGTTAACCAGCTGATCGGAGAATATCCGGCGGAAGCTCTCCGGCTGCTGTTTATCGGCACCCATTATCATCAGCCGTTCAATTTCACTTTTGACGGGCTGAAACAGGCAAAAACGGTTTTGGACAAGTTTTACAACGCTTTGCTCAAAACGGCGGATATCAAGGTTGATGCCGGCGTAGGTCCGGATGCCAGAGTGATGGAAGCTCTTTGCGACGACCTCAACACGCCGCTGGCCTTGTCGGTTCTCCACGAGTTGGTCAACACCCTGAATAAGGCGGAAAGCGCGGAAGAGCGCAGGGAAGCCAAGTCGAAGCTCGTTGCCTCGGCTGCCGTTCTCGGCCTTTTGTATCAGGATCCCGAAAGCTGGTTTAAGCAGGGGGCCGGCGGACCGCTCGACGAGAATGAGATCAACCGTTTGATAGAAGAGCGCGCCCTTGCCAAAAAGGAAAAGAACTATGCGCGGGCGGACGAAATCCGCAATCAGTTGAAATCTGCGGGCATTGTGCTGGAGGACACGCCTTCCGGCACCACCTGGAAAAAATGCTGATTTCAGTTGATGAAACGTTGAATCTGCGTTTTTTCGTTATTATGTTTGATTTGTGAAAAAACGGTGTCGGCAAAAGACTTCTTTGCCATGTAGGTAATAAACAGGGGCTCTTCAAGCTGCAGCTTTCCGAGCGTTTCTTCCAGAGCCTCGAAACTTTTGTAAATTTTCCCGATGAGCATGATGTCGCGCTCGTCGTCGTTTCCCGGAATCGTCTTTTTCTTTATCGCCTGTCCCATTTTTTAATACCCTCCTTTTTCGGTTAAGTTATGGCAATCACAAAACGAACTATACCATGGTCGCAAAATTGCGGTAGTAGGTAAAAGTCGGTGCGGGGTAACCAAAAATAAGTACACTTTGCCTTTTTGTCCGCCGTGCGGAACGGCGGCGCGCGTTTGTCTCAGTTTTTGACAACGGCCGTTTCCGGTCGGCGTCTGATCCGCATGATGTGTTCCCGGTAATTGTAGGTGATGTATTGTCCGCCCGCCCAGTTTTCCACCAGAATGTCGACGACCCGGCAATGAGGGCGGCGGTCGTGGTTCGGCGCCAGATCGGAAAGGTTATGAATCAGAAAGTGCAATTCATTCATGGTCTTCCTCCTTTTAGAAAATTAATATGTTGTGCGTCTCCTGCAATACAACCTCTACAAAATTATTGAATCTCATAGATATTGGGTTTAATTGTATACAATAAAAGTTTTAATGCGCAAAGTTTGCGGAGGGGTGTAAATGAAAAACGTTTTTTTCACAGGGATGTGCCTTTGTTTTTTAAGCGGCTGCGCCGCCGGTTACCGGCTGCCGCCGGAGGTGACGGCAGCAGCGGTCGGGGACAGGGCGCAGGTGGTCTATTCTCCTGCGGCCGGCGTCTGGTCGGAAGGCGGCATGGCGGAAGACCGCACGGTGTTTACCAGGTCCGTTTCGCCGGGTACGGGCAGTTATTCGCAATATACGGCAATGAAAGCAGGCTTTTCGCCCGCTTCGACCTATGAGTTTCTGTTAAACGGCCGTTTGATCGGATATAACCAAAACGATCTGTATTTTACCGAAACGGTATATCGCGACAACGCTTTCAAGGTGCGTAAATTGTCACCCGAAGAGGTGGAAAAGCTGTTCCCCGGACTGACCGTCGTAAAAATTTCGACGGCCGAAAACGGTGTGCTGACGGTCAGAAAACCGTTGTTCGGCAGCCTGAGTTTTCTTCTGCTTAACGATACGGAACAGTCTTATCACCGCTATTCTTTTGAGGGCCGGCGGGAAGCGCGTCCCTTCAAATCGCTGCTGACGGCGGACGCTGCCGGAGACATCCGTTTCAGCCACTTCGGCAGCGACGACGAGTTGTTCCCGGCGCTGACCATACGGGTGGAAAATTAAAAAGAGAGGAAACGATGGAAAGCAAAACCAACGCCATGCGGATACTCGACCGGCATAAGATTGACTACCGATCCTACAGTTATGACGGCAGCCGGGCCTTGAGCGGGATAGAAGTGGCGACGGCGCTCGGCCAGAACCCGAAGCAGGTGTTTAAAACCCTGGTGACGGTCGGAAAGTCGCATCAGCATTATGTCTTTATGATTCCGGTGGCGGAAGAGCTGGATCTGAAAAAAGCGGCGGCCGCCGCCGGCGAAAAGTCGGTCGAGATGGTCAAGTCAAAAGAGCTTCTCGGCCTGACCGGCTATGTTCACGGCGGTTGTTCGCCGCTCGGGATGAAAAAGCCGTTTCCGACATTTGCCGACGAAACCGCCGCGGACTTTGCGACGATCATTTTCAGCGCCGGCAAAATCGGTTTTCAGATTGAGGCGCCGCTCGCCGCGCTGGAAGAAATCGTCGGCCTGAAGACTGCCCGGCTGACGGTTTGAAAAACGGAATGTATTTGCTTGCCAAGACGGAAATTTTTTGTTAAATTCCCGTCCGCGATAATATTTTATGTTTAATTATTAAAAAATAACAAAACTTATGATTTACGGAAACAATGTAAGACTGGAAAAAGAGAATGACAACCGGGAAGTGCGCTGCCGTTTGCTGATGAAAAAAACGACGGCTGCGGCAGAGTGCGAAGTTTCGTCCGGTTTGAACTACTGGCAGTTTGCAAACGCGGCGGTTGCCGTGATGCGCAAAAAAGACCGCGTGTTCGACCTTTTTTATTTTCCCTGTCGGAATCTGACGGGACCGTTGGTTTGCGGTCCGCGCGACGTTTTTGAGTTTAAGCTTTTCGGCGCCGATTTTGTATATCATCTGACCGACGGCTGGTTTTGGCTCAATCACCGGCCGGGAAAACAGAAGTTGGAAAACGGCCGGGAAATGTTTTTGGGCGATATTTATCTGGGCAAAAAAATCCTTGCCGGCGACGTTTTCGGCGAGCGTCCGGAAAGCGGCGGCTGGAACGTTTCCGCCCTTGATGAGGAAACGGACGCTTTTGAAACGCGCAAATACGTTTCTTTCACGCCGGCAGCAGACGGAAAAACAAGCATTGCGCAGTATCCGGACGGCCGCTGTGACCTGTTTTGCGACGGCTACCGCATCAAAGCCGGTCCGCAGGGCGGATATCGGAAACTGCAGGTGAGAGGCGGCAGCGTTTTGCTGTTTGCCGCCGGCGACGCGTGGAAAAAGGTTTACGAAGGCTCTGACTGTCTGCCGGAAAATTTCGACCTGCCGGCGGTGCTGGTTTATGACCGGGACAGCGACAAAAACGGCACGCTGATTCTTTTTGACGGGGAAAAATGCGTTGAGGAGCATGGTGAAATAGAATTGTTTGACCGGGCGGTAATCGCCGTCGGCAACAAGGTGTTTGATGCCGGTGCCGGAAAAGCTTTCTTTGTCGGCTGAAATTCTTTCCGTTATGAAAAAAGCTTCCGCGTCCGAAAAGGACGGCGGAAGTTTTTTTGTGCAATAAGGGGATTTTTCTTTTTTAGGGCGGTTATTTTTCTTTTCCCGCCCTGAGGCTGCGGATAATGTCAATACCGTAAACGGAAGCCGTCCGCGGCGCAAGCACGTTTGCCCGTCCGTCCGCAACGACGATCCGGTGCCGCCGGTAAAGTCGTTCATAGTCGCGTTCCGGCAAATCTGCGGAAAAGTCACTTTGCGCCAGATAATCGCGCATTTTACCCTTGGTATCGGCAATGATTTTTTTGCCCGGCTTTTCCCCGCGGCGGCGCTTGGCGTAAGCATACAGATAGCGGGATTTCAGGTTGTCGCTGCCGAGCACCATGGTAATCGGGTTGGTCAGGCAGAAATCGGCGACCGCCGCCGTATCGGGGCAGATTTCCTCCTTAAGCAGCAGGTCTTTGATGATTGTTACGTGTTCGGCTACCGTCTGCGGCGACTGGACCAGCAGCGAGGGCTGCCTGACCGCGGCTCTTATGTAGTCTTCGCGTTTGAACATCGGCTGTCTCTGTTCGTTTTGCAGCGCCGGATGACGAACGACGCCGTTGACGTTGGCGGCGATCGTTTCCGGCAAAATGACGAACAGCGCCGGCATTTTCAGCGCCGCTTTCAGACAGGCGGCCTTGTCAATGACGGGACGGCCGTCTGTACCGCTGAGATCCGGGTGGCGGATGATGCCGTTTATTTTTCCGACCACGGTGTCCGGCGTAATGATAAACAGCGAAGCCTGTTTCAGAGCCGCCCTGACATATTCGGCACGGCTTGTCAGGGGGCTGCCGTCCGCGGCGGCCAGCAGCGGATGATTGACGACGCCGCTGATGTTGGCGGCGGCCAGGTCGGGATTTTGCAACAGCAGCGCCGGGTGTCGGAGAACCGCCTTGCGGTAGTCGCCGGCTTTGATCAGACTGTTGCCGTTTTCGTCGGCGAAGGCCGGATGCCGGAGAAAGCGCGTAACATGTTCGACCACGGTTTCCGGCGCGTGTAAAAACAACTGTGGTTTTTTCAGCGCCGTTTGCAGATAGGTTTCCGTTGTAAACAGCGGTTTGCCGTCATCGTCTTTCAGCGCCGGATGGCTGACGACGCCGCTGACGTTGGCAGCCAGCGTTTCCGGCAACTGGTAAAGCAGCTGCGGGCGTTTGAGGGCCGCCGCGATGTATTCCCGGCATTTGAGCAGCGGTTTGCCTTCGCGTCCGCAAAGTGCGGGGTGATTGACCAGTCCGCGGATGTTGTCCGCAATCGTCTGCGGCCGCAGACAAAGCAGCCGCGGCTGTTTCAGGGCCGCCCGGCGGTATGTTTCCTCGTCGATTGCCGGCAGTCCGGGAAAGCGGCAGAGGCTTTTGATGTTGTCTTCAATTGTCGATGCCGGCAGAAACAGAAGCGACGGCGCTTCAAGCAAAATGTGTTTGAAACGTTCATCGTCTGCGGCAAGGCCTCTGCCGGTAAAAAGTTTTTTTATTTCTTTCAGCCGTTCGCCGCCGCCGGCCGGCAGCAGCGGGGCATGTTTCTTTTCCCAGTAATAAATGCGTCTGGCTTCGTCCGCACCGATGCGGAGACAGCGGTTAAGCTCAACGGGGGTGAGGGCGGAGGCTTGGGCCGCCGCTTTGATTATGCCGGCGATTTTTTCGGCCGATTCGGCAGAGGCTCCGGCCGCGGTTAAATTTTTCTGCAGGTCAGACATGGTTGCAATCCGTTTGCATTAATATGATATTTTTGTCCAAAGTAGCACAAAAAAAGGCGAAACGCAAATTCTTTTTGCCGCCTTTTTCAGTGGCGGTCTAAGCGGAAAAATGAGGTTCCGGGTTGACAAAAAGCGGCCGGCATGCTATATCTGACGGGAAAATAATTTTTATCATATAATTTTATGGAAAACTATAATGCAAAAAAATCCGCGGTCAGCAGAGAAGAGGCTCAAACCGTGCTTGACAAAATCAGAAGCGTGATCGTCAGAGAAGTGGGATGCGAGGAGAAGGACGTTGTGCTTGACGCCTGTTGGCGCGATGATTTGGGCGCCGATTCCCTGGACATGGCCTATGTGATGATGGAAGTTGACAAACTGCTGGAAATTCATATTGATGAAAACGACGGCTGGGACAAAAATTCCACCTTGTACGAAACCTGTTCCGGCATTGTCCGCACGTTAGGTGAAACCGACCGTCGGTAAGCCGCCGGTTTAATCGTCTGCCTATGGGAAAAGAAAGAAAAGACAAAGAATTTTCTGCCGGCGAGCAGGAAATTCAGGCAGTGTTTGCCAGGCTTTGTCCCCTCGTAACTGACGCGTTGTCGCTTGAAAAATGCGAACTGAAGCTTTCCGACCGGCCGGCTGATCTGGGGGCCGATTCTCTGGACATGCTGATTGTCGCGGGCAAAGCGGAAAAAGCATTTGACATCCGCATTGACATTCATCGGGCCGGGTGGGACAAACACGACACCCTGCGTGATAACTGTACGGACATTGTCCGTTTGCAAAAAGAAAGCGGCCTTTTGTGAGCCGCCGGTTGATAAAAAGTCCGTTCCTTGCGGGGAGCGGGCTTTTTTTTTATGGTTTGAACGTCTGCACGGGCGGGCGGATGCGGAAGTTTCCGCGCGGCCGCAAGGCTTGCGAAACTTTGGAGCCGGGCGAACCCGTTCGGAACGGTTAATGCCGCTTGCGTCGGCCGGTGGAAGTTTGCGGGTGAAAAAATACCTTTGCGGCTTGCCAACGAACAAAGGGGACACTATGCTGAAACCAAAGTTTCTCAATTGTAAAAGGAGGTTAAAGATGAATTTTGACTATTATATTCCTACCCGCATTTTGTTCGGTGCCGGCCGTTTGAACGATCTGCACAAACAGAAGCTGCCGGGCAAAAAGGCGCTGGTCGTCATTTCCAACGGCAAATCGACCCGTGCCAACGGTTATCTGGCGCGGGTGGAAAAGGAACTGGAACTGGCCGGCGCGGCGCATGTCGTGTTTGACAAGGTTCAGCCCAACCCGACCAAAGACAACGTTATGGAAGGCGCTGCCCTGGCCCGGGCGGAAGCCTGCGATTTTGTGCTCGGTCTCGGCGGCGGGTCGCCGATCGATGCTGCCAAAGCAATTGCCGTAATGGCGGCCAATCCGGGCGACTATTGGGATTATATTGCGGCCGGTTCCGGCAAAGGGCAGCCGTTGGCAAATTCGCCGCTGCCGGTTGTGGCGGTAACCACTACCGCGGGTACCGGTACCGAAGCCGATCCGTGGACGGTGATTACCAAAGAAGACAGCAATGAGAAGATCGGTGCCGGCTGGCCGGAAGTCTTTCCGGTGCTCTCGATTGTTGATCCCGAACTGATGATGACCGTGCCGCCGCATCTGACCGCTTATCAGGGGTTTGACGCCCTCTTTCACAGCACCGAGGGCTATCTTGCCAACTGCAGCACCCCGATAAGCGACATTTACGCCATAAAAGCGATCGAACTGATCGGCCGCAGTCTGGCCAAAGCCGTCAAAGACGGTTCCGACCGGGAAGCGCGCGCCGACGTGGCGCTGGCCAACACCCTGTCGGGCATGGTCGAGTCGACTTCCTGCTGCATTTCCGAACACAGCCTGGAACATGCGCTGTCCGCCTGGCATCCGAATTTGCCGCACGGCGCCGGGTTGATCATGATCAGCCGCGCTTATTATCAGACTTTTGTCGACAAGCATGCCTGTGACGAGCGGATGGTTGCAATGGCCAAAGCGCTGGGCCGAAAAGATGCTGACAAGGCAGAGGATTTCGTTGCCGCGCTGGTTGATCTGCAAAAGGCCTGCGGCGTCGATGATTTGAAAATGTCCGACTACGGCATCGACGGCGGCAATCTGCGCCGCTATGCGCAAACTGCGCGTGAAACGATGGGTGGCCTTTTCGCCCTGGATCCGGCGCCGCTTGACGAAAATGAATGTGTTGAAATTCTCAGGCAGTCGTATAAATAAAAGATTGACAGTCCGATAATCTGTCTTTAATCTGAACTTATCGTTAATTTATTTAAGGAAACGGAAAACATGTTTTTTGCCTTGGCCGAAAATAAGCGTTTTGCCTGCCGCGCCGTAATGACGCCGGCAGCCGTTTCCTTTGCCGCCGTAACCGTTACCACTACCACCGTTGTCCCGTTCCTGACCTTACGGAAAACGGCATAGTTTGTTACGGCTTTTATCAAACTTTCAACCGCCCGGTTTCGTAAGGAACCGGGCGGTTTCTTTTTTGTTTCTTTAATTTTTGAAAAAGGAGAACCGATATGAAAATCAGAGCAGCCGGTTTAAGCGATCTTCCGGCAATTATGGAAATCATCAACGAGGCCAGACGGAATTTGAAAGAACAGGGCATTAACCAGTGGCAGCGGAGCTATCCGAACGCCGGCGTCATTGAACGGGACATTGTTGCCGGCAATTGTTATGTGGCGGAAGAGGAAGGGCAGGTGGCCGCTTCTTTCGCCGTTTCTTTTGACGGCGACGCCGATTATGACAAAATCTATAACGGCAGCTGGCGGCGGGAAGGGCGTTTTGCCGTCGTTCACCGGGTGGCGGTCGGCGCCGCCTGGCGGGGACGGGGACTGGCCTCGGCCGCTTTGCGTCATGCCGAAAAGCTGTCGCTTGCCCGCAACATAGACTATCTGAAAATCGACACCCACCGCGACAATCTGCCGATGCGCCGGGTGCTCGGCAAAAACAACTTTGCCCTCTGCGGCCTGATCGATATTGCCGACGGTTCTTCGCGGATCGTGTTTGACAAGATATGCCGCGGTTAGAAAAATAAAAGAACGGTAAGGCGGGGGATAAAACAGCAGCAACCCCAACGGTCAGAGCATGACCAAAGGCATAAGTCTGAAGCCCCCGGGCAACTCCGGGTTTTCCTGTCGGGCGGCAAATAAAAAACCCCGGGAATTTCCCGGGGTTTTCGGCATCATGACCGGATTATTTGCGGTTGATGGCAATTTTGCGCTTTTTGCCCTGTTCGTCGGAAGATTTGGGAACCGTAACGGTGAGCACGCCGTTTTCAAAATCGGCTTTGGCGTCGTCAAATTTCAGTTCCCAGGGCAGCGGAACCGTACGGCTGAAAGTGCCGTAGGAAATTTCCGAAAAATAACTTCCTTTGTGTTCTTCCCGGTGTTCCTGCTTTTTTTCGCCGGAAATTGTCAGATACCCGTCGGAAGACAGTTCCAGATCAATGTCTTCTTCCTTCATACCCGGCATTTCGGCGCGTACCGTTACTTCTTTTTCGTTTTCGCGGACTTCTATTTTCGGTTCGTTCTTGGCAATAAAGTTCTTTTCTTCCGGCAAATCGAGCCAGTTGCCGAAAAAACCGTTGAGCAGATCGTTAAAATCTTTGTTAAAGCCGCAGCGCAGCGGGGCATGATGACCGTGTTCTTTGCGGCTGACCAATGAATCAGACATTTTAAACCTCCTTGTTAGATCAATCATCCTTCTGTTAAAACAGGTAGGGTGGCCAAAAGGCAGAATCAAGAGCCGCCGGAAAATTTTTGCATTTTTGTTCTAGATAGGCTTTCTAAAAGCGCGGAGAGCGTTCAACACAGCCAGCATGGTCACACCGACGTCGGCAAAAACCGCGCCCCACATGGTCATCATGCCGGCGGCGCCCAACCCGAGGAAAAGAGCTTTGACACTAAGCGCGAAGACGATGTTCTGGCGGACAATGCCCATGGTTTTGCGGGCGATTTTAACCGCCTCCGCCACCTTTTGCGGGTCGTCGTTCATGATAACCGCGTCGGCGGCTTCAATTGCCGCGTCGGATCCCGTCGTACCCATGGCGATGCCGGCGTCGGCGCGGGTTAAAACCGGCGCGTCGTTGATGCCGTCGCCGGCAAAGATGACGGAACCGCCGCTGCGGGCTTTAATCAGTTCTTCCAGTTTTTCCACTTTTTCTCCCGGCAGCAGTCCGGCATAAAAACGGGCAATGCCGAGCTGTCCGGCGGCAGCCGCGGCGGCCGGTTCGTTGTCGCCGGTCAGCATGACGGTCCTTATTCTCAGTTTTCCGAGTTCGGCGACGGCGCCGGCGGCGGTTTCCTTAACCGTATCGGAAATCACCAGCGCGCCGAGATATTTTCCGTCTTCGGCAATATATGCAACCGTGCCGCCGTCAGCTTCTTTAATTCCGGAAATCTTAAATTTTTCCATCAGTTTGAGGTTGCCGGCAAGAATTTCTTTTCCGTCTTTTTTGATGCGGACGCCGCAGCCGGCGATTTCTTCCGCCTGTCCGCCGGGCAGGCCGGTTTCCTTTTCTTCGGCGGCTTTGCGGATTGACAGTGCAATCGGATGGTTGGAGGCGCTTTCCGCCGCTGCGGCGGTTTTCAGCAGCCGGTCTTCGCCGATGCCGGCAGCCGGCAGAATGCGGCTGACTTCAAATACGCCGCGGGTAAGGGTGCCGGTCTTGTCAAAAACCGCCGTTTTACAGTTTGCCAGCGTTTCCAGATAATTGCTGCCTTTGATCAGAATGCCGTTGCGGGAAGCGCCGCCGATGCCGGCAAAAAAGGTGAGCGGAACCGAAATGACCAGTGCACAGGGACAGGAGATAACAAGAAATGTTAACGCGCGCTGCAGCCATTCGGCAAACGCGGTGCCGGGAACGACAAGCGGCGGCACCAAAGCCAGCAATATAGCGGCAGCCACCACTGCCGGCGTGTAAAAGCGGGCAAAACGGGTAATGAACTTTTCCGTACGGGCTTTGCGCGCGTCCGCATGTTCCACCAGTTCGAGGATTTTGGCGGCGGTCGATTCGCCGAAGGGTTTGCTCACTTTTATTTTAAGCAGGCCGTTGGTGTTGATAAAACCGCTCAGCGCCTCGCTGCCGGGAACCAGCCGGCGCGGCAGGGATTCTCCGGTCAGGGCGGAAGTGTCAACCGTTGCCTCGCCGTCCGTAACCAAACCGTCAAGCGGGATCTTTTCGCCGCTTTTAACGATGATGACGTCGCCGACGGCAATTTCTTCCGGCCGTCTTCTGACCGCCGTGCCGTTTTCTTCCCGGCAGGCATAGTCGGGCCGGATATCCATCAGTTCGGCGATTGAGCGTTTGGAGCTTTCCACCGCCTTGTGCTGAAGATATTCGCCGCTTTGGAACAAAATCATCACCATTGCCGCTTCCGGATATTCGCCGAGGAAAACGGCGCCGAGAGTAGCGATTGTCATCAGGGCGTTTTCGTCCAGCCATTTTCCGCGGAGAATGTTTCTGCCCGCCGCATAAACGATATCCGCGCCGGCAACGAACCAGGCGGCAACAAAGAGAGCAGTGCCGGCAGCCGGCGGCAGCAGACCGCTGACGGCCGCGGCAAACAGCAGCACGGCGGCGCCGATTCGCAGCGGCAGACGGGCATTGCCGTGTTCATGATGGCAGTGGCCGCATTCTTGTGCCTGATGATGAGAGCAATGGTGATGTTCTTTACACATAAGCGTATCTCCGTTCAAACAGTTGTTCAATCGTCTTTGTTTGTATAATAGTTGAGCAATCGTTCAATTGTCAATAAAAAAATGATAAAAACGCTTGTGTGCCGTCGGCGATTCGATTATTGTAAAAGCAGAATTTAATCGCTTGAGAGGAGCGTCGCATGGAAAACACTCAGGCGGACTGCACCGCCCTCCGTCCCCGGACCGTGGCGGCAATCCGCGCCGAAATGCCGGAGGAAGAGCTGTTGTACGGTCTTTCCGACTTTTTTAAGGTTATGGGCGACCCGACCCGCATTAACATTTTGTGGGCGTTGGAAAAAGAGTCGCTGTGCGTAAGCGATCTGGCGGTACTGCTTGACATGACCAAGTCGGCAGTTTCCCACCAGTTGAAGATTCTGCGTATAGCCAAGCTGGTGCGGGCGGACAAAAAAGGAAAAAACGTTTACTATGCCTTAAACGACGATCATGTCCGCATCATCTGGGAAAAGGCGCTGGAGCATGTCCGCGAATAGCGGCCGTCAGTCCGTTTGCCTGCGGATCCATTCCATAATCAGATCAACCGCATATTTTTGTTCTTCCGGCGTTAACTCTCTGCCCGGGAGAATGCCGTGCCATTTGAACAGGCATTGGCGGCAGCAGGTGGCGGTGGCGTGCTGGGCGATGAATACCGGGTGGCCGCGCATCGGCGTCTGCCTGCCGTCGTTGGCGATTTCCGCCGGCGCCAGCCGCTTACCGACAAAATCTTCGGCATGCCGGCGGACGGTGTCGAGCCCTTTTTGCCGGACATAGGAAATGTCCGCCGTCTTCAGCCGGAAGCGGCTGCGGAAAGGCGAACGGCCCAGACGGGAAAAAATATCTTCTGTCATGATGGTGCACCGATTCTTTTTTCTTTATTGTAAAACGGAGAAAAACGGCGGTAAAGGTTTTTTCGTCCGTTTGCGGAAAAGCTTGACAACGGATGTCAGCTATGGCAGTTTGAAGCCGCTGAAAGATTATTTTTACAATCGTTATGAAAACGGAAGAATTGAAAAAACAGTTGAAACACATGATGATTGTGGCAACTGAAGAACCGGACGAACATCGTCTTCGTTTTTTATTGACAGGCCTTTCCAAAGAAGCTTTGACCGAAGTGTCCGACCTGGTCAAACGTTCTTTCGAATTTGCCGACCGCGAGCGCTGCCGCTATTTTACCATGATCCGCGGCGCCAAACATTACCATAATTGTCTGGTGGTGTCGCGAGTGCTTGAAGAACTGCCTGCCGGAAATTGATGTTTCCGGGGCGGAAAATGAAACAAAACCCCGTCTGTCGAACGGGGTTTTTGCAAATTCATATGCCGCCGGTTATTTTTTCGATGCTTGCTGCAGCGGCGTTTTCAGTTTGATCCTGCCGTGCGCGGACGCGCCGAAAAGACTGTGGTACAAGTCCCGGTATTCTTCGAATTCAAGGGAACAGCCGTCGGCCAGAATTTCCATCTCCACGCCGAAGGCGTCAACCGTAAAGGGCATGTCGACCATGCCGTTTTTAAGGTAGAAGGCTTTGCGCCGTTTGCGCTGTTCGGCATTTTCCGCTTTGACCAGCGTGCTTTCTATTTCGAGAAAAAAACGTTGACCGGCATAACGTTCTTTCAGCATCCGGAAAACTTTTGAGCCTACGCCCCTTGTCTGTGACAGGGCGAAATGGCAAAATAGTCAAGCATGACCAGATCGCGGTGCCGCGCGGTAATGGCCAGTCCCGTGAAATCCTTGTGATTGTTTTCGGCGGCGAGGATCTCCATCGACCCTTCCCTGTTTTTTTCCAGAATTACGGAAAACGGTTTTTGTTCCTCAACCGGGAACGCTTCGTAATACAGCTTTTCAATCTGTGCCAGACAGGCGGCACAGGGTGTTTCTATCAGTCTCATTTTTACCTCCGCCGACATTATACCTTTTGCCGGGTTAAAATATCGTATAACAAAAAATCGGCCGTGTCGTTCTGAAAAGAAAAGGTCCGCTTGTCGCAACTCGTTAAATCGGGCGCGCCGGCCGGAAATTTTCGATATAAGCGAAAACTTTTCCGTATTGGCGAAAATTTTTGCATTTGATGACCGGGATTTTTGCATTTTTTAAAAAAACGGAAATTTCCGCATTGATTTCCCGGTTGCAGTTGTCATAATCCCGGATCTTTTTCAGGCTTATTTTCCGATAATGGTAAGCCTGAACCGGCAGTTCCTTGTCGATTTTTCTGCCGATAAGCTTTTTTGCTTTCAGAAAACGCACGGTAAAGCGCCATATCGCGACCGGCCGGCAGATTCTCATGTCTATAATCAGGTCCGGCCGCATTGTTTCGTAGATGTACTTCTGGCAGCCTTCCGCAACCCAGTCGTCGTTTTCCGAAAGAAAAAGCTTCAGCCGGGAAAACTGTTCCCCGACGGAATAATAGCTTCCGTCTTCCGTATTGCGGCAAACTTCGTCAATGTTTAACCGCGGGAGGTTGAATTTTTTGTTTATTGCATAAGCGAGCGACGATTTTCCTGCGCCGAGCGGACCGATAATCAGAATTTTCATGACAGCCTCCGAATAACGATTAAACTCCGAAATCGGGAAGATGACAAGAAAAAAGAGTTCGGACAAGTGCTGCTTTGTTTATTCATTTAACTCGATACATGTTTGCTGCCGGACATATTCTGAGGGAAGTGCGCCGGCCGGTTGCCGGGAGATTCGAAAATGAGCGGATTACGGAGACGAACGTTTGTTTTTGGGCAAAAGGAGTTGCTTTTTGTAAAAAAAATGATATACTGATAAAGAATAAAAATTATTAAATACCATGAAAAATATTATTAAAACCACACTTATTATTTGTGGAATGGCGTTTTTGTTTGCAAGTTGTTCCGAATATAAAGTATTGGAAACGACGGAGGTGTTTAAAATAGAAAAAACATCTTCTGAAGTTCACGTATATCTGAGAAACGGATATGCGGTGCGTATAGATCCCAACGATCGGTGGAATCATTATTTTATAAACGAGAACAGGGAGAGAGTAAAATTTTATGATCCCGAAGTCTTGCTGTGGCAGAACGCGGAACCGGGCTGGGTTGTTGAAGTTTATGGTGAATACCAAAGCGATTATCTGCGGCTGGTTCCCCCGGCAGATATAACTGAAGAACTGGAGGTTGCTTCTATCAGCGTTTATGAAGGAGAGACCGGAAGGTTTTTGGGATATCTGTCAGGAGGCTTGTTAACGTCTCCGAGCGGGAAATTCGATTTCCAGTCATATCAGGGTAAGATTCTTACCAATGTGACTTTCACCAACGGAAAATTTATTTCGGTAAACCCGATGGTGGAGCCGTTTTGGCTGGAAGTAAAAAAGGGGGCTGTTGTCAAACATGAGAGAGTAAACGGTATTTCGTTGTATTCTCCGGTTTGTAAATAACCTGATAAAGAGAGTTGCCTGTTTGTGCAGGCAGCTCTTTTTTTATTACGGCAAAACGATTCCGCGCTTTTGAGGTCAGGGAATTTTTTGTTGAACGATCGGCCGATGTTTCGGTTATGAATTTTTCGTTTCTTTGTCGTTTTTCTGTTTTCATGTTGCGGCCGACGGCGTTTGAGGAAAACAATTCTGCCATGCAACCGGCAATGCATTATGAATGAAATATATCTTTGGGTAAAAAAACGGTATCGGATTTGCCCGCAAAGTTTGCGTTTGCCGTTTGTCCGGATGCGTCTGCCGGGGTATCGGGGGCGAATTTTTTGAGCGCTTTGTCCAAAAATAATTTGGCCGCCGGGGAGAATACGCGGTGTTTTTTCCATACAATGTCCAATCCGGATTCAAGTTTTGGCTTCAGCGGTCTGAAACAAAGTTCGCTTTCTTCGGAGGTGTCGACGAGTTTGTCCAGGGTAACGGCATAACCGATCCCGGCTTTCACCATGACTGCGGCGTTATAGACGAGATTGAAGGTAACCGCTGTGTTCAACTTGTCAAAATTCCCCTGAAACCATTCGATAAATTCGTTTTTTGAAAATGTTTTTTTGATTGCCTGTCTTGAATTAAGCAAGGGAATGTTTTGCAGGTCTGAAAGTTCAACATGCTTTTTCTTTGCGAGAGGACTGTCTTTTCTCATAATGACGCCCCATACGTCCTTTTCCGGCAGTGTAATATGGTCGTACTTGGAAACGTCGACGGGCTGGATCAATATGCCGAAGTCAAGCAGCCCTTTATCGACCTTTTCGGTAACGTCTTCCGCGTTTCCGGAATAAATATGAAATTTTACGTCTGGATGATCCGAACGAATTTCTTTAATGATTTCCGCCACGTATTTTATAGAGTCTGATTCGCCGCCGCCGATATAAACGTTTCCGCCCGTCGTACCGCTTATTGCAAGAAATTCGGCTTTTGTTTTTTCAACCATGTCCACAATTTCTTCCGCCCTTTTTCTTAAAATCATTCCTTCAAGCGTAAGCGTTACTTTGTGTTTTCCCCTTATTAAAAGCTTTTGCCTCAGTTCTTTTTCCAGTTCCTGCAATTGCCTTGTAAGGGTAGGCTGCGTCAAATGCAGAGAATTTGCGGCACCGGTTATGCTGCCTTCTCTCGCAACGGCCAGAAAATATTTTAATACTCTGATTTCCATATAAGAACAGTATCCTTTTAAGATATGCCTGTCAAGCATATTTGAGCATTGAATATAAGTATTTGCTATTTTTTGGAAAATTGTAAATAATAAAAAACGGGGGAGGCGGACATGATGTACGAAGATAAAAATAAAATTCTTCGAAATCGGAAAGATGCGGATTATGCCACCGGTCTTTTTTCCGTGAAGGCTTGATTGAACACGAATGTCAAACGGATAATAAATTGCGAAAGGAGCAACATGAAATTTAAAGCGGTATTGAATATTTTGGTTCTGGCAACATTAATTACGGGAGGAAATTTTATGAACAATGCAAAGGCAAGTGATTGGGACAAGACTTTTGCCAAAAGCGATAAGGTCAATATTGAGAAAGTGAAGTTCAAAAACCGTTACGGAATTGAACTTGTCGGCGATTTGTACATGCCGAAAGACAAACCGGCGGAGAAGCTGCCGGCCATAGCTGTCAGCGGGCCGTTCGGCGCGGTCAAGGAGCAGGCCTCTGGACTTTATGCGCAGACAATGGCCGGGCGCGGTTTTATTACGCTGGCATTTGACCCTTCATATACGGGCGAGAGCGGCGGCGAACCGCGTCTGGTTGCTTCACCCGATATTAACACCGAAGATTTCAGCGCGGCAGTTGACTTTTTGAGCGTTCAAGACGGAGTTGACGCCGATAAAATCGGCATTATCGGCATTTGCGGTTTTGGCGGTTTTGCGCTGAACGCCGCGGCCATGGATACCAGAATCAAGGCGACGGTTACCTCTACCATGTATGATATGAGCCGGGTTAACGCCAACGGTTATTTTGACGCAATGAGTGAAGACGACCGTTATGCCTTAAAGCAAAAACTCAATGCTCAGCGTACCGAAGATTTTAAAAGCGGAACCTATGCCAAAGAAGCCGGTCTGCCGGATAAACTGACGGGAGAAGAACCTCAGTTTGTCAAAGATTATTGGAATTATTACAAAACGCCGCGCGGCTATCACAAGCGTTCAAAAAATTCCAACACCGGCTGGAACATGACTTATGCGCTCTCATTTATCAATATGCCGATTTTGTCTTATGCCGGCGAAATCAGAAGTGCGGTTTTAATGCTGCACGGAGAAAATGCACACAGCCGCTATTTCAGCGAAGACGCTTTCAAAAAGCTCAAAGGCGGCAATAAGGAGCTGATGATCATTCCCGGTGCAAATCATACGGATTTGTATGACCGGACGGATAAAATCCCGTTTGATAAAATAGAAGCGTTTTTTAGAGCCAACCTGCAATAAAAATCCGGTATTTTTCTTGTTCCGGATGCGCCGCCCTTGGGTTGAAAAGGGCGGCCGCCGCAAGAAAAAAGAATGTTTTTCAAATGCGTCCGAATGTAACTTTGCAAATTTACGGTTGTTTGTGAAAAGTAAAAACTTTGTTGTTTTTTCGCAAAACGAGTTTTTGCAAACCGATGTCTTCAATTACGTATGAATCGACGAAATCAATTGTTTGACGGTTGCCTGTGCTTTTTCCCGACAAAATGAGTTTGTTTCCTTCTGGCCGCCATTTTTGATATTGCAGTGTTGCCATATTGATGGAAGACGCCCGGCCGTCGCTTTTCAGCAAGCCCCCTGTTGCGCCGGGGCAAACCGGGTACCGGTTCGGTCCGGGAGCCGGAGAGGGAAACCCGGAGCGGGGTTATTGATGCAATTTTTAGCACATTGTACGTTCCGTCATAATCCGCCCCGAAACCGTCCGGCATTTGTGGCGCCTCTTCCACGGTCAGTTCGGCCAAAACGGGAGTTGCGTTGATTATGGAGTCGGCGGCGGCTTTTTTGTATTCGGACATTAATTTCCCGGTCTTGTCAACGACCCAGTAGCTTTTAGGCCTTCCTTCTTCGCTGAACGAACGCACTTCGTGGCCGGGAACAAGTGTGCCGGTTACGGTTTTGGGGGCAGATTTTTCGTTTATGCTGCATGAGGTCAATATAATCATAAGACAGCCGATGAATATTTTTGCGTGTTTCATGTCTTTTTCTTTTGCCTTGATGAAATAATACGGGATTTGGGAAAATTTTCAATATTAACAGCTTTAGTTACAATGACAGGCTTCTTGATAAGTTGCAGTGCATCTGACAATGCGTTCAATGACGAAAACGTTGATGAGATCGTATTGTATATAATGATTGCAATAGTAGCTGTCGTGGTCATTGCTGGGTATATTGGCGAAGGTTCGGATGATTATTAATAACTCAATCCGATTGCAAAAACTCCCTGTTTACAAGGGAGGTATGCATTAGGTAAAAGCTATCCGAATTTGTCGTCAGGTCAGGAAAAAAGAAACGGCAGTTACCTAAATAACTGCCGTTTGTGTTGGTGATGCGGTTTCCAGTCATCACAAACTTGTCTAACTTGCCGCAAACCTTTGCGTATAAACGCTTTGAACAAGGAACGGACTTCTGCGAATCAATTGATTTTTTGCCCAAAGCACTTTTCTCGTATCTCAAACTTGTCTAAATTCTCAGCCATAGTTTTAAATTTTAAAAGCAGCCCAATGTTTTTAGGTATATGTTTTTATTTCATAATAGTTTAAATATCGCCCCTTTTATACCTTACATAAACATAACTTTTTTGCAAAACATTAAGTCTTAAATAATTTATGAGGGGCAAGGAGACAAAAACATTAATGGAATAATTATAAATGGATATAAAGTTCATCCATTTGTTGTCCGAAATTTTTTAACTCTTTTTTTATATTATTCCATGTTTCAACGCTGACTCTATTATCTGAAGAATGTTCGCATGTTTTAGTGCAATTGACATTACATTTTTTCTGTTCGAAATCATTAATCGAACTATAATGCATAACCTGTTTGTTGGCTTTGCATACTTCAAGCTTCCTGTGAGCCAATTTGTTACGCATAGACACTATCTTATTTAAATAATTGTCAAATAAATCGTTGTCTATTTTGTCTTTTTCCAAATAGTTCAAAATTCGCTTTAGCAACTCGTATCTATCATTCAGTGAAAGTATGTCGCTTGGTAATTTTAAAAGGGCATTAACATTTATAGAAATATCTTCATCAATTAATTTTAATGCCGCTTCTATGTTTGATTGGTGTTTATCGTTATTTTTTGTAATTATACTTTTAATGTATTCAGCCAATTTTTTTTTCTCATCATCTTTCAATAACGAATATTTCCTTAGCAGATATGACTTCATTATATAATCATTTTCAGAGGTTTCGTTCATAAGAAGTCCTCTAATGTTATTGATAGAATACAATTTTTTTGCGTTTTTGTTTAGCAGATACTGAGACTTGTCATCAAAATGTTCTCTATTTGTCACATATACTCCTTCAAAGGAGGAAAAGTCATCTTTAACAATTTCTTTAATTGTAGGTACATCATCTGCAGAATAAAACAGAATATCTGAACAAACATTATATCCTCTTAATTTTTTTATTACGGAATCCCCAAATTTATCGGATTGCAAAGAAAGATTGTAGTCAATAAAGCATATGTCATATTTTTGAAAACCATCCTTTTGTCGCTCCATTGCATTAAAAAAGACTTCAACATCTTCTATATATTCAAAGTTGACATTAATACCATTATCTGTGGCGAACATTTCCAATATGTCTTTTTCTTCGTCATAAAAAGAGCGGGAGTCCTCAACCCACAACACATTAATATTGTATCTCATATTATATCCTTATTTGTAGTTCAAAACCAGAAGAAACCTCATTTATTTTAACAGAACCTTTTAAATTTTTTTCAACAATCTCTTTTATATGAAACAGACCAACACCTGTTCCTGATGCCGTATAACTTATGCCAAAATCAAATAATGAATTTATATCTTCAATTCTTTCGTCCAGTCCCAAACCGTTGTCTTTAAAAATAATATTGGCCGTATTGCCTTCCATATACATTATGATATCTAGTTGAGATGCCTTATGTTCTGTTTTGGTGGAGTTCGATACAATATTATTAAGAATTATTACAATATCTTGAGGGGAAAACATTGTAATAAAATGGTCTGCATGCTGATTTATTGCTTTTATATTTATGTCTTCCGTTTTTTCCATTACATTATTTGCATATTCTGTAATAAATTCAAACAAATCACCGTTTAATTTTTCATTGTTTGTATTAAAAACAGCGTAAGGAGTATAACTTAATGTAGCTTCTGTGCGGGCAATATGATAAGAAAACTTTTTTAAATTCGCCAAAGCTTCATCGATTGAAAACTTATTCCGTTGAATAAGCATAATCATTTTTTTGATTGCTTTTTTCATGGTAATAATATTAATTTTTAACATATGCAGCCGTTTTGCAAAAACTTTTTGATCTTCGCCCAAGGAACTTTCTAAGAAATTAGAACGTTTTTTTTCAATTAAAACTGTCGTTTCGGCAATCTCTTTAGCTTTCTCTGCTTCTAATCTGGCTTCTGTTTCTTTTTCGGCCTTTTTTTCGGCAAATTCACGTTGTATTTTCTCCTTTGCCGCTTCTTTTTCCGCCGCTTCTTTTTCCGCTTTTTCTTTTTCAAGTATTGCATTTTCTTCTGAGCTGACTTGATTTGACAATTGAAGGCGCGTTCGTATTAGTTTTCCAATAATTGGCCCTAGTATTTCAATCAAAAGGCGCACTCTTTCATCGTCTTCGATTAAGCTTTGCCTATTTGTTGTCGCTATATCGTCGAATCGATCATCGTCTAAAATGTCAAAACTAATTTCACCTTCGATATAATTGGCAAAAACTTGATTGTTTTTTATGAGGTCTAAGAAATTTTCAACAGCCAACTTTTTTCGTACATATAATCTGAGCTGATTAGGCTTGTAAGCCTTGTTTTTTAAAAAATTGTCATCATTTCGTTTAGCTGTTTCTTTATCGATAGATGTATGTAAACCAATCCAGCCTTTCAATTCATATTTTATATCTTCATTAGACAATATGCCGTTTTTCAATGTAAATTTTCGGGTTCCGCAAATGTTCTTAAATTCATCAAATTTAAAAACATGAACAGGTCTTTTTTTGTTGCGTATTTCACTATATGGCGAATTGACAACGATTGTCGAAGATAAATTTTTTAATATGTCATTATTTGTATTATATCCAAAAGCAAACATATTTTTAAAAGCGATAGACTTTTTTACTGTTTGAAAATCTATAGTCAGATTACTTTTGTCCAGGACTGCAATTTCGATTTTTCCTTTCAAACCGTCAATAAGAAAAAAATCTGCCAACCGAGCTTTCAAACCCTCAATTGTCTGTTCTCCGATACCTGTCAAATCAACATTTGTCAATTTAATCATGGTTCCCGTTTTGAATTGTTCCCAATATTGAGATGTTTCTATGTTAATTTCTTCATTACAACGTTCAAGTGTAGGAATTTCATTTTCAGGACCTTCTGAATCCAAACGCCACCGACTTTCGTCTTCATCAGCCGTTTTAGTTAGCAAATAATATTTTTTGGACAAATATAGCGCGGCTAGTTTGCCTATCCCCTTTCTTCCCATATAGCTGTTACGAAGGTTTTCATTGCTTTCATTTTCTCTTTTGTTCTTTCCCATAAAAACATATTTTTCAGCCAGATCTCTATATGTCATTCCCGTGCCATTGTCAAAAATTTCAATGGTAGAATGTTCTTTGTCTTTCATGTTAATGTATAAACACACAGAAGAAGCTTGAGCGTCAAGGCTATTGGCAACCAATTCAGAAATTGCACTCCAAGGATTGTTATAGAGGCCTTTTCCAAGAAGTTTAAGAGCAAAATATGAAAAGTTAAAATATATTTTATTTTCAGTGTTTTCCATCTGTAATATCCAATACTTTTTCCAATTCTTTCGCTATTTTTATAGCTAACAAAGGAGGAACGGCATTTCCTATCTGTGTCGTAATGTTTTCTTTGCACCCAGAAAACTGAAACCAATCCGGAAAGGATTGAATTCGGGCGCCTTCACGAGGAGTTAACGCCCTGTTTTCTCTGTAATGTATGCAACGTAAACCTGATGGCGTTGACATATTGTTTGTAATGGTTGTGCATGGTAAATTTTCTATTAATCTTCCATATGTATTTTTATATCCAGATGTAAGGCGGTATTTTTTGTCAAGAATTCCCTTGTCGACTAAAGAATTTATATAATCTTTTCCTTCCCCTTGAACAACATTGTTTATAATAGTTTGCATTTTTTCGCCATAAAGTGAAGAAAAATGTCCTGTAAGTTGTTTGTTTTGCCCTCGCATGAGACTTTGATACTCGTTTGTGGCAGGAGAACTTTCTTGATAACTGTTAACAGGTTTATTTCCATAAACGGAAGGCAAGTCATCAATGGCCTGTTTTACGGTTACCTGTTTCGAAACCTTCTTTATGTTGTCAAAATTCCAAGAAATGTTTAATCCCTTCCTTTGTCCAATGATAAAAACGCGCTCCCTATGCTGGGGCACGCCATAATCTGCAGCATCTAATACTTTATATGAGATATCATAATTAATGCTTTCAAATTTATCCCGAATATCATCAATGACCAATCCTCCATAAGTATTTTTCATTGATAACATTCCTTTAACATTTTCAAAAAGGAACATCTTCGGCTTGACTATAGAAAGAATTCTGTAATATTCTTCATATAGCCTTGCTTTGTCATCATATTTTCGCTTGCCAATAGTGCTGTATGATTGACATGGTGGTCCTCCTATAATTAGATCCACGGTTTCCTGTCCCATATATTCTAAAATTTCTTCTTCTGACAGGTTTTTGATGTCTTTGTTAACCATTGTTATTGAGGGGAAATTTAAAGAAAAAGCTTTTGCCGCTTGTTGATCCCATTCGTTTGCAAAGACAATATGCCACTTGGGGTTTTTTACGAATCGATTGTTAACCTTTTTATAATAAAAGCCAAAGGTTAAACCACCAGCACCTGAAAACAAGTCAACTATACGCATATTGTATACAATCTTAACAAGATATAAAAACACATTATTTATTTTATATCCCGATGTTTGCAAATATGCAACATTTTTAGAGAAACAAATTTACACTTGTTTTTTATTGGACATATCAATACACTAAAGATGAATCAAAAGCTTTGCATACAATTGAGGTGGCTATGGATATTATGACTAAAGAGCAACGTAGATATACCATGCGACAAGTGAAAAATAAAAATACCAGTATTGAAATTTTACTAAGAAAGGCTTTATGGAATAAAGGGATACGTTATAGGAAAAATCCTTCAAAAATTCTTGGAAAGCCGGATATTTGTATAAAAAAATATAAATTGGCCATTTTTTGTGATAGCGAGTTTTGGCATGGGAAAACTTGGCTGGAGGGGAATTGTCATTTTGAAACAAACGGAGAATATTGGAAGAATAAAATAGAAAGAAATATCGCCAGAGATGCATATGTAAACAAAGCGTTGTCTGAACAGGGATGGACCATATTAAGATTTTGGGAAAAAGAAATTAGAAAAAATACGGACCAATGCGTGAATAAAATTTTAATGGCAATAAAGCTGTTAAAGAATGTTAATGATTAATTGTTGGGAATTAAAATATCGGCATGGATTGCTAAATAAAATACATATAGTGTTTAAAAACGGAAATTGTACAACTCTCAAATAGGTTGTTGAGGCATTAGGCGTTTGTCGGTCTTTTTGTGCATTTGTCATTTAATTACATATTCCTTTGAGTAATAAAATTCTCCTGTAAATATAATATTAAGGAGAATAAAAATGGGAATGTCAAAATTTACTCAGGAAATTAAAAGCGAAATTGCAGACAAATATAAAAAAGGAGAGGATGTTACTTTATTATGCCGAGAATACGGCATCTCCAGAAGTTATTTGTACAAGATTGTCAAGTTGAAAAGGAAGCATCGAAATCCATATCAGAAAACCACATATACCTTATGGGATATAGAACTCATGAAAAGAGAGTTGGCGGTTCTTAAAACTGAAAACGAAATTTTTAGAAAAAGTGGTTGTGGTTTGAGTGCTTCCAATGATGAAAAAATTGCTGTAGTTGAAAAGTTAAAAGAGGAATATTCCATACATACTATTTGTAAAACGTTGGGATTACTAAAATCTACATACTATCACAGAATAATGAGGGCTCCGGAAAAGAAATGGTATGAAATTCGTAATGAAATGCTCCGCCCCAAGATTCTTGAAATATTTAAAGAAAGCAAAGAACGATTCGGAGCTCCCAAGATAAAAATAAAATTGGAAGAAAAAGGAATTGCAGCAAGTGTTGAAACGGTTGCAAAGCTGATGAAAGGAATGGGATTAATTTGCAAACAGAATTGTATAAAGAAATATAATCCGACAAAAAACTATTATGCATCTCCTCTAAACATATTAGAACGAAATTTCAATCCGGATGCACCAAACAAGTGTTGGGTAAGCGATATCTCATATATGAATACTGATGAAGGATGTTGCTATATCTGTGTTGTATTGGAACTTTTTTCAAGAAAAATTATTGCATATAATGTATCTGACAGAAATGATACAGACTTGGTTTTAACAACTTTTGACAAAGCGTTTTTTGACAGGGGCAATCCTAAAAATCTGCTTTTTCATTCAGACCAAGGAACACAATATACTTCTTCCAGATTCCAATATGCTTTACAGAAGAATAATGTTCGTCAATCGCTTTCAAAACCGGGAACACCGTATGATAATGCGGTGATGGAACGATTTTTCAGATCAATAAAATATGAGTGTTTAAAACATAAAACTTTTCAAAACATAGATGAATTGAGGGCAACTGTTGAAGAATATATAAATTATTACAACGGAATGAGACCGATGAAAACGCGGGAAAACCTGACTCCTAATGAATTTGAACGAAGATATTTTGAAAAAAATAGAGTGTTAAAATTATTATTTAAACGAATAAAGCTCCGTGAAACGGAGCTTTATTTTGTAGACTTGGTCTACTAAAAAGAGTCTAAAAAATCCTCTTACTTACACCTTGGTAATGAATCCGCGTGTAAACCGCTATCTCCGGATCAACAACCCTGATATTCTGGAACACCTGGAAAGCATTGTAGATATTGATAATCTTAATCCAGAGGAATGAAGCTATTCAAAATGAGATAAAAAATCCATTTTATCAAAATAATTTTGCTTGAATTTTTCCAGATTAAAATTTGTTTTAGGTGTAAGCACATTTTGTGTATTAATGGCATATTGTTCATAAAGCCAAATCTGTGCATCCGCATAAAAGAATCGATCGATATTATCTTTAATGAATATTTTTTCGTTAATATCTTCATCCAAAAAGAAATATGAAAATGAACCTATTTCTAATAGTTCTGGAGTAATACTCCGATCAATCTGATTTAGCATTTCATGAACGCTGTCACCATAAATTTGTTTTGTAAAATAAAATACCCCAGGATCACTTTTATTCATATTAGTAATTGGGTGTACGTATGTTTCATCACTATGGCATAACGCGTCGTATACTTTCACATCAAATTCATGCAAACATACTAAGAATACGGCTAAATCAGGCGAGAAAAGCTCATGCCCCGAGGCGATTTGCTTTATAAATATAGTCAATCGGTCAAAAACTTGTTCCATTTGCCGCAAAGAAAATTTGAACCAAATGCTGTAAGCAGCAAAGTAACGCTTTATGATGCTTTCTGACGTCTGAAGTACATTATATTTTTTTGCTTCAATTTCTCCGGCTCCATCGCCGTATCTACTATATGAAAATGAGCAGCGGAATACATTATAGATATCAATCAGAAATACTAACTCCCGTTTTTCTTCCTGTATTTTCTTTATAACAGTATCAATTCCGGATCTATCATACAAAAATTCAGCAAATGCTTTTTTATCCGGATGTGGCAATAAAAATGTATTATTTATAAATTTGCGCTTATACCCCTCAAAATTTTCAGTTCCAAATAAACATTTTACAGAACTCTCAAGATGATTTTCATCTATTGCAAGCACAAAAACAAATCCGGACACATCAAAAAAGTGTTTTAATACCTCTAAGGTTCTTACGGCATAATCCGGACTGCAACGATCCAATTCATCAATAATTATGATTATCGGTTTGTCCGAGCTTTTAGCCCATTTAGTTAATGCTTTTTTTAGTTCCTTGAGAGCTTTTTGATATTGCCTAAAATCATCATAGAGTGATTTTGAAGAAAAATGCTTCTTAAATTCTTCTATAATATCAACCTTCAATTTTTTCTGAGATATGCTTTTAATTGCGGTGCCGCATAAGAAAGCAAGCGAATTTTTAGAAAATTTTAAAGTGGAATCTATAATTTTTGTTGGCAGTTTTCTGCCATCCTTTTCATAAATTTCATTTAATTTTGCCAATATTGGCATAAGAGGATCTTCATAAAAATCCATCTCCCAGATATTCATTTTGGTTGTCTGTACGCCATCTTTTTCAAGGACGCTCTTTAATTTTTCGCAAAAAAAGGTTTTTCCGGTTCCAAAATCCGCTGAAATTGAATAAACTTTAGAAACACCGCCCTCAATATAGGTGTTTTGCTCAATTAAATGGGCAAAATCAATGACAGATGATTTTATGCCTAATTTATCGTCTTCAAAAATTTTATCATATTCAATAGCTAAATGGTCGTCACTCATAGATTTTTCTCTTAAATTTAATTACAATTCTTGTCCTAACAGCCAGCCAAACACATTCAGGCGTTTAATTCCGTTATTTTCTCCCGAGCCATAATCCATTGACAGCAGAAACTTAGGATAGTTATCGTCAATTGCTTCCAATGGTGCCAGCTCCCGCTGCAAAATTTGAGGTTCAAGAATATTTAAGGCTACTTGGTAATATTCAACCAGTCCGCCACTTTTTCTGGCGACAAAGTCAACCTCTATATTTTTACCGCTTTTAACGAGCTTACCTACAGATACCTCATAACCGCGCCGTATCAGTTCTAAGTAAACGATATTCTCCAGAATATGCCCGGCGTCCATATCCTTGATACCTAATAAAGCCGTTCGTAAACCGATATCTGCGACATAGTATTTGGCATTGCTGTCCAAATACTGTTTTCCTTTAATGTCATACCGCTCACACTTATACAGCAGGAAACTGTCCACCAAACCTTGAATATACGTATCAATGGTTGGAACCGATATTTTGCGCCCGCTGGCTTCCAGGCACTTCGCAATATTACGAACAGATGTCTCACATCCGATATTATCAAACAAATACTTAACCACTGCATCCAGCTTATTGGTATCTGCAATATTAAACCGTTTTACAACATCTTTTTGAATTGTATTTAAATATACGGTATCCAGCAAATAATCACTGATAAGTTGCTTATCATAGACTAAACGTAATGTTTGGGGAAAACCACTCTCTCTGATATAATGTGAATAAATTCCCATCGCAGTAGTTAATCCCAAAATATCTTTTTTAGTGAATGCAAAGTGTTGAGCAAAATCAGGATATGCTCCAAAATATTCCTTAAATGACAAAGGCTGCATTTTGATTTCAACATAACGCCCACCTAGTTGATTGGCCAAATCACTGGAGAACATATAGGCATTTGAACCGGTCAAATATAAATCAATATTGTTCTGCAAACGCAGGGTATTCGCGGCTATTTGCCAATTCCTTAATAACTGTACTTCATCAATAAAGACATAATTCATCTTTTGAGGATTAAGATGTTTTATTATATAATCTAGAAGCTTATCATAACTGGTTAAAAAATTTTCCTGATCATATTCCAAACCAATTTTCTGAGTTTGCATCAGATCTTCAAGATTAATATTGATTATCTGGCTATCATCAGCAATCTTATGAACAACCAGATCAAATTGATAGAGAGAAAACAGCTTCGATTTGCCACAACGTCTAACACCTGTGACGATTTTAATCAAATCCGTCTGGCTCTGCCATTTCTTCAGTTGTTCTATATATTGAGGCCTGCCAACTATTTTTTCTGTTCCTTGTAACATGTTTATTCTCCCGATATTTTGTAAAATTATAATTTATAAAAGCACAAAAATCAAGATAAATATAAAATACATTTCACAAAATACAAAAATATTGTTTTTTTGTTAAATATGTTTTAAGTTGTTCGTTATGCCAATAAATATGAATATTCCTAAACATATTTGTATTAATACTGGCTTGGTCATTTAGCATTATTTTCTCTTGTTGATATCTATTTATGTAAATTAATTAGAAGATTTTTAAATATTTTATTAGTATACTTAAATTAGAAGTAATGAATAAAGGTGACTAATGAGTGCAACAGCTTCTAAGATTATAACTTTTTTAAAAACTCATGCTAAAGATTTTACTGACAGTAAAAGATGTTTTATTATTGTTACGCATATTGTTTCTAATAGCATAGATTTTTTAGAGGTCTTGGCTTCTAAAGGAAGAATAGCTGGAGTCATTGCTAAACCTAATTCTGTTGATCGTGCTGCATTTTCTAAAATGAGAGCAAAAAGAATTCCCTTTATTAATGTAGCAAGGGATGATCTACGATTAGAAGACACGGTCAAACAGAAAATTATTCCCTTAGTTAAAGAGGATGAGAAATTAATAATTATTGATACCGGAGGTTATTTTGCTCCATCATTAGAGGTACTGAATTCATATTCTTGTATTACTGGAATTGTTGAAGATACAGAAAATGGCTTTCAAAAATATGAAAAAGCGCTACATACCCTTTCTAAAAATAATATTCCAATCGTTTCAATAGCCCGTAGCTATGCCAAAGATTTTGAAGATTATTTAGTTGGCCGTTTTATTGCTAAAGCAACGATTGATAAGATACACGAAAAATTTTTAATGAATCTTACTCCTCAAATCGGAATAATTGGGTTTGGCGAAGTCGGACGAGGAAGTGCTTTTTATCTGCGAGAAGATAAAAAACTAAAAGTTAGTATATATGATAAAAATATAGAAGTTAGAAAGCTTGCAAAAATAAGTAATTTTGTGGTCATATCAAAACGAAAATTACTTGAAACTTCAGATATATTAATTTGTGCTACAGGAAATAAGTCTATAACCGATAAAGATTTAAGGTATATTAAAAAGGGATGTATTATATCGTCATGCACATCCAAAGATGATGAGTTTGATCTCTCAACGGAGGTTTCGGAGCTTAATGATATCATTTTTTTAAATGGCGGAAATGCAATAAATTTTACATATCCGGAAAAATGTACTCAGATGTTATTTCCATATATTTATCTTACATTTTCGGCTTTAATTACATGTATTGTAAAATTGGATAGGAAAGAGATAAAGGCTTCGAATCAGATAAAAACTTTATCTCATCGTGAAGAAAAAAGTTTAATTTCTCGCTTTTTTAATGAAATACAAAGTAACAATGATAATGATTGTTTTGTAAACAAAATAAAATCTACTAATTTATGGAGGCGTTTAGAATGCAAGAACACGATATCATAAATATGACATATAAATTTGCAGAGGAATATCATGCCTCAGATAATTCTGGACATGATTTTGAACATATAAAACGCGTCTACGCAAACGTAAATAAGTTGCTTGAAAGTGAGAAAAATGCAAATAACTTTATTGCTAAGATGAGTGCTTTGTTACATGATGTGGATGATCACAAATTAAATACGGATGGTAAAAATACAGAAAGGTTTTTACGTAAGATCGGACTTGAAAATAAAATAATAGATCAAATACTCGAAACGATAGGTGCTATTAGTTTTTCCCAAAGCGGGTGCAATCCTAATTTTAAAACATTAGAAATGAAGTTGTTATCAGATGCCGATAAATTAGATGCCATGGGGGCTATCGGAATTTGCAGGGCTATTTGTTTTGGAAATTCGCGGCAGCAACCTTTGTTTAATAGTAAGGAATTTCCCTGTGCTGAAAATAATAAAAAACATGTTATAAATCATTTTTTTGAAAAACTTTTACAACTAAAAAAAGCCATGCAGACAGAAGTTGGCAAAAAAGAAGCAGACAACAGACATCAGTTTATGGTCAGTTTTTTATATCAGTTTTTTGAAGAACAAAAACAAGATGATTGGAAAGAATATTTGAAAAATTATCTGGATAATTTCTGATTATAAAAGAAGTTATGTAAATGAGCCGTGGTAGCAGTGTCAATTTTCGATATTTGCTTTGCCATTTCTTGAGCATTCAGATTATCAGTGTTGAGAAATAATGTTTGAAAATTTGTTTTTGTGAGAAAAAAATCTTTATTTTTATTATTGAATTTTTCATCCAGATAGAATTCCGGCATATCAAAATCTCCTCGGTCATAACATCTTTGTCTACGAGTATCACCATTTACATCCAAATATACAACCAAGTCAGGTTGTATAACCTGGCTCATGATTTTTTTATCCGCTAAAAATCTGCTGCAATCATCACCGTTCATCGCATATTCATAAGCAAATAATGTTAAAAAGGATCTATCCAGAACAATATTTGATGATTTATTAAGATATGTATCTTTTCTTCTCTTTTCTATTTTAAGTAATAACCCCAATGCATTCTCGCCAGCATTATGAAGATTATCTAGCTGCTGCTGTTCCGCCGGAGTGATAAAATCCATGTATTCGGGAACCATAAGATAAGAATATTTTGTCAATTCTTTTGCGAGAGACGTTTTGCCGCCACATATACCGCCTTCTAATGCAATAATCATATTTCACTCCAACATTTTTAATAATGTTAATACATGTTCTGCACTGTCGACACAAAAGCTTGTCCCCCCTAATTTTTTGAATATTTCACAGTTTCTTTTTGAATTGTCGAGCAAAACAGATTTTTTGATATCTGAATTACTATCGGATAGCGCTTTTGTGAATAAAGATTCTTCAATAGAGTCATCTTTTAATTTTCCATAGTCGGCAGAATTATAAATTTTATCAAAATGTTGTTTTAACTTTAATCTGGGTTCGGTAAAACGAGTAAAACTGTCCATATTATCTGTAATTAAAAAGACGTTGTTATTTTTTCTGCACTTATCTATAGCCATTAAGATTTCTGATTTTACAATCATTGTTTCGCAGTCATTCACAAATATCTCAAAAATATCTTCATAATTCAATCCGCGATTTTCGCTAATAAAATGACAAACTTGTTCAGAAGTTAAGTTTCCCCGCATCCAATCTTCAACAATATTTCCATTATCTCGAAACAAGAATGGCTCAAATTTTTGTTTGAATGCATCTGGAGCACTTCTCCAAAAATAATCAAAACATATAGTTCCGTCAAAATCGATAAAGATATTTTGCTTTTTCATATTGTTTTCCTAAAAATCTTATATATAATAAGCTTAACTATATAGTACAGGATTACAGATGCAAGATATTTTTTTATCTCCACACTATGATGATATTGCATTTTCTTTGAGCTCATTTTTTCATAAGAATGATATTATAATCAATATTTTTACGGAATCCAATTACATAGAAAATAAAAATATGAATTTATCAATGTCTGTGTCCGAATTAAGAGAAAAAGAAGAGCAAGATTTTATATCAAGAAATAGCCTGAAATATATTAAACTTGGGTTTCAGGACCGGAGTTTAATAGGTGCACCCTTTTCTTTTTTTCATACTATTAAGGAAAATGCAGAATTAGAAAGGGTTTTAATTGATAATTTAATGAATTTAAGAACTTTTGATAACCAACATGTTTATTGCCCATTAGGTATAGGCAAACATTATAACCACTTGGAAACATTTGACGTCATATATAAAAATTATTCCCACCTAGCTAAATTCTTTAAAATAATATTTTACGCAGATATTCCTTATATATATTATAAAAATAACTATCAAAATAGAATGAAATATCTGCATGAATTCTTTCAGCAATATGGCTTGACAGCTAAAATTATTAAATTGAATAAGGAAGAAGTTGTCCAAAAAGTTAATAATTTAAAATTATACAAGAGCCAATTTGCCTATTTAAACGATAATTTTATTCAAGAAAAAATTGGCGGTGTTCAAAAAGATTTTAAAGAGATAATCTTTTCTTAATAATTGTAATAAATTCACTCCCAATATTTCGAATAAACTTTTTACTGCCTTGCAACGCTTGTTCATGGAGCTTTGTATAAAAGTTTATGTTATTGCATTTGGTTATAGCTTTTTTCCAGATATTTACATCCAAATTATCCAATAAAATTCCGGATCCATTTAAGGCTTCAGCAATTCCCCCTCTGTTATGTGCAATAGCAGGGATTCCTCTAATAGATGCTTCAACAATAACTCTGCCAAAGGCTTCTTCAACAATAGAAGGCACTATCAATAACTTAGTTTCATTCCAAATATTGTTCATATCCATTTGAAGCGGGTAATATGTAATATTGGAAGACATATGATTACAAAAATCCTCATTTTTATACCATCCTTCGACGGCTATAAACTGTTCATGAGGCATTCCCTTTGCTAATTTTAAAACAAAATCGGAACCTTTTTCTTTTACAGGATTTATAAATGTAATTTTCTTTCCAAAATTAACACATGTTTTCTCAGGATTAAAACAAGGGTAGAAAACAATATTAGGTATATCATACCATTTACTGGACAAATTTTTGATAAATTCAGACGTGCTGAATAAAATATCCGGTTTTCCTTCGGCTACAGCCATTCCTTCTTTATTGGCAGAGTGTAGCCAGCCAATAGTGAATGGAATATATCTTTTCGCAATTTGAGTTAATTCGTCAGAGTCTTCCATAGATAGAATGGCCGCTGTAATTTGTTTATTATACTCGTTTAATAAATTTTTCAGCTGTTTATTAAAATCATGCTGATGAAACAAGTAACATTCTATTCCTGAATATGTATAGGTAATTTTTTCATTTGAACAAGTGATATTTTTTATAGCTGGCATATCATTCAAAAGTTTCATGTATAGAGCCTGTCTTTCTTCAGCCGGAAAAGTTGGATTTTCTATACTACCAACAAATAGAACTCTGTGTTTCATCTTTGTTAAGTTTTGAGCCAGAAAATTGTGAGTAATTTCTGCTCCACCTAAAAACAGCGGAGGCGTAGGTCGTTTTGTGATAAAAATAAAAAACATTGCAACCTCATAAATTCTAATATAAACCTTATGGTATACAGAAGGAGTTAAAAGATGGTGAAAAATATTTATGTTGTTTGCCCCACCTATAGAAAGAGACATGAAAATTCTTTCAGAGAAATAGGAATTCTGTTTCTGATTGAAAGAGTTTTGCATCAAAATAACATTCGCCTTTGTATAGTTGATTCTAGTTCTAAACCCCTCAGTATTTTTGAGAACAAGCCGGCAATCAATAACAATATTATTTATTTACATGCACCAAGCAAGAAGGAGATGGTTGAAAAATATTCCAGTATTGTTCCCAAAGCGGTTGACTTTTGTATAACGAAAGAACACAAAAATTTTGCTTCTGAACTAGAACGAGTTTCTTCGTGGAGTAATTTTATTCCGTGGGATAAAGATTTTCCTAGCCATGGTACATTGAAAAGCCACTTTTTACAAAAACGCCCATCAATAGGGATGAAACGTAATATAGCAATCGCGGCTCTTGATGAAATATTTAATGATGGAGATGTGATATGTTATGCAGATGATGATGATTTTAGGACCGCTCAGTATTTCAATGATATGGCTTCTTTTTTGCGGGATAACGATTTTATTAGAATTTCAAAATGGCTGACATGCTGCTTTGATTCTGATCCTAATAATCCAATATGTGGTATTCATAATATTTCATTTAAACAAGATATAAATGGCTATTTTAGCTTACAAAAAAGAAAAAGCGATACTCTTTTTAATTCAAAAAATATTAATTTTTGCGGATTCTCTGTAGAGGAACATTATTCAAAAATTAAAAATTTAGCTTTTTCTCCAATTTCATATGACGGGGCGGTGCATGTCTTTTCCACACAGTTATGGCGAAAATCGGTAGAAGCATTTGGTGGAATTCCGCCAGTCAGTTTGGGGGAGGATACTTGTTTTTTTAAGAGTTGCCAAAATTATTTTGGAAAAAATTTTAAATACGATTTGATTAATAATAAAAAACTTAATTTTTTAAGAGGTTCTGGCAACAATGCGTCTCTTATCCAATGGACTGATAACATTTCGATTGACGCTATGCCCCAATGGGCATCACAAACAATTACAAATGTTTTTGCTCTTTTAAAATTTCCTGAAAAACTACACCAATTGGAATACAAAATATCATGTAGTATTTAAGTAACAATCAATTGCTTCAAATAAAATATTGTAAAAGGCACTATCCTCTACCTCTCCCGCATACTCTCGTTGAGATATTTCATCACCGGAGAGAGCAGATATTCAATCACGCGGCGTTTGCCGGTTTTGATTTCCGCCGTCACGCTCATGCCGGGTTTGAGCTGGATAATCTGTCCATCGGCTTTGATTTTGTTATCCAAGAGCGTTAGTCGGGCGTTAAACACCAGCCCGAGCTTCTCGTCCTGTATCGCATCGCCGGAGATATTGCGGACTTTGCCTTTAATTGTACCATATTTGGTGAACGGGAAGCTGTCGATTTTGATTTCCACGTCCTGTTCCGGCCGCACAAAGCCGATGTCTTTGTTCAAAATCTGCACTTCGGCCTCCAGCTTATAATCTTCAGGCACCAGATTCATAATCGGCTTGGCGGTTTCGACCACACCGCCTTTGGTATGATAAACCAGCTGCTGAACATAGCCCGAAAGCGGCGCTTTAACGATGGTGCGTTTCAAAGCTTCCTGATATTTAATCAGTTCCTGCTGATAAGACGCCAGTTTTTCGCGGCTTTCGGTCAACTCCTGCATAATGTTCTTGTCAAACTCGGCCAGATATTGCCGCTGTTCTTTTTTGAGCGATTCAATATTCGCTTCGGTTTCCGCCATTTTCTTAGCCTGTACGTTGCGCTGTTCCTGCAAATTGGTCAATTCTTCTTCCTGCTCCAGAAAAGTCAGCCGCGCCAAAAGCTTCTTATCCACTAGGATTTTCTTTTTCTCAATCCGCTCCTGCACACTCGGCAGCAGTTTCTCAATGCGGGTCAAATCGGCCTGAATAGTTTCTTTTTCTTTCTCAGCCTTGGTAATCTGCCCGTTCAGAACTTCAATCTTGGCCGCTTTCTCGGTCATCTGGCTTTTAAGCAGATCCGTGTGCATTTTAATCAGGTATTCGTCAATATCCGGATTATAACTGAAATTCTTCTCCGGATCATCCGATAACAGGGCTTTCAGCCTTGAAATCGCGATTTCCAAGGCCTCCATTTCGTTTTCCACCCGATTAATGTTCGCCAGAACCTCGGTCTGGTTAAATTTAATCAAATCCTGTCCTTCTTTGACATATTGCCCTTCCTGAACATAGATTTCTTCAATCTCGCTGTCGGTCAAGGTTTGAATGGTTTTGATGTTTGAGGCAGGCATCAGTTTTCCGGCCGAGGTAGCGATAATGTCGATTTTGCCTAAGATTGACCACAAAATCAGCACTGTAAACATCAGCATGATGACGTATGTCAATAACCTGGCCGCATGAGACGGCGGCATTTCGGTCACTTCCAAGACCGCCGGCAGGAACTCTTTTTCATGCTCGTTCATACCTTTGATTTTGCTGTCTTGGACGGCTTTTTCCTGCAACAGGGCCAGCTTGGCAATTTCCCAATATCTTTTGAGCTGCTCCATCATGCCGCATTCTCCTCATTGGCGGGAACAATCGGCGCGGTCTGGCTGTTCCACAGATAAGCATAGCGCCCGCCGCGTTTCAAAAGCTCTTCATGTGTTCCGGTTTCAGTAATTTCACCTTTTTCAATGGTGATAATCTGGTCGCATTCCCGTACGGTCGAGAGCCGGTGTGCAATCATAAACACCGTCCGCCCTTTGCAGATTGATGCCATATTCTGCTGGATAATCCGTTCGGATTCATAATCAAGCGCCGAGGTCGCCTCGTCAAAAATCAAAATCCGCGGAT
>ERZ773150.171-NODE-171-length-80087-cov-14.988680_pt1 | contig 80087 bp, 37 predicted proteins | sample MGYA00580845_ERZ773150 | MGnify/ENA primary metagenome ERZ773150 (study PRJEB29015, sample SAMEA2737848) | human gut metagenome | biome: human gut; feature: human-associated habitat; material: faeces | place: China | collected 2012 ...
CGGATTCCAAATCCGCTACAAAGCCTAAAAGGAACAGGACAATAGACATGAAGAAAACACTAACAATTTTAGCCGCACTTGGAACCTTCGCCGTTTCCTCAGAAGCCGCGACTGTTTTTAATTATTACACTCCTGGAGCAGACAATTACAACAGCACCATTCATGGGTTCTATCTGGGGCTGGATTCTTCCGCCCTGGCCCCCGTCTCTGGTTCCGGCTCTCCCGCCTCCCTGTCCGGAGATATCCGGCTGGACAGTTTTACTCTGCGCGGGCCCAGCGGCAATACGGGCGCTAACGTCACTTACGGTTTTCTGGTGCTGAACGCTTCCGACAATTCGGTCATCGGCCTGAGCACCAATATGGGAACCTCCGGCAACGGGGTCAATCTGACGTTCAATTTCTCAGCTGTGGACGGTTCTTCCCTGATTCTTGACGCCGGCACGACGTACCGCTACCTGACCGTAAGCCAGGCCGTGATGGACATGATCAACGGAGATACGTCAAAAACGTACTTGTATGCTGCGGGAGGGACAGGCGCGCCTACTTCTTCCACGGATGGAGATACGGTAACCATCAGCAACGGATTGACTGCTCCCGGCATTCGCGGCCATCATGACAGCGCGGGAGCGCCCGATGATTCCATTGTCATTACAGGAGCCAATGGAACCAATACCTTCGCTCAATTATCCCCCATTTTTACGGAGATCCGCGGGGAAGTGGTTCCGGAACCCGCTACGGCCACGCTGAGCCTGCTGGGGCTGGCTGCCCTGATGATGCGCCGCCGCAGGGCCTGAGCCCTTGATGACAGGCTTTTGACGGATAAGGGCTGTTCTCATGGAACGGCCCTTATTTTTTACCCCTGGAAAAAAGGGCTGCGAATGTAACGTATCCGGATGCGGGATTCATGACATCCGGAGGGTGCAAGGATTTCCGGTTTCAGGTTCCCGTATCCGCTTTTCTCCGCATGGCGGCAATTTTCTCAAAGCGCTTTTGCGACGGAGTTCCGGAGACCATCTCCTTTGCCGGAAAATGCAGGTCAAATTCGGCGGCGCACTTTTCATCAAGATCATACACGGCAGCTTCCACGTAACGGCCTTTCATGCCGGATAAGGCCTCTTCCTGCAGTTCGCAGACCTGGAGGGCTGCCGCGTACATGTCATCCGCCGTTCTGATGCCCAGCGTTTCCGCGGCCACGAACCCGTGGCGTGAATAGTAGTCCGGGTCGCCGTACAGCAGAATGGCCCGGAACCCCATTTCACGGGCCTTCATTTTGGTATGTTCGATCATTTGCCGTCCAATTCCCCGGCGCTGGTATTCCGGAAGAACGGAAATGGGCCCCATGCCCAGCACCTCGCATTCCTTCCCGTCATCTGTCCTGATGACGGATTTTGCATAAACGATGTTCCCGACAATGCGGCCGCCGTGGACGGCGACCACATCCAGTTCCGGGATGAAGGAGGGGCTGCCGCGCATGATATGGAGCAGGTAATGCTCATTGCAGCCGGGGGAATAATGGTTCCAGAACGCTTCCCGCGTGACATGTTCCGTTTCGGCATAGTCTGCGGGCTGTTCCGTTCTTAATTTGATGGTCATAGAAGGTCTCTCTTCACGGCTCCCCCTTGGAGAAGTTCCAGAGGCGGTGCATGGTGATGACGTCCGGAATGTTCATGGGGCGTACCACGCGGAAGCCGATCATGCCGCCGTCCGTCAGGTACCAGATGCTTTTGGGGTTCTGGGGATCCTGCCGGTTCCAGGCGGGGGAGCTGGCGCGGCGCGCGGCGCTCCGCAGGCGGTCCGGATCGTCTTCCCAGGAGCCGCCGCGAACGACGTGGGGAGCCTTGGGCGCGATGACCAGGGGATCTTTGGCGGGCTGGCCGTCCCGCTTGCCGTAGGCATCCGGAAGGTAGGAATCCAGAACCCATTCCGCCACGTTTCCGTGCATGTCCCGGAGGCCCCACTTATTCGGCTTTTTGGAGCCTGTTTTTTGGTAGCGGTCGTTGGAATTGTCCCAGTACCAGGCGTACTGGTCCAGGGCTTCCTCCCCGTTTCCGTAAGAGTAGGCTCCGGGGTTCCCGGCACGGCAGGCGTATTCCCATTCCGCTTCCGTCGGCAGGCGGTAGTAATGCCCGGTCTGGGCGCTCAGCCATTCGCAGAATTTGCTGGCGGCGTGATGGGACATGGAGATGGCCGGCAGGCCGTGTTCATAGCCGTGGCCCATGCCCAGGTTCATGGCGGTGTAGGGGGCTGTGGGCTGCGTGACGGAGTCCCACAGTTCATCGTCCGGCTGTTCCTCCAGAAGCTGGCCGTCCTTGGCGCGCGGACGTCCATTTTCCATGAAGGCCGTATAGAGCTCCCAGGGAATTTCCGTTTCCGAGATCCAGAACGGAGAGACGTTCACTTCATGCCGCGGGCCTTCGTCCGGCTTGCGGCCCGGCTCCTCCGCAGGGCTCCCCATGAGAAAGGTTCCGCCGGGAATGGCGGCCATGCGCAGGGATGCCCCCGCTGCGGGCACCGCTTCCGTATAGGATTCAAAACGTGAGGGGATCCCGGAAGCTTCAATGAGCTGGTGGATTTGGCGTGTGGTGCCGACCAGCTCCCTGGCGGGCAGATCGTCCGGAATAGGGAGGGCGGGTCCGGCGGCGCGGTCCAGCTCCCGTTTTTGCAGTGCGGAGCGGCTCTCTCCCCACTGGCGCGCGCCGGTAATGCGCGCGGCATCCTCCGTGGCCGGGCGGGGGGAGCCGTCGTCCCGGCACCCGGCCAGCAGGGCGCTTCCTCCCAGAAAGCAGGAAACAAGGAAAATGCCGCGCATGGGATGGTGAAGACCGGGAAAGCCTTACATCGTCATGCCCCCGTCACAGGCGATGACCTGTCCGGTGATGTAACGGGCATCGTCAGAGGCGAGGAAGGCCGTCAGGGCGGCGATGTCTTCCACGGAGCCCTGTTCCTTCAGGGGAATTTTCTTGACGATTTCTTCCTTGAGGTTGTCCGGAATGGCGTTGGACATTTCCGTGGAAATGAAGCCGGGGGCAATGGCGTTGCACGTCACCTTGCGCGGGGCGAATTCCAGGGCCAGGGATTTGGTGAAACCGATGAGGCCCGCCTTGGAGGCGGCGTAGTTGGCCTGCCCGATGTTGCCCACGAGGCCGATAACGGAACTCATGTTAATGATGCGTCCGGCAGGGGACTTCATCAGCACGCGCTGCAGGGCTTTCACCGTATTGAACGCGCTTTTCAGGTTGGTATCCATGACGGCGTCCCAGTCTTCCTCCTTCATGCGAAGCATCAGGGAGTCACGGGTAATGCCGGCGTTGTTCACCAGAATGTCGATCTGCGGGAAGTCCTTCAGGATGGCGGAGACGGTTTCCTGAACGGCGGCGTAATCCGCCACGTCGCAGGGATAGGCCTTGCAGGAGTCCGGGAATTCCTTGTTAATCTCTTCTGCGGCTCCTCCACAGCTTGACGGGCTGCGGCTGATCAGGATGACTTTGGCTCCTTCTGAAGCGAAGCGGCGGGCGATGGCATTGCCGATGCCGCGGCCTGCCCCGGTAACGATGGCTGTTTTACCTGCTAACTTTTGCATGCTGCCCACAGTAAACCCGTTTTTCACGGTTCCGGCAAGCTTGAAATGGAAGCGGGAAAGGGCGGTTGTTCTCCACGGCTTTTCCTGTATGGGCGCCTTTTTCCGGTCAATTCGGCGGGAGGAGGTCTTCAGGGTTGGGAGAAAGAACGTTTCCGGCTGTGGCTGGCGTATTGTCCTCCTCCGGTTCCGCCACATCTTCATCCGGTTCGACGAGATCGCTGAATTCATCCGAGTTTTCCAGGATGTCCTTCAGGGCGGCGGAGCCGTAATAGCGGGCTTCCAGCAGCCGCTGGCCTTCCTTTTCACAGCGTTCGCTCAGCATGTCCATCCGTTCCTCCATTTTTTCTGACAGAGCGTCCATTTTTTCCTTTTCCGCATCGCTCAATTTCTCCCGGAAGCCCATGAGACGCTGAATGTCCTTCTGAATGCCTTGCAATTTCTTGACGGCCTTGTCCCCGCTTTCCTTGTCCTGTACTGCCGCCAGCGTCTGCTGGACGTCAATGGCTACGGAAAAGGCCTGGTTGAGGAGGGAATCCGCGGACGGAGTTTTTTCCGCCGGGGCTGCCGGCGCGGGTGAAGCCGCCGGGGCGGCCGTTTCACCAAAGGCGAGCGGAACTCCGGCCATCAGGGCGGAGGCCAGGACGGGGACGAGGAAAGTCTTCATCCTGTCTTTCTAAGGCAGGATGAAACCCAAGGCAAGGAGAAAAGGGAAGCTGAAAAGGGGAGGACGGTTATTCCGCCGTGATGCCGCCTTTTTCGTCGTCCAGAATGCCTGACTTTTCCAGGTAATAATCGTACCCGCCCGCATAAGTGGTGATGGTTCCCCGGTTCACGTGCAGGGTTTTTTCCGCCAGGGAGCGGATGAAGTGCACGTCGTGGGAGATGAAGACCAGGGTCCCCTCATAATGTTTCAGGGCCTGCACCAGGGCTTCCACGGACAGGAGGTCCAGGTGGGTGGTCGGTTCGTCCATCAGCAGGAGGTTGGGCGGGTCCACCAGGAACTTGACCAGGCTGAGCCGTGATTTTTCTCCGCCGGAAAGCACGCTGACGCGTTTTTCCACATCCAGCCTCCGGAACAGGAAGGAGCCCAGGATGGATCGGGCCTCCTCCTCCCGGATTTCAGCGTTGCACTTCATGATTTCCTCCAGGACGGTGTTTTCCGTATTCAGGTTTTCCGTGCGTGCCTGGGAGAAGTAGCCGATGCGCGTGGTGGTGCCGGGAGTGCGTTTTCCCGAGTCAATGGGGATGATGCCCGCCAGGATTTTCAGCAGGGTGGACTTGCCCGCGCCGTTGGGGCCCACCAGCACGGTGCGTTCTCCCCGTTCCACCAGCAGGTCCAGGTTTTCATAAACCTTGTGGTCGCCGTAGGACTGGCAGATTTTTTCCAGCTCAATGACCTTCTGGGTGCTGCGCGGAGGCTGGGGAAAGTTGAATTTGAACACCTTCCTGCGGGCCACGGGTTTTTGGATGAGCTTCATCTTTTCCAGTTGCTTGATGCGGCTCTGGACCTGCCCGGCCTTGGAGTTGATGGAGCGGAAGCGGTCGATGAATTCCTGGATGTGCGCGATTTCCTTCTGCTGGTTGCGGTAGGCGGCCTGAAGCTGTTCAAAGCGCATGTCCCTTTGTTTCAGGAAATCCGAGTAGTTGCCGCGGTATTCCACCAGTTCCTCGTTGTCGATGTCGTACACGCTTTCCACCAGTTCGTCCATGAAATCCCGGTCGTGGGAAATCATCAGGATGGCGCCGGGGTAGTTTTTCAGGTAGCGCTGGAGCCACAGCAGGGAAAGGAGGTCCAGGTGGTTGGTGGGTTCGTCCAGCATCAGGAGGTCCGGTTCCAGGACGAGCAGTTTGGCCAGGTACGCGCGCATGATCCAGCCGCCGGACATTTCCCGCGCGGGGCGGTGGAAGTCGCTTTCCCGGAAGGCCAGCCCCTTGAGGATTTTCTTGGCCTTGGGTTCCAGCTGGTAGCCGTTGGCGGCGTTAAAGGTGTCAATGGCCTCCGCATACTCCGGCGTATCCGTCTTGTTGGCGTTTTCCGCCGTCCGGATGACGTGGATGGCGCGTTCCATTTCCGGCGTGATGCCCATGGCTATTTCCAGCACGGTTTCATCCTTCGGTTCGCTGGCTTCCTGCGGAAGATAGCCCACCATGGCGTATTCATCCATGTTGATAGAGCCTTCGTCCGGCGTATCTTCTCCCAGAATCATGCGGAACAGGGTGGACTTGCCCGCGCCGTTGGGGCCTACCAGGGCAACCCGTTCCCCCCAGTTAATGGTCATTTCCGTTTCCCGGAACAGGGTGCGTCCGGCGTGGGATTTCGTGAGGTTTTTGATCGTCAGCATGGTGAAGAGGGGCGGCATTCTACCGGGGAGGGAGGGGGAAGGCAAGAGCCGTCAGGGCAGGGACGGTCATTTTTGAAAGCTTTACTGGATTTTTACGCGTAATCTGCTAGCCTTGGCGCGCCATGCCGACCATGCAGACATTCAGGCTTTTGCTTGCTGCCGCCCTCCTGTGCGGATGGAGTTCCTGCTGCACTCCTCCGGCTGAGGATTATATACAGAGACCTTACGTGCAGCAGCAGATGTCCGGATTGGCGAATGCTTTCCTGGGGCTGCTGCCGCCGGAGAAGGCCGCTCTTCCCGCCGCCAGGGCGGAAGCCAAGTGGCTGGCGGACACGGCGGTAGTCCAGTCCGCGGCGATTGCCCGGAATAACAGGATTGTGCTGTTCGGCTGGCTGAACAACATCCTGGTCAATTCCAACCTGCGCGACAGGGGGCTCTGCTGGCAGGTGCAGCAGGATTTGTACCGTGACATGCGCCGCCGCCCCGTGAAGTTTTTCCGTGTGGGGCTGACCATCCGCGACCATGGAACGGGCAGGGAGCACAGCTGCGTGTACGTGAACGCCGCCGGAGGGGGATTGCAGGGTTCCATCGTCCTGGACGCCTGGAAGAACTGCGGGCATCTGGTGGTGCTGACCCAGAAGGACCGGGAAGGGGGCAAATGGGAGGAGGACTGGCGGGAACCGTTCGTGTCCAAGGCCTTTCCTGAGGGGCATTCCTACGGAATGGACCATCACCTGGTCTGGCCCGGATGGGCCAGGAAACGCCCCCTGCTGATCCAGAGGATGTTCCAGTCCGGTCAGCAGGAGGAGGCGAAGGCAAGCGGTTCCGCTGCTGCCCATAAAGAAGCTGGCGCTTCCGGCGGCGGAGCTTCCAAGGCTGCCTGAATGTAAAAGGCCGTTTAACGAGGCCGGAGCTTGTGCGCGTCCCTGCTTGATGGCGGGTGACGCCTGCATGTGCGGGGAATGCCTGCGTTTGCTACGGCGTCCGCCGTTTTTAAGGTAAATCCCGGTGAACCGGCAAATGACGGCTGAAAACCGGGTTCCGGGCAAATAAAAACGCACTCAGTGCGTACACCGAGTGCGGATTAATTGGATGATTTGCTAATGTTGCAGGGCGAGGCCCTGCTGCAAACTTACTTGCCCTTGGCCTGCACAACCGGAGCGGGAGCAGGAGCGGTGGTTTGCTGTTGCTGCTGCTGCTGGGAGCAAGAAGCGACCAGGCAAGCGGCGCCGGCGATGGCGAGGATAGCGATGTTCTTCATAATTCGAATTAAATACAGTGTTTGTTAACTACTGGAACCTCCGCATCCACGGAGGTTTGCTGGGACCAATGTAAATGGTGGCAAGTAGAAATCAAGAGATTTTCTTGTTCCATGTCACGGCATTACAGAAAAGAGCAGGACCCCCGGTTTCAGGAGTCCTGCTCTTTTTGATGCGTTATGGAAAACGGTTTGTTTCAAAACCGTTTTTTACGGTCACAGGCTGGTGCCTAGTTCAATAATGGAGTAGTCCCCGTCCGGCCTCCGGTACACGATCTGGAGCACGTCGCGTCGCGCATTCCTGTAGAGCACGAAGGGCTTGTCGGAAAGTTCCAGTTCCATGATGGCTTCCTCCTTGTAAAGCTTCTTGAGATTGTAGCTTTCTCTGTGAATGAGGAGGGGTTCCGGGTCTTCCTTGGAATCTCCGGGGTAATCCAGTACGGAATCGTCATATACCGTTTCATCCAGCTTGCGGATGGTTTCCTGGTGATGGGGGCGGAAATTTTTCATCAGGCGCGTCTTGTGCTTGCGCATGCGGCGCATGATTTTGGTGATCGTTTCGTCGATGCAGGCGTACATGTCCGTCCCTTCCGTGGAAGCGTCAATGGTGATGTGGTCCGAGCAGAACAGAATCACCTGGGAAATCTTGCGGTCGCGTTGCACATCAAGCAATACTTTAACCTCCATAATGCGTGGGAAGTCCAGGCGGATCCCCTCAATCTTTTTCGTTACGAATTCCCGAATCGCGTCTGTGACTTCCACGTGGCGCCCCGTGATCGTAATGGGTGTGTTTACGTTTACCTTTTGCATTGTCGTACCTCTTTCTAGTTGATGTTAATGCGCGGAACCCAGTCCGCACCTTTCAAGATATACAGATTTGACAATGTTTGTCGAGGAATCCTTTCTTTTTTTCCGTGTGCGGGGAAGGGGATTTTTCCGCTCTTGTTCCCTCATGCCGGGGCCGGGCAACTCTCCTACCTGTTGTGAGCCAAGCCGCCGGAAGGGGCCTGCGTTTTTCCTTTCCCTTCCGCCGCCCCCGGAAAGCGTTTCCGGACCTCTGTCATACGGTCGCAGCCATGAAAATTTTTATTTGAAAGTACTTGACATGCTGCGGAAGTAGGTTATAACAATTCCGCACTCCTCTACGGATGCTCTTTAAATCGCGGGATGGAGCAGCCAGGTAGCTCGTCAGGCTCATAACCTGAAGGTCGCAGGTTCAAATCCTGCTCCCGTAACCATTTGAAAGCCCTGCAAGTCAAAAGCTTGCAGGGCTTTTTCGTGCCCCTGCGCCATGGGGCGGAAGTAATTCTTTTAAGAAGGTCATCCTTGAAAGGGAAGTGGCGGTGAACGGGTATTTTATGGCCGTGTGGAGCAATGGTGCGCCGTTACTGCCGTCTTTGGCCTTGTGGCGATTACGGACAAAGGGTATGGTGCAGCAAGATAATCTGCGCCACTGGACGGCATGACGAAGGAAAACGGCCCGTTGCCCGGCCGGAAACGATCGTTTGCATCCCTTCCGTGGCGCCGCTCCGGCTGAATAATATAAAACACTACAATAATGGGAAACTCAATTGACCATGGCATGTTCCGGAAGTCCGTCCTGCTGGCTTTCGGATTGTCTTTTTCCTTCTCCGGTCTCGCCGTTGCCGCATCGGGAGAACTGACCCCGGAACAACAGGTCCAGCCCGTTGAAGGCGCCAGGAAAATCAACCCTGCCGCCGTGGAAGTGCTGCTTGGCAAGAACCACCGGATGACATTCGATTTTTACGGGGACAACGTTTTCCGGATTTTCCGGGATGACAAGGGCGGCATTATCCGCGACCCCAAGGCGGAGCCGGAAGCCCGCATCCTGGCGGACAATCCCCGGAAGCCGGTTTCCCGCCTGGACGTGGACCAGCAGGGAGATGTGGTCACCATCACCACAGGGAAGATCAGGATTGAAATAGACAAAAAGACCTCTCTTCTCAAGATCATCAACCTGAAGGACAATTCCGTGGTGGTGGAACAGGCGGCCCCCGTCCTTTTTGAAAAGGGCAGGACCAGCTTTTCCCTGAAAGCGAAGCCGGATGAATATTTTTACGGCGGCGGCGTGCAGAACGGCCGTTTTTCCCACAAGGGGAAGGTGATTTCCATTGAGAACCAGAACAGCTGGACGGATGGCGGCGTGGCTTCCCCCACTCCTTTTTACTGGTCCACCGGCGGCTACGGCGTCATGTGGCATACCTTCAAGAAGGGCCAGTATGATTTCGGCTCCAGGGAGAAGAACCTGGTCAGCCTTTCGCATGATGAAAATTACCTGGACGTCTTTTTCATGGTCAACGACGGGCCCGTCAGCCTGCTGGGGGATTTCTACCAGCTTACCGGCGCCCCCGTCCTGCTGCCCAAGTTCGCCTTTTACCAGGGCCACCTGAACGCCTACAACCGGGATTACTGGAAGGAAGACGAGAAGGGCATCCTGTTTGAAGACGGAAAACGGTACAAGGAAAGCCAGAAGGATAACGGAGGCATTAAGGAATCCCTGAACGGGGAGTTGAACAATTACCAGTTTTCCGGCCGCGCCGTGGTGGACCGCTACAAGGCCCATGACATGCCGCTGGGATGGCTCCTGCCGAACGACGGCTACGGAGCCGGCTACGGCCAGACGGATACCCTGGACGGCAATATCGCGAATTTGAAGAGCCTGGCGGACTACGCCAGGAAGAACGGCGTGGAAATAGGCCTGTGGACCCAGTCCGACCTGCATCCCAAGCCGGAAATCAGCGCCCTGCTCCAGCGCGACATCGTGAAGGAGGTGAGGGACGCCGGAGTGCGCGTGCTGAAGACGGACGTGGCCTGGGTGGGCGCCGGCTATTCCTTCGGCCTGAATGGCATTACGGACGTGGCCCAGATCATGACCTATTACGGTAACAACAGCCGACCGTTCATCATTTCCCTGGACGGCTGGGCCGGAACACAGCGTTATGCCGGCATCTGGTCGGGCGACCAGACGGGCGGCGTCTGGGAGTACATCCGTTTCCATATTCCCACCTACATCGGCTCCGGCCTCTCCGGCCAGCCCAACATCTGTTCGGACATGGACGGCATTTTCGGCGGGAAGAATCCGCTGGTGAACGTCCGCGATTTCCAGTGGAAGACCTTCACTCCCATGGAGCTGAACATGGACGGCTGGGGAGCCAATGAAAAGTATCCCCACGCCTTCGGGGAACCCTATACCTCCATCAACCGGTGGTACCTCAAGCTCAAGTCGGAATTGCTTCCGTACGCCTACAGCATCGCGGAGGAATCCGTTTCCAGCCTGCCCATGATCCGGGCCATGTTCCTGGAATACCCCAATCCCTACACGCTGGGGAAGGCCACGCAGTACCAGTTCCTGTACGGCCCCTATTTCCTGGTGGCGCCCGTTTACCAGGAAACCAGGGCGGACAAGGAGGGGAATGACGTGCGCCACGGCATTTACCTGCCGGAAGGACAGTGGATCGATTATTTCACCGGGGATTTGTATGAAGGCGGCAAGATTTACAATGACGTTGACGCTCCCCTGTGGAAACTGCCCGTGTTCGTCAAGAACGGCGCGATCATTCCCATGGCCAATCCGAGCAACAATGTCTCGGAAATTAATCCGAACCTGCGCATTTACGAGCTTTATCCGCACGGCAACACTTCCTTCACCGCGTATGACGACGACGGCGTGACGGAGGAATACAGGGCCGGCAAGGGCGTCCGCACCCTGGTTGAATCCCGGGCGGACGACAAGAACAACGTGACCGTCACCGTTCATCCGGCGGTGGGGGATTTCAACGGCTTTCAGAAGAAGAAGGCCACGGAGTTCCGCATCAACGTAACGCAGAAGCCGTCCAGCGTTTCCGCCAAAGTCGGGGAAAACAGCGTCAACCTGGCGGAAGCGAATTCCATGGAGGATTTCAAGTCCCGGGAGAACGTGTATTTCTATGACCAGGCTCCCAACCTGAACAGGTTTGCGACCAAGGGAAGCGATTTTGAGAAGAAGGTGATTGCCAAAAACCCTCAATTGCTGGTGAAGCTGGGCGCGGCGGATATTACGGCAGCCCCCACGGTGCTTTCCGTGGAAGGGTTCCGGTTTGAACCCGCTGAAAAGTACCGCCTTTCTTCCGGCGCGCTGACCGCTCCCTCCAATGCCGTGGTGACGGAGGAAAACGCGGCGGCCTATACCCTGAAGCCCACGTGGGACGCCGTTCCGAATGCCGATTTTTATGAAATCGAATTCGGCGGAATGCTGTATACCACCATCAAGGGGACGGAGTTCCTGTTTGAGGATTTGGAGGCGGAAACGCCCTATTCCTTCAATGTACGCGCCGTCAACAAGGACGGCCATTCCGCCTGGACGGCCATCAGCGCGAAGACCAAGGCCAACCCGCTTGAGTTCGCCATTCCGGGAATCGAAGGTGAAACGAGCGTGGAGAACCAGGGCAATTCCCTGACGAAACTCTTTGACTTCAAGGAAAAGGACGCGTGGCACACGAAGTACAACGAGAAGGCCGTGCCGTTTGACTTGGTTCTGGACCTGAAGACCATCAACAAGCTTGAGAAGTTCCATTACGTTCCGCGTGAGGACGGCGGCAACGGAACGCTCCTGAAGGGCTCCATTTCCTACAGCATGGACCGGGAAAACTGGACGAAGGCCGGAACGTTCCAGTGGGACAAGAATGGCGACGTGAAGATCTTCAACTTCAAGGACGCCCCCACGGCGCGCTACATCAAGCTGAATGTCACGGAAGGCGTGGGCGACTACGGCTCCGGCAGGGAAATCTACGTCTTCAAGGTGCCGGGTACGGAAAGCTATCTGCCGGGCGACATCAATAATGACGGCAAGATCGACCGGAACGACCTGACCTCCTACATCAACTACACGGGCCTGCGGAAGGGCGATTCCGACTTTGAAGGCTACATCAGCAACGGAGACATCAATAAGAATGGCCTTATTGACGCTTACGATATCTCCGTGGTAGCCACCCAGCTGGAAGATGAAGCCGACCAGCCGCAGGAAGAAGCCGACAAGAAGGATGAGGAAGGGGATAAGAAGGAGGGGGACGGCGAGAAGAAGAAAGCCGCCGAGGAGGCAAAGAAGAAAGTCCACGTGGACGGAAAGCTCCTGCTCAGTGCCGATAAGAAGAGGTACGCCAAGGGAGACACCGTCAAGGTGACCGTGAAGGGCCGGAACCTCCGGCTGGTGAATGCCCTGAGCTTTGCCCTCCCGTACGATCCCAAGGATTTGGAATTCGTGGGCGTGGAGGTTAAGAACATGAAGAAGATGGAGAACCTGACGAACGACAGGCTTCATACGAACGGAACCAAGGCCCTGTATCCCACCTTCGTCAATATCGGGGACAAGGAACCTGTGGAGGGAACCTCCGAGCTGTTTGTGCTGAAGTTCAAGGCCCGTCGCGACGTGAAGTTCCAGCCGAAGCTCACGGACGGCATGGTGGTGGATAAAAAGCTGAACACCAGGAAATTGTAATTTTAACATCCTGATGCGGCTCCATGCGCGGCCGGACAGCGTCCACGCATGGAGGCCGCCGTTTCCGGCGGGGCGCCCCCACGGCTTTCACCGCCGTGGAACGGCGCCCTTCCGCATGTTCCGGAGGCTTCCGGACGGAGCGGCGGAGGGGTGACGCAATGAGGCTCCCTTCACGGGCGGATGAACCGTTTTTTTCTGGAGCGCCCGGTCTTTTCACTTATGTTGGGGGTGCCAGACAGGCGCCCACGATGCCATGACCGGCCCCGGACTCATCTCCTTGTTCTGCTTTCTGATGACGGCCGCCCATTTTTTGCGCGGCGGGATGCATGCGGGCGTCATTTTGTGCATGGGGCTGGCGGCGCTTTCGTTTTCCCGGCGCGGCTGGCTCCGCAGGAGCGTCACGTTCCTGCTGCTGGCCTCCCTGCTTTTCTGGGGGGCGGAAACCTGGCATCTGGCCAGGCTGCGGATGATGGAGGGACTGCCGTTTCTGCGGCTGGCCGCCATTCTGGCGGGCGTGCTGCTGCTTCATGCGGCGGCTATCCTGTGGCGCAGGCGCGGGGAGAAGGATTTGCCTGTTCCGGAGCTGGCGCGCAGCCGCGTGTTTTCCGCCTCCGTGCTATTTCTGTTTCTGCTGGATGCGCTGGCCCCTTTCCGCCTGCTGCTGGGAGAGCGTGTTCTGCCGTGGCAGGGCGTCAACGGACTCGTGATTCTTCTTCTGGCCTGGTGGGGAGGCTATTGTGCGGAGGGGCTGCTGAATCCGCAGGCGTCTCCCCGCAGGCGGCGGCTGATGTGGACCGTATTCGCCTCCGTGTTTTTTCTTCAGTTTCTGCTGGGCGTGACGGTGGCTTCCTCCCTGCTGATGACGGGCAGGCTGCATGTTCCCGTGCCGTTCATGATGATTTCCGGCCCGGTTTACCGGGGAGAAGGCATCTTCATGCTGGCGCTGTTCAGCGTATCCGTCCTTCTGGCCGGGAGCGCGTGGTGCAGCCATCTGTGCTACTTCGGGGTGTGGGACTGCCTGTCCGCCGCCTCCTCCCGCAGAAAGGGGCGTCCGGTGAAGGGAGGCAAGGGCCTCCGGGACTGGAGATGGGCGGCCCTCGCCGCAGCGGTGGGAACGCCGCTGCTCCTGTCCCTGTGGGGACTCCCGGTGGAATACGCCCTGGCGGTTGCGCTTGCCGCGGCTTTCCTGGCTCCCCTGGCCTGGAGAATGAGCGCCGCGGGCGGCGTGAGGGAATATTGCAGCAGGTTTTGCCCCATGGGGCTGGCCGCCGGTTTGCTGGGCAGGCTGTCCCCCTGGCGCATGCGCGTGAAGGAGACGTGCACCGGGTGCATGCAGTGCGCCGCCGCCTGCCGTGACCTCGCCATCTCGCGCGAGGGCGGGGCCTGCCGCATTTCCAGGCGCTGCACCCTTTGCCGGGACTGCATTTCCCGGTGTTCCCACGGCGCTCTGGGCCTCGGCATGGCCGGTCCCTTCTCCTCTGTGCCGTCCGCGCGGGCGGACATGTATTTTGTAACGCTGGTTTCCGTCATGCACGTGGTGTTCCTGGCGACGGCGCGAGTCTGATTTTATTCATCATGAGAAATACCTACACCATGGAATATCCGTTTTGCGGAGGATGGATGGAACCCGCCCAGTGGCAGGCCGTTCTGGACGCCGTGGACGGCGGATGCCGCCTTGTTTCCTTTTCCACCCTGTCCATTCCTCTGGACGGGGTGGATGAGCGGGAATGCGTGGAGAAGGGCATTGCCCTGGCGGAAAAGCTTTCCCGCCTGGTTCCCTATACGGAACAGGCCGTGGATGTAGGTTCCTCCCTTTGCTGGGGGGAAAACCGGGACGCATGGCTGGAGTTCGCCGGAAAGTTGAACAGGTTTTCCGCTCCCGTTTCCTTCCCCGCGTATGAAATACGCAAAAACCGCGAACGTCTTTTTTCCTCGGACCCGCAGCCTGAAGAACGTTTTTCCGCCCTGCACAAGCGCGCCCGTATTTGTCTGGAAGAGGCTCCGCACCATGAATTCGGGCTGTTTTCCTGTGACCTGGGCTTTGTGGTTCCCAAGGGAGGCCATCCGGAGGGCGGCGTGCATTTGTTTGCCGGAGGCGGGGGCGGCATTCAGGGGGGCAGTGCGGCCCTGGCGCCGCGGGCGGCATCCTGGCTGGGGCGGTATTCCCTGCCGGAGGCCGTGAAGGCGGCGGGGGTGCTGACGGCCCTGAATGAACAGTTCGGGGAACCGGACAATCCGCGCAAGAGGAGATTGAAGTCGCTGTTCGCCTCCCGCAGCCTGGACTGGGTTCTGAATGAATTGAAAAACGCCGGCTTGTACCCGGGAGAGGGGGAGCAACCTGAGTTTTCCTCTTCCGGGGAGTGGAGCCGCAATGATTTCTATAACGGGCTGCTGGTGGCGCTCCCTTCCGGCAGTCTGGAGGATACGCCGGAATATGCCGTGGCGTCGGCATGGCGGCGCGTGGTCCCTTTTTTGACTTCTCCGGTGCGCATCACGCCGCGGGGCAATTTGAGGCTTCATCCGGCGGACAGGTGCGTGGCGGAACGCATCAAGGTACTGCTACGCGGGTCCAGGCATTTTTCCCCGCTCTCCATTGAATCCTGCTCCTGCCGCGGCTTGCCGGGCTGCCGCCGCGCCCGCGCCGCTTCTTCCCTGGTCCACCGGGAGCTCAACGGATGGCTGGAAGAAATTCTGCATGAATTCGGGCTGGATGACGAACCCGTGGTGTTCCGGATTTCCGGCTGTCCCAACGGCTGTTCCCGCCCCCTGTTTGCAGAGCTGGCCATGGTTGGCCGCAGCGAGGGCGTTTACGATGTTTTTGCCGGAGGGCGCGCCCAGGGCGACAGGACGGCGTTCCTGCTGCGCCGCGCCGTTCCCCTTGGCGAAGTGAGGGAGCTGTTCCGGGAACTCTTCCGGCAGTTCGCCCTTGCCAAAGGGGAGAATGAGGAGTGGACGTTCGGGGAGTGGGTCTTTGACCGCCTGCTTTCCGGAGAGACAGAGCCGTGACGGCTGCACCGTCCGTGTATTCCACGGGAAGCTTCAGGGGGCGCGCCGGGACCTCCCTGTTTTTTCATGGGCATGCATCAGGAGGCGCGAAGATGAAAGCCGCGTTTTTCCTTTTTCCGGTATGTTGTTGTGTGGCGATTTTTTGACCTGAAAATGGTTCAGGCGGGTTCCGGAACGGATATGGTGGGGAATCATGTCCCTGGCCTCTTTTTTCTATGCCGCCTGTTTTGGCTGCGCCGCCAGCTTTGCGTGTGGCGCGGAAGGTTTTTCCTCCTGGAACGGAACGGCGGCCGGCGTGTCCTCCCTGTCCGGACTCTGGGCGCAAAGCTACGGAGACCGTCCCGGCAACGTGCATTTGTACAGGAATGACGCGAATCCGTGGCTTCAGGAGTTCAACGTGTCCCTGCGTGCCCAGTACCAGGCGGCGGCCGTGGCTCCCAACGGTTCTGAAACGTACCCCGGCTCCCACGGGCGCACGGAGGAATGGCGGCGGCTGAGGCTGGGCTGGAACGCCAGGGTGCTCCGGGACCTGAAAGTGGCTAATATCTGGAACATGGGCGGCGTGGACAGCCTGGGCTATTACAAGGGCGGACGCTGGAACGACCACAAAATGACCCGCGGCAACCTTTATGAGGCCAATCTGGAATATTCCTTGCCGGGCGCTGTTGTGGGTGCGGGGAAGGTGCTTCCCGTCATTCTGGCGGAGAACCGCATTTCCAGTTCCAAGTATAAGCTGCCGGAGATTTCCGCCGTGGAAAACATGCTGGTCAGCGACAGTTCCTTCGGCGTCTGGAGCTATAATGACGAAAAGAAGGAGCCGCTGGGGTATTACGCGGGCCTGTGGTCCAACACGGACGAGAGGAGCCGCGGAACCTGGGGCACTTGGGAGTCCGTGAACATGAGCCTGGGCCTGTCCGCGCGCGCGGACGGCCTGCTGCTGAAGGAAGGGCGGCTGTACTGCGACTGGATTTACAATTGGGGGGACATGAAGGACCGCCCCTACGACGGCAATTACACGGGCACCGGGGCGCGGAACGTGCTGGCGCTGTATTATTACGGAAAGCAGGGCGCATTTGAGCTGATGGCCCAGGTAGTCTGGGCTTCCCGGCTGCGGGAGTATTCCTCCGGTGGCGTGATAGCTCCGTCCGGCCTGGCGGGGCTGACCGTCATGCCGTCCTTCAATCTGACGGGGCATGTGCAGGCGGTCGCCCGCTACCAGCTCGCATTCGGTCCGGACGCCGTGAAACCGAACAAGCGCTATGCCTCCCTGGCGGAAAGGGGAGGGAACCGCGTGGATTGCTACCAGGCCGTGGTCGCCGGGTTGAATTTCTTTGTGTACCGGGACGATCCCGCGCGGCTGAAGATCATGACGATGGCGGAGTACGGGCATTCCCGCGGAGGCCGTTCCGCCGGGTTTACGGGGTGGACGTTTATCTGCGGCGCGTACACGAATTTCTGACCGTGTCCAGCGCCGTTTATGTGACAACATTGCAACCAGGCGGCTCTTGTCCGGCGGCGGGGAAGGTTTTAGGTTGGCTCCGTTCCCGGAGGAAAGCCGCCGCTGCTGCTCCTTCAACGACCAGACATTACAGATTATGAATAAAGTCAGTTGCATCATCATGGATTGGGCCGGTACGGCCGTGGACTTCGGCTGTTTCGCCCCTTTGAACGTTTTTTTGAGCGTGTTCAGGGAAAAGGGCCTGGATATCACCTACAGGCAGGCGCGGGAACCCATGGGGTTGCTGAAAGTGGACCACATCCGCGCCATTCTGGAAATGGAGCCGGTTCGCGAACAGTTTGAGAGGAAGTACGGTCGTTCCTGGAATGAATCCGACGTGCGGGAGCTTTACGCCGGTTTTGAAACGCACCTGTTCGCCTCCCTGAAGGATTTCACCACACCCATTCCCGGCGTGGTGGAAACGCTGGAGGGACTGAAGGCCCGGGGCATCAAAATCGGCTCCACGACGGGCTACACGGCGCGGATGATGGACATCGTGCGTCCCGGGGCCGCCGCCCGGGGTTATGTGGTGGACAACCTGGTGACGCCGGACGAAGTGCCCGCGGGGCGTCCCGCGCCGTACATGGTTTACCGGAACATGATTGACCTGGAGATCCCCTCCGTGGACCAGGTGGTGAAGGTGGGCGATACGATGGCGGATATCCGGGAAGGATTGAGTGCGAAAGTGCACACCGTGGGCATCATCACGGGCAGCAATGAACTGGGCCTGAGCGAGGAGGAATATGAGGCCATGCCCGCCGCAGAATTGAACAGAATGAAGGAGGAAGTGCGCCGCCGCATGCTGGACGCGGGAGCGCATTACGTGCTGGATTCCATTCGTGAACTGCCCGCCTGCATTGAGGAGATCAACGCCTCCATGAACCGCTAGCCTTTCAACCATCCATTAACCATGAGAAATTACCTTCTTCTTACCCCCGGCCCGCTGAGCACTTCCGAATCCGTCCGCCAGGCCATGCTTCAGGACTGGTGCACCTGGGACAAGGATTACAACGAGGGCGTGGTCACCGTCATCCGGGAACAGCTTTTGAAGCTGGCCGGGCTGGACGGCGAATACACCACCGTTCTTTTACAGGGCAGCGGCACCTATGCCGTGGAAGCCACGCTGAGCTGCGCCGTCAGGCCGCAGGACAAGCTGCTGATCGTCGCCAACGGGGCGTACGGCAAGCGCATGGGGGACATCGCCCGCCGCCATGGCCTGAATCACGTCCTCGTTTCCCTGAAGGAGACGGCGCCCGTAACGCCGGAGGCCGTGCGGCGCGCGCTGGAGGAACACCCGGACATCTCCCACCTGGCCATGGTGCACTGTGAGACCACCACGGGCATTCTGAATCCCGTGGAGGTCGTCGCCAGGGCGATCCGCGGGCGCGGGCTGACGTTCATCGTGGACGCCATGAGCAGCTTCGGCGGCATTCCCATTGACATCCGCAAGCTGGGAATCGACTTCCTGGTCAGCAGCGCGAACAAGTGCATCCAGGGCGTTCCGGGTTTCGGCTTCGTCATTGCCAGACGCTCCTCCCTGTCCCGGTGCGAGGGGGTCTCCTGCTCCCTGTCCCTGGATTTGTATGACCAGTGGGCGGAGATGGAGAAGGGCCATGGCAAGTGGCGCTTTACCTCTCCCACGCATGTGGTGCGCGCCTTCTTCCAGGCCATGAAGGAGCTGGAAGATGAGGGCGGCGTGGAAGCGCGCCATGACCGGTACCGGGAAAACCATGCGGCGCTGGTGGAGGGGATGCGCCGGAGCGGGTTCCGGACCCTGCTGCCGGACGAACTCCAGTCCCCCATCATCACGTCCTTCCTGTACCCGGAGGAGGATTTTGATTTCCAGAAGTTTTACGAGGCCTTGAAGGAACGGGGATTCGTCATTTACCCCGGCAAGATTTCGGAAGCCCCTACCTTCCGCATCGGCAATATCGGGGACGTGTTCCCGGACGATTTCCGCCGCCTGGCGGAGGCCGTGGCGGATATCCGCCGGAACAAGTAGTTCCCTTCCCATCCATCAATCCCAGCGGGCCGCTGCGGCGGCCAGGAGGTTACCATGCTACAGTTGAAAAACATCAAGAAAGTCTATAACGGAGTTCCCATTCTGAACGGCATCAGCCTGGACATCGGGAAAGGGGAGATCGTCTCCATCCTGGGGCCGTCCGGCAGCGGAAAGACTACGCTGCTGAACGTCATCCTGGGGCTGGCGGAACTGGACGGCGGCCAGATCCTTTTTGACGGGGAGGACGTGAGCGGCACGCCCATGCAGCGGCGCGGCTTCAACATCGTGTTCCAGGATTACGCCCTGTTCCCCAACCTGAACGCCTACCGGAACATCACGTACGGCCTGAAGAACAAGCCGGGGGTCAGCTCCCCCCGTGAGGTGCGGGAGCTGGTGGAGCTGCTGGGCCTGAGCGAACATCTGGACAAGCGCATCGACCAGCTTTCCGGCGGCCAGAAGCAGCGCGTGGCCCTGGCCCGCACGCTGGTGATGAAGCCCCGCATCCTGCTGCTGGACGAACCTCTGAGCGCCCTGGACGGCGTCATCAAGGAGTCCATCAAGTACCGCATCAAGACGATTGCCCGGGAGTACAACCTGACCACGATCATCGTGACGCATGACCCGGAGGAGGCCCTTACCCTGTCCGACCGGGTGCTGATCCTGAACGAAGGAGGCATTTCCCAGTATTCCACGCCGCGGGAAATCATTTCCAGCCCCAGCAACAGCTTTGTGAAGCAGTTCATCCTGAATCAGCTGGAGATCAAGAGGAATAACATTCTTTCCCTCTTTGAGGGTTCCTATGCATAAAACCCAGATAGAAATCCGGGGCGTGTTCTGGGCGGTTGCCCTGGTGTTCTCCGTCTTCCTGGTCCTGCCCATGGCGCTGCTGCTGGGCAAGTCCTTCCTGGTAGGCAGGGAATCCGGCCTGGGGAATTACACGGCCATGCTGGCCAGCCCGGCATTCCTGGAATCCTTCCGGAACAGTTTTCTGATTTCCGGGGTTTCCGCGGCGCTGACCACCGCGCTGGCCTTTTTCCTGGCGTATGCCGTGAACAATACGGGACTGCCGCCCTTGTTCCGCAAGTTCATCGCGGGAATGACGGTGGCGCCCATGTTCCTGCCCACCATCACGTACGGCTTCGTCATCATCTATTCCTTCGGCAGGGAAGGGCTGCTGACGCGGCTGCTGGGGTTCCAGGTGCTGGACATTTACGGGTTCCAGGGAATGCTGCTGGGCTACACCATTTACACGCTGCCGGTCGCCTTCCTGCTGATTAACAACACCTTCAAGTATGTAGACAAGAACTTCGCCATCGTTTCCAAGGTGATGGGGGACGGCCCCGTTCGCACTTTCCTGGGAACGGCCGTGAGGCCGCTGGTGGGTACGCTGGGGGCGGCGCTGATCCAGTCGTTCACGCTGAGTTTTACGGACTTCGGCATTCCCGCCTCCATCGGAGGCAGTTTTGACGTGGTGGCCATCCATTTGTACAATGAAATGCTAGGGGCCATCCCGAACTTCGGCGGCGGCGCGGCGGTCGCCGTCTCCATGCTGCTGCCGTCCATCATCAGCATCCTGCTGATCAATTACCTGGAAAGGTACAATTTCCGGTATAACAAGGTTTCACGCCAGGACATCGTTAAAAGCCCGCTGAGGGACGCCGTATGCGGCGCCGGGTCCCTGGCCGTCATCGGAACCATTGCGGCGGTTTTTGCGGTCATGTTCGTGGTGCCTTTCGTCAGAAACTGGCCTTATGAGGTGGAATTTTCCCTGGAACGCTTCATGCGCATCCTCTCTTCCCGCGGCCTGCTTTCCATTTACGGCAATTCCCTGTGGGTGGCGCTGCTGACCGCGCTGCTGGGCACCCTGCTTTCCTACGGCGCCGCGCTGGTATCCGCGCGCTCCGGGCTGGGGCGGGTGGCTCGCGGCGCGATTGATGGGATAGCCGTGGTGACCAACACCATTCCGGGCATGGTGCTCGGCCTGGCATTCCTGTTCGCCTTCACGGGCACCAGCCTGCAAAACACCTTCCTGATTCTGGTGCTCTGCAACGTGGTCCATTTCTTCACCACGCCCTACCTGATGGGCAAGAGCTCCCTGGAGAAAATGAACAAGGGCTGGGAGGCCACAGCCGCCCTGATGGGTGATTCCTGGCTGAAAACCCTGTGCCGGGTTGTGGTGCCCAATTCGCTGGGAACCGTGCTGGAAATGTTCAGCTATTATTTCATCAACAGCATGATCACGATCAGCGCCGTCATCTTCCTAGTGGGCGCCAGAACGGCCGTGCTGACCACCAAGATCAAGGAATTGCAGCATTACGCGCAGTTTGATTCCATCTTTGTGATGTCCCTCCTGATTCTGGCCACGAATATCCTGGCCAGGGTCATTCTGGGCGGCATTGCCGCCCGATGCACCAAAAAACAATAAGATACCGTCATGAAAAAACAGTCCACCATGATTGCCTGCGCGCTTGCCGCCGTTTCCGGAGTCCTTCTGTGCCTGGGCGGCTGCAATCAGAGCCCGGAGGTAGTGATTTACTCCAACGCGGACGAAGAATCCCGGCTAGCCATGCAGGACGCCCTGGACAGGGCCGGATTTTCCGGACAGTACATTTTTTCCTCCTTCAGCACCTCGGAGCTGGGCGGAAAGATCATGGCGGAGGGCGGCAACATTGAGGCGGACGTGATTACCGCCTCCACCTACTACCTGGAAAGCGCCCAGCAGGCCCACCGGATGTTCGCCCCCCTCTCCTTCACGTTCCATGCCCTGGAAAAGACGCCCGGTTTCTGCGCGCCCCTTACGGCGCAGGAAGGGGCCATTTTCATCAATACGAGGGCGCTTCAGGAGAACGGGCTGCCCCGGCCCGCCTCCCTGAAAGACCTTGCAAGCCCGGCGTACAAGGGATTCATCTCCATTCCCAATATCCGCAGTTCCTCCACGGCATGGCTGATGGTCCAGGCCCTGGTCAGCGCGTACGGGGAACAGGAGGCGGGGCGCCTGCTGCACGGCATGATGGAGAACGCGGGGCCCCATCTGGAAAATTCCGGTTCCGGACCGCTGAAAAAGGTGCGCGCCGGGGAGGTGGCGATTGCCTTCGGCCTGCGCCACCAGGCCGTAGCGGACAGGAAGGCCGGCCTCCCCATTGATTACGTGGACCCGGCGGAAGGCAATTTCATGCTAACGGAGTCCGTCTGCGTGACGGACAAGGGCGCGGGGGGCAATCCCCTGGCGATGAAGATGGCGGAGACGCTTGTCCGGACCGCCCGCCCCGGCATCCTCAAGGTCTACCCCGTGCCGCTGTATGAGGGGGAAAACTTTAGGGAGGATGCCAGGTCGTCCAACGTGAAGGCCTTTCCCGAACCGCTGACGGTGGAATTGCTGAAAAGGCACCAGGCGCTGATGAATTAGGTTTTTTCCCGGCAGAGACGGGTGCCATTCAGGCCGCGGAATACGGTTTCCGCGGCCTGAATGCGTTGGTAAGGCACGGTTTCCAATGGCCGTTCAGAAGAGATAAATTTGGTTTCAGAAGGTCATTTCTGCTGTTCATTGATGAATTTATTGAGTATTTAAAGTTTTTGCTATGATTTTTGAATGACCATTAAATTTATTAAAGTCACTAAAAAAGATAGGGTCTGTTATGCCCCGGCGCCGGAACCGGTGGAGCACGGAGACAAGCTGGAAATCATGGAAATGAAGGATGACTCCCTTACGCCGCTGTTGGGGAGGCCCGCCGGATTTTCCCTGTCCAGAAACCCCATGGTGTTCGTCAAAATGAACGACGGGTTCCAGCGCATCCTGATGAAGCATATCCTGTATGTGGAGGCGGGGGGAAGCTACTGCACGCTGCACGTGCACGGCATGTCGTCCATTCTGGTATCCGCCCCGCTGGCGCGGGTGGCCGAACACCTGGACGGGGAATATTTCATCCGCGTGCACCGTTCCTATCTGGTTAACAAACTGCATATAGAATCCATTGCGGGCAATTTCCTTCAAGTGGGGAATGTCTCCATCCCCGTCAGCAAGTTCATGAAAAAGAAAGTGCTGGGGAGCCTGAACATGCTGTCGTTTTCCAAATAGCCGCCAGCTATGCCCCGCCGGCGCTCCGGGAAGGCGGAACCGGCATTCCGGACAGGCGGGATGGAAACGGCTCCGGAATGGCTCCATCATTACAACGTCGCCAGAAGGCGGCACATCATATTAACCTCAACCAGAAAATAAAATAATATGGCAATTGACAAATCAGCAGCAGACGTGGCGACCGCCTCCCTCAAGTCGCTGCCTTTCGGCAACATCATCGGCGGTCCCCTGGTCGCCTGCGTGGAAGCCCAGGCCCAGGCGGCCCGGACCTCATGGGAGTTCATCCAGAACGTAGGCCTGTACACAGAGGGAGAAGAGAAGAAGACGGTGAACGTCTCCTTCCAGTTCATCAAGGACGGCCACATGGCCCAGATCACGGTTCCCCTTCTGACCATCGTCCCCATCCCCTACATCGCCATCAACTCCATTGACATCAACTTCAAGGCGAATATCAGCGCTTCCGCCGCCAGTACGGAGACGGAGAATTCCTCCAGCTCCGTAGATACCAGTGTTTCCGCCTCTGCAAGATGCTTCTGGGCGCGCGGCAGCATGAACGCCAGCTATTCCAGCAAGAAGGACTCCTCCGCCACGAAGGACTCCAAGTACAGCGTGGAGTACACGATGGACGTGGCCGTTCATGCCGGACAGGACAGCATGCCCGCCGGGATGGCCAAGGTGCTGGAAATGCTGAACAACAGCATTTCCGTGGTATCTCCCACCGGTTCCCTGGAGGTTCAGCATGCCATCCAGGACGATGGAAGCGTGAAGCTGATGACCTCCTACAAGAACAAGGAAGGCCTGTTTGAGCCGGATGCCATCACCCTCCGGATAGGGGACGCCACGGACCCGTTTGATAACGGTGCGGGGAATGAAGCCAAGATTGTGAAAACGGATTCCGGCAAGGAATACACGATTTCCAAGGAAGACGCCAGGAACTGCACGGTGAGCGCCGGAGAGCTCAAGAGGAAGGTGGCCGTGGCCGCCACGCCTGCACAATAACCGGAGCATAACGATTTCTTCTCCATCCCAGAGCCATGTCTCGTCTGAATCTGATTGTCGAATCCCTGCTTAGGGACATTATCGAAGCGCAGCACGCGGCGAACTGCCATGCGGCGGGGCTGGCGCGCCAGTACGGGAAGCACGGCGGTGTGCGTGGCTTCCAGCTTCCCAGCGCCCAGATAGGGTCCCTGGAATTCGATTTGAAGTATGCGGTGACGGGAACCTCCGGGGTGGAGGAGAGGCAGGTGCTGGATGCGGAGCAGTGCAGCCTGTTCCAGCAGGAACTGGCGGAGCGGGTGCCTGCGTATGCCATCCGTTCCATTGTGATGGCCGTGGTGCACTCCAATCTCCCGGCGGATGAGGCGAGAAGTGATTTTTCCTCCCTGCTTGCCAGGGAGGAACAGTGGAAAAGGAATTTCTGCCTCTACCTGGGGAAGAAGATCACTGCGGCTGTTTCCGGCCATGAGGGGGCCCTCCTGCGGGCGGACTCCGGACTGGACAAGGGATTGCTGGCGGAGCTTCTGGCGGATGTGGCGGAGAAGGAATTCATGGACAATCCCGATCTGGCCGACCTGTTCCAGGGTGCCCAGGGGGACGCCCTCAGGCAGGAGTGCCGCACGAACCTCCGGGAAGGCCTCTCCTCCTTCATTGACGTGCTTGCGGAAAAGTATGCGTTCACCCGGCAGGTAAGCAATGTGGTGGTGGACGTGGAGGTGGAGACGGAAAAGCTGAAAAAGATGCCGGAGAACTCCATCCAGACGCTTCACCTCAACATCGCGCCCGCCGCCGTTCCCGCCGTCCTGGCGGAGCAGAATGACGTTTCCGGACTGGCCGCACAATAGTGATATTATTATGAGTGATTCTACAAACAACAAGGTGAACGGGCACATCATGAGCCTGCAGCAGTTGATCTCGGCCCCGCTGGTCGCGACGATTGATGCGGACGCGATGTCCACGGAACGCTACATGAAGCATTTCATGTCCCTGGCTTTTGAGTCCTACAATCCTGCGGACGGTTCCACGGGGGCGCTAAGGCTCATCAGCTTTAATTTTACGGACAGCGACGCTTCCGGCGGAGCGGAGAAGAAAGTAAGCGTGCCGCTCATCAGCCTGGTGACGCTGCCTCTGCTGCAAATCAAGCAGGCGGACTTTGACTTTGACATCAACATCATTGACGCGGTCGCCTCCGCTCCGGATGAACGCTTTTCCCTGAACAAGGGCGAGGTGGATTCCTCCGCCGGAAAGGGGCAGGATGACGGCCTGAACTTCCGCGCTTCCCTGGCGCCCCAGTCCGGGAGGGGTTCCTCCTCTTCCTCCCTGCAGGCGAACATGAAAATCCATGTCACCATGCAGCAGGCGGACATGCCTTCCGGCCTGTCCCAATTCCTCCAGCTGACCTCCAGGCCGCATTATGAAGACTCTTCCTCCCGGGAAAAAAATAACTAATTGAAAGAACAAACATGGACCAGAAAACCACTTATTCCTACCAGCGCACTCCGGGGCTTGACTGCCCCAAATGCGGAGTGTATTTCCCCACAACCATTCCGGACCTGTTGTCCGGCGGCATTGAATGCCCCCACTGCGGGCTGAAGCTTTCCATTGACCGGAAGGCTTCCGACCACGCCATGCAGGCCCTGGAAAAGTTCCAGGCCACCATTAACAAGCAACTCCCCGCCGCCTCCCTGTCATGAAGAGACTATTGATCATGCTGTCCGCCGTGCTCTGCATGGCTCTGCCCCCTCTTTCCCGGGCGGAGATGCAGCAGCGGGAACCGCGCCAGCTGGCCGCCGCATGGCAGGAGGTGAAGAAGCAAATTTCAGGCGACGGCCAGACCATCCGTGTGAGGGACGGCGCCAGGGCGCTTGAACTGCTGGAAGAGCTGGGCGTTTTCTCCGTTCCGGAGGATGGCGTGAAGCTGTCCCGCGGCAGCCTGACCATTACCGTCACGCGCGGGAAGAAGGAGGACCGGGTGTTTTATGTGCTGGCCGTCACGGAAGAGGACGGGACAAGGCGGGAAGTGAAGCTCGTTCCCGCCTCCTGATGACGCGGGAAGAATGCGTTCCTTCCGGGGGGAAGGTTATTCGCTCTCAAAATCCCACACGCGGCGGCGGGCGTTTTTCTTCGTCCGTCCGCCGTTGGCCTTGCGGAAGGGGTCAAAAAGCGGGTCCAGCCCGTTACCTTTCAGCAGCAGGCACTGTTCCATCAGGCGGCCAAGTTTTCCCTTGGGAAAGCCCTTGGCCTGGAACCACGCCAGGTATTCCTGGGGCACGTCCATCAGCGGGCACCCCTTGGGCGGGTACTTGGCCGGGCCGTACATGCCGAAGGGGACGTGGGTCTGGGCGATTTCCTCCACCAGTTTTCTCAAATCTTCCGCGTCCGGTATTTTGGGATCGTTCATGGGTTTTGCAGGATGAATTGTTGAAGGCTTTCCGCCAGCCGCGCCGGAGCTTCCAGGGGGAGGCGGTGGCCGGCGCGGGGAATGATGACGGCTTGTTCCCCCGCCGCCCGGCGGGCCAGGGCAGTGAATTTGGGATCACGCTCCCCGGCTATCCATAACTGGGGAACAGGGGACTGCTTCAGGAGCGGAGCCAGGTTTTCCTGGACGCCCACGGACCAGTCGATGAAAGCGCGGGAGATGGATTTGCGCCACGGTTTCAGGGAAGAACGGTCCGGAGGCGGCGGGCCGCCTTCAAATACGCCCTGCGCGTCCCATTCCTTCAAAAAATCCTCCCATGGCGCGGAGAGGCACTTGACGGCCCATTCTGCGTCCTTCGCGCGCCGGGCCGCTTTTGCCGTTTCATCCTCCATGCCGGGATTGGCGCTGACGAATACGGCGCCTTTCCAGAGGGGGGGATGGGCCAGAACGGCCTGCATGGCCAGCCTGCCTCCCAGGGAATAACCGCAGAGCCAGGGGTGCTTGTCCTGGGCGGCTATTTCAGAGCACAGCACGCGCCCCATGTCCTTCAGGCTCTTGGGGCAGCATTCCAGGTATTTCCAGAGGTTCAGGGCGCGGGCTTCCACTTCCCCGGCGCGCAGGACTTCCATGACGGGTTTCCAGTCCGCCGGAGAGCCCAGGTTACCGTGCAGGAGCCAAAGCATGGTCGGCGCGCCTTCCTATTTCACGCCGTACCCGGCGAGTCCGTTCATAAACATCTGGACGGAAATCATGATGAGCACCATGCCCATCATACGTTCCAGGGCGATCGTCCCTTTTTCCCCCAGCAGGCGCAGGAACTTCTGCGCGATGAAAAGCACCAGTCCGGAGAGGAACCAGGCAGTCACGATGGCGCCGGCATAGGTCATCTGGGAGATGCTGTCCGGGCTCTGGGAGGCGTGCAGCATGATGATGGCCAGGGAGGAGGGGCCGGCCATCAGGGGCATGGCGATGGGAACGATGAAAGGTTCGTCCTGTCCGGTCGTGCGTCCGGCGGAAGAGAGCATGTCCTTGGCGGGAAAGACCATGCCCAGCGCCACGAGGAACAGCAGGATGCCCCCGGAAATATTCAGGGTGGACGGTTCCAGTCCCAGCAGGTCCAGCAGGAATTTCCCGGAGAAGAAGAACAGGAGCAGCAGGCTCAGGGCAAACACAAGCTCCCGCATCAGAATGGCCTTCTGCTGGGCGGGCGAATATTTCTTCAGCATTCCCTGAATCATCGGGGCCAGTCCCACGGGATCAATGACGATGAACAGGAGAATAACGGTGGAAAGGAAGTCCTGCATGGAGTAAGCCCGTTGTAAACGATACGGGCGTGCACGTCAAAGAGAACCGTCGGCAGCGGAAATTTTCCCCGTCCGGATGGCCGTTTTCTCCACCAGTTCCGGAAATGGGTTTTTATATCTGGAAAGCGATTTGAGGGACTTTGGGAGGCTTTGCGCAGGAGACCATGGGATTTTTAGGAGAGGTAATAAGTGTTCTAGAATGACGGTGTACAAGTCGAGCATGTGCCCGAAATGGATTGTATAAGCTACTTCCGGCATCAGGAGGCAGTATTTTTACCGCCTCCAAGGCGATTGATCAACCAAAGAAAAATCTGCCCTCCCTACATATTTTCTCCGAACACCCCGCTCTCCGAATCCGTCCCAGAAGTTTACTTCCAACTCGTATCTCTTGTCATTGCGGAGTAAGTCGAGATATGTCAATAATAAATAGGCATTTTGGATAGGCACTTCATGTTTCTCTCCGGGTTCCAGAGTAATGAAGTGTATGGAGTTCGCTCTACGTTCTATCAGATATGGGGCTCCATACCAAGCTATGGCTTTTTCCATCTTTTTCCCGTTTCCCAGTTTTAAGTAGATATATATGGAAATATTCGGGCCATTATCCTTGAGGGGATAGAAGTCGTCAAAAAGGCGAACCGTCTTTTCGCCCTTGTTCGTGAACACCAGCTTGAAGTCCGGGAAAGCCTCTCTCGCGTCAAACCGGTTTTTTTCCATCACAACGGAGCATTCCACTCCGTTGTCAGCCGTATCCCCCCATGCCGCTGCATGGAGGGACAGGCAAACCAAAATTCCTAAATACCGGAAGATTTTTTTCATCACAGCGAGAGTTTGGCCGTCGCCCGGAGAGTCCCCAGGAAACAATCCTTACCCTGCTGATTATAGTAGCGCGTTTCGAGTTCACAAGAACATTGTTTCCAATCTTCCAGCTCGACTTCATCGAGGAACACCGGAATCGTGACGCTGTATTCCTGGCCGGGGGAAAGCTCCCGGTAGTTCAAGGGACGGTTGAAGGTGATTTTTCCCGTTTCAGCATTCAGGATGCGGACGTTCCCTTGTTCGCTCCTCAACACCGTCAGGAAGAAATAATCAGCCGTTTCGTCGTTGATTTCATCGGGAATGCGGACAGGCTCATTTCCTTCGTTGCGGAAGCACAGCGTAATCCTGCCTTCCGCGAACCGGGAAGTATCCGCAATGGAGAGCTTCAGGGGGGACGGTTCCTCCGCAACGGCCATGCTGCGGGTTTCCCCTTCGCTGACCGGAGGCATGAAACAGGGCGGCTCAATAGCTCCCGGTTCCGTGATTTGATCGGGTACGTTGCTCCATCCATTGGCTTTCGCCTGTTGTATGACTTGGCGGGTAGCTTCATTCAGAGCTTGTTGTCCGGCACAGTAGGGACGGTCATTGGCATCGTCTGGTAATCCTCTGACATAATTATCAACTTCAAACCAGAAGCGCTCCGTCCAAGTGTTGGCATATTCTTGCGCGAATTGGATGACAGTATCCATGTCGGGGACATTCTCAATATTAAAAGTCTTTTCTTCAATTTTTTCTTGAATCTTCATGTGCTTCCAGAAAAACTTGCCTGCATCTTCGTATTGTCGGCAATGGTGATTCTCATGAGCCGAGGAAGCCTCCTTTGTATGCCATGCTCCTACCCCTGGACGAGATTGATAGCCGTTCATTGAGTTAACTGCTGTAATGGCTTCTGCTTCGGTCTTGGGAGGGTTAAGCGTAGCGTCCCTGTAACCTCCAGTGCGTATAACAACGTCAGCACCCCCAGAAACAGCGACAACACGCGTCCTCCAAAGTTTGGCCGCCTCATCCTTGCAAACCGTTACTACGGTAGAGGGTTTAGTTCCTCGTGTTGTGCAGGCGTTATCTTCATCAAGATAGGTAGTTTTCGGTTTTTTAAATTCATATTCGACTTCCTTGGATTCTTCGCATTTGATGTCGGATTCCCTTTCAATCGTCCACAGCTTGATTTTGGGAGAAGGCGAAAATTCACGCTTCATCGTGGAATCTCCTTCATATTTCCCTTCCTGAATCGGTTCCTTGTCCATCGTGACGTTGAACGCGATCGCGTTGTTGCTGGTAGGATCATAGGCGTTGTTGGTCCACGACAAGGCAACCTTGTAATAACCAGCTTTCAAATATCTGGAAGCCGTTTTGATATTCAGCTTGCCGTTGGGTTTATCTCCCTTCTTTTCGCAAAGCTTATCACCAGTTATTGTAATACTGCCGGAGTCGTCGGCCTCTACGCCGAAGTAATACAGGCCGTCTTCTTCGACCTTGATGAACATTTCCGGAGCACCGGGACAAGTGGCGTGTTCACACGCCGACCCGTCAAAGTTGAACGTCATCGCATCGACTCCGAGCTTCTGAGGGATGAGAGCCTGGTACCCGTCGCAGATGACCTTCGGGCCAACAGCCTTGTTTAGAGGAATATAGTTATTCATTTTCCTGATCGTTTCTTGTTTCTGAACCAAACGTTTAGTTCACCGGGAATCATGAAGAGTTCCTGGGCCAGCAACAACACGCCTCAGACGTGATAAGAAGACGAACTTCGACCGCCTTCACGAAAAGACTGCCAAATGAATATTCTCTGATCTATGCCAGAAACCACCCCGGTTCAATCCGAAGGTTTTTACAGAACAAAATGGATGCTTTGACAATCGATTCAAGGAAGAAAAAACAGGAAGCAATCCGAAGAGAGAATTGCAAATGCTCTACCGATTCCAGGGCGATTGATCGACCACGGAGAAATTTTCTCTCCCTACATACTTCCTCCAAATACCGGGATCTCCATACCCATCCCGAAAGATTACTTCCAACTCATAGTTCTCACCATTGCGAAGACGGCGTAAAGGCCCAAAATAGTGCATCAACAGATAAGCATCCTTAATGAGCACTTCATGCTTTTCTCCGGGCTTCAGCGTAATAAAATTCAAGAAACGTCCTCGTTCAATGCAATAATGAGGGTAATATGCTGCTACCTTTTTCCTTTTCTCTTTTCCCAGTTCCGAAAAAATCTCTATGGAAATATGCGGCCCGTCATCCTTCAGGGGATAAAAGTCGTCGAACAGGCGCACGGTCTTTTCTCCCTTGTTGGCGAACACCAGCTTGAAGTCAGGGAAAGCCTCCCTCGCGTCAAACTCGGTTTTTTCCATCACTACGGAACATTCGATCCCATTGTCGGCCATGTCCCCCATGCCGCCGCATGGAAGGACAGGATTGCCAGACATCCTAAAAACTGAAAGATTCTTTTCATCACAGCACAAGTACCTCTCATTCTAGTAACTATAGTAAATTGTTTTGTGTTCACAAGAACATTGTATCAATTTTTCAAGTATTCCCTGTTTCAGCGTTCAGGACAAGGCGGCTCAAGGGCGCCTTATTCTGTGACCTGATCGGGTACCGTGCTCCATCCGTTGGTTTTTGCTTGGGCGATAATCTGGAGAGTCACTTCATTCAGGGCTTTTTGGCCGGCACAATAAGGACGAGAATTGACCTCATCCGGTAACCGTTTTATATAGTTTTCCACTTGATTCGAAAGATCGCTCTCAAAACCCAGAGCAAATTGTTCCATCCTTCTTACAGAGTTCTTCGCCAGCAATGGAAAGGCTTCCGGTGTCGTCGGTTTCCGCTCCGAAATAATACAGACCATCTTCCTCGACCTTGATGAACATTTCGACGCGCTGGCGCAAGTGGCATGTTCGCATTCCGAACCGTCAAAGTTGAACGTCATTGCATCGACTCCGAGCTTTTGGGGAATGAGGGCCTGGTAACCGTCGCAGATGACCTTCGGGCCAACAGCCTTGTTTAGAGGAATATAATTATTTATTTTCCTGATAGTTTCTTGTTTATGAACTAAACGTTTAGTTCTTCAACGGACATGAAGAATTCCTGGGACAGCAGCAACAAGCCTCATGCGAGATAAGAGCCGATTCCTGGAAGAATCGGCCGCCTTTGGATATCTGCCGTATCATCCGGCCAGAACGCTCGAAAGAAAGGGAAAAATCTTTGCCCGTCTCATATGAAAAATTGGCGTATGCCATTCATTACCATCTAATATATGTTATTGTAGTTGGATGTATTTCTTCGCAAATAGGTTAATTGGTGCAGCAGCTACCGGGCCTGATAGCTGCGCCCTTCCTGCCGGATAAATCCCCTATTCCAGATGGCCGTTTTCTCCACCAGTTCCGGGGCCAGGTAGAAGGTTTGGAAACTCTGCCTTCCGTTCCGGATGGAGACTGGAAAGACCGGGGGAGGCACAGCCATGGCCGGAAGAGAAAAGGCTTTATAACAGTGGGGGCCGGGGCAACGCGGCGTTCCTACGGTTCCGGTGTCCGGTGTTCCCGTTTGCGGAGAAAACCGGTTTTCAGGAAGGCGGATTCGGGACGGGGAGGAAAGAAATCCGGTTTGCCCGGCGAAGAGTTTCCGCTCCCTGGGCCGGGAACGAAGAATGCTTCCGTTTCCAGAGTTACAGAAGGAGGTCCTGGATGTTGTCCGAGGAGATGACGCCCGTTTCCGTGGAGGACAGCACGCAGAGAGCGTCCACCAGGTTTTCCTGGCCCAGAGCCAGACCGGCTTCTTCCACCAGCACATCGTCAATGTTCAGGGTGGCGATGGAGAGGGGGGGCGTTTGCGGAGCAGAGGGTTCCATCAGGGCTGCAATGCCGATGACGGCAGCCACCAGGGCCGCCGCCGCGGCGCCCCAGATGCGGAAGGAGTTCCGCTTGAAGTGGTGGATGGATTCCGCCGGAACGGCGGTGGCGTGTTCTTCCCCGGCAATACGCATCATGACCCTGCGGGCAAAATCATCCCCCGGCGCAGGCTGGGAGGCATGGCCCAGAATCTGCCAGAGTTTTGTATCGTCCTGTTCGTTCATTGTGGTGTTTCTGCTGAGGTTTCCATGAATAAAAACACCGGAAAGCGGGTCCGGTTTCTTGGCGGCGTCATTTTTTCCGTTCCGCCGCCTGCCTGATGACGGGGGCCAGCACGGCGGCGATGCGCTCATAGCCGGCCGCGGAGGGATGCAGCCCGTCGCTGGAGAGTTTTTCCGGAACGTGTCCTGCGGCGTTCGCCATGACGCGTCCCGGTTCCGTGTACAGGAAGCCCTGTTCTGCGGCCAGACGGTTCAGGAGGAGATTGATGGCGGCAATGCGTTCCGCGGTATCTTTACGGGCGCTGTTGCGCGGGTAGAAGCCCTGGAGGATGATGACGGCCTTTTTCAGCCTTCCGGTAATTTCCCCGCAGACGGCGCGGATGCCCTGGAGTATTTCCCCGTCCGTGTTTTCCGCGAGGTTGTTCGTGCCGAGGAGCACCACGCAGACGGCATCGTCCGCCGCTCCGTCCAGTTCGCCGTGGCGGAGCCGCCACAGGGCGTTTTCCACCCGGTCATAGCCGAAGCCCAGATTGACCGCCCTCATTCCCTCCGTGCACAGGCTCCAGGTTTCCGGAGATTTCTGGAGGATGTCCCGGTGCGGTTCGTCCACGGGAGGCCCTCCCCAGAAATGCGTGATGGAGTCTCCGATGAAGAGGAGGTCCGGATGCGTTTTCCTCACCGCGCGGCAAGCGGCTTCGTGCCGGGCCGCCCAGTCGTAAATCATGAAGTCCCTGTTCTGGGTGCAGGGAATCAGCGTGGAAGGAACGGGCTGGGCGGGAGGAGCTCCGGGCATGATGAAGGTTTCCGGGGCCGTCAGCCCGCGCTTCCCGTGGAACAGGCGGAAGCGGATGCGCGTGCCGGGCGGGGCCTGCACCGGAGCCAGGTAGCGGCCCTGCGTGCAGAGCATGCGGGGGGAAGTCGCATTAACGTCCATCCGGATGACGGCTCCCGCAGGGGCGTTCACCATGGTGAGTTCCAGTTCTCCCGCGCCGTTCAGGGCGGCGCGGATGCCGGGGGTTGGAGATGGTTCTGTCATGAGACGTCGCGCATGTGCTGGCGCATCTGCCTGCGGCCGATGGAGTCCGGTCCACGGCCGTCCTGCATGCAGTAGTTTACGGGACGGCTCTGGGAGGCGCCGTGCGGAGCGCCCAGGCGCTTGTCCGGTTCCGACGGCAGCAGACGCACCACTCTTTTGTTTTTCCAGACCAGCCAGAGCGCCACTACGGCCACCAGTGCGGAGGCGTGCAGGATGATGCCGGCTACATTGGCCAGGGCAAAGGACATCCAGGCCTTCATCATGGCGTGCAGATGGGATTCACGCGCTTCCTCCGGCTCCTGGATGGTGATGTTGGCTTCCGGGATGCTGGCGGGGTTGTCCGGGTCCAGCGCGGGCAGGGAAGGCTTGGGGGCGGAGGCCATGTCCGCCTCTGTCCTCCGCGCCAGGGAAATCATGGCTTCAACAAGCTCGTCCTGCGGGTTGGTGAACCGGGAGGCGTCCTGCTTCACCTGGTACAGGAGGTCCCGCCGCCCCGCATCCCCGAGCTGGGCGCTCAACTCCGGATCCAGCGCGATCTGGGCGCTTTTAATGTCCCCCATGTGGAAGTGGAGGAGCAGGTTCCGTTCCTTGTTTTTGAATATCTGGCGGGCGATTGTGGGGGCGTTGACGGAAGGGGGGACTTTCTGCCCGGCCGCGAAGATGCTGACGAACAGGTTGACGTTGTAACGGGATTTGATGAGCTTGATGAGTTCAATGACGTCATTGCTCTCCACTTCCGTGAGAAGCTTCTGGGGGTCGATCAGGCCCGTGGAGGTGCGGATGTAGTCCGGAAGGAAGTATTCGTTGACGTCCGTGAAATCCTCCGGAACAGGGTCCACAGCGGGGGAGTCTGCATTGGCGGAGGGTTCCGGGACGGAGGCGGAAGGGGCCACAGCCGCATCCACAGGGGGCAGAAGGGGTGCGTTGGCTTCCCACCAGGTGCCCTTCATCAGGGATTGCTGGTCACGGGCGTTCCATTTAAGGGCGGGGAATTCCTGCGCCGGGGCCACGCACATGGCCGCCGCCAGCATGAAGGGGAACAGCAGGAATCTCATAGGCCGCCTCCTTTCCGGTTTGCGGGGGGAGGGGGCGTCAACCCGTAGCGCATGGGGTGCCTGACCTTGGAGCGCGCCTTCCGGGCCACGAGCTGGACGGCGTCTTTCATGATGGAGCCCACGGCCTGGAGCAGCATGCTTTCCCGCAGGGGGATGCGGGCCTTCATGATGGATTTGTTGATCAGGTCCGGCTCTACGTAGGGATCCAGTTCATACCCCCACATGAAGCAGGCCGTGTCCGTCCGCACGTCCAGTACCAGAATCAGGAGCCACTGGGGGTCCAGCGGGCCCTGGTGGCTGGGGAAGCCGGCTTCGTCCACCGTCAGGTGGTTCATCATCCAGAAGCTGTGGGGAATGAGGGAAAAGGGCTCCAGGATGTTGGGGAAATAGACGGAAAGGAGGACGGGGGGAATGCGGCGCTCCAGTTTTTCCAGCAGGGCGTTCAGCTTTACGCGGTCCTGCTGCCGCAGGGCGCCGGCGTTGTCGCATACGCGGCGGTAGGGGATGGAGTCCCTGCCGTATTTCTTGTCCAGGTTTTCCAGGGAAAAGCCGCAGTGAGGGCACAATGATTCCGCCCCGCGGTGGAAATTATGTAAACACTTCGGACAAGTCGGCACGGGGAAAGTTTAAGCACGAAATTCGCTACCGAAAAGGCTAATTGTCAGAAAGAAATCATGTATGTCTCAATCTTCCAGATTTTCTTTCGTCACACGGTAAATGGCGGCGCACCTGGGGCAGGTGACTTCCAGCGCCTCTTCCCCCTGGAACAGGTCTTCCTCTCTTTCCTGAAGCGCCTTGAGCGTCGGCAGGATGCGGTCCAGCGTGCAGCCGCAGTAAAAGCGGAACCGGCGCGTTTCCAGCACTCGGGTATCTTCATCCTCTTCCAGATGGGCCATTTTTTCCCGGGTTAGGGAATTCAGCCATTCTTCATCCGCGTCCGGCTGGGCCGTCACCATGGTGTAGCATTCATCCGGCAGTTCAATGCAGCGTGCGTTTCTCTGTTCGCTCTGCTTGTAGAATTCCTCCACCCACCGGGCGGGGGAGGTTCCCGGAATGGGGACGACGGAGTACCGCGGTTCAAAGCCCTTGCGGAGCAGGGTGGAGTACAGCGTGTTTTCCTCAGGCTCCTTGATGTCCTGCGTGAAGATGCGCCCCACTACGGATTCCGTCAGGGAGGAGCCCGTAACGAACAGGTTGGCTACGGCGGGCGTTCTGAGGTTGACCGTCCAGGCGTGCTGTTCCGCCCAGGGCCGCGCGACCATGTAGAGGGTGAAGTAGGCCATCAGCTCTTTCAGCAGGCTGTCGTAGGGTTCCTCGTTACGCAGGCCGTACTGCATGAGATGAAGGTAGTAGTCCGTGAACAGGGGAGAGAATTTCGCCTTCAGCGCCAGGCAGTTGCGCCCACGGACAAAGATGGATTCAACCGTAACGAATTCTTCTACCAATTCTTCGCTCATATCATTCAAATTCGGCCCTTTCCGGTAGAAAATCAACCGTTCCTCCTGTCATTAGGGCCCGTCATGACAGGTAGGCGCCGCGGGGGCGGCCTCCTTGCCCGGCATGGAAAAGGAGGAAAAGAGGCTGGCGGAGAAATGAGGGCGCAGGCCCGGCGGCAGCACGCAATACAGTCTTTACCATGCCTTTCCGCGCGTTTAACATGCACCCATGGCAACTGACAAGAATATCACCATCCACACTTCCAAGGGCGACATCAAGCTGACGGTATTCGCTTCCAAGACGCCCGTGACGGCGGCTTCCTTTCTGAACCTGGCTTCCAGGGGCTTCTATGACGGCCTCAAGTTCCATCGCGTGATTCCGAATTTCATGATCCAGGGCGGCGATCCCACCGGCACGGGCATGGGAGGCCCCGGCTACCGTTTTGAGGACGAGTGCCGCCCGGACCTCAAGCATGACGGCCCCGGCGTGCTTTCCATGGCGAACGCGGGACCCGGCACCAACGGTTCCCAGTTCTTCATCACGCATGTACCTACCGACTGGCTGAACGGCAAGCACACCGTCTTCGGCAAGGTGACGGAAGGCCAGGACGTGGTGGATTCCATCGGGCAGGGGGATACCATTTCCGGTATCACGATTGAAGATGGCGCGGACGATCTGTTCACGGAGCAGGCCGACCGCATCGCCGCGTGGAACAAGGTTCTGGACAAATAAGCTTATCCGGCTTTTCCTGGCGGCGGAACAGGCGATGCAACGCCGCGTTCCGCCGCCTTCCTCTCTCTACTCATTCGGTACATGGTTCTGGCCGTTCAAAATCTGCGCGTGCAGTACGGCGCGCGCGTCCTGTTCAATGATCTTTCCTTCACGGTGGAGGATGGGGAAAGAATTGCCCTGGCGGGGCATAACGGCGCGGGCAAGTCCACGCTGATGAAGTGCATGGCCGGCCTGAATGAGCCGGATTCCGGCTCCATCATCAAGTCCAGGCACTCCCAGGTGGGCTATCTGCCCCAGGAGGGCATCCATGTCCGCGGGCGCAGGCTGATTGACGAGGCCATGTCCGCCTTTGCGGACCTGATGGACCTCCAGGAGCGCATTGACGCCCTGACGCAGGAGATGGAGAAACTGGACCCCCGTTCCGCCGCCTATTCCGAAGTGCTCAACGAGATCGGGGAACTGGAGCTGGTGCTGCACGCCCATGATTCCGCCCGGCTGCGCCCCCGCACGGAGTCCATCCTGCGCGGCCTGGGGTTCAAGGACCGGGACTTTGACCGGGACTGCGGGGAATTTTCCGGCGGCTGGCAGATGCGCATTGCGCTGGCCAAGCTGCTGCTCCGGGAACCGGAAGTGCTGCTGCTGGACGAACCCACGAACCACCTGGACATTCAGTCCCAGCGGTGGATGGAACAGTACCTGCGCACCTACCGGGGGGCCATCATCCTCATTTCCCACGACGTCGCGCTGCTGGATTCCCTGGTTTCCCGAACGATTGCCTTTTACCACGGGCGCGCGGAGGAGTACGCGGGCAATTTTTCCTATTTCCTGAAGGAAAGCGTGCTGCGGAAGGAGATTCTGCTGCGCCAGAAAAAGGCCCAGGAACGGGAAATCGCCAAGACGAAGGAGTTCATCGACCGGTTCCGCTACAAGGCTACCAAGGCCTCCCTGGTGCAGTCCCGCATCAAGCAGTTGGAGAAGGTGGAGCTGATTGAGGTGGAGGAGGATGACGCCGTGATGAATTTTCATTTTCCCACCCCGCCTGCCGGCGCGCATTCCGTGGTCAGGCTGGAAAAGGTTTCCAAGCGGTACGGCTCCATTTCCGTCTTTGAGGATGTGGATTTTGAAATCGTGAAGGGGGACCGCATCGCCATTGTGGGGGTGAACGGAGCGGGAAAGTCCACGTTTTCCCGCCTCATTTCCGGCGGGGAGGAGCCCAGCTCCGGGAGCGTGACGATGGGGCGCCATACGCAGATCGCTTTTTTCTCCCAGACGCATGCCGATGACCTGGACCCGGAAAAGACCGTCCTGGAATGCGTGGAGGGGGCCGCTACGCGGGAATCCGCGCCCATGGTGCGGAACCTGCTGGGCTGCTTCCTGTTCCGGGGGGACGACGTGCACAAGCGCGTGGGCGTGCTCTCCGGGGGGGAACGCTCCCGCGTGGCGCTGGTGTGCATGCTGCTGCATCCGGCCAATTTCCTGATTCTGGACGAGCCGACGAACCACCTGGACATCCAGTCCCAGCAGGTGCTTCAGCAGGCGCTGTCCGAATATCCGGGTTCCTACTGCATCGTTTCCCACAACCGCAGCTTCCTGGACCCCATTGTGACGAAGGTGCTGGAATTCGTGCCGGGAGAGAAACCGCGCGTTTACATAGGCAACGTTTCCGATTATCTGGAGAAGGTGGAGCGGGACCAGGCCCTGGCTTCCTCCGCTGCGTCTGCCGTCTCCGGAGCGGCTGACCCGGGAGCCGGGGCGGACCGCAAGGCGCGCAGACGCATGGAGGCGGAAATCCGCCAGAAAAAGGCGCGCCTGCTCCGTCCCCTCCAGGAAAAACTGGAACAGTTGGAAGCGGAGATAGCGCGTCTGGAAACGGAAAAGACGGAGATCACCTCCCAGTTGGAACGTCCGGAGGTGGCGGCTGATACGGAGGCCGTCATGGAGCTCACCACCCGGTTCCAGCAGGCGGACCGCCAGTTGGAAACCTGTTTTACGCAGTGGGCCGATCTTTCAGAAAAGATTGAAGAGACGGAAGCCCGTATTGAAGAAGAGGCGGAAAGAAACGTTTCCGGAAATTGAGCGGATTTTTATTTAAAAAAACAGGACCGTTTCCCGGTGGGGGACGGTCCTGTTTTAGTAAAGGAATAAAGCAGAGATTAAATGATGCTCCCGCTTATACGCGGCGGCGCAGGAGCAGGGCGGCCAGTCCGAGCAGTCCGAGGGAGGCTGTGGCCGGTTCCGGCACTGCGTCCCCGTGGAGGGCCAGTTGGGAAAGCCCCAGGAAGGTGCCCCCGGTGTTGGGTGCCTTGGCGTTCACGGTGAGGGTAAAGGTTTCTCCCGCCTTGACCGTGACCGGGGTATTGAAGGAGGCTTGCTGGATGTCCGCTGTCGGCGTGCCGTTCTTGTCGGCCTGGACGCGTTCGAAGCTCAGATCAGCCGTGGCGGAGGAATCTCCGGCGGCCAGCGTGACGGTAGCGGTTCCCGTTTTGGAATCCGTGTTTCCGTGCCGTGTTCCGGTACCGGTGACGAATTGGAAGCCCAGGTTCAGGGAAGAGATGATGATGTCCTGCGTAGCCGTGAAGGAAAAGGTGACGGTCCATCCGGCGTTGTTATTCTGCATTTGGACATTGGGGACAAGGAGGTCCGCGGCCAAATTGCCGGAAAGGGATGTGGAAGGATTGGTGAGCGAGACGGAAGCGCCGTCCAGAAAGTCACTGTCCACATTGATGGCGGTCTGGCGGAACTGGGTTTCATACAATGTCGTTGCCGCTTGTACGCCGGAAATGCACAGTAAAAAAGCTGGGATGGAAAGAAGCTTTTTCATGCGCGCCATACTAGCGGATTAGATATCCGGTAACGGAGAAGGGAAAATGGAAGTGAATGATGGAACACATCCTCAATGATTCATGAATACGGAACTTCATTGCATCTTGAACGTATTTCTGATTATTCCCCTTTTCCCGCGGTGAAACTCGTTTTTTTTCAAAAAATTTTGTTGTCTGCGGATATCTAATCCGCTAGTATGGCGCGCATGAAAAAGCTTCTTTCCATCCCAGCTTTTTTACTGTGCATTTCCGGCGTACAAGCGGCAACGACATTGTATGAAACCCAGTTCCGCCAGACCGCCATCAATGTGGACAGTGACTTTCTGGACGGCGCTTCCGTCTCGCTCACCAATCCTTCCACATCCCTTTCCGGCAATTTGGCCGCGGACCTCCTTGTCCCCAATGTCCAAATGCAGAATAACAACGCCGGATGGACCGTCACCTTTTCCTTCACGGCTACGCAGGACATCATCATCTCTTCCCTGAACCTGGGCTTCCAATTCGTCACCGGTACCGGAACACGGCACGGAAACACGGATTCCAAAACGGGAACCGCTACCGTCACGCTGGCCGCCGGAGATTCCTCCGCCACGGCTGATCTGAGCTTCGAACGCGTCCAGGCCGACAAGAACGGCACGCCGACAGCGGACATCCAGCAAGCCTCCTTCAATACCCCGGTCACGGTCAAGGCGGGAGAAACCTTTACCCTCACCGTGAACGCCAAGGCACCCAACACCGGGGGCACCTTCCTGGGGCTTTCCCAACTGGCCCTCCACGGGGACGCAGTGCCGGAACCGGCCACAGCCTCCCTCGGACTGCTCGGACTGGCCGCCCTGCTCCTGCGCCGCCGCGTATAAGCGGGAGCATCATTTAATCTCTGCTTTATTCCTTTACTAAAACAGGACCGTCCCCCACCGGGAAACGGTCCTGTTTTTTTAAATAAAAATCCGCTCAATTTCCGGAAACGTTTCTTTCCGCCTCTTCTTCAATACGGGCTTCCGTCTCTTCAATCTTTTCTGAAAGATCGGCCCACTGCGTAAAACAGGTTTCCAACTGGCGGTCCGCCTGCTGGAACCGGGTGGTGAGCTCCATGACGGCCTCCGTATCAGCCGCCACCTCCGGACGTTCCAACTGGGAGGTGATCTCCGTCTTTTCCGTTTCCAGACGCGCTATCTCCGCTTCCAACTGTTCCAGTTTTTCCTGGAGGGGACGGAGCAGGCGCGCCTTTTTCTGGCGGATTTCCGCCTCCATGCGTCTGCGCGCCTTGCGGTCCGCCCCGGCTCCCGGGTCAGCCGCTCCGGAGACGGCAGACGCAGCGGAGGAAGCCAGGGCCTGGTCCCGCTCCACCTTCTCCAGATAATCGGAAACGTTGCCTATGTAAACGCGCGGTTTCTCTCCCGGCACGAATTCCAGCACCTTCGTCACAATGGGGTCCAGGAAGCTGCGGTTGTGGGAAACGATGCAGTAGGAACCCGGATATTCGGACAGCGCCTGCTGAAGCACCTGCTGGGACTGGATGTCCAGGTGGTTCGTCGGCTCGTCCAGAATCAGGAAATTGGCCGGATGCAGCAGCATGCACACCAGCGCCACGCGGGAGCGTTCCCCCCCGGAGAGCACGCCCACGCGCTTGTGCACGTCGTCCCCCCGGAACAGGAAGCAGCCCAGCAGGTTCCGCACCATGGGCGCGGATTCCCGCGTAGCGGCCCCCTCCACGCATTCCAGGACGGTCTTTTCCGGGTCCAGGTCATCGGCATGCGTCTGGGAGAAAAAAGCGATCTGCGTATGGCGCCCCATCGTCACGCTCCCGGAGCTGGGCTCCTCCCCGCCGGAAATGAGGCGGGAAAACGTGGACTTTCCCGCTCCGTTCACCCCCACAATGGCGATGCGGTCCCCCTTCACGATTTCAAAATCCACATCCTCAAAGACGGAAATGGAGCCGTACCGCTTGGAAACCTTTTCCAGCCTGACCACGGAATGCGCGCCGGCAGGCGGGGTGGGAAAATGAAAATTCATCACGGCGTCATCCTCCTCCACCTCAATCAGCTCCACCTTCTCCAACTGCTTGATGCGGGACTGCACCAGGGAGGCCTTGGTAGCCTTGTAGCGGAACCGGTCGATGAACTCCTTCGTCTTGGCGATTTCCCGTTCCTGGGCCTTTTTCTGGCGCAGCAGAATCTCCTTCCGCAGCACGCTTTCCTTCAGGAAATAGGAAAAATTGCCCGCGTACTCCTCCGCGCGCCCGTGGTAAAAGGCAATCGTTCGGGAAACCAGGGAATCCAGCAGCGCGACGTCGTGGGAAATGAGGATGATGGCCCCCCGGTAGGTGCGCAGGTACTGTTCCATCCACCGCTGGGACTGAATGTCCAGGTGGTTCGTGGGTTCGTCCAGCAGCAGCACTTCCGGTTCCCGGAGCAGCAGCTTGGCCAGCGCAATGCGCATCTGCCAGCCGCCGGAAAATTCCCCGCAGTCCCGGTCAAAGTCCCGGTCCTTGAACCCCAGGCCGCGCAGGATGGACTCCGTGCGGGGGCGCAGCCGGGCGGAATCATGGGCGTGCAGCACCAGCTCCAGTTCCCCGATCTCGTTGAGCACTTCGGAATAGGCGGCGGAACGGGGGTCCAGTTTCTCCATCTCCTGCGTCAGGGCGTCAATGCGCTCCTGGAGGTCCATCAGGTCCGCAAAGGCGGACATGGCCTCGTCAATCAGCCTGCGCCCGCGGACATGGATGCCCTCCTGGGGCAGATAGCCCACCTGGGAGTGCCTGGACTTGATGATGGAGCCGGAATCCGGCTCATTCAGGCCGGCCATGCACTTCATCAGCGTGGACTTGCCCGCGCCGTTATGCCCCGCCAGGGCAATTCTTTCCCCATCCTCCACCGTGAAGGAAAGATCATTGAACAGGACGCGCGCGCCGTACTGCACGCGCAGATTTTGAACGGCCAGAACCATGTACCGAATGAGTAGAGAGAGGAAGGCGGCGGAACGCGGCGTTGCATCGCCTGTTCCGCCGCCAGGAAAAGCCGGATAAGCTTATTTGTCCAGAACCTTGTTCCACGCGGCGATGCGGTCGGCCTGCTCCGTGAACAGATCGTCCGCGCCATCTTCAATCGTGATACCGGAAATGGTATCCCCCTGCCCGATGGAATCCACCACGTCCTGGCCTTCCGTCACCTTGCCGAAGACGGTGTGCTTGCCGTTCAGCCAGTCGGTAGGTACATGCGTGATGAAGAACTGGGAACCGTTGGTGCCGGGTCCCGCGTTCGCCATGGAAAGCACGCCGGGGCCGTCATGCTTGAGGTCCGGGCGGCACTCGTCCTCAAAACGGTAGCCGGGGCCTCCCATGCCCGTGCCGGTGGGATCGCCGCCCTGGATCATGAAATTCGGAATCACGCGATGGAACTTGAGGCCGTCATAGAAGCCCCTGGAAGCCAGGTTCAGAAAGGAAGCCGCCGTCACGGGCGTCTTGGAAGCGAATACCGTCAGCTTGATGTCGCCCTTGGAAGTGTGGATGGTGATATTCTTGTCAGTTGCCATGGGTGCATGTTAAACGCGCGGAAAGGCATGGTAAAGACTGTATTGCGTGCTGCCGCCGGGCCTGCGCCCTCATTTCTCCGCCAGCCTCTTTTCCTCCTTTTCCATGCCGGGCAAGGAGGCCGCCCCCGCGGCGCCTACCTGTCATGACGGGCCCTAATGACAGGAGGAACGGTTGATTTTCTACCGGAAAGGGCCGAATTTGAATGATATGAGCGAAGAATTGGTAGAAGAATTCGTTACGGTTGAATCCATCTTTGTCCGTGGGCGCAACTGCCTGGCGCTGAAGGCGAAATTCTCTCCCCTGTTCACGGACTACTACCTTCATCTCATGCAGTACGGCCTGCGTAACGAGGAACCCTACGACAGCCTGCTGAAAGAGCTGATGGCCTACTTCACCCTCTACATGGTCGCGCGGCCCTGGGCGGAACAGCACGCCTGGACGGTCAACCTCAGAACGCCCGCCGTAGCCAACCTGTTCGTTACGGGCTCCTCCCTGACGGAATCCGTAGTGGGGCGCATCTTCACGCAGGACATCAAGGAGCCTGAGGAAAACACGCTGTACTCCACCCTGCTCCGCAAGGGCTTTGAACCGCGGTACTCCGTCGTCCCCATTCCGGGAACCTCCCCCGCCCGGTGGGTGGAGGAATTCTACAAGCAGAGCGAACAGAGAAACGCACGCTGCATTGAACTGCCGGATGAATGCTACACCATGGTGACGGCCCAGCCGGACGCGGATGAAGAATGGCTGAATTCCCTAACCCGGGAAAAAATGGCCCATCTGGAAGAGGATGAAGATACCCGAGTGCTGGAAACGCGCCGGTTCCGCTTTTACTGCGGCTGCACGCTGGACCGCATCCTGCCGACGCTCAAGGCGCTTCAGGAAAGAGAGGAAGACCTGTTCCAGGGGGAAGAGGCGCTGGAAGTCACCTGCCCCAGGTGCGCCGCCATTTACCGTGTGACGAAAGAAAATCTGGAAGATTGAGACATACATGATTTCTTTCTGACAATTAGCCTTTTCGGTAGCGAATTTCGTGCTTAAACTTTCCCCGTGCCGACTTGTCCGAAGTGTTTACATAATTTCCACCGCGGGGCGGAATCATTGTGCCCTCACTGCGGCTTTTCCCTGGAAAACCTGGACAAGAAATACGGCAGGGACTCCATCCCCTACCGCCGCGTATGCGACAACGCCGGCGCCCTGCGGCAGCAGGACCGCGTAAAGCTGAACGCCCTGCTGGAAAAACTGGAGCGCCGCATTCCCCCCGTCCTCCTTTCCGTCTATTTCCCCAACATCCTGGAGCCCTTTTCCCTCATTCCCCACAGCTTCTGGATGATGAACCACCTGACGGTGGACGAAGCCGGCTTCCCCAGCCACCAGGGCCCGCTGGACCCCCAGTGGCTCCTGATTCTGGTACTGGACGTGCGGACGGACACGGCCTGCTTCATGTGGGGGTATGAACTGGATCCCTACGTAGAGCCGGACCTGATCAACAAATCCATCATGAAGGCCCGCATCCCCCTGCGGGAAAGCATGCTGCTCCAGGCCGTGGGCTCCATCATGAAAGACGCCGTCCAGCTCGTGGCCCGGAAGGCGCGCTCCAAGGTCAGGCACCCCATGCGCTACGGGTTGACGCCCCCTCCCCCCGCAAACCGGAAAGGAGGCGGCCTATGAGATTCCTGCTGTTCCCCTTCATGCTGGCGGCGGCCATGTGCGTGGCCCCGGCGCAGGAATTCCCCGCCCTTAAATGGAACGCCCGTGACCAGCAATCCCTGATGAAGGGCACCTGGTGGGAAGCCAACGCACCCCTTCTGCCCCCTGTGGATGCGGCTGTGGCCCCTTCCGCCTCCGTCCCGGAACCCTCCGCCAATGCAGACTCCCCCGCTGTGGACCCTGTTCCGGAGGATTTCACGGACGTCAACGAATACTTCCTTCCGGACTACATCCGCACCTCCACGGGCCTGATCGACCCCCAGAAGCTTCTCACGGAAGTGGAGAGCAATGACGTCATTGAACTCATCAAGCTCATCAAATCCCGTTACAACGTCAACCTGTTCGTCAGCATCTTCGCGGCCGGGCAGAAAGTCCCCCCTTCCGTCAACGCCCCCACAATCGCCCGCCAGATATTCAAAAACAAGGAACGGAACCTGCTCCTCCACTTCCACATGGGGGACATTAAAAGCGCCCAGATCGCGCTGGATCCGGAGTTGAGCGCCCAGCTCGGGGATGCGGGGCGGCGGGACCTCCTGTACCAGGTGAAGCAGGACGCCTCCCGGTTCACCAACCCGCAGGACGAGCTTGTTGAAGCCATGATTTCCCTGGCGCGGAGGACAGAGGCGGACATGGCCTCCGCCCCCAAGCCTTCCCTGCCCGCGCTGGACCCGGACAACCCCGCCAGCATCCCGGAAGCCAACATCACCATCCAGGAGCCGGAGGAAGCGCGTGAATCCCATCTGCACGCCATGATGAAGGCCTGGATGTCCTTTGCCCTGGCCAATGTAGCCGGCATCATCCTGCACGCCTCCGCACTGGTGGCCGTAGTGGCGCTCTGGCTGGTCTGGAAAAACAAAAGAGTGGTGCGTCTGCTGCCGTCGGAACCGGACAAGCGCCTGGGCGCTCCGCACGGCGCCTCCCAGAGCCGTCCCGTAAACTACTGCATGCAGGACGGCCGTGGACCGGACTCCATCGGCCGCAGGCAGATGCGCCAGCACATGCGCGACGTCTCATGACAGAACCATCTCCAACCCCCGGCATCCGCGCCGCCCTGAACGGCGCGGGAGAACTGGAACTCACCATGGTGAACGCCCCTGCGGGAGCCGTCATCCGGATGGACGTTAATGCGACTTCCCCCCGCATGCTCTGCACGCAGGGCCGCTACCTGGCTCCGGTGCAGGCCCCGCCCGGCACGCGCATCCGCTTCCGCCTGTTCCACGGGAAGCGCGGGCTGACGGCCCCGGAAACCTTCATCATGCCCGGAGCTCCTCCCGCCCAGCCCGTTCCTTCCACGCTGATTCCCTGCACCCAGAACAGGGACTTCATGATTTACGACTGGGCGGCCCGGCACGAAGCCGCTTGCCGCGCGGTGAGGAAAACGCATCCGGACCTCCTCTTCATCGGAGACTCCATCACGCATTTCTGGGGAGGGCCTCCCGTGGACGAACCGCACCGGGACATCCTCCAGAAATCTCCGGAAACCTGGAGCCTGTGCACGGAGGGAATGAGGGCGGTCAATCTGGGCTTCGGCTATGACCGGGTGGAAAACGCCCTGTGGCGGCTCCGCCACGGCGAACTGGACGGAGCGGCGGACGATGCCGTCTGCGTGGTGCTCCTCGGCACGAACAACCTCGCGGAAAACACGGACGGGGAAATACTCCAGGGCATCCGCGCCGTCTGCGGGGAAATTACCGGAAGGCTGAAAAAGGCCGTCATCATCCTCCAGGGCTTCTACCCGCGCAACAGCGCCCGTAAAGATACCGCGGAACGCATTGCCGCCATCAATCTCCTCCTGAACCGTCTGGCCGCAGAACAGGGCTTCCTGTACACGGAACCGGGACGCGTCATGGCGAACGCCGCAGGACACGTTCCGGAAAAACTCTCCAGCGACGGGCTGCATCCCTCCGCGGCCGGCTATGAGCGCATCGCCGCCGTGCTGGCCCCCGTCATCAGGCAGGCGGCGGAACGGAAAAAATGACGCCGCCAAGAAACCGGACCCGCTTTCCGGTGTTTTTATTCATGGAAACCTCAGCAGAAACACCACAATGAACGAACAGGACGATACAAAACTCTGGCAGATTCTGGGCCATGCCTCCCAGCCTGCGCCGGGGGATGATTTTGCCCGCAGGGTCATGATGCGTATTGCCGGGGAAGAACACGCCACCGCCGTTCCGGCGGAATCCATCCACCACTTCAAGCGGAACTCCTTCCGCATCTGGGGCGCCGCGGCGGCGGCCCTGGTGGCTGCCGTCATCGGCATTGCAGCCCTGATGGAACCCTCTGCTCCGCAAACGCCCCCCCTCTCCATCGCCACCCTGAACATTGACGATGTGCTGGTGGAAGAAGCCGGTCTGGCTCTGGGCCAGGAAAACCTGGTGGACGCTCTCTGCGTGCTGTCCTCCACGGAAACGGGCGTCATCTCCTCGGACAACATCCAGGACCTCCTTCTGTAACTCTGGAAACGGAAGCATTCTTCGTTCCCGGCCCAGGGAGCGGAAACTCTTCGCCGGGCAAACCGGATTTCTTTCCTCCCCGTCCCGAATCCGCCTTCCTGAAAACCGGTTTTCTCCGCAAACGGGAACACCGGACACCGGAACCGTAGGAACGCCGCGTTGCCCCGGCCCCCACTGTTATAAAGCCTTTTCTCTTCCGGCCATGGCTGTGCCTCCCCCGGTCTTTCCAGTCTCCATCCGGAACGGAAGGCAGAGTTTCCAAACCTTCTACCTGGCCCCGGAACTGGTGGAGAAAACGGCCATCTGGAATAGGGGATTTATCCGGCAGGAAGGGCGCAGCTATCAGGCCCGGTAGCTGCTGCACCAATTAACCTATTTGCGAAGAAATACATCCAACTACAATAACATATATTAGATGGTAATGAATGGCATACGCCAATTTTTCATATGAGACGGGCAAAGATTTTTCCCTTTCTTTCGAGCGTTCTGGCCGGATGATACGGCAGATATCCAAAGGCGGCCGATTCTTCCAGGAATCGGCTCTTATCTCGCATGAGGCTTGTTGCTGCTGTCCCAGGAATTCTTCATGTCCGTTGAAGAACTAAACGTTTAGTTCATAAACAAGAAACTATCAGGAAAATAAATAATTATATTCCTCTAAACAAGGCTGTTGGCCCGAAGGTCATCTGCGACGGTTACCAGGCCCTCATTCCCCAAAAGCTCGGAGTCGATGCAATGACGTTCAACTTTGACGGTTCGGAATGCGAACATGCCACTTGCGCCAGCGCGTCGAAATGTTCATCAAGGTCGAGGAAGATGGTCTGTATTATTTCGGAGCGGAAACCGACGACACCGGAAGCCTTTCCATTGCTGGCGAAGAACTCTGTAAGAAGGATGGAACAATTTGCTCTGGGTTTTGAGAGCGATCTTTCGAATCAAGTGGAAAACTATATAAAACGGTTACCGGATGAGGTCAATTCTCGTCCTTATTGTGCCGGCCAAAAAGCCCTGAATGAAGTGACTCTCCAGATTATCGCCCAAGCAAAAACCAACGGATGGAGCACGGTACCCGATCAGGTCACAGAATAAGGCGCCCTTGAGCCGCCTTGTCCTGAACGCTGAAACAGGGAATACTTGAAAAATTGATACAATGTTCTTGTGAACACAAAACAATTTACTATAGTTACTAGAATGAGAGGTACTTGTGCTGTGATGAAAAGAATCTTTCAGTTTTTAGGATGTCTGGCAATCCTGTCCTTCCATGCGGCGGCATGGGGGACATGGCCGACAATGGGATCGAATGTTCCGTAGTGATGGAAAAAACCGAGTTTGACGCGAGGGAGGCTTTCCCTGACTTCAAGCTGGTGTTCGCCAACAAGGGAGAAAAGACCGTGCGCCTGTTCGACGACTTTTATCCCCTGAAGGATGACGGGCCGCATATTTCCATAGAGATTTTTTCGGAACTGGGAAAAGAGAAAAGGAAAAAGGTAGCAGCATATTACCCTCATTATTGCATTGAACGAGGACGTTTCTTGAATTTTATTACGCTGAAGCCCGGAGAAAAGCATGAAGTGCTCATTAAGGATGCTTATCTGTTGATGCACTATTTTGGGCCTTTACGCCGTCTTCGCAATGGTGAGAACTATGAGTTGGAAGTAATCTTTCGGGATGGGTATGGAGATCCCGGTATTTGGAGGAAGTATGTAGGGAGAGAAAATTTCTCCGTGGTCGATCAATCGCCCTGGAATCGGTAGAGCATTTGCAATTCTCTCTTCGGATTGCTTCCTGTTTTTTCTTCCTTGAATCGATTGTCAAAGCATCCATTTTGTTCTGTAAAAACCTTCGGATTGAACCGGGGTGGTTTCTGGCATAGATCAGAGAATATTCATTTGGCAGTCTTTTCGTGAAGGCGGTCGAAGTTCGTCTTCTTATCACGTCTGAGGCGTGTTGTTGCTGGCCCAGGAACTCTTCATGATTCCCGGTGAACTAAACGTTTGGTTCAGAAACAAGAAACGATCAGGAAAATGAATAACTATATTCCTCTAAACAAGGCTGTTGGCCCGAAGGTCATCTGCGACGGGTACCAGGCTCTCATCCCTCAGAAGCTCGGAGTCGATGCGATGACGTTCAACTTTGACGGGTCGGCGTGTGAACACGCCACTTGTCCCGGTGCTCCGGAAATGTTCATCAAGGTCGAAGAAGACGGCCTGTATTACTTCGGCGTAGAGGCCGACGACTCCGGCAGTATTACAATAACTGGTGATAAGCTTTGCGAAAAGAAGGGAGATAAACCCAACGGCAAGCTGAATATCAAAACGGCTTCCAGATATTTGAAAGCTGGTTATTACAAGGTTGCCTTGTCGTGGACCAACAACGCCTATGATCCTACCAGCAACAACGCGATCGCGTTCAACGTCACGATGGACAAGGAACCGATTCAGGAAGGGAAATATGAAGGAGATTCCACGATGAAGCGTGAATTTTCGCCTTCTCCCAAAATCAAGCTGTGGACGATTGAAAGGGAATCCGACATCAAATGCGAAGAATCCAAGGAAGTCGAATATGAATTTAAAAAACCGAAAACTACCTATCTTGATGAAGATAACGCCTGCACAACACGAGGAACTAAACCCTCTACCGTAGTAACGGTTTGCAAGGATGAGGCGGCCAAACTTTGGAGGACGCGTGTTGTCGCTGTTTCTGGGGGTGCTGACGTTGTTATACGCACTGGAGGTTACAGGGACGCTACGCTTAACCCTCCCAAGACCGAAGCAGAAGCCATTACAGCAGTTAACTCAATGAACGGCTATCAATCTCGTCCAGGGGTAGGAGCATGGCATACAAAGGAGGCTTCCTCGGCTCATGAGAATCACCATTGCCGACAATACGAAGATGCAGGCAAGTTTTTCTGGAAGCACATGAAGATTCAAGAAAAAATTGAAGAAAAGACTTTTAATATTGAGAATGTCCCCGACATGGATACTGTCATCCAATTCGCGCAAGAATATGCCAACACTTGGACGGAGCGCTTCTGGTTTGAAGTTGATAATTATGTCAGAGGATTACCAGACGATGCCAATGACCGTCCCTACTGTGCCGGACAACAAGCTCTGAATGAAGCTACCCGCCAAGTCATACAACAGGCGAAAGCCAATGGATGGAGCAACGTACCCGATCAAATCACGGAACCGGGAGCTATTGAGCCGCCCTGTTTCATGCCTCCGGTCAGCGAAGGGGAAACCCGCAGCATGGCCGTTGCGGAGGAACCGTCCCCCCTGAAGCTCTCCATTGCGGATACTTCCCGGTTCGCGGAAGGCAGGATTACGCTGTGCTTCCGCAACGAAGGAAATGAGCCTGTCCGCATTCCCGATGAAATCAACGACGAAACGGCTGATTATTTCTTCCTGACGGTGTTGAGGAGCGAACAAGGGAACGTCCGCATCCTGAATGCTGAAACGGGAAAAATCACCTTCAACCGTCCCTTGAACTACCGGGAGCTTTCCCCCGGCCAGGAATACAGCGTCACGATTCCGGTGTTCCTCGATGAAGTCGAGCTGGAAGATTGGAAACAATGTTCTTGTGAACTCGAAACGCGCTACTATAATCAGCAGGGTAAGGATTGTTTCCTGGGGACTCTCCGGGCGACGGCCAAACTCTCGCTGTGATGAAAAAAATCTTCCGGTATTTAGGAATTTTGGTTTGCCTGTCCCTCCATGCAGCGGCATGGGGGGATACGGCTGACAACGGAGTGGAATGCTCCGTTGTGATGGAAAAAAACCGGTTTGACGCGAGAGAGGCTTTCCCGGACTTCAAGCTGGTGTTCACGAACAAGGGCGAAAAGACGGTTCGCCTTTTTGACGACTTCTATCCCCTCAAGGATAATGGCCCGAATATTTCCATATATATCTACTTAAAACTGGGAAACGGGAAAAAGATGGAAAAAGCCATAGCTTGGTATGGAGCCCCATATCTGATAGAACGTAGAGCGAACTCCATACACTTCATTACTCTGGAACCCGGAGAGAAACATGAAGTGCCTATCCAAAATGCCTATTTATTATTGACATATCTCGACTTACTCCGCAATGACAAGAGATACGAGTTGGAAGTAAACTTCTGGGACGGATTCGGAGAGCGGGGTGTTCGGAGAAAATATGTAGGGAGGGCAGATTTTTCTTTGGTTGATCAATCGCCTTGGAGGCGGTAAAAATACTGCCTCCTGATGCCGGAAGTAGCTTATACAATCCATTTCGGGCACATGCTCGACTTGTACACCGTCATTCTAGAACACTTATTACCTCTCCTAAAAATCCCATGGTCTCCTGCGCAAAGCCTCCCAAAGTCCCTCAAATCGCTTTCCAGATATAAAAACCCATTTCCGGAACTGGTGGAGAAAACGGCCATCCGGACGGGGAAAATTTCCGCTGCCGACGGTTCTCTTTGACGTGCACGCCCGTATCGTTTACAACGGGCTTACTCCATGCAGGACTTCCTTTCCACCGTTATTCTCCTGTTCATCGTCATTGATCCCGTGGGACTGGCCCCGATGATTCAGGGAATGCTGAAGAAATATTCGCCCGCCCAGCAGAAGGCCATTCTGATGCGGGAGCTTGTGTTTGCCCTGAGCCTGCTGCTCCTGTTCTTCTTCTCCGGGAAATTCCTGCTGGACCTGCTGGGACTGGAACCGTCCACCCTGAATATTTCCGGGGGCATCCTGCTGTTCCTCGTGGCGCTGGGCATGGTCTTTCCCGCCAAGGACATGCTCTCTTCCGCCGGACGCACGACCGGACAGGACGAACCTTTCATCGTTCCCATCGCCATGCCCCTGATGGCCGGCCCCTCCTCCCTGGCCATCATCATGCTGCACGCCTCCCAGAGCCCGGACAGCATCTCCCAGATGACCTATGCCGGCGCCATCGTGACTGCCTGGTTCCTCTCCGGACTGGTGCTTTTCATCGCGCAGAAGTTCCTGCGCCTGCTGGGGGAAAAAGGGACGATCGCCCTGGAACGTATGATGGGCATGGTGCTCATCATGATTTCCGTCCAGATGTTTATGAACGGACTCGCCGGGTACGGCGTGAAATAGGAAGGCGCGCCGACCATGCTTTGGCTCCTGCACGGTAACCTGGGCTCTCCGGCGGACTGGAAACCCGTCATGGAAGTCCTGCGCGCCGGGGAAGTGGAAGCCCGCGCCCTGAACCTCTGGAAATACCTGGAATGCTGCCCCAAGAGCCTGAAGGACATGGGGCGCGTGCTGTGCTCTGAAATAGCCGCCCAGGACAAGCACCCCTGGCTCTGCGGTTATTCCCTGGGAGGCAGGCTGGCCATGCAGGCCGTTCTGGCCCATCCCCCCCTCTGGAAAGGCGCCGTATTCGTCAGCGCCAATCCCGGCATGGAGGATGAAACGGCAAAAGCGGCCCGGCGCGCGAAGGACGCAGAATGGGCCGTCAAGTGCCTCTCCGCGCCATGGGAGGATTTTTTGAAGGAATGGGACGCGCAGGGCGTATTTGAAGGCGGCCCGCCGCCTCCGGACCGTTCTTCCCTGAAACCGTGGCGCAAATCCATCTCCCGCGCTTTCATCGACTGGTCCGTGGGCGTCCAGGAAAACCTGGCTCCGCTCCTGAAGCAGTCCCCTGTTCCCCAGTTATGGATAGCCGGGGAGCGTGATCCCAAATTCACTGCCCTGGCCCGCCGGGCGGCGGGGGAACAAGCCGTCATCATTCCCCGCGCCGGCCACCGCCTCCCCCTGGAAGCTCCGGCGCGGCTGGCGGAAAGCCTTCAACAATTCATCCTGCAAAACCCATGAACGATCCCAAAATACCGGACGCGGAAGATTTGAGAAAACTGGTGGAGGAAATCGCCCAGACCCACGTCCCCTTCGGCATGTACGGCCCGGCCAAGTACCCGCCCAAGGGGTGCCCGCTGATGGACGTGCCCCAGGAATACCTGGCGTGGTTCCAGGCCAAGGGCTTTCCCAAGGGAAAACTTGGCCGCCTGATGGAACAGTGCCTGCTGCTGAAAGGTAACGGGCTGGACCCGCTTTTTGACCCCTTCCGCAAGGCCAACGGCGGACGGACGAAGAAAAACGCCCGCCGCCGCGTGTGGGATTTTGAGAGCGAATAACCTTCCCCCCGGAAGGAACGCATTCTTCCCGCGTCATCAGGAGGCGGGAACGAGCTTCACTTCCCGCCTTGTCCCGTCCTCTTCCGTGACGGCCAGCACATAAAACACCCGGTCCTCCTTCTTCCCGCGCGTGACGGTAATGGTCAGGCTGCCGCGGGACAGCTTCACGCCATCCTCCGGAACGGAGAAAACGCCCAGCTCTTCCAGCAGTTCAAGCGCCCTGGCGCCGTCCCTCACACGGATGGTCTGGCCGTCGCCTGAAATTTGCTTCTTCACCTCCTGCCATGCGGCGGCCAGCTGGCGCGGTTCCCGCTGCTGCATCTCCGCCCGGGAAAGAGGGGGCAGAGCCATGCAGAGCACGGCGGACAGCATGATCAATAGTCTCTTCATGACAGGGAGGCGGCGGGGAGTTGCTTGTTAATGGTGGCCTGGAACTTTTCCAGGGCCTGCATGGCGTGGTCGGAAGCCTTCCGGTCAATGGAAAGCTTCAGCCCGCAGTGGGGGCATTCAATGCCGCCGGACAACAGGTCCGGAATGGTTGTGGGGAAATACACTCCGCATTTGGGGCAGTCAAGCCCCGGAGTGCGCTGGTAGGAATAAGTGGTTTTCTGGTCCATGTTTGTTCTTTCAATTAGTTATTTTTTTCCCGGGAGGAAGAGTCTTCATAATGCGGCCTGGAGGTCAGCTGGAGGAATTGGGACAGGCCGGAAGGCATGTCCGCCTGCTGCATGGTGACATGGATTTTCATGTTCGCCTGCAGGGAGGAAGAGGAGGAACCCCTCCCGGACTGGGGCGCCAGGGAAGCGCGGAAGTTCAGGCCGTCATCCTGCCCCTTTCCGGCGGAGGAATCCACCTCGCCCTTGTTCAGGGAAAAGCGTTCATCCGGAGCGGAGGCGACCGCGTCAATGATGTTGATGTCAAAGTCAAAGTCCGCCTGCTTGATTTGCAGCAGAGGCAGCGTCACCAGGCTGATGAGCGGCACGCTTACTTTCTTCTCCGCTCCGCCGGAAGCGTCGCTGTCCGTAAAATTAAAGCTGATGAGCCTTAGCGCCCCCGTGGAACCGTCCGCAGGATTGTAGGACTCAAAAGCCAGGGACATGAAATGCTTCATGTAGCGTTCCGTGGACATCGCGTCCGCATCAATCGTCGCGACCAGCGGGGCCGAGATCAACTGCTGCAGGCTCATGATGTGCCCGTTCACCTTGTTGTTTGTAGAATCACTCATAATAATATCACTATTGTGCGGCCAGTCCGGAAACGTCATTCTGCTCCGCCAGGACGGCGGGAACGGCGGCGGGCGCGATGTTGAGGTGAAGCGTCTGGATGGAGTTCTCCGGCATCTTTTTCAGCTTTTCCGTCTCCACCTCCACGTCCACCACCACATTGCTTACCTGCCGGGTGAACGCATACTTTTCCGCAAGCACGTCAATGAAGGAGGAGAGGCCTTCCCGGAGGTTCGTGCGGCACTCCTGCCTGAGGGCGTCCCCCTGGGCACCCTGGAACAGGTCGGCCAGATCGGGATTGTCCATGAATTCCTTCTCCGCCACATCCGCCAGAAGCTCCGCCAGCAATCCCTTGTCCAGTCCGGAGTCCGCCCGCAGGAGGGCCCCCTCATGGCCGGAAACAGCCGCAGTGATCTTCTTCCCCAGGTAGAGGCAGAAATTCCTTTTCCACTGTTCCTCCCTGGCAAGCAGGGAGGAAAAATCACTTCTCGCCTCATCCGCCGGGAGATTGGAGTGCACCACGGCCATCACAATGGAACGGATGGCATACGCAGGCACCCGCTCCGCCAGTTCCTGCTGGAACAGGCTGCACTGCTCCGCATCCAGCACCTGCCTCTCCTCCACCCCGGAGGTTCCCGTCACCGCATACTTCAAATCGAATTCCAGGGACCCTATCTGGGCGCTGGGAAGCTGGAAGCCACGCACACCGCCGTGCTTCCCGTACTGGCGCGCCAGCCCCGCCGCATGGCAGTTCGCCGCGTGCTGCGCTTCGATAATGTCCCTAAGCAGGGATTCGACAATCAGATTCAGACGAGACATGGCTCTGGGATGGAGAAGAAATCGTTATGCTCCGGTTATTGTGCAGGCGTGGCGGCCACGGCCACCTTCCTCTTGAGCTCTCCGGCGCTCACCGTGCAGTTCCTGGCGTCTTCCTTGGAAATCGTGTATTCCTTGCCGGAATCCGTTTTCACAATCTTGGCTTCATTCCCCGCACCGTTATCAAACGGGTCCGTGGCGTCCCCTATCCGGAGGGTGATGGCATCCGGCTCAAACAGGCCTTCCTTGTTCTTGTAGGAGGTCATCAGCTTCACGCTTCCATCGTCCTGGATGGCATGCTGAACCTCCAGGGAACCGGTGGGAGATACCACGGAAATGCTGTTGTTCAGCATTTCCAGCACCTTGGCCATCCCGGCGGGCATGCTGTCCTGTCCGGCATGAACGGCCACGTCCATCGTGTACTCCACGCTGTACTTGGAGTCCTTCGTGGCGGAGGAGTCCTTCTTGCTGGAATAGCTGGCGTTCATGCTGCCGCGCGCCCAGAAGCATCTTGCAGAGGCGGAAACACTGGTATCTACGGAGCTGGAGGAATTCTCCGTCTCCGTACTGGCGGCGGAAGCGCTGATATTCGCCTTGAAGTTGATGTCAATGGAGTTGATGGCGATGTAGGGGATGGGGACGATGGTCAGAAGGGGAACCGTGATCTGGGCCATGTGGCCGTCCTTGATGAACTGGAAGGAGACGTTCACCGTCTTCTTCTCTTCTCCCTCTGTGTACAGGCCTACGTTCTGGATGAACTCCCATGAGGTCCGGGCCGCCTGGGCCTGGGCTTCCACGCAGGCGACCAGGGGACCGCCGATGATGTTGCCGAAAGGCAGCGACTTGAGGGAGGCGGTCGCCACGTCTGCTGCTGATTTGTCAATTGCCATATTATTTTATTTTCTGGTTGAGGTTAATATGATGTGCCGCCTTCTGGCGACGTTGTAATGATGGAGCCATTCCGGAGCCGTTTCCATCCCGCCTGTCCGGAATGCCGGTTCCGCCTTCCCGGAGCGCCGGCGGGGCATAGCTGGCGGCTATTTGGAAAACGACAGCATGTTCAGGCTCCCCAGCACTTTCTTTTTCATGAACTTGCTGACGGGGATGGAGACATTCCCCACTTGAAGGAAATTGCCCGCAATGGATTCTATATGCAGTTTGTTAACCAGATAGGAACGGTGCACGCGGATGAAATATTCCCCGTCCAGGTGTTCGGCCACCCGCGCCAGCGGGGCGGATACCAGAATGGACGACATGCCGTGCACGTGCAGCGTGCAGTAGCTTCCCCCCGCCTCCACATACAGGATATGCTTCATCAGGATGCGCTGGAACCCGTCGTTCATTTTGACGAACACCATGGGGTTTCTGGACAGGGAAAATCCGGCGGGCCTCCCCAACAGCGGCGTAAGGGAGTCATCCTTCATTTCCATGATTTCCAGCTTGTCTCCGTGCTCCACCGGTTCCGGCGCCGGGGCATAACAGACCCTATCTTTTTTAGTGACTTTAATAAATTTAATGGTCATTCAAAAATCATAGCAAAAACTTTAAATACTCAATAAATTCATCAATGAACAGCAGAAATGACCTTCTGAAACCAAATTTATCTCTTCTGAACGGCCATTGGAAACCGTGCCTTACCAACGCATTCAGGCCGCGGAAACCGTATTCCGCGGCCTGAATGGCACCCGTCTCTGCCGGGAAAAAACCTAATTCATCAGCGCCTGGTGCCTTTTCAGCAATTCCACCGTCAGCGGTTCGGGAAAGGCCTTCACGTTGGACGACCTGGCATCCTCCCTAAAGTTTTCCCCCTCATACAGCGGCACGGGGTAGACCTTGAGGATGCCGGGGCGGGCGGTCCGGACAAGCGTCTCCGCCATCTTCATCGCCAGGGGATTGCCCCCCGCGCCCTTGTCCGTCACGCAGACGGACTCCGTTAGCATGAAATTGCCTTCCGCCGGGTCCACGTAATCAATGGGGAGGCCGGCCTTCCTGTCCGCTACGGCCTGGTGGCGCAGGCCGAAGGCAATCGCCACCTCCCCGGCGCGCACCTTTTTCAGCGGTCCGGAACCGGAATTTTCCAGATGGGGCCCCGCGTTCTCCATCATGCCGTGCAGCAGGCGCCCCGCCTCCTGTTCCCCGTACGCGCTGACCAGGGCCTGGACCATCAGCCATGCCGTGGAGGAACTGCGGATATTGGGAATGGAGATGAATCCCTTGTACGCCGGGCTTGCAAGGTCTTTCAGGGAGGCGGGCCGGGGCAGCCCGTTCTCCTGAAGCGCCCTCGTATTGATGAAAATGGCCCCTTCCTGCGCCGTAAGGGGCGCGCAGAAACCGGGCGTCTTTTCCAGGGCATGGAACGTGAAGGAGAGGGGGGCGAACATCCGGTGGGCCTGCTGGGCGCTTTCCAGGTAGTAGGTGGAGGCGGTAATCACGTCCGCCTCAATGTTGCCGCCCTCCGCCATGATCTTTCCGCCCAGCTCCGAGGTGCTGAAGGAGGAAAAAATGTACTGTCCGGAAAATCCGGCCCTGTCCAGGGCGTCCTGCATGGCTAGCCGGGATTCTTCGTCCGCGTTGGAGTAAATCACTACCTCCGGGCTCTGATTGCAGCCGCCCAGGCACAGAAGGACTCCGGAAACGGCGGCAAGCGCGCAGGCAATCATGGTGGACTGTTTTTTCATGACGGTATCTTATTGTTTTTTGGTGCATCGGGCGGCAATGCCGCCCAGAATGACCCTGGCCAGGATATTCGTGGCCAGAATCAGGAGGGACATCACAAAGATGGAATCAAACTGCGCGTAATGCTGCAATTCCTTGATCTTGGTGGTCAGCACGGCCGTTCTGGCGCCCACTAGGAAGATGACGGCGCTGATCGTGATCATGCTGTTGATGAAATAATAGCTGAACATTTCCAGCACGGTTCCCAGCGAATTGGGCACCACAACCCGGCACAGGGTTTTCAGCCAGGAATCACCCATCAGGGCGGCTGTGGCCTCCCAGCCCTTGTTCATTTTCTCCAGGGAGCTCTTGCCCATCAGGTAGGGCGTGGTGAAGAAATGGACCACGTTGCAGAGCACCAGAATCAGGAAGGTGTTTTGCAGGCTGGTGCCCGTGAAGGCGAACAGGAATGCCAGGCCGAGCACCATGCCCGGAATGGTGTTGGTCACCACGGCTATCCCATCAATCGCGCCGCGAGCCACCCGCCCCAGCCCGGAGCGCGCGGATACCAGCGCGGCGCCGTAGGAAAGCAGGGTGCCCAGCAGCGCGGTCAGCAGCGCCACCCACAGGGAATTGCCGTAAATGGAAAGCAGGCCGCGGGAAGAGAGGATGCGCATGAAGCGTTCCAGGGAAAATTCCACCTCATAAGGCCAGTTTCTGACGAAAGGCACCACGAACATGACCGCAAAAACCGCCGCAATGGTTCCGATGACGGCCAGGGACCCGGCGCCGCATACGGCGTCCCTCAGCGGGCTTTTAACGATGTCCTGGCGTGAAACCTTGTTATACCGGAAATTGTACCTTTCCAGGTAATTGATCAGCAGGATGCTGATGATGGACGGCAGCAGCATGGAGACGGCGACCGCCGCGCCGCCGCCGAAGTTCGGGATGGCCCCTAGCATTTCATTGTACAAATGGATGGCCACCACGTCAAAACTGCCTCCGATGGAGGCGGGAATGCCGAAGTCCGTAAAACTCAGCGTGAACGACTGGATCAGCGCCGCCCCCAGCGTACCCACCAGCGGCCTCACGGCCGTTCCCAGGAAAGTGCGAACGGGGCCGTCCCCCATCACCTTGGAAACGATGGCGAAGTTCTTGTCTACATACTTGAAGGTGTTGTTAATCAGCAGGAAGGCGACCGGCAGCGTGTAAATGGTGTAGCCCAGCAGCATTCCCTGGAACCCGTAAATGTCCAGCACCTGGAACCCCAGCAGCCGCGTCAGCAGCCCTTCCCTGCCGAAGGAATAGATGATGACGAAGCCGTACGTGATGGTGGGCAGGAACATGGGCGCCACCGTCATTCCCGCGATGAACTTGCGGAACAAGGGCGGCAGTCCCGTATTGTTCACGGCATACGCCAGGAAAAAGGCCAGCGCGGTGGTCAGCGCCGCGGAAACCCCGGAAATCAGAAAACTGTTCCGGAAGGATTCCAGGAATGCCGGGCTGGCCAGCATGGCCGTGTAATTCCCCAGGCCGGATTCCCTGCCTACCAGGAAGGACTTGCCCAGCAGCAGCGCCATGGGCAGGACCAGGAAGACGGAGAACACCAGGGCAACCGCCCAGAACACGCCCCGGATTTCTATCTGGGTTTTATGCATAGGAACCCTCAAAGAGGGAAAGAATGTTATTCCTCTTGATCTCCAGCTGATTCAGGATGAACTGCTTCACAAAGCTGTTGCTGGGGCTGGAAATGATTTCCCGCGGCGTGGAATACTGGGAAATGCCTCCTTCGTTCAGGATCAGCACCCGGTCGGACAGGGTAAGGGCCTCCTCCGGGTCATGCGTCACGATGATCGTGGTCAGGTTGTACTCCCGGGCAATCGTCTTGATGCGGTACTTGATGGACTCCTTGATGACGCCGTCCAGGGCGCTCAGAGGTTCGTCCAGCAGCAGGATGCGGGGCTTCATCACCAGCGTGCGGGCCAGGGCCACGCGCTGCTTCTGGCCGCCGGAAAGCTGGTCGATGCGCTTGTCCAGATGTTCGCTCAGGCCCAGCAGCTCCACCAGCTCCCGCACCTCACGGGGGGAGCTGACCCCCGGCTTGTTCTTCAGGCCGTACGTGATGTTCCGGTAGGCGTTCAGGTTGGGGAACAGGGCGTAATCCTGGAACACGATGTTGAAGCCGCGCCGCTGCATGGGCGTGCCGCTCACGTCCTCCCCGTCAAAAAGGATCTGGCCGCCGTCCAGTTCCGCCAGCCCCAGGATGACGTTCAGCAGCGTAGTCTTTCCGCTGCCGGACGGCCCCAGGATGGAGACGATCTCCCCTTTCCCGATGTCCAGGCTGATGCCGTTCAGAATGGGAACTCCGTTATAGACTTTCTTGATGTTTTTCAACTGTAGCATGGTAACCTCCTGGCCGCCGCAGCGGCCCGCTGGGATTGATGGATGGGAAGGGAACTACTTGTTCCGGCGGATATCCGCCACGGCCTCCGCCAGGCGGCGGAAATCGTCCGGGAACACGTCCCCGATATTGCCGATGCGGAAGGTAGGGGCTTCCGAAATCTTGCCGGGGTAAATGACGAATCCCCGTTCCTTCAAGGCCTCGTAAAACTTCTGGAAATCAAAATCCTCCTCCGGGTACAGGAAGGACGTGATGATGGGGGACTGGAGTTCGTCCGGCAGCAGGGTCCGGAACCCGCTCCGGCGCATCCCCTCCACCAGCGCCGCATGGTTTTCCCGGTACCGGTCATGGCGCGCTTCCACGCCGCCCTCATCTTCCAGCTCCTTCATGGCCTGGAAGAAGGCGCGCACCACATGCGTGGGAGAGGTAAAGCGCCACTTGCCATGGCCCTTCTCCATCTCCGCCCACTGGTCATACAAATCCAGGGACAGGGAGCAGGAGACCCCCTCGCACCGGGACAGGGAGGAGCGTCTGGCAATGACGAAGCCGAAACCCGGAACGCCCTGGATGCACTTGTTCGCGCTGCTGACCAGGAAGTCGATTCCCAGCTTGCGGATGTCAATGGGAATGCCGCCGAAGCTGCTCATGGCGTCCACGATGAACGTCAGCCCGCGCCCGCGGATCGCCCTGGCGACGACCTCCACGGGATTCAGAATGCCCGTGGTGGTCTCACAGTGCACCATGGCCAGGTGGGAGATGTCCGGGTGTTCCTCCAGCGCGCGCCGCACGGCCTCCGGCGTTACGGGCGCCGTCTCCTTCAGGGAAACGAGGACGTGATTCAGGCCATGGCGGCGGGCGATGTCCCCCATGCGCTTGCCGTACGCCCCGTTGGCGACGATCAGCAGCTTGTCCTGCGGCCTGACGGCGCAGCTCAGCGTGGCTTCCACGGCATAGGTGCCGCTGCCCTGTAAAAGAACGGTGGTGTATTCGCCGTCCAGCCCGGCCAGCTTCAAAAGCTGTTCCCGGATGACGGTGACCACGCCCTCGTTGTAATCCTTGTCCCAGGTGCACCAGTCCTGAAGCATGGCCTGGCGGACGGATTCGGAAGTGCTCAGCGGGCCGGGGGTAAGAAGAAGGTAATTTCTCATGGTTAATGGATGGTTGAAAGGCTAGCGGTTCATGGAGGCGTTGATCTCCTCAATGCAGGCGGGCAGTTCACGAATGGAATCCAGCACGTAATGCGCTCCCGCGTCCAGCATGCGGCGGCGCACTTCCTCCTTCATTCTGTTCAATTCTGCGGCGGGCATGGCCTCATATTCCTCCTCGCTCAGGCCCAGTTCATTGCTGCCCGTGATGATGCCCACGGTGTGCACTTTCGCACTCAATCCTTCCCGGATATCCGCCATCGTATCGCCCACCTTCACCACCTGGTCCACGGAGGGGATCTCCAGGTCAATCATGTTCCGGTAAACCATGTACGGCGCGGGACGCCCCGCGGGCACTTCGTCCGGCGTCACCAGGTTGTCCACCACATAACCCCGGGCGGCGGCCCCGGGACGCACGATGTCCATCATCCGCGCCGTGTAGCCCGTCGTGGAGCCGATTTTGATGCCCCGGGCCTTCAGTCCCTCCAGCGTTTCCACCACGCCGGGAATGGGTGTGGTGAAATCCTTCAGGGAGGCGAACAGGTGCGTTTCAAAACCGGCGTAAAGCTCCCGCACGTCGGATTCATTCCAGGAACGACCGTACTTCCTCTCAAACTGTTCGCGAACCGGCTCCATTTCCAGAATGGCGCGGATGTGGTCCACTTTCAGCAACCCCATGGGTTCCCGCGCCTGCCTGTAGGTGATATCCAGGCCCTTTTCCCTGAACACGCTCAAAAAAACGTTCAAAGGGGCGAAACAGCCGAAGTCCACGGCCGTACCGGCCCAATCCATGATGATGCAACTGACTTTATTCATAATCTGTAATGTCTGGTCGTTGAAGGAGCAGCAGCGGCGGCTTTCCTCCGGGAACGGAGCCAACCTAAAACCTTCCCCGCCGCCGGACAAGAGCCGCCTGGTTGCAATGTTGTCACATAAACGGCGCTGGACACGGTCAGAAATTCGTGTACGCGCCGCAGATAAACGTCCACCCCGTAAACCCGGCGGAACGGCCTCCGCGGGAATGCCCGTACTCCGCCATCGTCATGATCTTCAGCCGCGCGGGATCGTCCCGGTACACAAAGAAATTCAACCCGGCGACCACGGCCTGGTAGCAATCCACGCGGTTCCCTCCCCTTTCCGCCAGGGAGGCATAGCGCTTGTTCGGTTTCACGGCGTCCGGACCGAATGCGAGCTGGTAGCGGGCGACCGCCTGCACATGCCCCGTCAGATTGAAGGACGGCATGACGGTCAGCCCCGCCAGGCCGGACGGAGCTATCACGCCACCGGAGGAATACTCCCGCAGCCGGGAAGCCCAGACTACCTGGGCCATCAGCTCAAATGCGCCCTGCTTTCCGTAATAATACAGCGCCAGCACGTTCCGCGCCCCGGTGCCCGTGTAATTGCCGTCGTAGGGGCGGTCCTTCATGTCCCCCCAATTGTAAATCCAGTCGCAGTACAGCCGCCCTTCCTTCAGCAGCAGGCCGTCCGCGCGCGCGGACAGGCCCAGGCTCATGTTCACGGACTCCCAAGTGCCCCAGGTTCCGCGGCTCCTCTCGTCCGTGTTGGACCACAGGCCCGCGTAATACCCCAGCGGCTCCTTCTTTTCGTCATTATAGCTCCAGACGCCGAAGGAACTGTCGCTGACCAGCATGTTTTCCACGGCGGAAATCTCCGGCAGCTTATACTTGGAACTGGAAATGCGGTTCTCCGCCAGAATGACGGGAAGCACCTTCCCCGCACCCACAACAGCGCCCGGCAAGGAATATTCCAGATTGGCCTCATAAAGGTTGCCGCGGGTCATTTTGTGGTCGTTCCAGCGTCCGCCCTTGTAATAGCCCAGGCTGTCCACGCCGCCCATGTTCCAGATATTAGCCACTTTCAGGTCCCGGAGCACCCTGGCGTTCCAGCCCAGCCTCAGCCGCCGCCATTCCTCCGTGCGCCCGTGGGAGCCGGGGTACGTTTCAGAACCGTTGGGAGCCACGGCCGCCGCCTGGTACTGGGCACGCAGGGACACGTTGAACTCCTGAAGCCACGGATTCGCGTCATTCCTGTACAAATGCACGTTGCCGGGACGGTCTCCGTAGCTTTGCGCCCAGAGTCCGGACAGGGAGGACACGCCGGCCGCCGTTCCGTTCCAGGAGGAAAAACCTTCCGCGCCACACGCAAAGCTGGCGGCGCAGCCAAAACAGGCGGCATAGAAAAAAGAGGCCAGGGACATGATTCCCCACCATATCCGTTCCGGAACCCGCCTGAACCATTTTCAGGTCAAAAAATCGCCACACAACAACATACCGGAAAAAGGAAAAACGCGGCTTTCATCTTCGCGCCTCCTGATGCATGCCCATGAAAAAACAGGGAGGTCCCGGCGCGCCCCCTGAAGCTTCCCGTGGAATACACGGACGGTGCAGCCGTCACGGCTCTGTCTCTCCGGAAAGCAGGCGGTCAAAGACCCACTCCCCGAACGTCCACTCCTCATTCTCCCCTTTGGCAAGGGCGAACTGCCGGAAGAGTTCCCGGAACAGCTCCCTCACTTCGCCAAGGGGAACGGCGCGGCGCAGCAGGAACGCCGTCCTGTCGCCCTGGGCGCGCCCTCCGGCAAAAACATCGTAAACGCCCTCGCTGCGGCCAACCATGGCCAGCTCTGCAAACAGGGGGCGGGAACAGCCGTTGGGACAGCCGGAAATCCGGAACACCACGGGTTCGTCATCCAGCCCGAATTCATGCAGAATTTCTTCCAGCCATCCGTTGAGCTCCCGGTGGACCAGGGAAGAAGCGGCGCGGGCGCGGCGGCAGCCCGGCAAGCCGCGGCAGGAGCAGGATTCAATGGAGAGCGGGGAAAAATGCCTGGACCCGCGTAGCAGTACCTTGATGCGTTCCGCCACGCACCTGTCCGCCGGATGAAGCCTCAAATTGCCCCGCGGCGTGATGCGCACCGGAGAAGTCAAAAAAGGGACCACGCGCCGCCATGCCGACGCCACGGCATATTCCGGCGTATCCTCCAGACTGCCGGAAGGGAGCGCCACCAGCAGCCCGTTATAGAAATCATTGCGGCTCCACTCCCCGGAAGAGGAAAACTCAGGTTGCTCCCCCTCTCCCGGGTACAAGCCGGCGTTTTTCAATTCATTCAGAACCCAGTCCAGGCTGCGGGAGGCGAACAGCGACTTCAATCTCCTCTTGCGCGGATTGTCCGGTTCCCCGAACTGTTCATTCAGGGCCGTCAGCACCCCCGCCGCCTTCACGGCCTCCGGCAGGGAATACCGCCCCAGCCAGGATGCCGCCCGCGGCGCCAGGGCCGCACTGCCCCCCTGAATGCCGCCCCCGCCTCCGGCAAACAAATGCACGCCGCCCTCCGGATGGCCTCCCTTGGGAACCACAAAGCCCAGGTCACAGGAAAACAGCCCGAATTCATGGTGCGGAGCCTCTTCCAGACAAATACGGGCGCGCTTGTGCAGGGCGGAAAAACGTTCTTCAGGCTGCGGGTCCGAGGAAAAAAGACGTTCGCGGTTTTTGCGTATTTCATACGCGGGGAAGGAAACGGGAGCGGAAAACCTGTTCAACTTTCCGGCGAACTCCAGCCATGCGTCCCGGTTTTCCCCCCAGCAAAGGGAGGAACCTACATCCACGGCCTGTTCCGTATAGGGAACCAGGCGGGAAAGCTTTTCCGCCAGGGCAATGCCCTTCTCCACGCATTCCCGCTCATCCACCCCGTCCAGAGGAATGGACAGGGTGGAAAAGGAAACAAGGCGGCATCCGCCGTCCACGGCGTCCAGAACGGCCTGCCACTGGGCGGGTTCCATCCATCCTCCGCAAAACGGATATTCCATGGTGTAGGTATTTCTCATGATGAATAAAATCAGACTCGCGCCGTCGCCAGGAACACCACGTGCATGACGGAAACCAGCGTTACAAAATACATGTCCGCCCGCGCGGACGGCACAGAGGAGAAGGGACCGGCCATGCCGAGGCCCAGAGCGCCGTGGGAACACCGGGAAATGCAGTCCCGGCAAAGGGTGCAGCGCCTGGAAATGCGGCAGGCCCCGCCCTCGCGCGAGATGGCGAGGTCACGGCAGGCGGCGGCGCACTGCATGCACCCGGTGCACGTCTCCTTCACGCGCATGCGCCAGGGGGACAGCCTGCCCAGCAAACCGGCGGCCAGCCCCATGGGGCAAAACCTGCTGCAATATTCCCTCACGCCGCCCGCGGCGCTCATTCTCCAGGCCAGGGGAGCCAGGAAAGCCGCGGCAAGCGCAACCGCCAGGGCGTATTCCACCGGGAGTCCCCACAGGGACAGGAGCAGCGGCGTTCCCACCGCTGCGGCGAGGGCCGCCCATCTCCAGTCCCGGAGGCCCTTGCCTCCCTTCACCGGACGCCCCTTTCTGCGGGAGGAGGCGGCGGACAGGCAGTCCCACACCCCGAAGTAGCACAGATGGCTGCACCACGCGCTCCCGGCCAGAAGGACGGATACGCTGAACAGCGCCAGCATGAAGATGCCTTCTCCCCGGTAAACCGGGCCGGAAATCATCATGAACGGCACGGGAACATGCAGCCTGCCCGTCATCAGCAGGGAGGAAGCCACCGTCACGCCCAGCAGAAACTGAAGAAAAAACACGGAGGCGAATACGGTCCACATCAGCCGCCGCCTGCGGGGAGACGCCTGCGGATTCAGCAGCCCCTCCGCACAATAGCCTCCCCACCAGGCCAGAAGAAGAATCACGAGTCCGTTGACGCCCTGCCACGGCAGAACACGCTCTCCCAGCAGCAGGCGGAAAGGGGCCAGCGCATCCAGCAGAAACAGAAATAGCACGGAGGCGGAAAACACGCGGCTGCGCGCCAGCTCCGGAACAGGCAAATCCTTCTCCCCGCGCCTGCGCCACAGGATAGCCGCCGCATGAAGCAGCAGCACGCCCGCCAGAATGGCGGCCAGCCGCAGAAACGGCAGTCCCTCCATCATCCGCAGCCTGGCCAGATGCCAGGTTTCCGCCCCCCAGAAAAGCAGGGAGGCCAGCAGCAGGAACGTGACGCTCCTGCGGAGCCAGCCGCGCCGGGAAAACGAAAGCGCCGCCAGCCCCATGCACAAAATGACGCCCGCATGCATCCCGCCGCGCAAAAAATGGGCGGCCGTCATCAGAAAGCAGAACAAGGAGATGAGTCCGGGGCCGGTCATGGCATCGTGGGCGCCTGTCTGGCACCCCCAACATAAGTGAAAAGACCGGGCGCTCCAGAAAAAAACGGTTCATCCGCCCGTGAAGGGAGCCTCATTGCGTCACCCCTCCGCCGCTCCGTCCGGAAGCCTCCGGAACATGCGGAAGGGCGCCGTTCCACGGCGGTGAAAGCCGTGGGGGCGCCCCGCCGGAAACGGCGGCCTCCATGCGTGGACGCTGTCCGGCCGCGCATGGAGCCGCATCAGGATGTTAAAATTACAATTTCCTGGTGTTCAGCTTTTTATCCACCACCATGCCGTCCGTGAGCTTCGGCTGGAACTTCACGTCGCGACGGGCCTTGAACTTCAGCACAAACAGCTCGGAGGTTCCCTCCACAGGTTCCTTGTCCCCGATATTGACGAAGGTGGGATACAGGGCCTTGGTTCCGTTCGTATGAAGCCTGTCGTTCGTCAGGTTCTCCATCTTCTTCATGTTCTTAACCTCCACGCCCACGAATTCCAAATCCTTGGGATCGTACGGGAGGGCAAAGCTCAGGGCATTCACCAGCCGGAGGTTCCGGCCCTTCACGGTCACCTTGACGGTGTCTCCCTTGGCGTACCTCTTCTTATCGGCACTGAGCAGGAGCTTTCCGTCCACGTGGACTTTCTTCTTTGCCTCCTCGGCGGCTTTCTTCTTCTCGCCGTCCCCCTCCTTCTTATCCCCTTCCTCATCCTTCTTGTCGGCTTCTTCCTGCGGCTGGTCGGCTTCATCTTCCAGCTGGGTGGCTACCACGGAGATATCGTAAGCGTCAATAAGGCCATTCTTATTGATGTCTCCGTTGCTGATGTAGCCTTCAAAGTCGGAATCGCCCTTCCGCAGGCCCGTGTAGTTGATGTAGGAGGTCAGGTCGTTCCGGTCGATCTTGCCGTCATTATTGATGTCGCCCGGCAGATAGCTTTCCGTACCCGGCACCTTGAAGACGTAGATTTCCCTGCCGGAGCCGTAGTCGCCCACGCCTTCCGTGACATTCAGCTTGATGTAGCGCGCCGTGGGGGCGTCCTTGAAGTTGAAGATCTTCACGTCGCCATTCTTGTCCCACTGGAACGTTCCGGCCTTCGTCCAGTTTTCCCGGTCCATGCTGTAGGAAATGGAGCCCTTCAGGAGCGTTCCGTTGCCGCCGTCCTCACGCGGAACGTAATGGAACTTCTCAAGCTTGTTGATGGTCTTCAGGTCCAGAACCAAGTCAAACGGCACGGCCTTCTCGTTGTACTTCGTGTGCCACGCGTCCTTTTCCTTGAAGTCAAAGAGTTTCGTCAGGGAATTGCCCTGGTTCTCCACGCTCGTTTCACCTTCGATTCCCGGAATGGCGAACTCAAGCGGGTTGGCCTTGGTCTTCGCGCTGATGGCCGTCCAGGCGGAATGGCCGTCCTTGTTGACGGCGCGTACATTGAAGGAATAGGGCGTTTCCGCCTCCAAATCCTCAAACAGGAACTCCGTCCCCTTGATGGTGGTATACAGCATTCCGCCGAATTCGATTTCATAAAAATCGGCATTCGGAACGGCGTCCCACGTGGGCTTCAGGGTATAGGCCGCCGCGTTTTCCTCCGTCACCACGGCATTGGAGGGAGCGGTCAGCGCGCCGGAAGAAAGGCGGTACTTTTCAGCGGGTTCAAACCGGAACCCTTCCACGGAAAGCACCGTGGGGGCTGCCGTAATATCCGCCGCGCCCAGCTTCACCAGCAATTGAGGGTTTTTGGCAATCACCTTCTTCTCAAAATCGCTTCCCTTGGTCGCAAACCTGTTCAGGTTGGGAGCCTGGTCATAGAAATACACGTTCTCCCGGGACTTGAAATCCTCCATGGAATTCGCTTCCGCCAGGTTGACGCTGTTTTCCCCGACTTTGGCGGAAACGCTGGACGGCTTCTGCGTTACGTTGATGCGGAACTCCGTGGCCTTCTTCTTCTGAAAGCCGTTGAAATCCCCCACCGCCGGATGAACGGTGACGGTCACGTTGTTCTTGTCGTCCGCCCGGGATTCAACCAGGGTGCGGACGCCCTTGCCGGCCCTGTATTCCTCCGTCACGCCGTCGTCGTCATACGCGGTGAAGGAAGTGTTGCCGTGCGGATAAAGCTCGTAAATGCGCAGGTTCGGATTAATTTCCGAGACATTGTTGCTCGGATTGGCCATGGGAATGATCGCGCCGTTCTTGACGAACACGGGCAGTTTCCACAGGGGAGCGTCAACGTCATTGTAAATCTTGCCGCCTTCATACAAATCCCCGGTGAAATAATCGATCCACTGTCCTTCCGGCAGGTAAATGCCGTGGCGCACGTCATTCCCCTCCTTGTCCGCCCTGGTTTCCTGGTAAACGGGCGCCACCAGGAAATAGGGGCCGTACAGGAACTGGTACTGCGTGGCCTTCCCCAGCGTGTAGGGATTGGGGTATTCCAGGAACATGGCCCGGATCATGGGCAGGCTGGAAACGGATTCCTCCGCGATGCTGTAGGCGTACGGAAGCAATTCCGACTTGAGCTTGAGGTACCACCGGTTGATGGAGGTATAGGGTTCCCCGAAGGCGTGGGGATACTTTTCATTGGCTCCCCAGCCGTCCATGTTCAGCTCCATGGGAGTGAAGGTCTTCCACTGGAAATCGCGGACGTTCACCAGCGGATTCTTCCCGCCGAAAATGCCGTCCATGTCCGAACAGATGTTGGGCTGGCCGGAGAGGCCGGAGCCGATGTAGGTGGGAATATGGAAACGGATGTACTCCCAGACGCCGCCCGTCTGGTCGCCCGACCAGATGCCGGCATAACGCTGTGTTCCGGCCCAGCCGTCCAGGGAAATGATGAACGGTCGGCTGTTGTTACCGTAATAGGTCATGATCTGGGCCACGTCCGTAATGCCATTCAGGCCGAAGGAATAGCCGGCGCCCACCCAGGCCACGTCCGTCTTCAGCACGCGCACTCCGGCGTCCCTCACCTCCTTCACGATGTCGCGCTGGAGCAGGGCGCTGATTTCCGGCTTGGGATGCAGGTCGGACTGGGTCCACAGGCCTATTTCCACGCCGTTCTTCCTGGCGTAGTCCGCCAGGCTCTTCAAATTCGCGATATTGCCGTCCAGGGTATCCGTCTGGCCGTAGCCGGCTCCGTAGCCGTCGTTCGGCAGGAGCCATCCCAGCGGCATGTCATGGGCCTTGTAGCGGTCCACCACGGCGCGGCCGGAAAACTGGTAATTGTTCAACTCCCCGTTCAGGGATTCCTTAATGCCTCCGTTATCCTTCTGGCTTTCCTTGTACCGTTTTCCGTCTTCAAACAGGATGCCCTTCTCGTCTTCCTTCCAGTAATCCCGGTTGTAGGCGTTCAGGTGGCCCTGGTAAAAGGCGAACTTGGGCAGCAGGACGGGGGCGCCGGTAAGCTGGTAGAAATCCCCCAGCAGGCTGACGGGCCCGTCGTTGACCATGAAAAAGACGTCCAGGTAATTTTCATCATGCGAAAGGCTGACCAGGTTCTTCTCCCTGGAGCCGAAATCATACTGGCCCTTCTTGAAGGTATGCCACATGACGCCGTAGCCGCCGGTGGACCAGTAAAAAGGAGTGGGGGAAGCCACGCCGCCATCCGTCCAGCTGTTCTGGTTCTCAATGGAAATCACCTTCCCCTTGTGGGAAAAACGGCCGTTCTGCACGCCGCCGCCGTAAAAATATTCATCCGGCTTCGCTTTCAGGGAAAAGCTGGTCCTGCCCTTTTCAAAAAGGACGGGGGCCGCCTGTTCCACCACCACGGAATTGTCCTTCAGGTTGATGATCTTGAGAAGAGAGGTCTTTTTGTCTATTTCAATCCTGATCTTCCCTGTGGTGATGGTGACCACATCTCCCTGCTGGTCCACGTCCAGGCGGGAAACCGGCTTCCGGGGATTGTCCGCCAGGATGCGGGCTTCCGGCTCCGCCTTGGGGTCGCGGATAATGCCGCCCTTGTCATCCCGGAAAATCCGGAAAACGTTGTCCCCGTAAAAATCGAATGTCATCCGGTGGTTCTTGCCAAGCAGCACTTCCACGGCGGCAGGGTTGATTTTCCTGGCGCCTTCAACGGGCTGGACCTGTTGTTCCGGGGTCAGTTCTCCCGATGCGGCAACGGCGAGACCGGAGAAGGAAAAAGACAATCCGAAAGCCAGCAGGACGGACTTCCGGAACATGCCATGGTCAATTGAGTTTCCCATTATTGTAGTGTTTTATATTATTCAGCCGGAGCGGCGCCACGGAAGGGATGCAAACGATCGTTTCCGGCCGGGCAACGGGCCGTTTTCCTTCGTCATGCCGTCCAGTGGCGCAGATTATCTTGCTGCACCATACCCTTTGTCCGTAATCGCCACAAGGCCAAAGACGGCAGTAACGGCGCACCATTGCTCCACACGGCCATAAAATACCCGTTCACCGCCACTTCCCTTTCAAGGATGACCTTCTTAAAAGAATTACTTCCGCCCCATGGCGCAGGGGCACGAAAAAGCCCTGCAAGCTTTTGACTTGCAGGGCTTTCAAATGGTTACGGGAGCAGGATTTGAACCTGCGACCTTCAGGTTATGAGCCTGACGAGCTACCTGGCTGCTCCATCCCGCGATTTAAAGAGCATCCGTAGAGGAGTGCGGAATTGTTATAACCTACTTCCGCAGCATGTCAAGTACTTTCAAATAAAAATTTTCATGGCTGCGACCGTATGACAGAGGTCCGGAAACGCTTTCCGGGGGCGGCGGAAGGGAAAGGAAAAACGCAGGCCCCTTCCGGCGGCTTGGCTCACAACAGGTAGGAGAGTTGCCCGGCCCCGGCATGAGGGAACAAGAGCGGAAAAATCCCCTTCCCCGCACACGGAAAAAAAGAAAGGATTCCTCGACAAACATTGTCAAATCTGTATATCTTGAAAGGTGCGGACTGGGTTCCGCGCATTAACATCAACTAGAAAGAGGTACGACAATGCAAAAGGTAAACGTAAACACACCCATTACGATCACGGGGCGCCACGTGGAAGTCACAGACGCGATTCGGGAATTCGTAACGAAAAAGATTGAGGGGATCCGCCTGGACTTCCCACGCATTATGGAGGTTAAAGTATTGCTTGATGTGCAACGCGACCGCAAGATTTCCCAGGTGATTCTGTTCTGCTCGGACCACATCACCATTGACGCTTCCACGGAAGGGACGGACATGTACGCCTGCATCGACGAAACGATCACCAAAATCATGCGCCGCATGCGCAAGCACAAGACGCGCCTGATGAAAAATTTCCGCCCCCATCACCAGGAAACCATCCGCAAGCTGGATGAAACGGTATATGACGATTCCGTACTGGATTACCCCGGAGATTCCAAGGAAGACCCGGAACCCCTCCTCATTCACAGAGAAAGCTACAATCTCAAGAAGCTTTACAAGGAGGAAGCCATCATGGAACTGGAACTTTCCGACAAGCCCTTCGTGCTCTACAGGAATGCGCGACGCGACGTGCTCCAGATCGTGTACCGGAGGCCGGACGGGGACTACTCCATTATTGAACTAGGCACCAGCCTGTGACCGTAAAAAACGGTTTTGAAACAAACCGTTTTCCATAACGCATCAAAAAGAGCAGGACTCCTGAAACCGGGGGTCCTGCTCTTTTCTGTAATGCCGTGACATGGAACAAGAAAATCTCTTGATTTCTACTTGCCACCATTTACATTGGTCCCAGCAAACCTCCGTGGATGCGGAGGTTCCAGTAGTTAACAAACACTGTATTTAATTCGAATTATGAAGAACATCGCTATCCTCGCCATCGCCGGCGCCGCTTGCCTGGTCGCTTCTTGCTCCCAGCAGCAGCAGCAACAGCAAACCACCGCTCCTGCTCCCGCTCCGGTTGTGCAGGCCAAGGGCAAGTAAGTTTGCAGCAGGGCCTCGCCCTGCAACATTAGCAAATCATCCAATTAATCCGCACTCGGTGTACGCACTGAGTGCGTTTTTATTTGCCCGGAACCCGGTTTTCAGCCGTCATTTGCCGGTTCACCGGGATTTACCTTAAAAACGGCGGACGCCGTAGCAAACGCAGGCATTCCCCGCACATGCAGGCGTCACCCGCCATCAAGCAGGGACGCGCACAAGCTCCGGCCTCGTTAAACGGCCTTTTACATTCAGGCAGCCTTGGAAGCTCCGCCGCCGGAAGCGCCAGCTTCTTTATGGGCAGCAGCGGAACCGCTTGCCTTCGCCTCCTCCTGCTGACCGGACTGGAACATCCTCTGGATCAGCAGGGGGCGTTTCCTGGCCCATCCGGGCCAGACCAGGTGATGGTCCATTCCGTAGGAATGCCCCTCAGGAAAGGCCTTGGACACGAACGGTTCCCGCCAGTCCTCCTCCCATTTGCCCCCTTCCCGGTCCTTCTGGGTCAGCACCACCAGATGCCCGCAGTTCTTCCAGGCGTCCAGGACGATGGAACCCTGCAATCCCCCTCCGGCGGCGTTCACGTACACGCAGCTGTGCTCCCTGCCCGTTCCATGGTCGCGGATGGTCAGCCCCACACGGAAAAACTTCACGGGGCGGCGGCGCATGTCACGGTACAAATCCTGCTGCACCTGCCAGCAGAGCCCCCTGTCGCGCAGGTTGGAATTGACCAGGATGTTGTTCAGCCAGCCGAACAGCACAATCCTGTTATTCCGGGCAATCGCCGCGGACTGGACTACCGCCGTGTCCGCCAGCCACTTGGCTTCCGCCCTGGCGGCGGGAAGAGCGGCCTTCTCCGGCGGCAGCAGCCCCAGGAAAGCATTCGCCAATCCGGACATCTGCTGCTGCACGTAAGGTCTCTGTATATAATCCTCAGCCGGAGGAGTGCAGCAGGAACTCCATCCGCACAGGAGGGCGGCAGCAAGCAAAAGCCTGAATGTCTGCATGGTCGGCATGGCGCGCCAAGGCTAGCAGATTACGCGTAAAAATCCAGTAAAGCTTTCAAAAATGACCGTCCCTGCCCTGACGGCTCTTGCCTTCCCCCTCCCTCCCCGGTAGAATGCCGCCCCTCTTCACCATGCTGACGATCAAAAACCTCACGAAATCCCACGCCGGACGCACCCTGTTCCGGGAAACGGAAATGACCATTAACTGGGGGGAACGGGTTGCCCTGGTAGGCCCCAACGGCGCGGGCAAGTCCACCCTGTTCCGCATGATTCTGGGAGAAGATACGCCGGACGAAGGCTCTATCAACATGGATGAATACGCCATGGTGGGCTATCTTCCGCAGGAAGCCAGCGAACCGAAGGATGAAACCGTGCTGGAAATAGCCATGGGCATCACGCCGGAAATGGAACGCGCCATCCACGTCATCCGGACGGCGGAAAACGCCAACAAGACGGATACGCCGGAGTATGCGGAGGCCATTGACACCTTTAACGCCGCCAACGGCTACCAGCTGGAACCCAAGGCCAAGAAAATCCTCAAGGGGCTGGCCTTCCGGGAAAGCGACTTCCACCGCCCCGCGCGGGAAATGTCCGGCGGCTGGATCATGCGCGCGTACCTGGCCAAACTGCTCGTCCTGGAACCGGACCTCCTGATGCTGGACGAACCCACCAACCACCTGGACCTCCTTTCCCTGCTGTGGCTCCAGCGCTACCTGAAAAACTACCCCGGCGCCATCCTGATGATTTCCCACGACCGGGATTTCATGGACGAACTGGTGGAAAGCGTGTACGACATCGACAACGAGGAACTGGTGGAATACCGCGGCAACTACTCGGATTTCCTGAAACAAAGGGACATGCGCTTTGAACAGCTTCAGGCCGCCTACCGCAACCAGCAGAAGGAAATCGCGCACATCCAGGAATTCATCGACCGCTTCCGCTCCATCAACTCCAAGGCCGGGCAGGTCCAGAGCCGCATCAAGCAACTGGAAAAGATGAAGCTCATCCAAAAACCCGTGGCCCGCAGGAAGGTGTTCAAATTCAACTTTCCCCAGCCTCCGCGCAGCACCCAGAAGGTCATTGAGCTGGAAAAAATCTGCCAGTCCTACGGCGACCACAAGGTTTATGAAAACCTGGACCTGCTGGTGGAACGGGGAGAACGCACCGTGCTGGTGGGCCCCAACGGCGCGGGCAAGTCCACCCTGCTGAAAATCCTGGCGGGCATCATCCCCATTGACTCGGGAAAACGCACTCCCGGCACCACCACGCGCATCGGCTACTTCTCCCAGGCACGCACGGAAAACCTGAATACGGAAAACACCGTCCTGGAGGAAATCATGAAGTGCAACGCTGAAATCCGGGAGGAGGAGGCCCGATCCATCCTGGGCTCCTTCCTGTTCCGGAGGCTGGATGTGGAAAAACGCGTCAGCGTGCTTTCCGGCGGAGAAAAATCACGGCTCAGCCTGGTCAAGTTCCTGGTGGACCCGCCCAACCTCCTGCTGATGGACGAACCGACCACCCACCTGGACCTCCTGTCCGTGGAAGCCCTGGTGCAGGCCCTGAAACATTATGAGGGGACCCTGGTCTTCATCTCCCACGACGTGCACTTCATCCGCTCCCTGGCGGAAAAAACCCTGCACGTGAACCGGGGAACCATCACCACTTATGCGGGCGGGTACGATTATTACCTGGAAAAGTCAGGCATTCTGGACGACGAAAAAGGCGGCATCACGGCGGAATAACCGTCCTCCCCTTTTCAGCTTCCCTTTTCTCCTTGCCTTGGGTTTCATCCTGCCTTAGAAAGACAGGATGAAGACTTTCCTCGTCCCCGTCCTGGCCTCCGCCCTGATGGCCGGAGTTCCGCTCGCCTTTGGTGAAACGGCCGCCCCGGCGGCTTCACCCGCGCCGGCAGCCCCGGCGGAAAAAACTCCGTCCGCGGATTCCCTCCTCAACCAGGCCTTTTCCGTAGCCATTGACGTCCAGCAGACGCTGGCGGCAGTACAGGACAAGGAAAGCGGGGACAAGGCCGTCAAGAAATTGCAAGGCATTCAGAAGGACATTCAGCGTCTCATGGGCTTCCGGGAGAAATTGAGCGATGCGGAAAAGGAAAAAATGGACGCTCTGTCAGAAAAAATGGAGGAACGGATGGACATGCTGAGCGAACGCTGTGAAAAGGAAGGCCAGCGGCTGCTGGAAGCCCGCTATTACGGCTCCGCCGCCCTGAAGGACATCCTGGAAAACTCGGATGAATTCAGCGATCTCGTCGAACCGGATGAAGATGTGGCGGAACCGGAGGAGGACAATACGCCAGCCACAGCCGGAAACGTTCTTTCTCCCAACCCTGAAGACCTCCTCCCGCCGAATTGACCGGAAAAAGGCGCCCATACAGGAAAAGCCGTGGAGAACAACCGCCCTTTCCCGCTTCCATTTCAAGCTTGCCGGAACCGTGAAAAACGGGTTTACTGTGGGCAGCATGCAAAAGTTAGCAGGTAAAACAGCCATCGTTACCGGGGCAGGCCGCGGCATCGGCAATGCCATCGCCCGCCGCTTCGCTTCAGAAGGAGCCAAAGTCATCCTGATCAGCCGCAGCCCGTCAAGCTGTGGAGGAGCCGCAGAAGAGATTAACAAGGAATTCCCGGACTCCTGCAAGGCCTATCCCTGCGACGTGGCGGATTACGCCGCCGTTCAGGAAACCGTCTCCGCCATCCTGAAGGACTTCCCGCAGATCGACATTCTGGTGAACAACGCCGGCATTACCCGTGACTCCCTGATGCTTCGCATGAAGGAGGAAGACTGGGACGCCGTCATGGATACCAACCTGAAAAGCGCGTTCAATACGGTGAAAGCCCTGCAGCGCGTGCTGATGAAGTCCCCTGCCGGACGCATCATTAACATGAGTTCCGTTATCGGCCTCGTGGGCAACATCGGGCAGGCCAACTACGCCGCCTCCAAGGCGGGCCTCATCGGTTTCACCAAATCCCTGGCCCTGGAATTCGCCCCGCGCAAGGTGACGTGCAACGCCATTGCCCCCGGCTTCATTTCCACGGAAATGTCCAACGCCATTCCGGACAACCTCAAGGAAGAAATCGTCAAGAAAATTCCCCTGAAGGAACAGGGCTCCGTGGAAGACATCGCCGCCCTGACGGCCTTCCTCGCCTCTGACGATGCCCGTTACATCACCGGACAGGTCATCGCCTGTGACGGGGGCATGACGATGTAAGGCTTTCCCGGTCTTCACCATCCCATGCGCGGCATTTTCCTTGTTTCCTGCTTTCTGGGAGGAAGCGCCCTGCTGGCCGGGTGCCGGGACGACGGCTCCCCCCGCCCGGCCACGGAGGATGCCGCGCGCATTACCGGCGCGCGCCAGTGGGGAGAGAGCCGCTCCGCACTGCAAAAACGGGAGCTGGACCGCGCCGCCGGACCCGCCCTCCCTATTCCGGACGATCTGCCCGCCAGGGAGCTGGTCGGCACCACACGCCAAATCCACCAGCTCATTGAAGCTTCCGGGATCCCCTCACGTTTTGAATCCTATACGGAAGCGGTGCCCGCAGCGGGGGCATCCCTGCGCATGGCCGCCATTCCCGGCGGAACCTTTCTCATGGGGAGCCCTGCGGAGGAGCCGGGCCGCAAGCCGGACGAAGGCCCGCGGCATGAAGTGAACGTCTCTCCGTTCTGGATCTCGGAAACGGAAATTCCCTGGGAGCTCTATACGGCCTTCATGGAAAATGGACGTCCGCGCGCCAAGGACGGCCAGCTTCTGGAGGAACAGCCGGACGATGAACTGTGGGACTCCGTCACGCAGCCCACAGCCCCCTACACCGCCATGAACCTGGGCATGGGCCACGGCTATGAACACGGCCTGCCGGCCATCTCCATGTCCCATCACGCCGCCAGCAAATTCTGCGAATGGCTGAGCGCCCAGACCGGGCATTACTACCGCCTGCCGACGGAAGCGGAATGGGAATACGCCTGCCGTGCCGGGAACCCCGGAGCCTACTCTTACGGAAACGGGGAGGAAGCCCTGGACCAGTACGCCTGGTACTGGGACAATTCCAACGACCGCTACCAAAAAACAGGCTCCAAAAAGCCGAATAAGTGGGGCCTCCGGGACATGCACGGAAACGTGGCGGAATGGGTTCTGGATTCCTACCTTCCGGATGCCTACGGCAAGCGGGACGGCCAGCCCGCCAAAGATCCCCTGGTCATCGCGCCCAAGGCTCCCCACGTCGTTCGCGGCGGCTCCTGGGAAGACGATCCGGACCGCCTGCGGAGCGCCGCGCGCCGCGCCAGCTCCCCCGCCTGGAACCGGCAGGATCCCCAGAACCCCAAAAGCATCTGGTACCTGACGGACGGCGGCATGATCGGCTTCCGCGTGGTACGCCCCATGAACATTCCGGACGTCATCACCATGCACCGCCTCTGGAACTTCTCCAAGGGGGAGCCGTGAAGAGAGACCTTCTATGACCATCAAATTAAGAACGGAACAGCCCGCAGACTATGCCGAAACGGAACATGTCACGCGGGAAGCGTTCTGGAACCATTATTCCCCCGGCTGCAATGAGCATTACCTGCTCCATATCATGCGCGGCAGCCCCTCCTTCATCCCGGAACTGGATGTGGTCGCCGTCCACGGCGGCCGCATTGTCGGGAACATCGTTTATGCAAAATCCGTCATCAGGACAGATGACGGGAAGGAATGCGAGGTGCTGGGCATGGGGCCCATTTCCGTTCTTCCGGAATACCAGCGCCGGGGAATTGGACGGCAAATGATCGAACATACCAAAATGAAGGCCCGTGAAATGGGGTTCCGGGCCATTCTGCTGTACGGCGACCCGGACTACTATTCACGCCACGGGTTCGTGGCCGCGGAAACGCTGGGCATCAGAACGGCGGATGACATGTACGCGGCAGCCCTCCAGGTCTGCGAACTGCAGGAAGAGGCCTTATCCGGCATGAAAGGCCGTTACGTGGAAGCTGCCGTGTATGATCTTGATGAAAAGTGCGCCGCCGAATTTGACCTGCATTTTCCGGCAAAGGAGATGGTCTCCGGAACTCCGTCGCAAAAGCGCTTTGAGAAAATTGCCGCCATGCGGAGAAAAGCGGATACGGGAACCTGAAACCGGAAATCCTTGCACCCTCCGGATGTCATGAATCCCGCATCCGGATACGTTACATTCGCAGCCCTTTTTTCCAGGGGTAAAAAATAAGGGCCGTTCCATGAGAACAGCCCTTATCCGTCAAAAGCCTGTCATCAAGGGCTCAGGCCCTGCGGCGGCGCATCATCAGGGCAGCCAGCCCCAGCAGGCTCAGCGTGGCCGTAGCGGGTTCCGGAACCACTTCCCCGCGGATCTCCGTAAAAATGGGGGATAATTGAGCGAAGGTATTGGTTCCATTGGCTCCTGTAATGACAATGGAATCATCGGGCGCTCCCGCGCTGTCATGATGGCCGCGAATGCCGGGAGCAGTCAATCCGTTGCTGATGGTTACCGTATCTCCATCCGTGGAAGAAGTAGGCGCGCCTGTCCCTCCCGCAGCATACAAGTACGTTTTTGACGTATCTCCGTTGATCATGTCCATCACGGCCTGGCTTACGGTCAGGTAGCGGTACGTCGTGCCGGCGTCAAGAATCAGGGAAGAACCGTCCACAGCTGAGAAATTGAACGTCAGATTGACCCCGTTGCCGGAGGTTCCCATATTGGTGCTCAGGCCGATGACCGAATTGTCGGAAGCGTTCAGCACCAGAAAACCGTAAGTGACGTTAGCGCCCGTATTGCCGCTGGGCCCGCGCAGAGTAAAACTGTCCAGCCGGATATCTCCGGACAGGGAGGCGGGAGAGCCGGAACCAGAGACGGGGGCCAGGGCGGAAGAATCCAGCCCCAGATAGAACCCATGAATGGTGCTGTTGTAATTGTCTGCTCCAGGAGTGTAATAATTAAAAACAGTCGCGGCTTCTGAGGAAACGGCGAAGGTTCCAAGTGCGGCTAAAATTGTTAGTGTTTTCTTCATGTCTATTGTCCTGTTCCTTTTAGGCTTTGTAGCGGATTTGGAATCCG
>ERZ773150.201-NODE-201-length-72329-cov-10.414243_pt1 | contig 72329 bp, 79 predicted proteins | sample MGYA00580845_ERZ773150 | MGnify/ENA primary metagenome ERZ773150 (study PRJEB29015, sample SAMEA2737848) | human gut metagenome | biome: human gut; feature: human-associated habitat; material: faeces | place: China | collected 2012 ...
TTTGCCCTTGCTTTAGTTTCCTCTTCCCCCTGGTGGTGTCTCCTTTGCATTAGGTGCGGACAAATGAGATTGAAGTGTAGGTATGTCCATGCTTTCGTCTTGCAACAGTCTAAGTGATTTTTAAGAATTAGGGTGCTTAAATGACAGCTTCAACCTTGACTATTCCCCCGAAAAGCAGTAAAATAAAAACCGAACCCCTGCACTGCTGTGGGCAGCACAGGGATCCGGTTAGGGGAATCAGGAGGTCTGATGTCAGCCGCCGATAAGGCTAAGCATGTAGTTTACTACATCGTCAGCCTCTTCCTCGGTGAGCTGAGTGTATATGGAAGCTATTCCATCGGGTGTTGTGAGCTGGAGAGCAGAGCCGTCATCGGAGATCTGCCAGTCCAGTGCGCCCTGGAGCGCATAGTCTGAGTCATAAAGATAAATGTTGTTGTAGTCAATGCCCCAGATGAACTCGGAAGTAGATGCTGAGCCGTCAGACTCAACTGTTACTGCTTCAAGTGTGCTGTCTGTAATATGAAGAGCCTCTGCAGAGCCTTCTCCGACAGTTGCCCAGTATGTGCCCTGCAGGTATTCGCCTACCTTGCACGCAGCTGCCATCTGCTGAACAGCTTCTGCTGCCTGATCGAATGAGTAGCTGTCTGTCTGAGCCATTACGGCGTTGTTGTTGAGCACGAGAACACTGTTCTCACTGTCGTAGCTCCAGGGTATCTCTGCGAGCTGCTCGGTATTTGCTTCGTCACTGTAGATGTAAAGATTCTGGTCGCTTATAGCCCAGTAACCCTCGATAGATGAGCCATCATTAGCTGCGAAATATACGTATGTTCCGTTGAAGCCCAGCGCATAGCAGTCATAATCGGGGTTCATTCCGACCCAGAGTGTGCCGTCAAGAGCGTTTGCCAGTTCCTGGACCGCATCGCCCAGCTCGTCAGTGCTCTCATCTGCTGCTTCGGTGTCTTCCTCGGTGTCTTCCTCGGTGTCTTCCTCGGTGTCAGCTTCGTCTGTGTCGTCGCTGCTGTCGTACTCAGCGTCCTGTACCTCTGCTGCGTTTTCTGCGTCGGCAGAATCATCGTAGGACGTGCTGTCATCTCCACCGCAGGCTGTGAATGCGGACAGTGCCAGCATTATGGCAAGAGCGGAAATAAGAGTTTTTTTCATATGTTTTATTCTCCTTGAGTGGTGTTGCTCTGTATGTGTTCATATGTGTGTGATTTCAGAACCATTAAAGCACTTTTATCATTATACGTATTTTTTGACTGATTTCAATACTCTTGACGTAAACGTCATATTTTTGTCGTAAAAATCAAACAGTAATCTAAAAATATGTTGCATTTAAGGTAAAAAATATTTAATATCACTAAAATAATACGCAGAAAAGGACGGTAATGCTTATGAAAACTGCTGTTGTCGATGATATGCAGTCGGAAGCCCTACTCCTTGAAGGCTTCCTTAAAGAATATTCGGTCAAAACGGGGCATGATATGGATATTACCTTTTTTTCAGGGGGAGAAAGCTTCCTTGAAGCCTTTGAAAAAGAGGATTTTGACATTATTTTCATGGATATCTACATGAACGGCATAAGCGGCGTGGAAGTGTCAAAAAAGCTTTGGGAAAGCGGCAGAAAGTATGTTCTGGTGTTCCTTACATCGTCATCTGAGCATATGTCCGACGCCTTTGCCTGTCACGCCTTTGACTACCTTTTAAAGCCCGTGACCTACGAGCGGTTGGAAAGGGTCATGAACGATATCACCCGTTCCGACAGCACAGAGAATATCAGGCTCACAAACGGCAGAGAGGAATTTGTGCTGCCATGCAGCAGCTTTGTGTGCGCATACAGCGCCGACCATTACATAATCCTCATCACCTCAGACGGGGAGGAGCACAGGATAAGAGGCTCCTTTGCATCATTTTCCGATGCCTTTGAGGGCGTGGAGAGCTTTATGGTCATAAACCGTGGCACGGCGGTGAATATGGACTGCATATCGGATATAGAGGACGGCTGCTGTGTTATGAAGGACGGCAGGAAGTTACCCATCAAGGTAAGGGAGTACGGCAATATCCGCAGAAAATGGCATGAGTACCGCTTTGAAAAAATACGTGCCGAAAGGAGCAGACAATGACTGTCAGAAGCTTTCTGGAAATGGTCTCCCAGTTTTTTATAATCTTTCCCTCAGCGATATTGTGCTACCTGCCAATGGTGAAAAAGCTGCGGTTCCCGCTGAAAAAGATACTTTTGTGGGAGTTTGGCATACTTCTGGTGATGTCGCCCGTAATGGCATTTCTGTGCCTCAGGTTCGGGCTGTCCATAAATACGTTGCTCATTCCTGCGCTCATACTGTTTTATATCATGTTCAGGGGAACGGTCACAACGGGAAAAATGCAGACGCTGGCGGTGTTCGTGGGAGTGTGCAACCTTATGTCGTTCCCGTCGGTGTATTCCGTTATGTATGACGCTTACCTACACCCCGACGGACTGCTGGAAAATTACAGCATGGAGGCAAATATCTTTTCGCTTGTACTTACGCTGATATTGTCCGCAGTGATAGGCTATCCCCTCTGCGTAAAAGGCTCGGAGCTTATAGAGCATCAGACCAGCGAAAAGGTTTGGGGACTGACTATCCCCGTGTCACTGGTCATGTTGATGATAAACTACAGCATAGAGCCTGTCTATTACAGGAATATGTATGTGGGCAGAATGTTCTTCCTGGCAATTATGATAATAACCGCAATGCTTCTGCTGCTAATGTTCCTTATGGTCATATTCTACTATGCGGCAATGAGCATCTATCAGAACGAGCAGACCAAGGCAAAGGCAAGAATGCTGGAAATGCAGGAAAGCAGATATCTAAGACTTCAGGACTATATCGAGAAAACAAGGAAGCTCCGCCACGATTTCAGACAGTCGATACACGTTATGAATACCCTTGCAGCGGAGGAGGACTATGATACCCTCAAAAAATATCTTGCCGAGTATGAAGCACAGATGCCGGTGGGGCTTACCGACTATTGCAGGATAAATTCAGTAAATGCACTGCTCAACTACTACGGTCAGTGGGCGGAGCAGAACGGGATAAAGCTCAGCTGGAAGATACAGCTGCCCGACGATGCGGGAATATCCCAGCCTGACCTGTGCAGCGTGCTGGGAAATGTGGTGGAAAACGCACTTGACGGCTGCATGACAGCACAGACAGGGGAGAGATATCATCAGCTTTCGGTGGTCTGCGAGGAGCCGTATATATACATAGTTTCCACCAATAGCTTTGACGGCAATGTTAAGGAAAAGAACGGAAGCTTTATGTCAACAAAGCATAAGGGAATGGGAACGGGAATACCGTCAATAAAAGCGGCAGTGGAGAAATATAACGGCACAGCCGAGTTCAGATATAAAGGTAAGGAGTTTTATGGGGATATTATGATGAAAATGGGGGAGACACAACAAAGCCAATAAAAGGCAAAGAGTTTAGGTCATGCCTTTTTCCCGAAAGGCTTGCGGGTTTCCAAAGGGCGGAGCCATTTGGCGCAGGTACGGACAAATAAACTTTTCGATTTCAGCACCAATGCACAAATGGCAAACCCATACCCCCATGTTAATGTTGACTAATCACCCGAAAAGCGGTAAAATAATAATGACACTCAGCATATCAGGTCAGGAAAGGTGCTTGTATGACGGATACCGATTTTTCTTTTGACAATAATCTATATATATGTAAGGTCACAGCCGATAAAAAGAAGTGCCCAACCTATCTGCGCAGTATCCCCGCAGTGGCACAGCTTTTTGACAGAGGCATCGAGTTTAAAAAGCGAATAACCGTTTTCATGGGCGAAAACGGCATAGGAAAATCCACACTGCTTGAAGCTATCGCCGCAGCATACGGGTTTAACCCCGAGGGCGGAACAAGGAATTTTTCATTTTCCACCTATAACTCCCACTCGGAGCTGTACGGCGCCCTGAAACTGTCACGGGGCGGATATCCCAAGGACGGCTTTTTTCTGCGTGCGGAAAGCTTTTATAACGTTGCCAGCGAGATAGAACGGCTTGACAATATCCCTGCGGCAAGTCCGCCTATAATAGACGGCTACGGCGGAGTGTCACTCCATGAGCAGTCCCACGGCGAGAGCTTTATGGCGCTGGCAATGAACCGCTTCCGAGGTCATGGACTGTACATTCTGGACGAGCCTGAGGCGGCACTTTCTCCCACGGCTCAGATGGCACTGCTTGCAAGGCTGTATGAGCTGGCAAGGAACGATTCCCAGCTGATAATCGCCACCCATTCGGTGATAATAAGCGCTCTTCCCGATGCAGATGTTTATGAAATTACCGAAAAGGGCATAAATAAGACAGAATACGTAAAAACCTCCCATTATAATATAATGAAGCACTTTATAAATTCACCCGAAAAAATGGTCAGCGACCTGACAGGAAAGGAAAGATAACAATGAAATTTTCAGAAATGAAGTACGTCCGCCCCGATATGGACAAGCTCAAAGCGGAGGCAGAAAGCGCTGCGGACAGGATAAAGAACGCCGCAAATGCCGATGAGGCTGCAAACGCTTATCTTGACTGGGATAAGGCAGCGGCTTCCTTTGCCACCATGAACAGCCTTTGCTATATCCGCCACACCATCAATACCGAGGACAAGTTCTACGATGAAGAAAACGAGTTTTTCGACAGCGCAAACCCCGATTTCGTCCAGTACGCCCAGACCGTTGCGGAGGTCATTGCAAAGAGCGCTTTCCGCCCCGAGCTGGAAAAGAAGTTCGGCAGGGTAATGTTCATCAACACCGATATTTTCCTGAAGAGCTTTTCTCCCGAAATTATCCCCGAAATGCAGGAGGATAACAAGCTTTCCACCGAGTATGAGAAGCTCATTGCTTCCGCTCAGATAGATTTTGACGGAAAGAAGCTGACCATTTCCCAGCTTTCACCCTACAAGCAGTCTCCCGATGACAATGTCCGTCACGCTGCATGGGCAGCCGAAAGCGCATTTTACAAGGAACATGAGGAGCAGCTTGACCGCATTTACGACGATATGGTAAAGACCCGCACCGCTATGGCTAAGAAAATGGGCTTTGAAAATTATGTTCCTTTGGGCTACCTGAACATGAACCGAAATTGCTATACCGCTGAGGACGTGGCTAAGTTCAGAAATGCGGTCATCAAGTATATCGTGTCCGTTGCCGATAAGCTGTACCGCAGTCAGGCGGCAAGACTGGGCGTATCGTATCCCATGAAGTACGCCGATACCGCCATAACCTACCGTGACGGCAACGCCGTTCCCAAGGGCACTCCCGAGGATATTCTGGAAGCGGGCAGAAGATTTTACCACAAGCTTTCCCCCAGAACAGCGGAGTTCTTTGACTTTATGATGGAAAACGAGCTGATGGACGTTCTCAGCCGAAAGGGCAAGGCGGCAGGCGGTTACTGCACCGAGCTGCCCGATTTTGAAAGCCCCTTTATCTTTGCAAACTTCAACGGCACTCAGGGCGATGTTGAGGTCATCACTCACGAGGCAGGCCATGCCTTTGCGGCATACACCACCCGCCATATGTTCCCCACCGACAACAGGCAGCCTACTCTTGAATCCTGCGAGATACACTCTATGACCATGGAGTTCTTCGGCTGGGCAAGCGCCGATGATTTCTTCGGCGAGGGAGCGGACAAGTTCTGCTACAAGCATCTGGCGGACGCTATAGAGTTCATTCCCTACGGCGCAATGGTCGATCACTTCCAGCACTCAGTTTATGAGCACCCCGAATATACCCCCGAGGACAGGATAAACGAGTGGAAGCGCCTGACCGCTTTGTATATGCCATGGATAGACCTGGACGGCTCACCTTTCTACGGCGAGGGCAGAGCATGGCAGAGACAGACCCACATCTACGAGCGCCCATTCTATTATATTGATTACTGCCTTGCACAGACCGTTGCTCTGGAGTTCTGGGCTATTATGCAGAGGGACAGGAGCGAGGCTCTTACCCGCTATATGAAGCTTGTTGACCTTGGCGGAACCGAGACCTTTGACGGACTTGTTGCCGCTGCGGGGCTTGATACTCCCTTTGGCAATAATGCCCTCAGGACTGTTGCCGAGGCTGCCGAAAAGTGGCTGGAGGCTTCGCCTGTGAAGTAATAAAGTCATTGATCTTTCCTTTTATCCGAAAAATAAATATTGAAATTCGATATAAATGTATTGACATTTAAGAATTGCTATGCTATAATCGGATAAAAGGGGGAACTGACAATGTATTACGTCAACAATATTATCAACACCATAGTCGGCTTTATATTCCTGGCAATTATCTGCTTGGTTATTTTCGGTCTGCCCGCAGCAATGACTGTATGGAACATCATAAGCCTTACGCCCAAAAAGGATAAGGTGAAAAACCGCAGGAAAAAGGACATTGCCACACTGCTGCTCGGCTTTTGCCTTACGGCTGTGATGATCAAGCTTATAAGCAGCTATCATTGGGATGAGCCTGTGATGATCGGCGGAGATCTCTTTTCCATACTCCATGAGCCGTTTTCATCGGACTATGTGCTGTCGCTGGTGTTATATGCTGCGCTGCCCATTGCCTGCATGATGATCGCAGGGCGGGAAAAGCTTTTGCCGCCGCTTGTGGGTGCGTTCTGCATCGGCGGTATATACGGCGGTATAGTGCTGTGTGCTTTCTACACATCACAGCTTATAGGTGGTGTATTTAACCAAAATGGAGTTGTTATTTATATTCTGTTCCTGCTGACATATGTGCTGAACTATTTCCTTATGGCGGTGCGCATCATCAGCGGCAATGTGAAAAGATACCTTGAATATTTTAGGGAAAATGACATTCAGCCCCGAAGCGTCATTGGCGTGTGGGCAATGAACGTACTGTCAAAGGCTTCAGGCTGGGTGTGGTTCCCTGTCATCTGCCTGATACCCCTTACAGGGCTGCTTATCTGCATTTGTATCCTTTTCGGGCAGGGACCTTGGGGCATTATCAAAGCCTTTACAGAGACCTCCGACTGGACTTATTCAACGATGATATCTCCGCCGCCCGAGCATTACACAGGTCATTACCTTTGCACCGTGGCGGTGAACGGTCACGAAAAGCTTGTGAAGCCTACCAGACTGGGAGTCCGTCAGGGCGTGAAGATTGGAGTTAACCGTCAGCTGTGCGTGGCAAATGCCTTTGAGCAGGTCATCGAGGAAAAGACACCACGCTTCCACAGGCTTGTGAGATATATTTACGATAATTACGGCTATCCTCTTTCAAAGCACATCACCACAAAGCTTCGGGCGGATATCATCTACATAGTGATGAAGCCACTTGAATGGATATTCCTTACGGTGCTGTATCTTAGCGATATAAGCCCCGAAAGCAGGATCGCCGTGCAATATACAGGCAGGAAAATGAACGATTTTTCTATAAAGGAATGAGAATTATGATAAACGAGATATCGAAAAAAGCAGGCAAATACCTTGATTATGCCGTGGAGCTTTTAAAGGAGCTTATCGCCCACAAGAGCGTGGCTGCCGAAGCTCAGGAGGGTATGCCTTACGGCAGGGACTGCGCCGACTGCCTTGCCTTTGCGGAAGATTTCCTTAAAAAAGAGGGATATATCGTCCGCAACTTTGATAACCACGCCATAACCGCAGATTTCGGCGGCGGAAATGCGGAGCTTGGCATACTTTGTCACCTTGACGTGGTTCCCACCGACGGACAGAAGTGGACCTCCGACCCCTTTAAGCCCGAGATAAGAGAGGGACGCATCTACGGCAGAGGCGCCATTGACGACAAAGGCCCTGCGGCGGCTGTTATCACTGCCATGAAGATGATAAAGGACAGCGGCATAAAGGTCAACAAAAACTTCCGCCTTATCCTTGGCAGCAACGAGGAAAACGGTTCTACGGATATGGAATATTACACCTCAAAGGAAAGCTTCCCGCCAATGCTGTTCACTCCTGACGGCGAGTTCCCCATTATCAGCATCGAAAAGGGCATGATAAGGTACGATATGAGCTGCTGTTCCGATGATAAGAATATCGTTTCCATAAAGGGCGGAAGCGTTTATAACGCCGTTCCCGAGACCGCTCAGGCAATAGTTGCAGGCATTTCCGAGGACGATATCGAGGCGGCTATGGTAAAGGCAGACTGCGATGTGCTGTTCACCCTTGAAAAAATAGACGGCACGGACAATATCAGGATAAATGTGGAGGGCAAGGGCGTTCACGCCTCCACTCCCGAAGAGGGCAGAAATGCGGTAACGGCGCTCATATCTCTGCTCAGCAGCCTTGATCTGGCAGAGGGCAGCGTTAAGAAAGCTTTGTCCGGTCTGGCAAAGTATTTCCCATACGGCGAGACCGACGGAAAATCGGCAGGACTTGACCGCTCCGACGAAAAATCGGGCGCACTTACGCTTGTCCTCAGCAGACTTTTCCTTGAAAACGGCACACTTACCGCAGGCTTCGACAGCCGCTTCCCTGTTTCCGTTACGGGAGCGGAGGTCTCCGCAAAAATGGCAGCCGCTGCCGCAGATATGGGCATGACAGGAAAAGAAATAATCGTCAGTGAGCCTCATTGTGCGGACGAGAACAGCGAAATGGTCAAGACACTGCTCTCCGTTTATACCGACTGCACGGGCAAGGAGAGCAAATGCCTTGCAATAGGCGGCGGCACATATGTACATGACACGAAAAACGGCGTGGCTTTCGGCGCAGAATGGTCGGACGAGAACCATATGCACGGAGCGGACGAGTTTATCGGACTGTATGAGCTGGAAAAGGATATCGAGATATACTGCGAAGCCATTCTGAGGCTTTGCACTGAATAAAGGAGCAAAAAATGGGTTCATCGGCTTCAAAATACTTTGAGATACCGAAATTTTTCGTTTTCGGCGAAAAGGGCATTTTTACGGGAAGCGCCTCGGAAAAGGACTTTAACTATAAGGTCGTCCCCAACTGCCCCAAGGAGGGGGATAAGTCCCTGAGAGCATATATATGGGCAGGGGATAAGTGCATAGACAAGAGCGAGGGCGTGGAGATGAGAGAATTTCCCCTCAGCGAGGAGGGGCATAGGCAGATGCTGGACTGGCTGGAGGAGGAATATCTGAAGCGTCCCGACGCAAAGCCCTTATATGCAAGACAAATGGAAAAGTCCAAGGAGATAAGGGAAAAATACTTCAGTATAGAGGACTATATGGAAAGAGGACTGGGTATAAAGCAGGAAAATCAGGAAAGTACGGATAAGTGATCCAAAAGTCAGAAGCACCATCAAAATAATCAGCACAAATAAGCACAAGGCAAAGGGTTTAGGAAGTCCACTGAGGGCAGAGCCATCTGGTCGCTGTTGCCGCAGTGGTAAACTACGTTTACCTGCGAAACCCGTTTGCTGACGGCAGAAATGATAAAACTGTTAGCCGAATGATTAAAAATCCTATAAGCCGCCTGCACCGAGGATTCAAAATCTTGCAAATGAATTTTTTCTATCAATATGAACCAAAGTCTATTTCATGCAGGCGGCTTGAAACCAAGAGACATTCCGACAGGAATGGCAATTTTGGTTTCCGCCGCAAGGCACAGGTACGGTCAAACTAACGTTTCATTTTTATAAAGTCCGTACCATGCAAAGGAGACACCTAAGGAGAGAGGGAGGAAACCAAAACCCAACAAAAGCGGGCATTCCCCCCTCTCTCCTACGGTTTCTCCTCTGCACTCCTTTTCCCTACCCTCTCACCCCCACTAAGCCCGCTTTTACAGTTTGTCTTTAACTTTTTGTTTATCTCCTGTATTGAATATTGTTTCGTACCTTTCACCGCCGCCCCTCTCATTTGTGGTCTGGCGTTTCGATATCAAGTATCTGCTGTTAGTTTTGCTTGGCTCTGAGATGTTAGCCGTTTATCTGTTTGCACATTTTTCTATAGCTATGTTTACATACTTGGGCTCCACTCAGTTCTTTAATTTGGTGTTCTTTGGCTGATTGGTGTGCAGTTTTATAAAGAATTATTAGCAGGTATAAACTTCTCACTCCCCATAAACCACCCTTTTCACCTCAGTACCCGTGTAATAGTGAGCAAGTATATCACGATATCCGCAGCCGTCCTGCGACATGGCATCGGCGCCTGCCATGCTCATGCCGACAAGATGCCCGCTGCCTGTGACGGTGAAGATGTATGTGTCACCCTCTTCACTGACAGTAAAGGCACTGCTTTCAAGGGACAATATGCGTGCCATGTCCTCCCCGCTGACGGTTATGCCGCAAAGGCTTGCCTCCGAGACGGCTTCCGTGCCGTCAATGTGGGTGAGAGCGATGTGTTCAAGCTCTCCCGCAGCGGGAAAATCGGCAGATATCCTTGCCCGAAGCTCTGCAGAGGTTAATGTTTTTTCACTGCAGAAAACGGCGGCTTCGGGATTTTTTGCGGGCACAAGATATGGAAATGCTTTGCCCCATGCGCTTTCCGCAGACAAAGTGTATTCCCCCGAGGAGAGGTGGAATGGTGCTGAGATAGGGTTTCCGTGATAGGTTATCACCTCTCCGCAGGTGCTTTCGGCGGCGCTTTGGGCTGCGGATATGGCTGCGGAGTAGCTTTCTCCGTATATTTCCCGTGCCTGCACGTCGGTAAGGCAAATCTGATATTTGTCGCCGTCATCGGTGATGTGCGCCCCTGTTGAGGGATCTTCTCCCGAAAGTATGCGGCGGACGGCGTATGTCCTGGCGGCGCACGCCTGTGCTTTCATGGCTTCCGTGTCCATTATGTATGGTATCTCTTCAAGAACGGCATAGACGGTGTATTCCTCAACGGTGACTGTGCGTATCCCGTTTGATGTGTATATTTTCAGCTTGTCCGTGGGCAGTATCAGCTGCGATGCGTCGCTTATGCTCTCTGAGCTGACGGCTGACAGCTCAGCGGCTTTTTCGGCTGATCTGGCATTATCAGCGTTGGCGGCAAAGGGGATAAGGCATATCACAGCCGACCAGAGCATAACTGATTTTATAAATTTTTTCATTTTTTGTTTACCGTCCTTTCATTATGAGAAGCACATTACCCTTGGTTTCTTATGTGATCACTGATTTTCTTGATATTAAACCACAAAAACAGTGAATAAATTTAGATAAAACATACTTGACATAAAGTTAATTTTATTGTACAATGTATATATATTGCGGCGCTGTAAGCATTATGCAGAAAAGGGGCATAACAGCCGCAGAAGAATGAGTATATTATCAGGGATCACAAGAACATTAAAATAAAGACATTGCAGAGCAGTTCCTCTGCCGAAAGGAATGGTCGGACTATGGGCAAGATGAAGATCAGCCACAGTGACAGCGACGCTCTCGAGAGAGCCAAAAATACAGCCAAAGCAAATAAAAGGGCGCCTATCAACAAAAAGGCTTCCCTTATCGTATATGTTATAGTTCTTGTGCTTGCGGTAGCGGCACGTACTGTCCAGCTTTTCTCCAATATGGACTTTGACAGGGGCAAGTACATTGACCCGTCGTTTATGAAAAACTATCCGCTGCTTGTCATGATACCGGGCTTTGCGATAATAGCCGCCATTCTTATCTGGGGCAATGCAAGGGATAAGGTAATAAGCTCCTGTATCCTTATCAACCCCATGCGTCTGAGATATGACAGGCTCAACAAGAAGATCCCCCACGCAGCAGGCTACAGTTCGCTGTTCATGGCACTCCTTGTGGCTGTACAGATAGTGTTTGACTTCATTAACCTTGTTCACAAGAACACCGAGTATATGAAGACCCTTCCCCGTGAAGAGGCTGAGGACTTCAACAAGCTCACAGGCTATAATCTGGGTATGTTCTTTACCCACCTGCTGATGCTTTTCGTTGTGCTCACATTCGTTTCCATTGCCATAAACATCTTCAACGGCGTGGGATTTTCACACGCAAACTGCGCAGCGCTTTCCACCTATGCTGTTTGGAAGACTGTGGAGATATTCAAGATGGTTTCCCTGAACACAGCTCTCAGCACATATTCGGGACTTGTATATCAGATGCTTTCCTATATGACCGCTGTAGTGTTCTTCCTCTGCACGGCAAGGTTCTTTAACGGTATGGAAAAGAAAAACACCCGCTTCTGGATGTGCTTTATGGGATATGTTTCATCTATCCTTGCGGCTGTATCGGTAATTCCCAGATACATTCTTCTCCTTATCCCCACAAACTATGATGACAGACTGGATATGTCCATTCCCGAGATATCGGACGTGGGCATCGTGTTCATGACAATAACTATCGTTGCGGTTTTCTGGAGCACATACGTTTACCGCATCATGCCAAAGCTCAACCTCGGCAAGCGCCGCTGGAGCAAGGCACCTATCAGCAAGGAATTTCAGCAGATGGAGAGCATCGACGAGTAATTCGGCTCTGTGCTTGTCCGTCACAGCAAAAAATTACAGGGGCGTACATGGCGGATATTGCCTGTGCGCCCTTTTTTAAGGAATACTGCATATGAATATGAAAAAAACAAGGCTTGCGGCTCTGGTGCTGACCGGGGCGCTGCTTACGGGCTGCGGCATCGGTTCATCGGTGGACACACTGCTTCTGCCGCCCATGCTTTCCGACGAGCAGAAGGCCATATATACCGCTCTCACCGCCTCGGCAGGAAGCAATATCTCACTTGTATATCCCAGAGGGGGAGCATACCGTTCCGCTTTTGTGTTCTATGACCTTGACATGGACGGTGCCGATGAAGCGGTGGTGTTCTATGACGATACCGATGATTCGGAAAACAGCGTCAGGGTGAATATACTTCACCGTGAAAATAACGGCTGGCGTTCGGTGTATGACCATGCGGGAGCAGGCTCGTACATTGAGCAGGTGTTCTTTGCCGACCTTGGAGGCACGGGCAGAGTTCGCATGGCGATAGGCTACGGATATATGACCCCCACGGAAAAAACACTGAAAATATACAGCCTGGGTGACGGTGTGCTTAACACCGAATACACCGAGACCTACTACAAGACCATGAACATGGATATGGACGGCGACGGCAGCGAGGATATTGCGGTCATAAACTGCAATAACGAGAACCATGCCGCCTATGTTTCCCTTGTGACCGACAGGGGAAATGGCACGGAATGCACAAGCACCGTTGACCTGAGCGAAAGCACAGCCGACCTGCCTTCCGTTATCGGGGGATATATCGGCAATAATACTCCCGCTCTGTTCATTGACGGGCTGACGGTCAGCGGAAACCTCTCCACCGAGATAATCTACTGCGTAAACGGCGAGCTGAGAAACCCCGCAAACCTTTCAGGCTCGGATATCCCTGTAATGACCACACGTTCTCAGGGGCTGTACTGCTGCGATATCGACGGCGACGGCATTGTGGAGATTCCCCAGAGAGAGGCATTCCCCGGCTACCGTGACCCTTCGGACGCACAGTATATCACCAACTGGAACGTTTTTGAAAACTATACCGTGGTGAAAAAATACGCTTCCCTTACCGAGGCGGACAAGGGCTATGCCTTTATGCTTCCCGTTCGGTGGGAGGGGCTTGTGACAGTCAAGACGGACAGCGTGACAGGCGAAAAGGTGTTTTACAAATTCAACAGCAGGCTTGCCGAAAGCCGCCTTGAGCTTATGAGGATACTGGTATGCACCCGTGATTCTGCGGCGCAAAGGTCCCTTGAAGGCTACACCGCTGCCGCTTCCGATGATAATGCGGTGTATATGGTAAAATTCGGCGACACTGAGGATAATCTTCTCCTGACCATGACAGAGGTAAGGAATAACTTCTATCTGATACAGAAGAACTGATCTTGAAAGGAAATTGCAATGAGCAAAAAAAGCGAAAAAAACGAGAAATTCAAATCGAAAATAGGCGGACAGGCTCTTATTGAGGGCGTTATGATGAGGGGAATAGACACCTCTGCCATGGCGTGCCGTATGCCTGACGGCTCTATTGACGTGGAGACATGGAAGATACGCAACGGCAAGACTGCTCCCTGGTACCTTAAAACGCCTTTTATCAGAGGCTGCTTCAACTTTGCCATCTCCCTTATAGACGGCATGAAATGCACCATGAAGTCCGCCGAAAAGCAGGCTGACGCCGATGACGATGATGATGACGACGAGCCTTCAAAATTCGAACAGTGGCTCAGCAAGACACGACCCTACAAGTGGCTTGAATCCAAGATCGAGGGCGAAAACGGCAAGGAAGTCATGAACACTATAATGCTTGTAGTGTGCGTTGTGGTGATGATACTTTGCGTTTGTGCGTTCAAGTTTTTCCCTGCGCTGCTGTCACTCCCTCTGGGACTGCTGGGCGCTCCCGACTGGTGCAAGACCGTTTTTGAGGGCATCATCAAGGTGGCGCTGCTGGTGGGCTATATGTGGCTCATTTCCCACATGAAGGAGATACATAAGACCTTTAAGTATCACGGCGCAGAGCACAAGACCATCGCCTGCTATGAGGCGGAGCTGGAGCTTACCGTGGAAAATGTCCGCAAGCAGATCCGCTTCCACCCCCGCTGCGGCACAAGCTTTATTTTCCTTGTGGTGCTTCTCAGCATTATCATAGGAATGTTCCTGCCGTGGAAAAACCTGTGGGCTCGCTTTGGTCTCCAGCTGCTCATGCTTATCCCCGAAACATCTATCGGCTACGAGCTGATAAAGCTTGCGGGACGTTACGACAATATCTTTACAAGAATAATATCAGCCCCGGGCATATGGCTCCAGCACATCACTACCTGCGAGCCTGACGACCCCCAGATAGAGGTAGCTATCGCAGCCCTCAAGCCCTGTATCCCCGAAAATAAGGAAGACGACAAGTGGTAATACCAAACAAAAAAGGAGAATGACGATGAAACACACAGCATCTGTTATGGCAATGACCGCAATAATGATAACATCTGCTTTCGGCATTTCGGCGGGAGCATATGATGACTGCACCTTTGAAGCGACTATGGCTGACGGCTCGGCGGGAACTGTTACCGTCAAGGATGGCAGGCTGAGCTATGATATTGTTTTTACCGATCCCACTTCCCCCTTTGACTTCCCCGAAGCCATAGACCCGACACTTGCGAACTGCGATCCCGATACATTTTACAGCTATTTTGACGCAAATTATGACGATTCCTATTGCTTTCCCATAGATTACGGCTTCAGCTGCGGAAATATGGAATATCCCGTAATCAGCATAGAGGGCGATAAGTATTATGTGGTCGATGTGAAAGCTCAGACAGTTCAGTACGTGGGCTACAACTGCATTTCTGAGGAATATGACACAGATGATGCTATCGACTACAGCGACGTTATCAATGTAAATACCGAGGACGGCTCCGAGTTTATTCTGTACTATTGGAAGGATAACAGCGCCGGCTGGGAGGTTGGTGTTTATGAGCCGACCTCTCCCGATGATTTTCCCGCAGATAACAACACATTGGGAGAATATGACCTGTCAGCCGATGAAGAGCTTGCAAGATTTCAGTTCGATGTGAATTTTGAGGATATGGCATATGTTGACGGAAAGTATGTTACAGGCATGATAGGCACAAAATACTGGATAATCAACATGGCAGAAAAGACTGTCAGTTATGTTGGTCACACAGTTGAAGAGTGGAAACAGGAAGTTCCTGCTGAGGATATCCCCGACGGGGACACCGCAGACGGCTGCTTACCCAATACAGGAAACCGCTCATATGCGGCGGCTGTTATGGCATTGTCCGCTCTTATAGGTGCAGGCGCATACTGCATGGGCAAAAAAACAGATAAAAGGAAGAAAATATGACCGTTACACAGCTTTCAAAAAAATTAGATGACATTTTAAAGGATATCCCCGACAAAAGCTTCGACAAGTTCTGCATTATGGAGGATATGGGCGGCATTACCCGTGAAAATTGCCTTATCCACCCCGAAAATGAAGTTTCTGAGGACATTGCAAAAAAAGTGATAAGCGCCGCAGAAAAGCGTGCTGAGGGCTATCCGCTGCAGTACATTCTGGGGCAGTGGGAGTTCTTCGGCAGGCAGTTTAAGGTGGGCGAGGGCGTGCTTATCCCCCGACCCGATACCGAGGTGCTGGTGGAAGAGGTGCTGAAACGCCTTTCAAAGTCGGAAAAGCACAGTATCATCGACCTTTGCAGCGGCAGCGGGTGCATTGCGGTAACGCTGGCAAAGGAGCTTGAAGGCTCAGACGTGTATGCGGTGGAGCTTTCGGGGGACGCATTCCCGTATCTTGCGGAAAACGTGAAGCGAAACGGTGCAAATGTGAAGCTGCTGCGTGGGGACGTGATGAACGGAGCTATCATGGAAAATTTCCGTGATCCCGAGGAGCCTGACGAGTATATAAACATCGACTGCATCGTATCAAATCCACCTTATCTCACGGAGCGGGAAATGGCAGAGCTGCAAAAGGAAGTTACCTTTGAACCGCATAAGGCGCTGTACGGCGGCGTTGACGGTCTGCAGTTCTATCGTGTCATAGCAAGGCTGTGGAGCGAGGTGCTTGCCGCAGACGGACTTATGATATTTGAGATAGGCTCGGAGCAGGCGGAGGACGTGAAAAATATCCTTGCCTCCTGCGGGTTTGGCAATATCTTTACCGCAAACGACGCAACGGGAGCGGTAAGGGTCATAGGCGGATATAAGTTTGAGAGTGAATAACAAAAAGGCTGTTGCACAAGATGCAGCAGCCTTTTTCGTTAAGTGGACTTACTTATTTGTCCGCATTTATGTTTATTTGCACAGAGGTTCAATGCCTTTTTATTATCCCACGGCAGTTGGCTCGGAAAGCTCCGTCATCTGTGCGTCGGAATAAAATACATCATACATTCCGTCAGAAAAATCCGATTTTACCGCAAAGGAAAAAGCATAGATATTGTCATATGCGCTGAACATCATCATGTACCAGTCGCTGCCGTCTGCACTGAACTTTGCGATATATGTATCATAGCCGAAATGTGCGGTAAGCGTATCGTCAAGTGCTGCTGTATAGCCCTCGCACTCGCTTCCGCTGATATCCTTTGCGGCGGCAAGCATAAGCTCATCGTCATTGTCGCCCGTAAGTTCGGCAGTATTGATGCACACGTTTGATACAACGGTTGCCCCGTCCTGGGTCTTGTCAGCGTAGAAATATCCGCCCTTGTAGCCCGAATCGTTCCGTTCCGGGGTCATTCCTGTGTAGCGCACGCCGTTCATAAGCACGGGTACATCAACGGAGCTTTCGTCAAATTCACGGGTGAACTGTGCTTCACGCTTTCCGCCGAGGGTATCGTCAAATATGCTTGCGGATAAAACGCTATCGTTCAGATACACGTCTGCGGCGATATTGTCTGCGGTAAGCTCAACGGCAATATCCGAGGAATCGCCGCTTATGATGTTGAATGTGCCCTCTGCGGTGACGGTTCCGTCGGGGGCGGTGTATTCCCAGTCGCCGTTGGAGTAAAGCGTAAGGGTATTGTTTTCGGCGTTTCCGTCCTCGTACCATGTGCCGCAGATGTCACGAATGCCCATCATAACGTTGTCCATGCGCAGGTAGGATATATTCAGGCGGCTGTTCATGCTCAGGCGTGTGGGGGAACTGAGGAAGAATGACGCAAACTCACCGTTTTCATCGGAAAATGTGTAGGTATTGCCGTCAAAAGCCACTGTTCCCTGTGACTCCACAGCGCCGCCGTCATAATATGCGGTGTAGTTCCATTTGCTGTCAACTGTAAAATGTGCGCCGTCTTCTGCGCCGCTCATTACCCACTGACCTTCGATTGGGCAAGTGTTTTCGCTTGGTTTATTGCTTGTGGTGAACTTTGTTTCGGGTGCGGTGGTTTCCTCCGAAACGGCAGTTTCGGACGCTGTTTCGTCAGATGTCTGCACGGTTGTTTCCGCTGCCGTTGTCTCTGATGTTTCGTCAGGGGAATCGTTATTGCCTGCGCAGCCCGATAGCATGAGGGCAAGGCACAGTGCGGTGATGATTGATACTTTTATTTTCATATAGCGGCCTCCTTTTGAAACCGCTTATATTATATCATTTCTGATCTGCCATGTCAATTATCCGGCAGAAGATAAGAACCTGTCTTCATAAGAAATGTGTGCGGATTTTCGAGCATAATTTTGTTGCAGAGTAGGCAAAAATCCGCAGGCGGGCTTTCGCCCGGCAAGGATTTTTAACGCAGTCTGCGGCAAAATTTGCCGAAAAGACGTGCGCATATGCTTGTGAAGACGGGTTCTAAAGTACGGTTAAGCCTTTTCCTCAATGCTCTCCTTAACGAGCATATACACTGCCGAAAGCAGGGGGATACCAAGCATTATGCCTGCCGCACCGCCCAGCTCCGCCCCTGCGATTATGGCGATGAGCATGAGCACCGAGGGCATTCCCACGCTTTTTCCCACGACTTTTGGATAGATAAGGTTATTTTCAAGCTGCTGGAGCACGATTATGAACACGATGAACCACAGTGCAGATGAGGGCTTTACCAGAAACAGCACCAGAGCTGAGGGTATCGCTCCGATAAACGCCCCTGCCACGGGAATAAGCGCCGTTACGCCGATTATTGTGCTTATGAGCAGGGGATATTCAAAGCCCAGCACCACCATTCCGCAGAAGCAGAGCGTTCCCAGCACCACTGCTTCCGTCAGCTGACCGCTGATGAAGTTCACCAGTGAGCAGTTGACGGCGGATATTACCCGTGCTGCTTTCCTGAAGCTTTCGGGGGACATTGCCGACCTTGCCCCGCTGCGGATAAAATCAAGTATATGCTCTTTCCCTGCAAGAAAATAGACGGAAAGCACCAGTCCCAGCAGCACATTTGCCGCACTTTTCAGGAAATCGGCAGTGGCGCTGAATGTTCTGCCGAAAAGGTCGGGGAGCTTGTCGGAGGCATAGTCCAGCAGCTTGTCGAGCCATGTTATGAGCCATGATGCTTCCTGAGAGCTGTCATACCGCAGCCGCAGGTCACGGTAATAGCCGTCAATGCTGCCTGCAAAAAGGGCGGCGCTGTCTATAAGGCGGGGAATGACTATCCACACCACCGCCGAGAACACCGCAGCTATCAGCAGATATACAAGGGTTATGGAAAGAAAACGCCCCCCATTGCCCTTTAACGGTTTTTTGAGCAGCCTGCCCAGCGCTTTTTCAAATGTGCATACGGCAGGGTCAATGACCGCCGCAAATATTATCCCCAGAACAACAGGCACTGCCGCTCCCCACAGCTTATGCCACAGCGACAACAGCAGCTCGGGCCGCAGCAGCAGGCACAGGGCAAGGAATAGCAGCAGGCAGGGAAAAAAATACTTTTTTATATTCTGTTTCAAGGAGATCTCCTTTCATAGAATGTATTATCATAATTATTATATTTTCCCATATGCTGCCTTATAATCGCAGAAATGGGGATATGCGGTAACAAAATTTTTTTGACATTGTTGTGCATTATGCAGTTTGTATAAATATGCTATTGCCAAAACGACGATTGTGTGATATAATGTATAAGAATGAGAAAGGAGACGGGCTGTCTCCTTTCGAGCCTATATTTGAAAGGACTGATATTATCATGTCAAATTCTCCCGAATGGATCAAAAAGTCTGCTATTTATCACATCTACCCTCTGGGCTTCTGCGGCTGCGAGCGCACCCGTGACGAGTTCTCGGGCGAGGTACACAGGATAAAGAAGATAATAGAGTGGATACCCCACCTTAAGGCAATGAGCATAAATGCCGTTTATCTCGGCCCTGTTTTCGAGTCTGCGGCTCATGGCTATGATACCTCCGACTACACCAAGATAGATGCACGTTTGGGCACAAACGAGGATTTCACAGAAGTCTGCAAGGCTCTCCACGAAAACGGCATAAAGATAATCCTTGACGGCGTTTTCAACCACGTAGGAAGAGAGCATTTTGCTTTTAAGGACGTTAAGCTCAACCGTGAGCGTTCAAGATACTGCGGCTGGTTCTGCAACCTTAATTTCGGCGGCAACACCGCTTATAACGACGGCTTCTGGTACGAGGGCTGGAACAACTGCTATGACCTGGTAAAGCTGAACCTGAGAAACAACGAGGTCGTTGAATATCTGCTGAACGCTGTCAAAATGTGGATAGAAACATGGGATATCGACGGTATTCGCTTTGATGCCGCAGATTGTCTTGACAATGACTTTATCAAGCGCATACATAGCTTTACAAGAAGCATGAAGCCCGATTTCTGGCTCATGGGCGAGATAATCCACGGCGACTACCGCCGCTGGGCAAATCCCGAAATGTTTGACTGCGTTACCAATTACCAGTGCTACAAGGGAATTTATTCCTCCCACAACGACCGCAACTACTTTGAGATCGCACATTCTATCGAATATCAGCTTGGTCAGTACGGCAATATCTATATGTACAACTTTGTGGATAACCACGACGTTGCCCGTCTGGCAAGCAATCTGAGAGATTACGACAGGATATACTGCTGCTATACTCTGCTTTACACCATGTACGGCGTGCCCTCCGTTTATTACGGCAGTGAGTTCGGCATAAAGGGTGCAAAGGGCAATGGCGCAGATGCGGATATGGCTATCCGTCCCTGCCTGGAGCTGGACGATATCCCCGGCAGAGATGATACCCTTTTCGAGCATATCTGCGAGCTGGGCGCTATCAGGAGCCAGTTCCCCGCACTACAGTCAGGCTCTTACAAGAAGCTGGAGCTGAAAAACCAGACCTTCCTTTATCAGCGTGAGCTGGACGGTCAGGTGGTCTATATCGGACTTAACATCAGCGACGGCGACTATACCTTTAACGTTGGCACTCACTATGCCCGTCTGGCAGACCGCCTTACAGGCAAGCACTATGATGTAAGCGGCGGCTGCGCAAGGGTAACTGTTCCCAAGAACCATTCCGTTATTCTTGTTGATGCAAATACTCCCGCTTCCGTAAAGGAAGAAGCTGCAAAGGCTGAGGAAGCAAAGCCCGCACCTGTTGAGATCCAGGCTCCCAAGGTTGAGGAAAAGCCTGTTGAACAGGTAAAGGCAGAGCCTGCGCCTGTAAAGGAGGAAGCTCCCAAGGGCACACCCTCCGCAGGAATACCCGAGGGCAGGAAGATCGTTATCGGCGGCCATTACAAGCATTTCAAGGGCGGCGACTATGTTGTTCTGAATGTGGCTCATGACCATGAGACCTATGAAGAGCAGGTAGTGTATATGCAGATATACGACAAGCCCAAGGTCTGGGTACGCCCCCTCAAAATGTTCCTTGAGGACGTAAATGACCACGGCAACATCAAGCCCAGATTTGAATTTATTGATAAGATGGAATAATGCAAACAGGTGATACTGCATTTATGCAGTATCACTGCTTTTTAAAGGAGGCGCAGTCAATATGCAGGTAAAGAAAATTGCCGTGCTTGCGGCTTCGCTTCTTTTATGCTCATGCGGCGAAGCTGATAACAGCGATGTCTTATCGGAAGCAGCTTTAACTTCCACTGGAACATCTGCCACAGAGATAATAGACGAAACTACTGCCCGTGAGATACTTACGGAGGAATATCCCGTTTCGGAAGAAAGTATATCTGAAAGTGAGGTCACAACGGAAACTTCTTCTGAGATTTCCGCAGAAACTTCATCGGAAATTTCCGAAGAGACTTCCGAAACCACGTCTCCGCCCGAAACACAAACCACTGCCGAAAGCAGTGAAACTGCGGCATATGATATCCGCAGCGAGACTGTCACATTTTCCTCCGCCAAGACAAGCAGCGCAGAGGAGAAGCCTGTAAAAGTGACTGTTCCCAAAATTGCCACAGGCAACTTTACAGGGGCAAAAACCCTGGAAAATGACATTGCTTCCGTGGATATATCCGATGCCGCCAGCGGTGTTGTGCAGGTGAGCTACAAAGGCTCGTGCAGCAACGTTAAGGTAAGAATAACTATGGGGGATAATGTTTATGACTACGGACTTTCAGGCAGCGCAGTATATCCACTGCAGTCGGGCAGCGGCGAATATAACGTAAAGGTGCTGGAAAATATATCGGGCAAGACCTATGCCATTGCCCTTGACGAAAGCTTTTCGGCAGAGGTTTCCGATTTCAGCCCATATCTTCTGCCATCCCAGTACATCAGCTTCAGCCAGTCGGATAACTGCGTTAAAAAGGCTGCGGAGCTTTGCGCAGGCTGTGACAGTGATGCTGAAAAGATCGCCGCCATATTTAAATATGTCACCGACAACATCTCGTATGATAAGCAACTGGCGGCATCGGTAAAGAGCGGATATATCCCCGACCCCGACAGCACTCTTGCCAAGGGCACTGGCATCTGCTTTGACTATGCGTCCCTTTTTGCGGCGATGTGCCGCTCGCAGTCCATACCCACAAAGCTGGTCATGGGCTACGTTCAGGGAAATATGTACCACGCATGGAACGAGGTCTATACAAAGGAAACAGGCTGGGTCACGCTGGACTTGTTCATCGAGAAAAACAAGTGGAATCTGCTTGACCCCACATTCTACGCCAGCGCCGACAACAAGAGCGATGCAGCTGAATATATGTCCGACAAGGACGGCTATTCCGCTGTTTACTATTACTGATATGCGAAAGGGGGAATAATATGTCAAAAAAAATACGTCCGCTGACTGCCGATGAGGTGTCATACTTCTGCTATCAGGCGGCGGTGATACTGGATTCGGGCGTTCCCATATATGACGGGCTTACCGTTATCACATCGGAGATGAAGGACAGCTCTCCCGAGGCAATAGAGCTGCTCAAGGCGGTGACAAATTCCCTTTCAATGGAAAGGCCCTTTTATGCCGCTCTTGAAGAAACGGGAGCATTTCCACGCTACTGCATAAAGGCGGTCATGGCAGGGGCAATGTCTGGCAAGCTGGACGAGGCGCTGAAAGAACTGTCCGAATATTACGAGCGTGAAGCTCAGCTGGGAGAGAAAATGCGCAGTGCAGTGGTCTCGCCCCTTATAATGCTGGCAGTGACGGCAGTTGTCATTGCGGTGCTTACCCTTAAAGTGCTGCCAATGTTTGCACAGATATTCTCCGACTTTGACCCTGAGATATACCGTGTTATCGGCAGGAGCGTAAGGATATCATCGGCGGCAGGCACAGTGATGCTTATTATATGTGCGGTGCTTTTGATTGCGGCGGGAGTGATGTTCATTATTTGGAAAGCGAAAAAGGAAAGCTTTTCATCGGGCTTTATCTCAATGATGCCATTTACCAAAACTGCCTCACGGACCATAGCATCGGCGCAGTTCGCAAACGCCGTCAGCATGATGATAAACAGCGGCATTGCCCCTGCGGAGGCACTTTGCAGCGTAAAGGGGATATCATCGGACAAGTGGGTGAACGAGCAGATAGAAAAATGCACAGAGCTGGTAATGAGTGACGTTCCGTTTTCGGACGCATTGGAGCAGACGGAACTGCTGCCTGTATTTTATTCACGGACACTGCGGATATCATACGGCTCAGGCTCTTTTGACTCAGCATGGCAGAAAATAAGCGCCCGACTTACGGAAGAAGCGGACGCACGAATCAATAGGATCATCAACTCGGCAGAGCCTATATTGACGGTGATACTCACCGCAGCGGCGGGTATCATGATGCTTACGGTTCTGATACCTATGATGAATATAATGTCGAATATATAAAGATCGCTCTCTGGATTTACGTTTCAGAGAGCGATTTTTTTAGGTGTGGGGCAAATAAGAAAAGCCGCACAAATGAGAGCAAGGTAAAGGGTTTAGGGGGTCCACTGAGGGCAGAGCCATCTGGTCGCTGTCCGCAGACAGCGAAATCCTTTCACTTGCTGTATGAATAATTAAAACGTTAGCCGACTGACTAAAAAAATCCTAAAAGCCGACTGCACAGTGAGTTCAAAGCCATGAAAATAAATATTATTTCTCAATATAAACAAAAAACTATTAAATGCAGGCGGCTTGAAACCAAGAGACATTCCGTCAGGAATGGCGATTTTGGTTTCCGCCGATAGGCGTAGGTACGGTCAAATTATCGTTTTAATTTAATATGTCCGTACCGAATGCAAAGGAGACACCACCAGGGGGAAGAGGAAACTAAAGCCAGGGCAAAAAACGGCATTCCCCTTCCCCCTGATGGTTTCTCCTCTGCACACCTCTTCCTTGAACCCCTATTCCCTACCGTTTTTTATCCCCCTACATTTTGCTTGCCACCGGAGACCGAACCCCTTTCGTTTATTTGCACTCTTTTCTATAGCTATGTTTATGGGTTTGGGCTTCGCTCCGTTTTTTTATCTGGCGTTCTTTAGCTAATTAGTGAGCAAATTTGTAAGAATGTGCATTAAATTGCGTCACCAACTTGATTATTTTGTCCGCCATCAAACGGATTTAGCAGGTAAACGTAGTTTACCTCTGCGGAGGACGACCAGATGGCTCCGTCCCCAGTTGACCTTTGCCTTGCTCTCATTTGTGCTGATTTTTTAATTTGTGCGCTTTACTTATAAGAAAAACGCTCTATGAGACCCATAGAGCGCTTATTCCAATACAAATATGATTATCCGATAAGCCTTGTAATAGTCAATATAGCTTATCTGCCCCTTGAAATTAAGGGAGCGGACTATCCTGTCAATGTCCGTCACGCCCTCGCTGTCGGGCTTTATCAGGTCGGAGGTGGTTTGCAGATACAGATTTGAGGAGTCAAGCTTTATCATGAAATACTTTTCTCCCGAATCTATGCAGCGGCGGCAGGACTGCTCTATTATCTCCAGCGCCTGATCGTAGGTCTTGGCATACTTGTTTTCCACGTTGAAGTAGTACATATCGGAGCTGTCCGCCACAGGCGGGTCGCAGAGCATATTGCTTATGATGCGGTTGTTTTCCATTATCGAGTCTTCCGAGAGGAAATACTGGTACAGCACCATATCGGGATATCTTTCCGACAGCGCCGCCGAGGGCTTGTCCCAGCCCACGTCTATGTGATACCACTTGCCCTCCAGCTTTACCATGTTCCACATATGGTCAACGTCCGTATAGCCTGTGACTATCATATTTTCTATCCCTGCCAGATTGCACAGGTAGGAAAAAGCCTTTGCATATCCCTCGCAGAGGGCTTTTTTATTTACAAGAGCGCCGTAGATAGAATCGGCAGTGGGGTCATCGGTGGAGCTTTCCACGTTGAGCACAAGGTAATCGTGGAAAATTTTCAGCTTTTCATAATCGGACATGGACGGGTCGGTGAGGGTCATTATCTCCTTTGCCGCCTTTTCCGTTTCCATAAGCATGATGTTTACTTCTTTTATGCTGTACTTATACGAGAAGTTCATCTCATAGGTCTGCACCGTGCTGTCAAAATCCCCTGCGTAGCGGTTCTGGAGATAGAATAGCATCAGCTGTTCGCAGCGGACTGTTTCCAGCACCTTAACGTAGTCCTCGGTGCTTATGGTCAGGGGGACGTAGGATTTGGTGCGGAAATTCTGCATGGTATCCACCACGTCATCGTAAACGTCCTGCATACGCTTGTCGTAATCGAGGGAAGCGTATTTTGTGACCATGTGTTCGGGAATATACAGCTTCGTATCGGAAACATCGGCGTAGATATCCTCGGTCTCGGCGGGAGCCTCTGTGGTCACAGCGGTTCCGCCTGAGATGATAGTGTAGCTCACGTCACCTGTGTCGGGGACTCCTTCCCGGGAGCAGGCAGACAGAACAATGGCAATGCCCGCTGCCAGTATCAGCTTTATTCTGTTGTAGATACCGCTGCTTTGCATCTCGGGAGCCTCCGTGGTCAATCAAGGTAATCAAGAAATATTTTTACGGTGAGGGTATTTTCGTTGCTGTTGTGGTAAACTGATTCGGTGTTGAAAAGCCTTGCAGCCTGCTTCTTTGCCGCTTCCAGAACGGTTATGACGTTGCCCTGCGCATTGCTGAAAAGGGCTGAGGTTATTTCGTCAAATGCTTCGCTGTCTGCGCACATGAACTGAACTGTTGAGCTGCCGTTTTCTGCGGCTTTGAGGGCTTCACGGGTGATTATCGCCTTGGCTTCCTCCGTATCGGCGGCAACAAGGTCATTGTAGCTGTAATACTGATATTTTGTGCCGTTTGCGGCGGGAACTTCATACTCATAGTCATCTACCTGACGAAGCTCTCTTATGCGCTCGTCGGTAAGTCCGAAATAATCATAGCGCACCGAGTCGGGATTGCGTGATCTGTCGGGGTCGTCCCAGGTAAGGTCGATGTGATAATAATCGCCGCCCATCTCCACGATGTTCCACATATGCGGCTCGTTGGCAACGCCCAGCACCACCAGCGTTTTTATGCCTGCACGGTGGCACAGATAGGTAAATGTCTGGGAATACGCCTGGCAAAGGGCTTCCTTATCCACAAGGCAGCCATAAATGGTGTTGGGATTTTCAGCCTCGCCCGAATATTTGCAGGAGATTATAACAGAGTCGTGGAAAAGCTTTACTATCTCATAATCGCTCATGTCGGGGGTTATTTGGGAAAGTATCTTTTCAGCTTCCTCCTCGACCTCCGCTTTCATGTCGGCGATAACATCGGCGTCATAATTGTAGAGCAGGCGCATCTGGGTCACAAAGCCTGTGGTCTTGTCCTGTGTGTATTCGATGGTGGGAGAGATGTAGAAAAGCCTGTATTCATCGTTGTAGATAAGCTGATAAATGCTGAAAAGGTCATCGAAGGTTACTTCGTCGTAATAGCTGAACTTTATGCTGCTTTCGCAGTCAAGCAGGGCTGTTACAAGCTCGTCGTATATTTTCTGATGCCTGTCGTTCAGGGTGTAATAGCTGTAGGGGTGGTCGATGGCCTTTCTGCCTGTGTAGGGGCTTTTTTCGCCGTTTGCGGGGAAATATACGGGATTGCCCGCAGCGGAAAAAGCTATGGCTGAGCTTGACCAGTCCATATCTTTTTCCGTTGATTCTTCCGAAACGGTCTTCGATTCAACGGCGATGCTTACAGTGGTAGTTTCAGATGCTTCTTCCTGAGCTTCGCTTTCCGAAACTGTTGTTTCGGGTGTTTCGTTAGCGGCGGTGCTTTCCGGCACAGTGGTCTCTGCCACAGTCTCGGTACTATCGGAAACAGCGGTCTCCTGCGGCTTTTCACTGACTGTTGTTGCAGTTGTTACAGATGTTTCCGCCTGAGTTTCGGTTACGGTATCGGTGGGAAGCGGAGTGTTATCGTTTGTGTCGCAGCCGCCCAGCATCGTTGCCGCCATAAGTGCAGCGGCTATGACAGCGGCATTTCTTTTTCTTTTTATCATTGCATTTACCTTGTATCTTCGCAGATCATCGTTATATGGATTATCAGCAGGCTGTCATTGCAGTAGCGGACGTATTTGTTGGTCATCACCGTTTTGTCGGCAGGCTTATCTGCCCGGCTGTCCGCATATTCCAGTACCTGCCGTATCTTTTTTCTGTCAAAAAGTGCTGTCTTGGCGGAATAATACGCTTTTTCATCGGCAAATCTTGCTTCCGCATCGGTAAGCCCTGCTGAAATTGCATCTGCCGCAGCTGATGACAGCAGTGCTATGCCGCTGTCGGCAGAATCTGCATACAGTCCCTCACGCCTGAAATAGTTGTTGTCGGAACTGCATTCCGGATATGAAAAGTACGTATTGTCGGGGAAATGGGTAATGCCCTCAATATCCTTGTCGCTTACCAGAAAATAGTAGTGACGGATAAAATTTTCGTCGGGCGGGTCGAGTATGGGGTCGTCCCATGTGCAGTCAACGTTGTACCACTCGCCATCCAGCATTACCTTGTTCCATGCGTGGGAAGCGCCGTCCGAGCCTGTTCCCGTTACGGTGACGCAGGGGATATCCGACTTTTGGCAAAGGAGATTGAATGCTGCTGCATAGCCCTCGCACATGGAATATCCGCCGCAGAGAGCGCCGTACAGGGTGGTATCCGTATTTTCATCATCGGAAAAGGTGCAGTTCAGGACAATGTAGTCATGAAAGGCTTTCAGCTTTTCGTAGTCAGATGTGCTTTCATCAAAGACTGAGGAAATTTCCCACGATGTTTTACCGATATCCGCCTGCATCTGATGAGTGGCCTCCTCGTCATACCGATAAGTGAGCCGCAGAGTGTCGCTGTCACTGTCGGGGCGGTAGAACTTACTGGTGAGCCAGAAGATATTCTCCTGATAATACACTGCCAGAAACAGCTTTTTCAGCGTTTCAGGCGGGAGCTTTTCGGGGAACACCGCCTGAGGCTGAAAATTCTCCGCTGCATTTTGCAGGATATCATACATCTGCTGCTCCTTTGGTGAAAGTGAGCTGTAGTAGATATACCGCCGGTCATTGCCCGTAATAGCAGACAGGCTGCCCGCAGAAGTAACGGTCTCGGACAATGAATAGTCCTCGTTAATTCTTGAGCAGCCTGACAGATTCGGGAGCGTCAGCACAAACAGCAGTGCGCCGATAACAATTCGTTGGTGTGTTTTCATGCCGTCTCCGTAATTTTCAGCTATCAGAAGCTCAGGTCAAGCTCGATCACCAGTGTGTTGGGGTCGCAGTTGGAGGAAACGGATGTTACCGCAGAGTTTTCACTCTTTATCCATGAAGCGTAATCCTTCAGGTTCTTGGTAACAGCGTCATATACAGCCTGGCTTGTGACTCTTATCTCAACAGCTCTTGTGTTGCTTGCAGCGCATTCCTTAAGCTTTGCTCTGAGAGCGGTGTCTGCGGAAGCTTCATCTGAATAGAGCTGCTTTGTTACCTTAAAGTAGTTCATATCGTCAGATGTGCAGGCGGGAGGAGTGAAATAAGTCACCTGAGTTCCTGTGGTCTTCTTGTTTACATTGAAGTGGGACTTGTTGTGTATCCACTCGTCGGGAACGAGGAAGTATCTGTATCTGATATTGGTCTTGACAACGTTGGAGAGAATGGGGTCGTCCCAGGTGGTGTCCAGGTTGTACCACTTGCCGTCAACCTTTACAACGTTCCATGCGTGGGAGTCTCCGGACTCGTTTGTGCCTACAACAACGGTGCTCTCGATGCCTGTAAGGTCGCAGAGATACTGAATGCTCTTTGCGTAGCCTTCACACTGTATCTCGCCGTTTACAAATCCGCCGTAGATGGTCTGGTTGTATCCCGACTCCTTGACGAAGTTGTTGTTGAGTGCGATGTAATCGTGGAATACCTTGAGCTTTTCGTAATCGGACTTGCCGTCAGCCTCTGCAAGTATCTTGCCGACTGTGGCGTCGATCTCCTTCTGCATGGAAGCGATAAGCTCGGGGTCTATCTCCCAGTACCAGAGCTTGCCCTTTGATACCTTCTTGGAGGAGAGCCAGAAAAGCTGAGGCTCCTGCATATATACGCAGCCGTAAACCTTTATCCACATTTCATCGGTAACGCTGTCGTCAACTCTCAGGCTTGTTCTGATGGAGTTTGCGGCTTCAAGTATCTCTCCGTAGAGCTTCTTTTCGGCATCGTTCAGCTGGCTGTAGCCGTAGCGGGTGGTATAGTCAACGTTGTACTCCTTGAGAATGGGAGCCTTGGTGGTGACCGTTCCGCCGCCGTTTTCGATCATATTTACGATCTCTTCATGGTTGGGAGGGAGAGTGGTCTCCTGATTTTCGGCGTCCTCGGGAGGAACATCGCCGGGCTGTGTCTCAACGCCCAGCTGAGCTGCGGGGTCGGAGAAACCGCCCTCGGCTGTGGTCACTTCCTCGCCGCTGGGAGCGGTGGTGCCATTTTCGATAACGTTGACGGAGGTCTGCGCCTGAGCATCGTCCTCAGTCTTGCTGCCGCAGCCTGTGAATACGGAAGCTGCCATGAGTACAGCTGCTGCAAATGCCATTATTCTTTTAGTCATTCTGAAATTACCTTCCTTTTTATTGTTCTTTTTCTCTTTTAATATACCAGGTCATAGTGTACAACGTAAACGCCGCCTGTGAAGGAGCTCTGTCTCATAAGCTTTGTAACGTTGGAGTGGTTTTTCTTTGCGTACTTCTGGAATGTTCTGAAGTAATCGTCGCTCATAAGTGTGTCATAGATGGACTTGTCGGTAACTCTTATTTCGGCAACGTTCTTGCCGTTGGCTGCTGCATCGTCAATAGCTGCGTACATTGCGGACTCAGCCTCGGACTTGGTGCTGTAGAGCTTGTTGTAAGCTGCAAAGTAGTTGCATGCTTCCTTGGTGCAGGCAGGAGGGTCAAAAAGGTGGATCTTGTTGCCGTTTCCTCTTACCATGGTATTTACATTGTAGTGGGTGATGTTATGTATCCAGGCATCGGGAACGAGGAAGAACTCGTACTGAACGTAGCTGGAATCAAAGTGGTTGATGGGGTCGCCCCATGTAGCGTCCAGGTTGTAGTAGCCGTTCTCGCAGTAAACAACGTTCCATGCGTGGGAGTTGTCGTTCTTGTCGGTTCCCACTACAACTGTGCTTTCAATGCCTGCCAGGTCGCAGAGGTACTGTATGCTCTTTGCATAGCCTGCGCACTGGAGAGCGCCGTTGCCGGTAAGACCGTTGTAGATGGAGCAGTTGTATCCCGAATCGGACTTGCTGAACTCGTTCTTGAGGACGATCGAATCATAGAATACCTTGAGCTTGGAAACTGTTCCGCTGTAGTTGTTTGCCTTGGAGATGATGCTTGCAGCTGCGGAATCGATCTCCTTCTGCATTGCCTTTATCTCGTTCTTGTCGGAGGTCTTGAAGGAGATGATTGCGCTTGATGTGCCTGCGGAAAGGCTTCCGCCCATCCAGAAGAGCTGAGGCTCATTGTTGTAAACGATAGTATATACTCTTACAACATCATCGGTGGTAAGACCGGAGGGAACGTCAACGACGCTGCTCAGGCTCTTTACGGAAGAAATGATGTTGTTATAGAGCTTCTGCTCGGTAGCATTGAGCTGCTTATAAGCGTATCTGGAGGAGGACTTTACCTTGTAGTTTGCATCATCAAGATCGCCGCCGGCGTTAAAGTTCTCGGAAGAACCGCTGTCAGAAGAGCTGTCGGAACCGGAGTTTCCGCTGTCGGACTTTGTGGTCTCTGCGGGAGCCTCGGTGGTAGCTGCTGTGGTAACAACAGGCTTTGTATCGGAAAGATAGTCGGAGTGGATAAATCCGCCCTCGGCAAGCTTATAGTATTCGGTGTCGGTGATGGCTACGACCTCAACGGTGTCGCCTGCGTAATGCTGGGAGATAGGTGTGGAGCCGATTATTGCCTTTTCTCTGGAGTAGCAGTTTTCGGTAACGTACATTGTGGCGGACATCTCGGTCTCGCTCCAAGTCTGTGCACTGGTCTCGGAGGTCTCTGCTGCGGAGGTCTCGGCGGGGGTGGTCTCTGTGGGAGCGGTGGTCTCCTCAGTCTCCTCTGTGGTCACTTCTGTGGTAGTGGTGGCTTCGGTGGTCGTTTCGGTGGGAGTGGTGGTCACTTCGGGAACATCTGTTTCCTCGGGAGCGGCGGTGGTTATGCTGACCTCATCGAGAGAGGGGAGCTTGCCTGTATCCTCGCTGGTCTTTTCGCAGCCTGCTGCCAGAAGGGAAACGGACATCACAAACGCCATGACCGCACTAATCTTTCTGCTCTTTGCTGATCTCTTCATTTTTTTCGATCTCCTTTTCTTCTTTATTTATTACCGCTTTTATTCTGACGATTCTCATATCTTCCGCCAGAAGCACTGTAAAGGTGATGTTTTTGTAGATGACAGAGGGGGTCTCGCCGTCCTCGGGGATACGACCCAGCAGGTCGGTGATAAATCCGCTCATTGTGTCGTATTCGCTGTCATCGGGCAGGGGAGCGCCCAGAGTTTCCATAACGTCGGCAGCGTCAGCGGTGCCGCTTATGGTATAGGTATTGTCGGATATTTTGGTTATCTCCTCAGCCTCATTGTCGTACTCGTCCTGGATATTGCCCACAATGGACTCGACCAAGTCCTCCATGGTGACAAGACCTGCGGTGCCGCCGTATTCGTCAACGGCAACAGCCATCTGGAGCTTTTTGGCGGTGAAGCGTTTGAACAGCTCGCCGCACATACAGCTTTCGGGAACGAAAGCCGCATCTCTCAGAAAGCTTTTCAGTGTCATGCTTTCAGATGAATGAGTACCTATAAGGCACAGAAGATCCTTGACGTATATCACGCCTTCTATGTGATCTATATTGTCTCTATAGACGGGAATGCGTGAAAAGCCGCTGTTTATGGCTGTATATACCGCTTCCGATATCTCGGCATCTATATCCACCGCAACGATATCCGTTCTGTGGGTCATAACATCGCTGACCGACAGCTCATGAAACTCAAAAACGTTGTTTATCATCTCACGCTCGGAGGACTCGATAGAGCCTGTTTCATTGCCTGCGTCCACCATAAGGCGTATTTCTTCCTCGGTAACTGCGTCAGCGTCCTCGGAGGGGTTGCCGGATGCGGCAGCTGCTATTTTGGCTGCAAGGCTGCTTATCAGGGTAAAGGGCTTCATCAGCACATATATGAGCTTAACGGCAGGAGTGCAGCGGACTGCAAAGCTGTCGGGATCCTTGATAAGCTTCTTAGGAACGCTTCCGCCAAGAACTTCGGCGGCAAGCACTGTGCAGAAGATTATAAGCAGCTCGGTGATGATGAATGCGGGGAGAGACATTCCCTCAGCAGGGAAAAAACCTGCAAAGCAGCTGTAAAACGGCGCAAAAAGTGTCCATTCGGCAGCTATGGTGAGAACTGCTGCATTAAGTATGCGGTGTGCGGAGAAAGCGGAGATAAGCTCGCTTGGGTGAGAAAGGAGCCTGTAAAGCATACCCTTGCCGCCCTTTTCGTTTTCAAAGCTTTTTACCTTTCCGTCGCTTATCTCGGTGCAGGCGGTCTCACAGCAGGTGAAGAACGCCCTTATAAGAATAAGCACAATGCAGATGATGATACCTGCGGTAAGACTGCTGCCATTGGCAGTGCTGTTCACAACAGCGGATATAATATTACACCCGTCAGAATCCATAACCGACTTCCTTTCAGAACACGGCTGTACACCAGCCGATGATAATACACTGTAAATTATACAACAAAACTTTTTTCCTGTCAACGTGACAATAAGATAATCTCTGTAAATTATAAAAGCACCGATATGGTGAAAATGCCCGAAAATACGTGGTTTTGCAAACAGGCGTTATAAGTGTAACTATTTGTAATCAAATTTTGTCCGAATTGAAACGGAAAATCCCGACAGCAAACCTGTCGGGATTTGGCATATATCACATTTATATAGTATATTATTTCAGCAGACCCTTGTTATGTACATCATCAAAAAGAGCGTCCATATGCTCCCAAAGCTTTTCGGAGCCGCCCTTTATGCACTTTCCACGCTCCTTGACCTGCTCATAGCTTACGTTGTGCTCACGCCAGCTTATGCCGTCCTTGAGATAGTTCAGCAGCATGGGCTGCATACGGTCAACGGAGGAGGCAAAGCGTGCTTCCGGTGTGCTGCCCGCTTCAAATTCTTCCCACAGGGTGCGGTATTCGTCACGCTGCTCATCGGGAAGCAGACCGAACAGACGGTCGGCGGCTCTTGTTTCACGGTCACGCTTGGTCTCATAGCCCTTGTCGTCAAAGAAATATGTGTCGCCTGCGTCTATCTCCACAATGTCGTGGATAAGAACGGTTTTCACAGCTTTAAGCACGTCTATAGGCTCGTTTGCGTACTCGGCAAGCATTATCACGAACAGGGCAAGATGAAATGAATGCTCCGCATCGTTCTCACGGCGTTTGTACTTCTGCTCCTCGCCCTCAAACTCACGCATTGAAGCACCTCGGCTCTCGTTGCCTATGATATATGTCTGCCTGTAAAGGCTTTTCATCTTATCGGCTTCGATAAGAAAATCCAGCTGCTTTTTAAGTCTTTCGCTATCCATTTTTGTCTCCTTTTAAAACAAAAGCCGACAGATACTGTCGGCTTTTCGTATTTTTAGCTTTTATTACTTGGAGATAAGTGCCAGAGTATCTCTTGCAATGAGAAGCTCCTCGTTGGTGGGAACTACCCAAACCTCTACCTTGGAATCGGGAGCGGAGATCTTGCAGAGCTTGCCCTTGATCTCGTCGTTCTTAGCGTTGTCAAGCTTGATTCCGAAGAAGTCCATATCTGCGCAAACGTCTCTTCTTACCTCGGGAGCGTTCTCGCCGATACCGCCTGTGAAGATGATAGCGTCAAGACCGTTCATAGCAGCAGCAAATCCGCCGATGTACTTCTTGATCTCGTAGCGGAGCATATCGCCTGCCAGCTGAGCTCTCTTATCGCCCTTAGCTGCGGCAGCGGCAATGTCTCTGTTATCGCTGGAGATACCGGAAATGCCGAGGAAGCCGGACTTCTTGTTGAGGTAATCGCTCATCTGGTCAGCGGTGAGACCAAGCTTCTTCTGAACGAACTCAACAGCGGAGGGGTCAACGGAGCCGCTTCTTGTGCCCATGAGAACGCCGTCAAGAGGAGTGAAGCCCATAGTGGTATCAATGGACTTGCCGCCCTGAACTGCTGTGATGGAGGAACCGTTGCCAAGGTGGCAGGAAACTATTTTAAGATCCTTCAGGTCCTTGCCCATAGCCTCAGCAAGAGCTGCTGTTACGAAGCGGTGGGAAGTACCGTGGAAGCCGTACTTTCTTACGTGGAGCTTTTCATAGCACTCGTAGGGGAGACCGAACATATAAGCCTTTTCGGGCATTGTCTGGTGGAATGCTGTATCGAATACAACTACCTGAGGACAGTCTGCGGGGATTACCTTCTTGCAGGCTCTCAGAGCAAGTGCGTGGGGGTGGTTGTGAACGGGAGCCAGCTCTGCCAGACCGTCGATCTTGTCGATTACCTCATCGGTAACGAGAGTTGTCTCGCTGAATACCTCAGCGCCCTGCACGATTCTGTGGCCTACTGCCTTGATCTCGCTCATGGAGTCGATGACCTTGCCCTCGCCGGAGGTAAGGACCTCGACCAGCTTTTCAAAAGCCTCTGTATGTGTGGGGAAGCTGCAGTCCTCGTCAACCTTTCTGCCGTCAGCAGTCTTGTGGGAGATGTGGCCGTCGATACCGATTCTGTCACAGTTGCCCTTTGCAAGAACGCTTTCGTCGTCCATGTTCAGGAGCTGGTATTTAAGAGAGGAGCTGCCTGCGTTAACTACTAAAACTAACATAATAACACCTTACCTATATCAATTTTTACATCTAACGATGATACCGATAATATTTTAGCACCATTTGTGCCAAAAATCAAGAGGCAAAAGCCACAATTCGGCAGATTTTGTGTTAATTATTATAGTATCTGCGTAAAATATGCCTGAAAACCGGTTCGAAATTTGGGCTGGCTTATAACGTACTATAAATATTCTCCAAATATCTGTCCTGTGAAATGTGTGAATTTGGAGAAAATTTGAATTATACTATTGTAATTCATAATTAAGTGTGTTATAATAATGTCACAGGGAAGTTTTCATCAGTCAAAACTTCGTATAACTTTGTGAAAAAATAAGGAGCTGATATTTATGAAGGGTGCATTCGGTGTTGCTCTGCTTACTATGATCGCTGCCGCTGCAGGTGCTGCTGCCGCTGTTTACGCCGTTAAGAAGCGTGAGGAGCTGGAACAGTATGACTACAGCTTTGATGATGATGACGAGATCTATTTCGGCGATGATGACGGCTGTGACTGCCGCTCATGCTCCGAAAAGGACGACTGCGATGACGCTGACGATGTAAGCAGCGACGTTGAGGAGCTTGAGGCTCTTGACGGTGCTGATGATGCGGACGTTGCAGCTGCTTCCGAAGCTGCTGACGATACCGCTGAAGAAAAGACCGAGGAATAATTTTTCGGATTTGCAGACAATGAAACAGCTGCCGTACTTTGTGTGCGGCAGCTGTTTTTTTATTCTTCCGTATCGGCCATGCTTATTTCCACTTCGTTGAGGGTGAAGCCCACATCTTCGAGTGTCTTGATGTAATCCTGTGCGGAACGGGGGTCGCCGTTTGTGATTGACACCGCTGCCCTGTTGTTGGGAACATCAATGAAAACTTCCTTTACGCCGAAATCGGGGTCAAGGACTTCCTTTGCCTTTTCACCGATGGCGGTAAGTTCATTCATTGAGTGAGCTACTGTCTGGTAGCGGACGCAGGTGTATTCGGACAGCAGGCTTGTGTAATACTCCGACGGCTCCTTTTCGGTGATGGCAACAAAAAGATTCTTGCCGTAGCTGTAAACTCCGCCGTAATCATCGGGATAAACTGTCTTGCCTGTGGATTGGAAGGACATTGTAAGGCGGGTGTAGGCGTTCTGGGGAGTGTCCTCAAATTCAAGCTGGGGCATTGTCGTCGTCTGCTCGGTGACTTCCTCCGTGACTGTGGCAGCTTCCGATGTCTGCACGGTATCGGAGGTGCCCAGGGTAACGGTTACTTCCTGGGAAACCGCACCTTCGGAAGTGCCGAGAGTATTATTGCCGCAGGAAGCCAGCAGCAGTGCCGCCATTACGGGCGGCAGTAATTTTTTCATATGCACGTATATCATTCCTTGGTTAATATCTTTTGGTATGATAATAATAGCATTTTATAATGTGGTTGTCAATATTAAAGTATGTCATGGCGCACAAAAATGTTTTGCGATGATATTGCAATTTTGGGAAAACTATTGAAATTTTCGCTGGCTTGTGTTAAAATATAAAATGATATAACCATATCCGAAAGGTTTGATGTAAGATGTTCAAAGGGCGGAAAATAATTGCGTTATGTCTTACCAGACTTAGCAATGATGAAACCACTGCCAAAGTGGCTGAACTTAATAAGGCTCTTGTTGCCAAGGATTATCGGCTTTTTGTATATAACGCCTGCACTGATTTTTATCGCAACAACAGGTTCGAAAACGCTGAGAAAAAGGTCTATTCCCTGATAGATTATAATATTGTAGATGCTGTGGTGATATTCAGCGAGGCTTTCAAGGACACTTCCATCGTCGATGAACTGCGTATGGGCGCTGAGGCTCACAATGTGCCTGTTTTTATTCTGGGCAACAGGTCAGAGAAATGCACCAGCTTTATTTTCGACTATGAGGCGGGCTTTGAACAGGCAGTGCGCCATATCATCGAATATCACGGCATAACCGATACGGCGATGATAGCGGGACTTAAAGGCGAGGAACATTCCGAGCAGCGTATTGCGGTATATAAAAAGGTGCTTGCAGAAAATGGTCTGCCCTTTAATGACAATATGCTGAGCTACGGCGATTACTGGTCAGGCCCTGCACAGAAGGCTGTTGAGAATATGGTCGCCGAGAACCGTGTGCCCAAGGCTATAATCTGCGCCAATGATATGATGGCGATAACTGCCTGTGCGGTATTGAACCGGCATGGATATAAAGTTCCTGATGATGTGGCTGTGGTGGGCTTTGACGGTACTGAAGAAGCAAAACAATGCATTCCGCCCATAACCACCTGCAGGTGCAGCTATTCCGACACGGCAAAAGCCATTGCCGACGCTCTTGAAAAGGTGTTTGCAGGCGGGAAAGTTCTTCATGATAACTATGTGGATTTTGTTCTTGATGTATATAATTCCTGCGGCTGCGATCCTGACCGCCCTCCTTATAATGTGGGCAACACTCTTAAAACTGTTCGGGAAAGATTTTGCAAGTATCAGGACGACAATGCTCTTCTGTGCGAACTGGCACAGGAAATAGTTACGGGAGACAGTGCAGACTGCATTGTGGAAGATCTCAAGGTATATAATTTCTACAACATCTGTATTATGGTAAATCAGAGCTTCTGGAATGAGGCACTTAATCCACTGGAGGAAAAATGGAACGGCTTTGACGATGAGATGTGCATTCTCTATAAATCAGATGATGATTCAAAAAAATATCCCATGAACATCATGCGCAAAGATGTTCTTATTGACATCGACTATGTTATGACCCTTAAAAATCCTGTTGTGTTCAATGTGATCAGCTCATATGGCATTCCTATGGGATATATGTGCGTACATTTCACGGCTGATGTTAACGACTACTGCATGATACCCCAGTATGTGTATGCTCTCAACAACGCTCTCAGCGGATACCGAAATGCCATGCACCTGAAATACACGGCCAAGAGCATTGAAAAGATATCCGAAAACGATTATCTTACAGGAATTTACAACAGAAACGGCTTCTATAAGCAGCTTTCGTGGCTCCAGAGGAAGAATGCGGGCAGGAATTTTACCGTTGCCTCCATTGACCTTGACGGACTTAAAAACATCAACGACCATTACGGCCATGACGAGGGCGACTTTGCCATAAGCTCCGTGGCGGATGCTATACGCAGTATCCCTATTGAAAATAAGATATGCGGACGCTTCGGCGGCGATGAGTTTGTGGTATGCGCCGTTACTGCCGCTGCCGATAATGTCGGCGATGGAGCGGAGGGCATTATAAGGCGGCACGTTGAGAACTTCCTTGCCTGTCTTAACAAGGATCATGTAAAACCTTACCCCATAACTGCCAGCATAGGAATGTGCAGCACACGCATTGATTTTGATTTCGATGCCATGCTGAAGCAGTCCGATGAAAGAATGTATGCTGAGAAGAGCCTGAAACCAAACAGGCGCAGAAACTGAGCATAATAGTATCAAAATCCCCGTTCAGGTGTATATTTGGACGGGGATCATTGTATCTGAACTTGATTTAATGCTTTGAGCAGTATCGGGCATAAAGGTTCAAATATCATATCTGTCAAATTATATTTGTATAATTCATACTAATCTTTAATCGTTCTATAGACAAAAAATTGAGCATAATCCATATACGCAAGATTATGCTCAATTTTTTGTCTATAGTTTTATTGGTGCTTAGTATAAGATAACTTCCGAAATGCTGGGCGGGGCGATAAAAACAACGTCTGCACCGTCACGCAGGAGCAGGACGGATATTGCATTCATTGTAGTGCGGATACTGCCGGTGGCGGATATCATATTGACCTTTGTGCCCTCCGTAAATCCTGCACGCATAAGCTCAATGATAAACCGTAACCTTTCTCTTTTTACCTGCGGTATTTTCTTAAGTGAAATGTCAACGATAAAACAGCTCATAAATATAAAAGAGGCTGCCGCAGCGTTTGCTGCAACAGCCTCTTTTATTGGTCGAGGTGACGGGACTCGAACCCACGGCCTCTTCGTCCCGAACGAATTTGCATATAGCTTACTTTTTCCCTTAATAGCGTGAATAGTTGACACATCAATTACACTTTTGACACCCATCTGACACCCATAGCTTATTATAATAATCATTCAGCTTATCCATCTGCTCTTCTTTATGCTCGGCGTTCAAATGGGTATATATCTCCATTGTTGTTGTAATATCTGCGTGTCCTGCCTGTTCCTTGGCAGTCATAACATCAACGCCTGCAAGGTACATATTTGTAATAAATGTATGTCTCAGCCAATGTGCTGTTATCTGCGGAATGACCATCGGAATTTTTTCAGGCGCATTCAGACTTTGGGGCTTCTTAAATTCCTTAAGACTGCCCTTGCTGTCAGTTATCAATATGCCGTCAAAGTCTCCAAATCTGAAATTCAATTCTTTAAGATAACTGTTCCACAGTTTACGCCAGGAGCTGCCAGACATAAGACTGCCTTTTGTGTTCGGACAGACAAGCATTGTCTTTGCTTTGCTCCGCTGATCCCTAAGGTATTCTGCAAGTATAGGCGGAATATTCACAGTGCGCATACCTGACTTAGTTTTTGTGCACGGCTTTATTCTGGGAATATCCTTTTCCATTGCCACTGCTTTGTTTACGGTGATCGTGCGCTTGGAGATATTGATATCGGTCCAGTTCAGAGCAAGAAGCTCACCACGGCGGAGACCTGCAAACAGCATTATCATTGCAGCCGTATGTGCCCGATGATTTGTCGGGGCAATTATCCACTTTTGCTCTTCCTCAGTCAATGCTCTTCGTGGTTCCTTATCCTCATCGTGAATATATTCAGGGGGCAGTTCGATGCCCTGAACAGGGTTAAAGTCCATTACACGATTTACAATAGCATATTGGCAAATCTGAGACATTACTGACTTATATTCCTTTAGCGTCTTATGAGCTGCCCCATCGGCGGTATATTTATCAATGATATCCTGACAGTCAGATACAGACAGTTCCGAAATTGGAATATTGCTGATATCGTCCATCTTTTTTACCCTAATTGCATATGTCTGATATCTTCCCTCGGAAATCTTTCCTTTTTTCTTGCGCAACCAGCGCTCAGCCCACTCCCCGAAGGTGTCCCGTTCCGCTGAAACATCAATGCCCTTGCCGATTTTTAGCTTGACCTCCTGCACCTTGCGGTCAAGCTCACGCTGTGTGTCAGCATATACGTATTTATATTTGCCGTCTCCGAGATAGACTTTTGACTGCAATCGTCCGTCGGAGCGCTTGGTGTTCTTGGCTCGTGCCATTTTTTACCCTCCTTTTGCAGTTGACTGCAATTCCGTTTCCCCCGTTCCGTATGGTTCAGTGGCATAGCTTTATACTACTTCTGATAATTCATCACTATCAAGTTCCATAGCGGCTTCTGCCATAGTGAGACTTTGTCTATATTGCTCCGCTAAAGCTGTACGTTTAAATTCAGCTGTTGGGCACCGTTCATCAACGATTTTTTCGATATCATCAAGAGAAACTTTGAAAAACTCTTTGCGCAGGTTAACCTTGTTTACTCTTTTATTGTTAAAAATAGTATGCAATTCATGTTCAAGGCTTACAGCATCATCTGAAAAAATCAATCCGTGAACATCAAAGGGGAAAGGAACGCTGGCGCTTCCGAGCTCATTAACTCTTTCCATTGGCTCCATTCGCCGAGTCATACCAATTTTATAAACGTCATCTCCAAAGGAACCAATATTACTTATTATGTAAACATAACCAGCCTTGCCGTTTTCGAGCGAAGCGATTTGTTCACGTTTATCCTCAATCTGTTCGATTTGTCCTTCAAGTTCCGCAATTCTTTCATTAAGCAGCAGCGCCTTGTCCGGATCAGCACTTTGCAGCTGCTCCCTGATATTATCAATCTCGTTGCGATATTTTTGCTCTTCTTTTTCAATGCGCTTGCGCTCCTGCTCAAGAGCCTTTCGTTCTTCTGCTTCCTGACGCATTTGTTCACGAAGTGCCCGCTGCTCTTCCTTGATACGCTCCTTTTGAACATAATACTCGTATTCTATTTTTACTGCTTCAATGAACAAGACTTCTATTTCATTAACAAATTTTCTTATAGTAGGTGCAATGTTCTGATTGCCATCTGAGGCAATGGCAAGGTATTTGGCGCTCATAGCTTTAACGCTGTCGATAGAGGTTTCAAGTTTTCCGAAGCTTATACAGTAAAGAATATTTTGAAGCTCTGCCTCAAGCGCTATTACCATAAGCTTATAAAGAGCAGCGTTTGCTTTTGTGGTATATCTGTCCTCATAACGTTTAAGACAGTCTTGTATAAGCTTCTTATTCTGGTTGTAAAGACTTCTGAGCTGCTTAATGCCCATACACTGCAAGTCTATTTCAACTGTTGGCGAAAGCCCTTTTATAACACTTTCATCAAGATAATCTTCTCCGTCTTTTACGTACTTTTTATTAGCAGCCTGATAACTTTCAAACAGAGTCTTCATCTTATAGTATTTTTTTGTCATAGAATTACTATCAGATGTAAGTTTAGCTATGTCAGCATTAAGCTTTTGTACCTCGTCGCTTTTGGAGCCGCGTTCTTTCTCAAGCTCGTTTATCTGATTTTTTACATTCGCTATAGCTGCCTCCTGAGCCCGATTTTTTATATCTTCATAAATACCTTGGCGGTCATCTTCCAATCTTTTTAATTCTGCTTTTTCTGTCTGGGATTTTTCTTGGATTTTTGATAATTCATCTTTCTCAGATATAATCTTATTTTCAAGCTCTTGCCTTTCGCTTTCGATAACCTTTAATGCCGCACAATCAGTGCAAAGCCCCTCTGAATTGACCTTGAAAAAGAGTCCTTTTCGTCCGCATTTACTGCACTTTGCCATAATATCACGTCCTATGTATTATTTGGCTAATATAGTTTTTCCCCGTTCAGCATTATTTGCCGAACGGGGCTAAGATGGGACATTGTTAGTCCTTTTTGCCTGTGTTGTACATGATCTTTCCGAGCTTTTCGTTTATTTCCTTGAGTGTGCTGCTCATCTCATCGGTCTTAGCAGAAATATGTACTACAGACAGAATGAGAATGATTTGAATGATCGCCAGAAGCACAAGAACGATAATTGTTGTAGTGTTCATTGTATCCACCTCTTTTTAACATAAATATAAATTAGTGTTACGTAAAAGGGTAACACTGTATATATAATTATACCTATTTACATAAAAAAGTCAACTGTAATTGACAAAAACAATATCTTTATTTTGAAAAACAACTATTATTGTCAAATCATCTTATCTCGCTCAATAAAATAACTGCCCTGCCGAGTATCCGAATATCATTCAGTTCCTCGTTCACGTAAACAAACGGTTCATATGCGGGGTTTTCGGGGTTCAAGATAAGCTTATTCTTTTCGGGATAGTAGTACACCCGCTTCAATGTGACCTCGTTATCTATGGATACCGCAGCTATCTGACCATTTTCCACTTCTGGGCAAGCTCTGATAAATACTATATCACCATCGTTTATGCCCGCATTTATCATGCTGTCGCCCTCGCAGCGCAGGCAGAAATCTGCCTTTATATCTGTAGGAAGTGATATCCATTCATCTTCCTCACGGTATATGGGTTCTCCGCAGGCTACCGCACCCACAAGAGGAACCTTGCGCATTTCGGGTATAGGCATAATGTTTGGATATTTTTCAAACAGGTTTTCAGAAGTATGACCGAGTTCGGTATCCTCCCAGCCCATTATTACACTGGGCGTAACCTTTAATGCTCTTGCGAATGAAACTATAGCAGATTGTGTAATATCCCTTTCACCACATTCAATTTTCTGGATAGAAGAACGTGACTTGTATCCGGTAAGCTTAGCAAGCTCATCTTGTGTCATGCCTAAAGACGTCCGTAATTCTTTTATACGTTCGCCGATTGTCATGTTTATCAGCTCCTTTTACTGTATTATAGCATCTTGACGGCATTATGTCAACAAAAATATACAGACGACACACACTAAACGTCTACAAAAATAGAGGGTACTTTTTGTACAAAAAGGAGAAAATGAAAAAATATGTTGACACATCGTCTACATAGTGGTATGATAACAAATGTAGACAGAACATCTACAGAAAGAGGTGAACATATGACAAATACTTATCTTCTCGAAACAAAAATCAAGGCAGTAGGGCTGACGATTTCAGCAGTTGCAAAAAAGCTTGGAATAACACGGGCTGGCTTTTACAAGAAGCTTAACAATGATTCTGAATTTAAGGCAAGCGAGATAAGCAAGCTTTCAGCTATTCTGTCGTTATCTGATTCAGAAAGGGAGCGGATTTTTTTTGCTCACTGTGTAGACTAAAAGTCTACACGTATTGCCCGAAGCGTAATTCTTGATTGAAAGGAGGTGGAATCAATGGCAATAGCAAATCTTAAAGTAAAGATAGACAGTGAAGGAATGCTTGCAAAGGTGCAGGAGATCAATGAGAAGGCGCAGGAGCTTGACAGGCTTGTAAAAGAGCTGAGAAGCATGAGCGGCGAATTTGTTTCCTTTAACAGCGACGACCTTATCAAGGTATCGGAAGAGAAAACAGAAAAGTAAAGCCCCCGCAGGGCACACCACGGGAGCGGATAACCGTTTAATCGACAAAGCCATAAGCAGTGTTTTTAGAGGGGACACTGCCACAGGTAGCAGAACGGTAAATATCTTTTCTTATGGCATCGTTAGATGGCATTCGGAAGCGTGAGAGATCCTCGTGCATATCATCGATGCGTTCAGAGATACGCCAATCAAATTCACAGCGATCAACGGTATCAAAGTCAAAAAAGAAAAAGAAGAAAGCAAACACCCCCTTTCCGTAAGAGGGTCTGAGCCTGCGGCAATGTGCCTTGAACGCAAGCTCATTGAAAACATCATACCGCAGTAAGCGGCAGATGTCAAGGCAAAAACAAAGCCCCCGCAGGGCACACCACGGGAGCGGATAAGCGTTAAATGTCCGGTGTTGCCGCATTCAGCACAGCTTTTTGGATTTGTAGATGTGTTGAACGAGGAATAGACATTCTTTCTTCATGCAGGGTTTCAATTCGCATGAGAATATCGCTATCAAAAAAGAAGAAAGCAAACACCCCCTTTCCGTAAGAGGGTCTGAACTACAGAAAATGTGCCTTTTCGGTAATTCATTAGTCAAATTATACATCTTGGGCAACTGAGATGTCAACAGCAAGGAGGAAATCAAATGAGCAGACGCAAGCATACATCGGGGACCCAGAATAAGCGCACCTGCCTTTCTGCCGTCGAGCAGATGCAGCAGGAGCGCAAAGCCTTAAAAGCGGCCAGAAAGAAGTTTCCCAATGACCCACAGAAGGCAAGGGTCGAGGCGCAGCTGATAATGCTGGGAGCAATGAGCCGCAGCGGACATACGTTCGGGAGGTAAGATAATGTATAAGGTAATTGATACATACGACGGATTTGACGATGTCGTAGGAGTATTTGACACAGAAAAGGAAGCCAGAGCAGCGGCGGAAGAGCATGCAGAAGATACCGACGGCGAGTGCCAGGTAATCATTTACAGGTTTGTTTCGCCTGTCAAGGGCTTCGAGGTCGTAACGCACTAATACGTAAGGAGGGCTAAGCGTGAATATGAACAAGAAAAAGGCAAGGCCGTATATCTACAGTTGGGACGAGGTTCCGCTGTTTGTGGATATCCCGTTTTGCAGTAAACTGTTAGGCATATGCTGCGAGACTATCCGCCAGAAGTGCGCAAATGGCAAGATCCGTGCGTTAAAAACGGACGCAGGCTGGAGAATATCCAAGGAGACCCTTATGGAATTTTACGAGAAGGGTGGGGTAATATGAAGGTCAACAGTGAAAAGGCATTCCATGAGAAAAACTGGCGGACTATTTTCGAGACGATGGAAGATAACCTGCTGACCGTTCTGGACGTTCTTCACGAGGAATACGGCTTCGGCGAGAAGCGGCTTATGCAGTTTCTGCTTTCGGTACAGAATAAGGCGGCTCAGTATAACGAAATGCTGGACGATGGCGTTATTGGCGATAAAACAGGCGGTCAGCGTGAGAAATATGCTGCACAGCTGCATGAGATAATCAAGACCCGTGCCAAATATCAGCTTCCGCCGTCAGTGGTGGATATATTTAATCAGTCTGCGCCTACAGCGGCGGAGCTCGACCGCTCGGAGCGTCAGAAGCGCAAAAACAAACAGGTGTCAGTGACCAAGGCGGCAGAGCTGCAGAACAGCTTGCAGGTGGCCAGGGCATGGGCAATGAGTAGGGACGGTGCAGGACATGGGCAGGAAAGCAAAATATGAACCGATGGTCACATCGAAGAAGAAAAAGCCACCCAAAGCCCCAAGTATCGAGGCAGTAAGTCACCGTGCAGATGAGCTGGGCATGACGTATGGGTTGTACGTCCAATCACCCCAGTACATTATTGATACGGCGGACGACGGGTATTTCAACAGGAAAAGAGGTAAGAAAAATGCTGACAAAGCGTGAGCTGGCGGTGCTCCTGCTCCTTACACAGTGCCGAAAGGTACTTATAATAGTACCTACGGACAAGCAGGCAAGGGAGATGCAGGAATTTCTCAGGGCACAGATAAAGGCAAACTATCCCACATTTTGTAACAGCTACACCGTTACCGGTATGGTTGTACATATCCGTGGTCACGAAAACGTGACAGTTGCGACCCCGGAGGACTGGCGGACATATAACAAATGCGTATTCAACGGCGTCGTCCTTGTCGATGACGATATGTCTCCCGATGACTATGTGCCGCTTCCATATATCACCGAAAGTCCCGAAAAGCTGCACAAGTATCTTGGGGAGCGGATCATATGATACAGCCTCAGAAGTTTGGCAATATCGTATTTATCAATCCTGCAAATGGGCTTTTTATGGTAACGCAGGACGGCGAAATACTTCTGCAGACGGATAATCCCCGGGCGGCAGTCATCTACATAGCTGGGCTGTTCGAGAGCAAAATCATAAATCACTTCAAGCCTCTGCTTGCGGCGGAGGGATACGATGAAAAAGGGGAGAGGGTCAATGACAACGGACGAGTATAAAAAGATAGTATCCGCATCGGTAAGTGAGGAAGCGGAGCAGATACATCTCATGCAGTGGTGCACATGGGCGCAAAGTAAGTACCCTGAGCTGGAAGCGATTTATCACGTACCCAATGAGGGCAAGCGTTCAGCTGTCACAGGAGGCAAGCTCAGGCAGATGGGGCTTCGCTCTGGTGTTCCCGATATATGCCTTCCCGTTCCCAAAGGAGAGTATATAGGACTGTATATAGAGCTTAAAAAGGTGGGCGGCAGGCTGACGGATAATCAGGCGATATGGCTTGAAATGCTGGAGCGTTACGGTCACTGCGTTGCGGTCTGCTATGGTGCGGAGGAAGCAGAGACGGTCATAACAGCATACCTGGAGCAGGACATCGGCACGCTGGACAGGCATACCCTTAAACGATCCCGAGGAGACTTTAAGAAGCTGAAAAAGAGGCACAGGTCATCAGGCAAAGCACTGTATGAAAAGGCAATATGTATTGCAATGGCTATTTTGCAGTCAGCTGCAACAGTGGCAGATATTGTGATAAACGGCGCTATAACAGGGCGCTCGCTGGTTATCGTTCTTGCACTATCCGTAGCGGCACTGTTTACTATGGTTCGGGAGGCCGGCCGTGGATAAAAGCGACAGACGCCTCAGAATATTTACTGACGGCAAGGCTACATTCGGATATCAGCTTAATGTCGGAAATATGGTGCTTGGTGCGCTGTATGAATACTACATATATGCAAATAAAATCTATCGTCCCATGGGAGATGCCGCAAGGATAAAGTGGGAGCGGGAACTTTGGAAATATCTCCAAAAGGTTTATTACAGCTGTTACAAGACGCATCTGCCTGATTATCCCAATCCTGATGGCACATCGCTTAAAGATCTGGTAGTAGGCTGGCAGTATGAGCAGCTTTATGACATCATCAACTATCGGATCAGCATACCCAAGGCGATAGAAAAACTGTATAAAGAAAAAAATCTCCCACAGGCGGTCAAAACACCTGAGGGAGCGAAAAAATAAAATGTTTATGGTCTGAGTATAGCACATATTCAGAAGAAAGTCAAGGTGTAATATGAGTTACGAAATTTTCAGCGGTAAGGCTTTGAAAAAGCTTGACGAAAAGGTCAAATCATCGAGCAGCAAAATAAATGTCATGATGGGTCCGGTATGCGAGGCGCTTAAGTCGTTTTGCAGACAGTCCGAGGAATTTGCACAGGCTGTAGTACAGGGCGGAAGCTTCGAGGAGTGCATGAAGGCGGTAGAAAAGGGTGCAGGTTCAGCGCTGTCTGATCTTGATGCCTACAAAAAGGCTGTAAAATTCTATTTTCCTACAGCAACGATATCCTTTTCCATGACTATAAACACCGAAGGCAATAATGCTCTTTCGGAAGCTTCCTCGGAAACCTCCGCAGAAAATTTGGAAGAAAAGTCAAGTGTGAATATGTCACTTGATGACCTTCTCGGGCTGTGAGGTGAGAGTATGAAAAAGGATAATGCCAAATTGGCGGAGCTCTGGCGGCAATTTCCCTGTCTGATAAGCAGGGAAGCCGAGAACCAGATCGTATATGATGCGCTGCCGCAATTCCTGTTCTACCAAAAGAAGCGTGGCAAAGCATGGTGCTATTGCACTGCCTGCCGCCGCAGCGATGTGTTCCAAAAAGATGTGTATGCTGACGGAATACGGATAGGCGGCAGTGATGTTCCGGAACGCCTTAAACACAATGATGTCGGCACCTGCCCGATGTGCGGTCATAAAGTTACATACAAATGCGAGGGCAGAGGCCATAAGTACCTTAGGGCGTGGGGAAATTATGCTGTATTCACTGCAAAAGACAATGTACTGTATATAAATGCCGTAAAAGTCATAGTATCATGGTCGCACATTGAAGAACCGTATATCGACTATGAGTACCACAGGCGATATATATTTTCCGAATACGGTTCGGAGGAAATGCGCTGGACATGGCAGAGCGGGGGCTTCACGGCGATGAAAGCAATAAACGAGCCTGTATTCGGAATGTACAATATGGGCAAATATACCCATTCATACACCTGCATCAACGATGATGCAATAGGTGACACATTCCTCAGATACGTGCCATATTACGATTATTGTCAATCGGCGGACGTTATTCAGCCGGTAAAATTTATTGAACTATGTGCGAAAAATCCCGCACTATGCGAGCAGCTTTGGAAATGTGGATTTTCAAAGGTAGTAACAGATATGGCAGTCGGTAAATCCGTCTTTTCCAAAATGATAAATTGGAAATGCACAGAGATAAAAAAGGCGCTGGGCTTTGATGCCAAGGAAATGAAAGAATTTCATGACAATGGCTGTTACTATTCCCTTCGGCAGATATACGGATATATGCTGCTGAAAAAAATAAAAGGCATAAACAGCTTCGATGAGCGCATGAACATTCTCAAAGCTGACGGAATAAGTCTTATTGAAGAAGAGATCAAGCTTTCCCGTCAAATGAGGGCGTCGTTTGTAAAGGTCAGAAACTATATCTATAAGCACTGTAAATCTGACAGATACGGAGGGGCGCTGGAATGGAGCGACTGCAACAGAATGATGGATACGCTCGGATATCCCAAGGAAAGCGTTCTGAGATTTCCCAAAAGTCTTAGAAAGCTGCATGACCGTCTCGTAAACGAGACCAATGCGGCGGAAGAACGTATAAGAAAGGCTCAGGACGTCCCCAATGACCTTAAAATCAAGGCACAGGAGGAAGAACTGTCAAAGCTCATCTACAGCAATCTGCTGTATGAAATAGTATTGCCTAAGGATATGCAGGATATCAGAGATGAGGGCAAAGTCCTTGACCATTGTGTGGCATCATACGCCGAGCGCCATGCCAGAGGCGCTACACACATATTTTTTATTCGTAAGCGCTGGAACCCTGAGGAACGGTGGTACACCATCGAGGTATCGGCGGAAGGATATATACGGCAGTGTTACGGATACAAGGATAACAGAACGGTCAAGAAGCCAGACAGCATCAAGCAGTTTGAAAAAGAGTATCGGCTGTTTCTGGATCATGTATTCAATAGGCTGAGCGACAAGGAATATGAAAAAGAGGCAATGAAGCTTGCCGATAACGGAGGTAACGAAAATGGAAGAAACAACAATAATCAGCTCACAGCATAATGAGTGCCTGGACTGGGGTCTTGAGCAGATAGAGCAGTCCATTGTGGCACATTCGTATGATATGGCCCGCTCCATGCTTGAAATCGGTAAGGCTCTCAAAGCCATTGCGGACGGAAAAAAGTACACCGAAAAAGGATATTCCAGTTTTAAGGAGTACATGGAAGACGCATCGGCGCATACATTTCCTTTCAGCTATTCTCAGGCACGGAAGCATATCAGAGTGTACGAACGATTTGGAGGTCGCCTCTCTGAACTCAACTGCGCCAAAATCGAAGTGCTTGATATTCTCAGAGATATCCCGGAAGAGGATTTTGAAAAGCTCAACGACAGCGGAGAGCTTAATTCGCTGAGCAAAAGGGAGGCCGAGGAGCTGAAAGCCAAGCTTGAAGCAGCCAATGAGCAGATAAGTCTTTTATCAGCGGAAAAGGATAAAATTACAGCCGACTGCAATAGTTTCAAGGCTGAACGTGATGAATACTACGAGCAAATGAAGGAGCTTGAAAGCCGACCTGTGGAAACAGTCATTGCGGAGCCTTCCGAGGAACTTCTGAGGTCAATCAGGGAAGAAGCTGCCAAGGAAGCCGAAAAGAACATGGTATCTGCAAAGTCTGAATATGAGGAAGCAATTAAGAAGCTTAAGAAAGAAAAGAAAGTGGCTGAAAGCAGGGTCAAGGAGATAGAAGAAGCTCATAAAAAGGAGCTTGATGATATGTCCGCATCGTTGGGAGCGGACAAGGCAGCCACTGATGAACGAATAAAAGAGCTTGAACGCAAATTGCAGTCGGCTGAAAAACCTGCCGATTCGGAGCTTATCGAGTTTAAATTCTATTTTGCCGAAACACAGGACAACCTCAAGAAGTTCCTTAATGCGCTCGGCAAAGTATCGGATCCCGAGAAGAAAGAAAAATTCAAGGGGGCGGCTATTAAGTTTGTGGAAGCCATTCTCGGTGATCTGAAGAAGGAAAGCTGACACCTTACCATTATATATTATATATAGTATATTCTGTAGCGGTATCCCACATTCAAAAAATATGTATGTGGGATTTTGCCGCCCTCGATTAAAGTATTATCTTTTCGTCAAGGAGGTTCGTGCGTGAAATATTTGAAAAAGACATGGATCATCGGAAACGATAAGTATATCACTAAATCAAAGTGCGGCGGAATGTTTGGCAACCACAGAGCCAGAGCGGCAAAGAACAAGGAAACGGCAGATAAGGTCAAAAGGCATAATCTTCAAAAAAGCATTTTTAATCTCTTCCTGCTTATCTGTGCAAATTTTGCCAAAGGGGATTGGCATATAACACTCACATATCAGCGTGGGCTTCGGCCAGACATTAGCACAAGTAAAAAACTTGTAGCTAAGTTTTTCCGTAAGCTTAAGCGCTGGGCATCAGGTTGTAACCGTACATTACGGTACATATGGGTAACACATATCAGTCCGAGGGGGGCAATACATCATCACGTGATACTGCCAAAGTGGATACCGTATGATGTGCTTTGCGATGCGTGGTCGGCAGGATTTGTTAAGCCGGGCCGTCCGCTGTATGGCAACAATGACTATATGCCGCTGGCAAAATATCTTCTTACCGGGACAGAGGGTAAGGCGGAGCACTCGGAGTATGGTTTTGAGGATATAGACGACTGCTATCACCAAAAGTGCGGCAGACGATACACGCCGTCAAAGAACCTTGTCCGTCCCGAGCCGCAGGTCGAGTGGATAGAGGCCGCAAGCTGGAGACGCAACCCCAAGCCCCCGAAAGGCTATACATTGGCAGAGCTGTATAACGGCGAGGATATATGGGGGTTCCCGTATCAGATATACAGACTTAACCGAGTGGAGAGGAGAGAGTGAAATGAGCAAGTGGACACTATGCCTGTCACCTGAGCAGATAAAAAAGGCTTGGGATATGCAGTATAACGGCAAGTCAAGTATTGCGGTAGCACGCACCATGAATTGCAGCGTTATGACATTATATCGGGGGTATAAGGCGTGCGGGCTTCCGTCGCCATTTGCGCAGCGGTACTCTGATGTTGCGGAAGAGGAAGATCATAAGTGACAGCCAAATTCCTGTCATGGCTGCAAGCCCTTATAAGGGACGGCAATGTGCATCTGTTTTACATATCAACCGAGTGGCGGAAGGCGAGAGCAAAGGCGATAAAGTATTGGCACGGCGAATGCTATCGGTGCCGATACATGAAGACACCAAGCACTCTTGTTCCTGCGACAATGGTACATCATGTCAGACCGGTCAAGAAGTTTCCGCAGTATGCCCTATCATTGTTTGTGGTGGGTCAGTCCGGGGAGCAGGAGATACAGCTCATGCCGTTATGCCATGACTGTCACGCAGCCGTAGAGGCTCAGAGCAAAATATCTGCCGATTACCCCGAAAAATGGTAGCTTTTAGTGCTTTTCTGCTGCTAAAATGCACCTTGGTTTGGCAAAGTGCGGTGCAAAAAAATGCCCCCGGTCTCAAAAAACGACGAATTTTTGGGGCTTCTCATATCGGGGTGTGTCATAGACATATGTGGGCGGAGGGAAAAAACAGTTCCCACACATGCGCGCCCTTAAAGTAGTACAGGGGAAAAAGGAGGAAAATCAATGGCACGAGGTGCGAGGCAAAAAGCGGCTGACATCAGGACATCTTTGATCGAGCAGATGCAGGCGGCGGGCAATAAGCCGATGGCATATATCATTGATCTGGTAGATGGATACATGGATATGTGGCGAGTGAGGGAAAAGGCAAGGGCTGACATCTCAAAGAGGGGCGTTGTGCTGACGATAGTTGACCAGCGGAACGGTATGCCGTGTGAGCGGGTCAATCCGTCGGTGCAGATATTGCAGAACATGAACAAGCAAATGAGCAAATTTATCAAGGACTACAAGCTCGACGTACCCGTTGACGAGGACGAAGAGCTGTGATGGAGGAAAATATGGCAGTCGGTAACAAAGGGAGCGGCGCATGCTGCTGCTTCGGGTGCGGCAGGCGGTCTCAGTCCTGTCACGCTCAGTGTGAAGAATACAGAGAATATCTGAAAAGCAATGCGGAGAAGCGCAATGCGCATCTGAAAGAGAGGCTTGCACTTCAAGGCTACTCCGAGCACGTGGCAAGGTGCATCGAGAGAAGAAACAGGAAGAAAAGGCAATAATGCTATTGGGAGGTACATATGGAAAATACACATACGGCGATAATCAAGTTCCGTGACGGCGACAGTGCGGAGGTCAAGGACTGTTCTATGATGGGCGTTGACGCTTCCGGGAATGTGCTTGTCATGGAGATGGGCACGGGTGACAAGCTGTTTATCAATTTTGACTGTGTGAGATATGCAGGCTTTGAGGATACGGTGGGAGCGGTCTCTGTCAATGACAATGAGCCTGAGACATTCCGCAGTTCCCGCAGCAGGACGGGCAGAGGCAGGCAGGGGGGCAATGGCGTATGATGATGTTCGCAGCGGGGATCCTTATCGGTTTCCCCATGGGAGTGGTGCTGATCGTAGCCGTTGCCTGCGTTATAGCTTCGGGCGATGCGGAAAGGAAGAATAAAAAGAAATGAACAGAATAGAGGATTTCGTTGAATTTGCCGGAGGTCATATATGGGACGCTGATGTAATAGCGGTACGTCTCGAGGAGCTGGGATATTTTTCTGCGCCTGCATCAATCAGATATCACGGAAACGTTACGGGCGGTTTGTATGAACATTCCAAGGCGGTAACGCTGGAGTTGCTGAACCTTACGGAAAAGCTCGGTCTGAGGTGGGGGAGACGTGACAGCATTTACATTGTCGGAATGTTTCATGACATATGCAAGACTGACGACTACAGTCGTGAAATTGTTCGGGAAAAGGCGGCTGACGGAAGCGTGGTGTGTGAAACCGAGGGCAAGTGGGTGTACAACACTGATATGCTTTTACCAGGACATGGAGAAAAGTCCGTAATTATCGCACAGCATATTTTAGGCACACTGACGCAGGAAGAAATCATGTGCATCAGGTGGCATATGGGAGCCTTTGACGACAGAGAGAACTGGAAGTATTACAGTGCGGCTGTAAAGAAATATCCCAATGTGCTATATACGCACGTGGCGGATATGACTGCGTCGCAGATCATAGGCGTTTGAGGAGGATAACATGAGAGAAAAATTATTCCGTGGGAAGAGAACCGACAACGGCGAATGGATATGCGGTGATTTGTTGCAAGATGTTGAATCGGGCATTTGTGCTATTGTTTCATATGTAAATCTTGGGGGAAATATTCACGATTTATCCGAAAGCTGTATTTTCGCTGTTATCCCTGAAACAGTGGGACAGTACACAGGGCATACCGACAAGAACGGTGTAATGATTTTCGAGGGGGATATCGTTAAGGGCACTGCATATTCTGCTACAAGAATTGGTGTGATTGTTTGGATTGATGAAATTTCAAGCTTTGGTGTGCGCTATGTCAACGCCCCAAATCCTGCCGCTTGGGAAAATTCATCTATTTTGAGATGTGTTTCACTGGGTAAGACAGACGAATTTGCAGCAGAAGTCATCGGCAACATTTACGATAATCCCGAATTGCTGAATGCGGCGGCAAATGGACGGAGGTGAAAATTCGTGAAAACAGAAGAAATCTTACAACATCTCGGCGACCTGAAAACCGAAGCTGAGGGTCATTTTACCAATGACGGCGACGATGAAATATTCCACCAGGACGCAGAAGCGCTGCAGGCTGCTATTGATGCGGTTAAACGCAATGAAATCATTGCTGATGCTATAAACAGTGAGATTGCGAACTGCAATCGTGAAATCCGCAAGGTGGATATCGAAAAGGCGAAGGCTGAGGAACGCAGAATGAATTACGGTGACCGAAGGACAATGCTTATGGAGCTGCTCAGAACGATAAAAGGCGGTGAAGAATAAGGTCATTTACTGGCTTGCGGCGGCGGTGACGTTTTAGCAGACGGAAGGACAAGGAAAGGAGGGGAGAAGACTGAAATATGTCAATCGGTATATAGAAAAAATACTGAACGAGGAGATACGCAGCTGCGAGGAGCAGAAGCAGCTGTGCAGAATGGTAAAGCGGATATTTGAAACTGAAGATATCTACATTGACGAGCTTAAGGTTGACAGGTATTTTGGACTGGAAAAATATTTCCTTTACGGTTTGTTTGACTGGGAGCGGTTTATGTTCGTGCTGCACTGCTGTACATACCGCCGTGACGGAATGCCTCGCTTCCCCGATGCGTTTGGCTACATGGGCAGAGGCAGCGGAAAGAACGGATACACGAGCTTTGAGTGTACGGCTCTGCTTTCTCCTATAAACGGGATACGTGGGTACAACATACAGGCCTTTGCGGCGGCGGAGGATAATGCCAAAACCAGCTTTGAGGAAGTGCGGAACGATGTGCTGATGGAAAATGAGAAGAAAATGAGCAGATTTTTTCGCTGGAACATGGAGGTCATTGAGTGTACCAAGACCCACAGCTCCTGGACGTATCACACATCTGCGCCCAGGACTAAAGACGGCGGCCGCCCCGGAATGGTCTGCTTTGACGAGATACACGTACTGGAAAACTCGGCGCTGCTGGACGTAGCTGAGGGCGGTCTCGGAAAGGTCGCTGACCCCCGAAAGCTATACACCACCACTGACGGAGATGTGCGTGACGGCCCACTTGACCGCATGAAGGAAAAGGCAAGGGCCATTCTCAGGGGCGAGATACCCGACAACGGGTTCCTGCCGTTTATGTGTCACCTGAAGCTGGAGGAGATAAACGACCCGGACAACTGGATAATGGCGGTGCCGTCACTTGACGAGTTTCCCATACTGAAAGAGCAGATGCGCAAGGACTGGGAGGACTACAAGCGTGACCCCATAAGCAAGAGGGCGTTTGCGGTCAAGCGCTGCAACTGTCCTGACGGTGTGCGTGAGGGAGCGGTGACGAGCTGGGAGAACATACAGGGCTGCTGCCGTGGAATGATGCCTGAGGAAATACCTGAGGTAATGAGGCGGCCGTGCGTTTTTGCAGTTGACTACAGCCTGGTCGATGACTTTATGTCTGCGGTCATCATCAACCTGATAGACGGCATTTATTACGTCAGACAGCACACGTGGATATGCGAGCAGAGCAGAGACCTGCACCGAATGAATTTCCCGTACATGGACGCAGTCAGACGTAGGGAGGCGGAAATGGTAGCGGGCGAGAGCATTCCCGCAGAGCTTCCTCTGCTCTGGGTCAGGGAGCAGACCCGGGGACAGAGGATAATTGCGGGAGCGGCTGATAACTTTAGGTTTGCGTATCTGAGGCGTGCATCGGAAGCGATACTGAATATGCCCGGTGAAGCGAGAAAAGCATCAAACAAATACGGCGAGGAGCCCGGGCGTGTATATTTCACAAGGCCCTCCGACCTGACGAAGGCAGCGCCTGACATCACGTCGGGGCTGGGGAACCAGAAGTTTTACTGCGGCGACAGCATGATAATGCGCTGGTATCTTAACAACGTGAAAAGGACCGTTGACGGTCACGGAAATGTGGCATTTGAGAAGATAGAGGCAAAGACCAGGAAGACCGACGGAGCGATGGCGCTGTTTGCTGGAATGACACTGGCGCCGTTGCTGGAAAAGTATGATAAAAAGCCCACAGGCGGCATTATACTGCCAAGGGTAAAGATCTACAGATAAGGAGGAGACTGTATGGCCGAACAACCATGCTGGACCTGTGTGCGCTCCCTTCCGGGGAGAGGCTGCGAATGGGCAGACAAGCTTATCCCTGTTAAGGGCTGGAAGGCTGTACCCACTGTGAAAGACTCCACAAAGCGGTACGGGAACAGACCCCTGTGCAGCTTCCGCATATCATACTGCCCCAAATACGTCAAGGAGGAAGAGAAAAAATGACAGACCCGATAGGCTATTTTGAAAAAACTGTTATTACGCTGCCGTCTATATGCGGTAAAATACAGATAGGGATATGCAGCAAGACGGAATTTGAACAGCTCACAGGCGACAGCGCCGACACAACGCTTGCCGGAAAAATCATAAAGCGGCACATCATCGGAAAATACAAGTCCCTGCCGGCGGCAGAGCTTGCAAGGCTGACGATGAGATATCTGGAAGAGATAGTAAAGCTCACAGAGAAATACGGCGAATACCTGAAGATACCCGAAAGCAGTATCCCGATGGAGAGCATTCTTCCGCCCTGCGACCTGCCGCCGCACACCACTGCGGAAAAGCTGGTGTGCGATTACTCGGGGCTGAAAATGACCGAGGTGCAGGAGCTGAATTTCCTTGTTTACTGCCTGCTGAGGGCAGATGCGGTGAAGTTCAACCTAAGCGGCACAGAGCGGGGCATAGAATACCTGAACAACGCCTATGTGGAAATGTTCGCCGAATATGACAGGCAGGCGTTTCTTACGGGCAATTACCACAGGAGGTTATGCAATGACAAACAGCTGGGGAAGGACCGGGCTTACAAGGTCAGATGACGGAAACGTTGAGATAGACCTTGTGGGTGCGTACATAACATTTAGCGCAGAGGTACAGAGCGAGATAGAAATGATAATCAGGCGGCTGGGCCGTGAGATGCAGGCGGAGCTTGAAGAAAAGTCGCCTGACGGAAAGTATTATCTGAAAAAATACAAAGGGAAAACATACCGATACAGCAGAAAAAGCTCCGGGGCATACAAGCGTGGCTGGAAGGTCAGATTCAGCGACAAGAAGAAGGGTACGGGCGGAAAGATCACAGCTACAGCATACCAGAAGGGTGAAGAGTACAGGCTTGTACATCTGCTTGAATTTGGCCATAAGATGCCCCACGGCGGCAGCTTCAAGGGAAATCCTATGGTTGCGGAGATCCAGGAAAAATACAGGAAAAAAGCAGCGGAAGAAATAAAGCGGCTGTTGTACAAATAACAAGCCGAGCATTACGATTGGAGGCGGATATATGACAGATAAAACTGTTGAAAAGCTTGCTGACGGATTTTTCAGGCGAATGAGGCTGCCCGAGGACATAATGTCGGACGCAGGAGAACGTGCCAACATGAGGGACTATATCGCATCGGGTACGTCGTTCCTGAACCTTATAGCTTGCGGGAAGAGCATCGACTATGAAAATGACGACCTTGCCCGTGACCTGCTGTATAATTACTGCTTTTACCAGCGGTCGGACTGCATTGAAAAATTTTCGTCCGCATACCGCAGCAGGCTCATAGAGCTGAGAAACAGGGCGATCGCAGGTGTTCTGGCGGTGGAGGCAGGCGGAGAATGAGGAAGATAGAAAACAGCATCAAGACGGAATACTTTGCCGACGGCATAGTGTACCTGTATCCGCTGACAAATGTCGGGGAGCCTGACGAGGGGCGGAAGCTGAAAAGATACTTCGGGGAGCGGAACATGACCTACAAGCGCATTATGGACGCTATGCAGGTACAGTCGGAATACAGCAGGCTGATATGCGTTCCGCTGACGGGAGCGGGAGCATACGGAAAGATACGCTGCGCCGAGATATCGGGACGGCGGTACCGTGTGGAAAGCGTACAGGAGATAAGCTCGGCGCTTCCTCCTGTGGCTGTTCTGTCGCTTTCGGACTGGGACGCAGATACAAGGATATAAACGGAAAGGAGGGTTAAAATGGGATTAGCTGATTTTCTCGGAAGCATTTTCAAGACAAAGACAGCCGACCCGCAAAGGCAGGAGATCGTAGTATCGGGAAGCAGTGTGTATGTTCCTGCGGAGCAGGCGGTACAGCTCCAGCGGTTGGCGCAGTATATGTGCAAGGACTACATAGCATCTGCGGTGGGAAAATGTGAGTTCCGCACATTCCTTCGTGGCCGGGAGACCAAGGGAGACGAATATTACATCTGGAACGTATCGCCCAATCCCAACCAGACATCAACGGAGTTCTGGCGGGAAGTTATATACAAGCTGTATGATGACACTGAGGTGCTCATCGTGCCCTTTGGCGACAAGATGATAGTGGCTGACGGATTTACCAAGCAGGAATATGCGGTAAAGCCCTCGGTGTTTACGAACATCAGCAAGGGTGACTGGGTGGCAAACCGAAGCTACACCAGCGAGACGGCAATATATTTATCCCTGCCTGAGGGGATAACGCCGTCAAACATTACGTCTGACATCACGTCGCTGCTCAACAACACGCTTTCGGAGGCGGCGGACAAGTACAAGCTTGAGGGCGGCGAAAAGGGAACGTTTGAATATGACTCCGACATGATGGGTGACGAGAAATACAACGATGCGGTCAACAAGGCTCTGGAAGAGGATTTTGCGGCATATTTTTCCGCAAAGTCTGCGGTAATGCCCATATATGCGGGCATGAAATACACGCCGTTTACCAACAATTCCGGGCAGAAAACATCTATCGTTAATGACATCACGTCACTGCTGGATCAGGCGGTAAAGGTGGTGGCGCAAAGCTACAAGATACCGCCTGCCCTGATACTGGGCGAGGTGGCAGACACCAAAACGGCGGTGGATAATCTGCTGACGTTCTGTATTGACCCATTGCTGGACATGATAACGGAGGCAATGAATGCGGTCAGGTACGGCAAAAGGGTACTGGAAGGCAGCTGCATAGAGGCGGACACAACGGCGATAAAGCACGTGGACGCTCTGAGCATTGCGGGAGATCTGGACAAGCTGATATCCGCCCGCATCTATAACACCAATGAGATACGCCGAAAGATAGGCGAGCCGAAAATAAACGAGCCGTGGGCCGATGAATACGTAATGACCAAGAATTATGAGGCGGTCACAGGCTCAGGCGCAAGCGATAAGGAGGATAATAACGATGGGCAAGGCAAGAATGAGGATTGACAGCCGTGTTTTACAGATGGCTGAGGACAAGAAGAAGGGTGTACTGTACATCTACGACACGGTACAGAATGACGGGTACGACTGGTGGAACGGTGAGAAGATAGTCTCGGAAACATCTGAGGCGTTTATCCGTGACCGCCTGGCGGAAATGGGAGCGGTGGAAGAGCTTGATATCCACATTTCCAGCTCGGGCGGCAGCGTAAAGGTGGGGCTGGGCATTTACAGTCAGATCAAGTCCTTTGGCTGCCCCAGAAAGGTTGCATATATCGACGGCATGGCGGCAAGCATTGCCACAGTCATTGCTATGGCGGCCGATGAGATCGTAATGCAGAATGCGGGACTGATGATGATACATGACGCCTGGATAGAATACACCTCAGGGAATGCCAAGGAGCTGAGGAAGGAAGCGGACGACCTGGACGTTATAACAAGCGCCAGCAAGACAGCATACCTGGAACACTCTAAGGGCAAGATCACCGAGGAACAGCTTACGGCATTTATGGACGCTGAGAGCTGGCTCACTGCAGCTCAGTGCCTGGAATACGGACTGTGCGACAGGATAGGCGAGGCAGAGGAAGACGAAGAGGGCGGCGGCCCCGTGCAGGCGGCAAGAATTGCGTGCATGATGGGTGGCGTGGAGCAGGCAGGAAAGATAATGGCCGAAATATCCATACTTAAAAAGCGCATTAAAGCGCTGGAGCAGTCGGGAGATGACAAGGGGGCTTCCTCCGCATCTGAGGAAGCTGAGGCAAGAGAAAAGAAGAAGCGCACCCGCTCGGCTGTAATGGCTGCTGTGCGTGGCATGGCAGACGTGATAAAGTGATGTTTTTTATGCCCCTCTGAAAACTGTTAAAGCGCAGGCGTTTTTTTATGCTACACTGAAATTACCGAAACGAAAGAAAGAAAACAACAAAAGGAGGAAATACATATGCCAAGCAATATGACACAGGGTTCGCAGTCTGCCGACCTTACAAAGGCAGAGCGTGAACAGATGACCAAAAGGCTTCAGCAGGCTATGGAGTCGGGCGACGAGGCGCAGGCGGCACAGGCTATGGCTGAGTTCTGCGAGATGATCCAGCAGGCTGTTATCAGCGAGGCACAGGCTGCTGCAGCGGGAGCGGTCGCAGACTCCAACATTCTTGCGGCACGTGGTGTGCGTCAGCTCACTTCCACCGAAACCAAATACTGGGAAAAGGTGATCGCAGCGCTGAGATCGGACGACTACAGACAGGCACTGAGCAGCATCGAAATTGCAATGCCTGAGACCACTATCGACAGTGTATTCGATGATCTGGTGCAGCAGCACCCTATCCTCGACGCTATCGGATTTATCAACACAAACGGCAAGGTCAAGATGATCGTCAACAAGGGCGGCATTCAGCTTGCGGTCTGGGGCCCTCTCACAGGTGCCTTTAAGACTGAGCTGGAGGGCAGCATTGACGAGATCGACACAGGCATGTACAAGCTCCAGGCATTTATCCCCGTTTCAAAAGCTATGCTTGACCTGGGTCCCGCATGGCTGGACAAGTATGTGCGCACTATCCTTTCCGAGGCGCTGGCTTTCGGCATGGAAAAGGCTATCATCTGCGGCACAGGCAAGGACGAGCCTGTAGGCATCAATCGTGTAGTAGGCAAAAATGCCGTTATCTCTTCGGGGGTATATTCCGAAAAGGAAGCTATCAAGGTGCCTGACTTCTCTCCTGCGACCTACGGAGAGCTTTGCTCAAAGCTGGCAACAAACAGCGAATCGGGTCTGACACGCACTGTCAGCGACCTTATCATGGTGGTCAATCCCGTGGATTACCTCAAGATAATCATGCCTGCCACCACTATCATGTCCCCTGACGGCAGATATATCAACAACGTGCTCCCCGTACCCACAAAGATCTTACAGTCCCAAGAATGCCCTCAGGGCAAGGCTTATCTGGGTATCGGCAAACGCTATTTCTTTGCGCTGGGTACTTCCAAGGGCGGCAAAATCGAGTACGATGACAGCGTACAGTTTATGCAGGATAACCGTGTTTATGCTATCAGGCTTTACGGCAACGGAATGCCCCTGGATAACAATGCGTTTATCACCCTTGACATTTCCAAGCTTGCGGCGCTCCACTACAGCGTTACCACACTGGCGGAAACCGCAGAGACCGATACATCTGCATCGGGCGGCACAGACGACAGTAAGGGTGGTACCTGATGTACGATATCAGCGCAGAGGCGATCGTTGAACTGATAAAAGAACGGCTCGGCATCTCAGCGGCGGAGGAGTTCCCCACTGAGATAAATCCGCCCTATTGTCTGGTTTTAACGCCGGCTGCAAGGATCGAAGCTGCTGATATGGGAAGAATTTTCAGCAGGGAACAGACCTACAGGATAGAACTGTACACCAGGTACAAGAAGGATCCTTTAAGGGACGAGCTGCAGGACCTTATATACAGCGAGATACCTGCAGGCGAATTTAACGAAGAAGAGGGACTCAGCGACATCGGCAGGCTGTACCTGACGGCGATAGAGTTCAGCATCTGATAAAGAGAAGGGAGAGAATAAAATGGCATCTTCTATGAACAACAGAGTTTTCAAAGGCTCCGGTTACATATTCTGCCGAAAGCACACAGCATCGGTCACATATCCCGCTGTTGCCGATATGGCAAGCATGACCGATGAAGAGGCAACGGCTATCGACACATTTGTGCGTGCTCTGGCTACTGCTGAAAACGAGCTGGGATATCTGAAAAACGGCATCACATTCAACGAGAACATTACGGCGCTCCAGGATCAGGACGATATGGGCCGCCTTAAGGTCAACGACCTGCAGTCTGAGGACGCAAATGCTGCCTTTTCGCTTTTTAACGCCAATGCGGCGACCATCGCAAAGGTCAATCCGCTTTCCAAGACTGCCGCAAACACGACAAAAAAGATAGCCCTTACCAACATGGGCGGTATTGCAAACAAGGACGACAGCGAATACGATATCCTGTTTGTACACCCCGACACCGAGTTCGGTGATATCTGCGTTTACAGTCTGGCGAAAAACATCACGGGTCTTACGATCGGGTTCCAGCCCAGTGCTGTAACGCCCCTTGCCTGCAATTTTGCGGCGCAGGCTATTGATACAACGGGTGTGCTGTACAAAATATCCGAGCATGAGCCCGGTAATGCTGTTTACACACCCGGTTCGGAAACATAAAAACTAAGAGCGGCGCACGCCGGGAAAGGACAGTCAACCAGTTCGGCGGCTGTCCTTTTATTTTCGGAGGGAATATGGCAAAAAAATTCGGTTTTACGGCGGAAATAAGTGCGGACTACTCGGCTCTCAACGAGGCGCTGAAAGATATAAACAGTGCTTCTCAGAAGCTCAACAGTGAACTCAGGGAGATAAACCGTGAGCTAAAGCTTGACCCAAACAATGTTACGCTTGCGGCGCAGAAAATGGACGTAATGAAACAGTCCGCAGAGCAGGCGGAAAAGAAGTTGGCAGAGCTAAAAAAACAGCAGGAAGCGATGAATGCTGCCCTTGAGGCGGGTAAGATATCCGACAGCTATTACCGTGAATATCAGCGTGAAATTGTTTCTGCTGAATCGGCGCTTAAAAAGCTTACAGAAGAGCAGAAAAATCTTGGAAAAGCAACTGAAGAGACTACTCAAAAGGCTGTTACACTTGAAGATATTATAAAAGCGAATGTTATTTCGGATGTTATTGTTAAGGGTGCAGAAAAAGTAACAGGAGCACTTAAAGAGATTTCAAGTGAAGCCATTAACGCATATTCTCAATATGAGCAGCTTGTTGGTGGCGTTGAAACTATATTTTCCGGGTCGGAAGAAGTAGTATTAAAGAATGCTCAAAATGCTTTTAAAACTGCGGGGTTATCCGCAAATGATTACATGGAGACGGTTACAAGCTTTGCAGCAACACTTTTGCAAGGACTTGAAGGTGATACCCAAAAGGCAGCAGAGATTGCGGATCAAGCTATAATTGATATGGCTGATAATGCCAATAAAATGGGTACTGATATGAGTTCTGTGCAGAGTGCGTATCAAGGGTTTGCAAAGCAAAACTATTCCCTTTTGGACAATTTAAAGCTCGGATATGGTGGTACTCAGGCGGAAATGGCACGACTTATCAATGATTCGGGCGTACTCAATGGTCAGATAGTAGCTACAGCTAATAATGTCAAGGATATTCCGTTTGACAAAATGATAGAAGCTATCCATGTGATACAAACAAATCTTGGTATAACAGGCACTACGGCAAGAGAGGCGGAAACCACCATCGAAGGCTCTCTAAACAAGCTCAAAGCTTCCTGGGAAAACGCTCTTGTTGAGATAGCGCAGCCTCTTGATGATTTTGCACAGGGCGGGCTTACCGTCCTCAATGACAACGTTGACGAAATAAAAGAGGCTCTCGTTGACACCATGGAGGAAATAAAGCCTCTGCTTGATGAGGGGCTCGAAAAGGCTAAGAACTGGATAGAGAGCGGAGGACTTAAAGAGTTCTCGGAAGATGTTGTAGGTACAGTCGAATTTATTATCGACAACAAAGAAACTCTGCTGGGGATTTTTGCGGCTCTTGAACTTTCTCTCGGCGCTGAGAGAATGAGCAAGGTCATTGACGGCTCCAAGGAGATCATATCTGCCATTAACGGCATTGGTGACGCTGCAAACACGGCTGTTGGCGGTGTTGATGCTATGTCGATGTCGCTCAGCGGCTGGGTTGCTGTTGCCGCTGTGACCATTACCACTGCAATGGCGCTCAAAACTGCCATTGATAATGCTGCCGACCGTCTGGGAGAACACTCCGAAGAGGTAAATGCTCTTGACGATGAATATAAGAAGCTTAACGAGACCCTGGAGGAATATAACAGGCTGAAAGCCGAATCCATTGAGCTGGCAGCGCAGGAAGCAGGACAGAATATAGAAGATGCCAAGGCAAGGGCGCAGAGCTACAAGTCTCAGATAGATACGCTGGAAAGTCTCATCGCAAAGAACCGTGAATATTACGGCACAAACGACCTGAGGGGCAATGAGCTTTACTATTTTGACCAGTCGGGCAATGCGGTGGGAAATGCGGGATCCTTTGATGAGATATCCGACCAGCTGGGTTCGCTGTACAGCGACTATTACGCTGCTAATGATATTGTCAGGGCATACAGCGAGACCATTGACGAGGCGACGGATAACAGTGTAAAGCACATGGGCGAGGTAAGCGAGGCTGCCGCAAATTCCGTCAAAAGCGGTGAGGAAGCTTTGGCGAGTGCATGGGAGCATATCCGTGCGACCACAAAAGCAAAGATGGACGAACTTGACGACCAACTTGCCACCCACAAGATAGATGATACCCAATACTGGGCGCAGCGTAAAGCCTACCTGGAGGCTCATCAGGACAAAGAAAGCGAGGAATGGTGGAAGTATTACGATAAAGTAACAGAGCACTATGACAAGCTGGCCGAAACAGAAAAGAAAGCCCGTGAGCAGGCGGAAAAGAAGCAGAAAGAGGAGAAAAAGACACAGACCTCTGAGGCAAAAAAGGACTTTGACGACCTTTTGAAGCAGCTCACTGATGAGGAGATAACACGGGAAGAATTTAACAAGAAGTATGAGGAAATGACTGCCGACCTTGCTCAAAAGGAGATAGACATTTCCAAATATGCGTCCGACAAGATAGCTGACTATGACAGGAAGATACGCAAAGAAAATATGAGCGCCTGGGAAAAATCCTCCAAGGAGATAAGCGACAAGATAACCAAGAACTATGAGAACGTTACGAAAGCCTATGAAGCGGCAAGAAAGAAGATAATCTCATCTGCCAAGCTCATTGACGAGACGGTAACGGACACATCGGGCAACAAGCGTTATATCCTGTCCGACTTCGAGAAACAGCGCAAGGAACTGAAAAAGTATCGTGAGGACCTGGAAAAGCTCAGGAAAACGGGTATCTCGGACGACCTTATGGAGCAGGTGATGTCACTTTCATATGACAGCGGAGAGCGGCAGGGCTATATATCCGAACTGCTGAAAATGGGTGAAAGCCAGCGCAAGAAATACTACAAGGACGTTGACGCTTACCTCGCCGAAGCGTCGGAAGCTGCAAAGGGCGAGGTCGCCGATGACCTGGCAGAGGCTGACAAGCAGGCCAAGGAGGGCATTGAAAAGATATACGGCGATATGCCCGAAAGCGCCTATGAAAAGGGCGTTGAGACGGCGCAGGCGTATATTGACGGCATCAACAAGACCATGGCATCGGCAGGAAGCCTGAGGACTATGACAGCGGACTATGCCGCAAGCAGTCAGACTGCGGCGGCGGTAGCCGCATCTTCGGGTGCGGCAGGCAGTCAAGGGGCGCAGGCAGCCGGGACAGCGGCGGTGTCTTCCGGCGGTACAAATCTGTACAGCGGTAATATGCAGATCACAATAAATGTAGCCGGCAAGCAGGCTATCAAGTGCACGCTTGATGAGCTTATCCGCAAGGGCAAGCTGGCTGATGCAAGATAGGAGGTGCAGGAGTAATGTCAAAGGATTTTAACGGCGGATATCAGATCACACTGGGGACAACCAAGTGGGACCTGCTCAACGGATACACGCCGTCCTGGGAAAACGAGGAAAAGGAAAATTTTGAAAATTACGATTTTTCCACGTTTACCGAATACAAGGGCACACGTTTCTCGGCCGCCTTTAAGGTCGGAAAGCTCTGCGAGGCGGACAAAGAGGCATTGCTCAAGCTTTTACAGCCCCGAATTATACAGCTCACCTGTCCCGATTATTCCGGGCAGGTGAAAATAAGCGGGGTGGGGGCGGAGCTTATTTCGGCAAACAGCCTCGGGAAATGGTACACAGTGAGTTTTACAGCCACTGCGACATCGCTGACTAAGCTCAGCGACGGTCTTTAGCCTGGTAATTACAGCAGCAGGCGGAAATGTGGAGAAATTCGGAAGTGTGACGGTGACTAAGGCTGTTGACGGGCTGGGAACGTCGGGGATATGCACATCTCAGCTGACATTTGCCACACCTGCCCCGTTTAATGCGTACAGGGCGGCGGAGGTGGTGCTTACGGGCGTTTCGGGGCTGCCTAAGTATTATATTGACAGCAGGACACAGTCTGACGGTATAGTTACGGTGACGTGCCTCGACCGCATGGCGTTTACGGACGAGGAGTTTCCTTATTCGTCTCTTGACAGCTCCGTGGGAGAGGACGTGCCGATAGGGTCGGTAATGCAGCTTATCGTCAACACGGTAGGCGGACTTACAGGCTTCGGAGGGATACCGCTATGGCTGCAGACGTACCCCAAGAGCAAGCTCAGCGGAGTGACGTGTGCTGATATCCTGACCGAGATATCGACAGCGGCGTGCGGGATCTGGTACATAACCGATGAGGAAAACCTGCAGTTTTTGCCATACGGAAGCACCTCGGGGGATATCCCGAGCGACAAGCACACTGCTCTTGACCTCGGCACCGAGTTTACGGCAACGGGCGTCAAGTGTGTGGACGGCAGCGGCAACATCTATGTTGCGGGTGATGCGAGCCGAAAATATGACAGCATAAACATCGAATCCGACATCGCAAGCCAGGCAGGGTGCAGTGAGATATTTTCCAGGGCAGAGACCTACACCCACATGGCATACAGCTGTCAGCGGTGCAGGCTATCGGCGATACCGCCCACAGGCGGGCGCATCATCTTCCGGGGGAGCGGAACATATCGTGCCGGATCTCTTACGGCGGATATATCATCTGCCGGCATTTTTGCCGAGGTATCAAACCCTGAGCCGTCAGGCTCGGAGATCGGAGTGAGAGGCAGAAATCTGCGTGACCTTGATGCACGCCTAAAGCTCGGTGTCAGCGGTGCAATGGTATTTACCAAGTATCAGGGTGTTGTACTGATCGACGGAGAGGAGACGGTAAACAGTGGCTAAGGCTAAGTATGCTGTCAAGTCTCTGGGCGATGGGCTTTTCCGCAGCGGTGGGGATATATACTGTAAATACCCTTGTCTGTCATTTGAGCGCATTGACGGTGAGACTTCAGGCAAGGCGATATATGAATATGGACCGTACATTATCACGGTGACGTATGATATTGACGGCGGGAAACGCAAGAATGCGCACTGGACACGGACATATAAGGAGGCGGGCGGATGATTTTAGACGGTGGGATTATTTTACAGGCGTTGGCGGGTGCTGATGGCTGCGGCGGTCTTCTGCTCATGGCCCTCTCGGGTGGATCCAGGGGGATATCGCCCGCTCTGCCACCAAGCATACCGCAATCGGTGTCGTATTATAACTACGAATCCAGTGTATCGGACTATGAGTATGACGGCAGTGAGTATCACTATTTTGACAGTGTTACGGTACCTGCTGACAGCATTGTATTTACGTATTATTACAGCTGGACGGATGATGACGGCAAGTATCATTACTGGTATAAATACCGTATATGGCAGCTGATCATTGAAAACATCGACACAGCGGATGAAGAGGTTGTTGGCGTGGTAGATATATATGCAGGCAGGGAGTGCCGTTTCCGATTAAACGCAAAGGGAGGCAAATAACATGGCTGATATCATTACACTGCCGAAGCCTGACAGCGTAGAGTACGCTGACGTGGATAATTACAATGGTCTAATAACGGAGCACTATAATGTGGGAAAGGACGATGCGTATGATTTGAAGGTAGGAGTATCGTTTAGTAACAAAGGCACGCCGAACGAGCAGATAACAGGCCTGAGTTTTTACGATAAAAACGGACAATATACTGGATACGTTTCATTCAGTGGATTCTATGTGGGGTAATTCAAAATGAATAGAAGACAATTTTTAGGACGAGTTTTTCAGTCCATGATATCGCTGCATAATTCCTATAGCGAATATGGCATATATCATTCGTGGCGGCAGTATCAGGAAATGAAAACAAACGTCACTATTTATTTCAGATATCGAACAGGAAGAAATGCGAATTACGATCCTAATTCTTCCAGGAGCTCTGAATATAACTATTCCAACATCCCTTATACCGCAAATGATGGTCCGATAATTGGCATTTACAACGGCGATACATTGATATATTGTTCTGCGTATTATCGAGGTACTACTTTGACAAATACTTTAGGAACGTACATCAGTATGAAATTGCCGGCAGGTACCTATACCATTAGGGTCATGAGATTGGGAAAAGGTCTTGTTCTCGGCGAGAGCGGCGAATCGATGATGTTTACCGTCGATCGTTTTGATCGAACGATTGACCAATACACTGGCGAATACAACAAGTATAATAACTATGGCTATATCTCAGAACCCTCTAAGCAGGTTTACTTTGACTTCGATTATGAAGGATTGTCATTTGATGTAAAAATCCAGACTATTGACCTTGGTACAAATCTTTTGAATGTTGACGGGGTTGAAGTTTGGGACTATATATATCCATCGTATGAAGAGGTTAAAGCGGAGGTCGAAAAAGTCCATTTACAATATGTACCAGATGATCCAGACTGGACTTATACATTGGCTCAATATGTTGAAGACGGGGATTTCAATGCTTACGGAGCAGGTGGACTTCCAGTTCCATATGATATGTGCGTACATAATGCACAAATTCAAACTAGCAAAATCATGCTTAGTATCTACAATAATGTGGGTCTAGATCAATCGAGCATACGCGGAACAATGGACGTGACTGATATGGTCGGCGTTACAACTCCAGTTGGATATTATAAGTGTTATCAACGAGAAGGCGTGGATTATGATCCGATGACTGCCGATCCCAAACATTTAACTTCTGATGCTTACGTATTAAGTCTACAATCGTACGTAACGTTAGATGCTAAACGTATGCGGTATATACATCCTACTTCTGAAGAGCAGATAAAGACTGCAAATTATAGAGCTCTGGGGCGGGGCAATGCGGGTTTATCGAATTTCAGCACTGGTGTAAATGGTACTACATATCCACTCTCCGTGGTACGCGGCAACCAGAATTATAGCTACGATGTAACTCGTATCGTAAAAACAAACACCCGGGCCGATGTATATTTCAATTATGATCCGGTTACAGCTACTTCTGATAAGCATCTCATAGAATATGTGCCGGTATTATCGGTTCAATATTCTGAGTCTTATTACTATTTTCGATATAAGCCGTCTGATAGCAATAGTGTATATAATGAACAGAGTTGGAGTGGCGGTGGAAATATACCATGGCATCCAGATCCGTATACGCCAGAGAATTGTGTCACCGTTCGTATCAACGATGTTGTTAATAGGTTGTTCCCCCCAGCTCAAGAAGCGTTAAATGATGCATTATTGCATTGGGACAAAACAGCTGACGACGGTTTTGAGCATTGGTTTGAAAAGCATACACAAACCACAAATCTGGGATTTGTGGTACCATTGGATCTGATATTTAATCCGTCAATGCAAAATGCTGGAGATTTTCCCGTCTATTACTACGACCATTCTAAAATTGTAAATTCTCAATTTACAGTAACTCCTGTTGTCGATAGTTACGGAGATCTTAGAAGGATCAATGTTGAAATGGATTATCCGCCGCGTAATAAGGATTATGAGACTCGGAAATCATTAGCACTTCATAGATCAGTACCCACCGCTCCTGACTTCGACCTTAGTGACTACGAATTTGCTGCTGATATGACAACCGGTTGGGTGAACACAAACAACGGTCCTCTGGTGTTAAGACAGACCGTTATAGACATTGACTTGTCAGATGTGCCTGACCACCAAATAACACCAAACTGATTTTAAGAGGAGGAATTTATATGATAACAACTCGGGAAACAACCGTAAATGTCAGCGGTCTGACCGTTGTCGAATTTGACCGCAGATATCCATATTTTGCGGTAAGAAACGATAGCAGCGCACCTGTGTACATTTCCACAGTAAATGCGAATTGCACGGCAGGCGCTGACGGCGTTGTTGCGGTGCCAAAAGACGGCAGCGTAGTCATTGCAAATTGCGGTGATATTTTCGGCGACGGCACACTGTACCTCAACGGCAGCGGAGCTGTTACTATTATGGGACAGTATGACGGTGGCAACCGTTTTAAGACAGCGGGGAAAGGGGGTGAGACAGTTGACATAAGCCCCACATCGCTGGGATACGTAGCAGGCGGAAAAATGTTTTATGATGGCATCTATAATTTCCCGCCTAAACACGCCACGAACGGCAACACATGGGTTGATATGGTGAACAGTCAGACCATGAGCCGATACACAGACGGCAGCGGTTCAGGACTGATAGCATCTAACCACTATATCAAACAGGCAGGTATCGCAACGGCGATGAAGATACCCGACCTGATTGATTATGACCGTTTTACTGTAGAACTGTTTGTTGAAATAACAGGCGGAACTACTGGCGAAAACGATATTATCAGCTGCTTTGATAAGGCTGGCTTTGGTATTTACACCGAAAACGGTCAACTGATTGCAGCCATACGGTCTGAATCATTGGACAATTACCTGAATATCGCTACAGCGTTCAGTCAGAACACGCCATATGGTTTGGCTATAACCTATGACGGACAGGCGTTTAAGTTCTATGTGAACGGCGCACTGGTCGGAACAAAAACATTGTCCGATTACAAGAAATCGACCAAAAATACCTATCTGGGCTGTTTGGGTGCAGGCGATACCAATTATGCGGTAGGCGCATATAATTTCTATCGTTTGGCGGCGTACAGCAGAGCGTTGACTGCGGCAGAAATTACCCAGAACTACGAAAAAGACGTTAAACGCTATGTTGACGGGGAGCCCGATTTTCCCGCTGAGGACGAGACAGAGTGGATTACCAGCATTGCAGAAAATCATAATAATATCTTTCGTGGCGATGATTTATTCGCCAAAGGATATACCATTGACGATATCTGCGCTATGATTAGTGACGGAAGTTTTTCTGATATCTATGTCGGTGATTATTTCACGTTGTCGGGAAGCATTGAAAACGTTCCCTGTTTTGTGGAACAGACCGGTGATGACGGTACAAAATCGCTGGTTGAAAGCACCCAAACAGTGAATTATGACACCAAGTTCCGTATTGCGGGACTGGATACATACCTGAATACAGGCGATACAGCGTTTACAGCACACCACGCTGTTATTGTTCCTGATGTGAACATTGGGGTTAATCGAATGAATGGTACAAATACAACTGCTGGGGGATACACTGGTAGTTTTATGTTCGCATCGGTATTACCTGTGTATGATGCACATTTCAGCACAAAATTAGGTAATCATTTACTGTCGCATCGTGAACTTCTGAGTAACAGTGTATCTGGAGAGGCAACAAATGGTTGGGCGTGGACTGATGTAAAAACCAATCTGATGACTGAACCAGAAATATATGGTTGCGTCCAATGGGGTACCAAACGTGATGTTGGATTAAATTATAGGCAGTATCCATTATTTAGGATTGCACCTGAATTTGTATGTAACAGAAACTGGTGTTGGCTTAAAGCCGTCATTAATTCGACGAATTTTGCGTATGTGAGCGGCAATGGTAATGCGAGCTATGGTAATGCCTCGACTGTGAGTGGCGTGCGCCCCTGTTTCTGTATTGGTTAAATAGGGGGTGTAACGAATGGAATACAATGAAATCCAGCAGAAAATCGCTGACTGCCGCTGGCAACTGTCGGATAGCGCCAGTCCTATTGGGGACTGGAAAATAGCCAAGTGCTATGAATATGCGTTGATGGGTCTGTCTGCACCGTATGACATTACCGAATTAAACACCAAGCGGCAGGCGGTAAGAGACGAAATTAACGAGCTGGAAGAGAAATTGAAAAAATTTGATATTCCTGTGGTTAGGAAATCTGAGGAGGAATGAAAATGGACAAGTTCACAGAAATTATTAAGTTCATACTGGGCGGCATTGTCACGGCGGTGTCGGGATTTTTTGGCGGCATGGACGGCATCATGTTTGCGCTGATAGCGTTTATATCCATCGACTACGTAACAGGTGTGGCGGTTGCCGTGAAACAGAAAAAGTTGTCCTCGGAGGTGGGATTCTGGGGCCTGGTGCGCAAGGTCTGCATCGTGGCGCTGGTAGGCGTGTCACATTTTGTAGATGTTTATGTCATGCACACAGGTGATATCTTCCGCACGGCTATTGCGCTGTACTACATAGGCAACGAGGGCATATCGCTGTTAGAGAACATCGGCAATCTGGGCGTAAAGCTGCCTAAGAAGCTGATTGATATACTGGAGCAGATACGTGACGATAATTCGGGGGAGGGCAAAAATGATGAGCATTAACATCAAAATGGATACAGGCACTGCCAACACCACTGTTGCCAAAGGGCGATCCATCGAATGGATAGTGATCCACTACACGGCAGGCA